>Ga0209068_10001011_pt1 | contig 14308 bp, 9 predicted proteins | sample ColStrG_CSR_2012_FD_187200 | JGI IMG/M metagenome (GOLD analysis project Ga0209068, IMG submission 187200) | Freshwater sediment microbial communities in response to fracking from Pennsylvania, USA - Cold Stream Run_MetaG_CSR_2012 (SPAdes)... | ecosystem: Environmental > Aquatic > Freshwater >... | reverse complement strand
CAATTTTCCCGGCGACCGCAAACGCATTCGGACGTTTGCGACGCTGCAAGCGCTGGAGATGATCCGGCGGGCCCTGTTGTAAAGGGAGGGCCATGGTTTGTCGGATTCGCCCTCTGCGTTTCTCTGCGTCCTCTGTGGTTAAGACTTAATCATGCGAATCTTTATCGGCATTGATCTCGACGACGAAGTGCGGACCAAGATCGCACGATTCTTGGACGGCGTACGAGGTTTCGCCCGGGATGCCCGCTGGGTCCATGCCGATTCGCTCCACATCACATTGAAGTTCATCGGCGAACAAAAACCGGAGTGGGTGGAAGCTATTTCGGAACACTTGCGGCGGGTACAGGGCTCGGCGATTGAGCTTCGTCTGGGCGGCCACGGTTTCTTCCCAACGGCGAAGTCACCACGCGTCTTCTGGATTGGAATTCAAGCCGGCCCAGAATTGGCGGAACTGGCCACAACCATCGACGCGGCAGTCGCAAAACTTAACATTCCGCGTGAAGATCGTCCGTTTAGCCCGCACCTTACCCTTGCAAGGGCAGTCGGAGGCTCGGGCTCGCCGCAATGGCGGAAAGGCGATGGCCCGAACTCAGCGTTCGCGGTAGTCCAGAAACGGCTGGCGGCGATGGGCGATCTCGAATTCGGTACAATGACAGCCCGGGAGTTCATCTTGTATCAAAGCCAGCCTTCGCCGACGGGATCGAAGTACACCAAGCTGGAGCGCTTCCCGCTGCCCTAAGCGTCACTTGCAATGAACACCATTTCTTTTGCGCGCGAGGAACAATCGGGACTTGCCGTTTGCGGCAATATCACATGCCAGCGTTCACACAACTGAAATCCGCCATCGAAGGCCTTCACGCGGCCACAACCATCTCCGACCTAGCCGCCGCCCGCCAAACCTTCGCCGACTTCCGCGCCTGCCTGACCCGAGGTGAAATCCGCGCCGCCGAGCGCATCAACGACCGCTGGACCACTAACCCTTGGGTCAAGCAGGGCATCCTGCTTGGCTTCCGTCTCGGCGAACTCAAGGAAATGTCCGACGGCGATGTCCTGTCCTTCCTCGACAAGGACACCTTTCCTGCCCGCCGCGTCACGCTCGCTGACCGCATCCGCCTCGTGCCCGGGGGCTCGTCCATCCGCGAGGGCGCCTACGTCGCCCCCTCCGTGGTCTGCATGCCGCCCATGTTCATCAACGTCGGCGCCTACGTGGACGAGGGCACCATGGTAGACTCGCACGCCCTGGTCGGCTCCTGCGCGCAGATCGGCAAGCGCGTCCACCTCAGCGCCGCCGCCCAAATCGGAGGCGTGCTCGAACCCATCAACGCCGCCCCGGTGATCATCGAAGACGACGTGCTGGTCGGCGGCAATTGCGGAGTCTACGAAGGCACGCTCGTGCGAGCCCGAGCCGTCCTCGGAGCAGGCACGATCCTCACCCGCTCCACTCCGCTCTACGACCTGGTCCGAGGAGAAATCTATCGAGCCGCCCCCAAGCACCCGCTTGAAGTCCCAGAAAATGCCGTAGTCGTCCCCGGTTCACGGGCCGTGACCAAGGGCAAAGGCAAATGCGACGATTGGAACCTCGCGCTCTACACACCCGTGATTGTCAAGTATCGCGACGAGAAAACCGAGCACGGGATCGAACTGGAAGACTGGCTAAGATAGAGCGGACCGATGTTGAAACCCGCTGGACCTTCATCGGCCAATTGCTTACACTGGGAATGTTTATGAATCAATGGCTTGGATTAGCGCTGTTTATCGTCGTCTGGCTTTTGGTGACCCAGTGGCTTCTGCCGAAGCTGGGCGTTCCTACCTGACACAGTGGATCTTGCGGGACCGGGCGTCCCACCGAAAAAGACGAGTCAACTAAGAGGGTAAGAGACACCCTAATAGTCCGAGGTAGTGGCCTTCGCAAAACCGATTCTTGAGAACCCACCGCGGTGCACGTCCTCTAAACCTCGTCCTGCTCCTTCAACCTTGAGATTACGCTGAAATCCTCGAGCGTGGTCGTATCGCCCTTAACGTCTCCGCTGCTGGCTAGCTCGCGCAGCAGGCGACGCATGATCTTTCCGCTTCGCGTCTTCGGAAGCGTGTCAGTGAAACGAATGTCGTCAGGCTTGGCCAGCGAGCCGATTTCTTTCGCTACCCACTTCTTCAATTCTTCCTTCAGCGCATCGGTAGGCGCCACTCCCTGCTCTAGAGTGACAAATGCGGAAATCGCCTGGCCTTTGATGTCATCGGGACGGCCGACGACCGCGGCTTCGGCGACTTTTTCATGCGCCACCAGCGCCGACTCCACTTCCATCGTGCTGAGGCGGTGGCCGGAGACGTTGAGAACATCGTCGACGCGCCCCATGATCCAGAAATATCCGTCTTTGTCTTTGCGGGCGCCGTCGCCGGTGAAATACGTGCCCGGTATCTGCGACCAGTACTGCTTCACATAACGATCGGGATCGCCGTAAATGGTGCGCAGCATAGCAGGCCACGGTTTGCGAATCACGAGGAATCCGCCCGAACCTTCGGGGACCGGCTTGCCGTCCATCGTGACGATTTCGGGGACCACTCCGAAAAAGGGCCGGGTTGCGGAACCGGGCTTGGTTGCAATCGCGCCGGGTATGGGCGAGATCATGATTGAGCCGGTTTCAGTTTGCCACCAGGTATCGACGATCGGACAACGGTTGTGGCCGATCTCTTCGCGGTACCACATCCAGGCTTCCGGGTTGATGGGCTCACCCACCGTGCCCAGCAGTCGCAGGCTTTCCATCTTGTGTTTCTTCGGCCATTCGTCGCCCCACTTGATGAAGGTGCGGATGGCCGTGGGCGCGGTGTAAAAGACATTCACCTGGTGGCGGTCAATGATCGACCAGAAGCGATCGGGCTGGGGAGCATTGGGAGCGCCTTCGTACATCAGGCTGGTGGCGCCGCATTGCAGCGGACCATAAACGATGTAGCTGTGCCCCGTCACCCACCCGATGTCTGCTGTGCACCAATAGGTATCTTCCTCGCGAAGATCGAACACATACTTCGTACTCAGATAAGTTCCAACCGAGTAGCCACCGGTAGTATGCACGACGCCCTTTGGCTTCCCGGTCGTACCCGAGGTGTAGAGAATGTAGAGCGGATGTTCCGAGTCCAGTGGTTCGGCGGGACACTCGTCCGACGCTCCCGCCATCAGATCATGCCACCAATGATCGCGGCCTGGCGTAGTGTTGATTGCGGTTCCGGTGCGCTTGTAGATCACGACGTGCTTCACCGACGGGCATGACTTCAACGCCTCCTCGACGGCCGGAAACAGCTTGACCTCCGAACCGCGGCGATACGATCCGTCTTGCGTGATCACAGCCACGGCTTGCGAATCATGAATGCGGTCGATGAGCGCGTTGGAGGAGAATCCACCGAATACGATCGAATGAGGCGCGCCAATGCGGGCGCAAGCCAGCATGGCGATGGGCAACTCTGGCGTCATGCCCATGTAGATGGCAACACGATCTCCCTTGCGGACACCCAGGCCCTTCAGCACGTTGGCGAACTTCTGCACTTCCTTCCAGAGTTGCTGGTAGGTGTAGGTACGAACCTCACCGGGCTCACTTTCCCAGATCAGAGCCGCCTTGTTCTTGCGGGCAGTGTGGACGTGGCGGTCGAGGCAGTTGTAGGAGAGATTGATTTGCCCGCCGACAAACCATTTCGCCCAGGGAGAATTCCACTCCAGGACTTTGTCCCACTTCTTGAACCAATGCAGATCCTCGGCCGCGCGAGCCCAAAACTTATCGGGCTGCTCTACGGACTCTTTGTAGAGGGCTTCATACTCGGCGAGAGTCTTCAGATGAGCCTTCTGAGAAAACTCGGCCGGCGCCTCAAACTTACGCCGCTCGTCGAGAGTCGAATCAATATTCACTTGCGCTACGGTTTCAGCCATGCATCGTCCTCTATATCAGTGATGAGTAGTGCGCCCGGATCAGGCCGGATGAAGCGAAACAAGTTTACTGCGCAACGCAATTGGAATAACAGTACTTCACTTCTGAACGGAGGTTGGTGGAGGGCCGGGCGTCCCCACCCGGCCACGTCAACACCTCAGCTCTAGTGTGCAGTCGCTTTTTCCGCGCCCAGACCGGTGTTCGACCGCACCAGCAACTCGTTGAACTTGCTCTCTGCGGACGGCTCACGGCTTACGAGCGTGCCCAGGATTGCGCCGATAAATCCCAGCGGAATACTGAGAATACCGGGATTCTCCAACGGAAAAATAGCCGGGCGCTGAAACAAATGTCTGGCCGCCCCGACCACGGTCGGAGGATCGACCGCCATGAGGCTCGGGCTGACCAGAATCAGACCAATCGAAGCGATCAGTCCGGTGGCCAAACCAGCGCATGCACCCACCGTGTTGAAGCGTTTCCAGAAGATGGAAAGAACGATCACGGGCAAATTCGCCGACGCTGCTACGGCGAAGGCCAGCGCCACCAGGAACGCCACGTTGGCGGTTGGGCCGAGCAGAATAGCGACCGTAATCGCAACGCCTCCCACCACAAACGCGGAGATCCGCGCGACCATTACTTCCTCACCCGCTTTGCGCTCCACTCCTTTGTGGATGACGTTCGTCCAGAAGTCGTGGGCAAATGAGGTCGTGGCGCTGATGGTCAAGCCTGCCACTACTGCCAGAATCGTGGCGAATGCGATGGCCGAGATGAAAGCGAAGAAAATGTCTCCCGCTAATGCCTGCGCCAGAAGCGGCGCACTCATGTTCGTGCCGCCGTGAGTCTTAATGAAATCGGGCCCCACGATCGTGGCGGCTCCAAACCCGAGGAAGGTAGTCATTATGTAGAAAGTGCCGATCAGCACCATCGCCCAGACCACGCTGATGCGTGCCGTCTTCGCATCGGGCACGGTGTAAAAGCGCACCAGGATGTGTGGGAGTCCCGCCGTCCCGAAGATCAATGCCATGCCGAGTGAGATCAGATCAAGCGGCCCATAGGGTAGTTTATAGCGCAGGCCGGGTGTCATGAAATCCTTGACCACTTCCTGCCCTTTGGGATCGTGGTAAGTTACGTGGCCGATGGCGTTGAAAAAGTCGCCAAGGTGAAAACCGAAGTGGGCGATCACCAGGATGCTGAGCAGAAAAGTACCTGCCATCAGCAGAATCGCCTTGATGATTTGTACCCACGTGGTTGCCAGCATACCGCCGAACACCACATAGACGATCATCAAGATGCCCACGCCGATCACCGCGGCGGGGAAGGTGATACCGGACCCTTTTAGCAGCAACGCGACGAGCGCGCCCGCACCTACCATCTGGGCAATCATGTAGAACGTGGAGACCGTCAGTGTACTGAGTGATGCCAAGGCCCGCACTGGACGGGGCCGCAACCGATAGGCCAGGACATCGGCCATGGTGTACTTGCCGGCGTTGCGCAGCGGCTCGGCGACTACGAGCAGCACCGTCAGATACGCCACCAGCCATCCCACGGAAAACAGAAATCCGTCATAGCCCTGGAAAGCGATGATGCCGGCGATACCCAGGAACGATGCCGCGCTCATGTAATCGCCGGCCACGGCGATGCCATTCTGCCAGCCTTTGATCTGCCGGCCGGCCGCAAAATAAGCGCTCGATCCGGCGGAGCGCTTGGAGGCCCAGTACGTAATCCCCAGCGTGATCGCAATAAAAACCAGGAACATCACCAGCGGTGTTGACATGATTATTTGCCCCCTTTCGCTTTGTCCACTTTGGCAATGATGTCCTGCGCCAGCTTGTCAAAGCCACCGGCGGCCTTCACGTACAGCCACGCAATGATCCACGCCATGAAGAACTGCGAGAGCGCGAAAAGGTAGGCCAGGTTGATGTTGCCGATGACTTTCGTTGCCATGAACTGGGGGGCATAGCCCACCAGCGCCGGCAGTGCGAAGTAGTAGACGACGAAGAATACAAACGCGGGAATAATGAACATCTTCTTCGTCGACATCAGGTCTTTGAACTCAGGACTGGCGGCGATCCGGTCCCAATCCGTTGCGGAAGTGTCGCGCGGGGTTGAGTCCGGTGGCATCGGTTGTACTCTGGCTTGCTGTGGCATCGAGGCTCCTTCCACGGCTATGACTGCTGGAAACCACTTGCTCCGGCTTGCGACCGGAATCCTACCACTGCCGATTCAACTTTCCGAGCGATATCGGCAACCTGCCGGCTGCGCTCAGAAGGTGAAGATGGGGCCAAATTCCGAGCGGAAGTCGTGCCACTGCCTGGCCGGGACTCCGCGATAGGTCGGGAATGCGACTCCCTCTTTGCCCACCGCACGCGTCCGGTACATGGACTCCTCAAGTACGAACGTGACTAGGCTATTCATCTTCCAGGAGAGCGTGGCAGCGGCCAAATCGTTTTTCTGGCGGGTGTTGCCGATGCGGCGCACGTCGCGCGCTTTGGCTTCGTCGTAGGCGTAGTGCAGCGCGAGCTGCCACCCGGCATTGCGGCCCGCTGGATCCGCACCGAAGATTCGTGAAAGCGGGAACGCAATGTTAAGGAAGCCGCCTTGGCTACGAACGGGACGCTCTGGCGCGAACGTTGCAGCCCCGGTGTTCTTGTCCAGGCCGAACAGCAGGGTGGAACCGCCGTCGTTGCCGACGCCGTCGCAGGTCACCGCCGTGCTCTTGCCGTCGGTGCTCAAACAGGGTTTGAGCGCCGCCAGACCAGCGGTGTCGTTGAAGTTCGAGAGCAAGCCGCTCACAAAGTACCAGCGCAGATCCGATCCGTTCCAATACTTGGCGATGACAGTGACATAGCGAGTGGGAAGCTGCAGTTCACCCGTCCAAGCGGCCCGGGTCGTGGTGGTCTGCGCTCCGCGGGGGAATGCTGCCCGGAAGATAGCAGCCGATGGGCACAACGCCGTGCTGAGGGTGTTGTTGCAGAGCGGTATGTCCGACGCCCGCACCAGCACTTTGCGCTCGCCCTGGACACCGCTGATGATGAACTGGGCCGGGGCTACTCCTGAAGCCTTATCCAGTTGGAACTGCGTGACCAGCCGAGCTTGCACTTCGGGACGCCCCGAATCGGCACCCTGTTTTTCACCGTAGCCCAATTGATCGGCCACGTTCGAAGGATCGTTCCCATAGGCCGGCATGACAACGGCAAATTCGGGTTGGAAGAAGACGTTGCGAGAACCGCCGATCTTGTGGCCGACGCCGAAGCGGAACTGCGGCGCGCGTTCGTACAGCGTGCCGAAGCCCAGTCCAAGGCCGGTAGTTTCGAACAGGTTGGGCAGCGTAGAAGACGCAAATGGAGTCCAGTCTTGTCCGAAGAGTGCGAACATGCTGGTTTGATCGTTGAATTTGTGATCGACGCGACCGTAGGCCAAACGAATCGAAGCCATGCTCGACCGGATGGTGGAGATGTTGCGGTTCAGAGCGCGACTGAAGTTGCCTTCGAAATCGAACTCCAGTTTTCCGGTGATAGCCGTGTTGCTGCCGGCGACATCGGGCCACTCGAAGTTCGTGCCCACGCGGGCAAATCGCGCCTTGGCGTGGAATTCGGGGCTGCTGGTCGGGCCAGGATCGAAGGCGGTGCCAGAGGCGGTGATGAATCCCGGCAAGGGCATGTCGGTGCCGTAGGGCGAGGACGTGTCATACATCACACTTGTCTTGACCATGCCGTAAAGTTTGAGCTTCGCGCCGCTTCCCAACTTCAGATCGGGGACTAAGCCGTCTGGCTTGGAGGGTTCGAGTTGCAGCACGCGAAGGGGCGCGACTGCAGGGATTACCTTGGGAGTAGCCGGTTGGGCAGGTTGGGGCTCGGGTGCGGAATTGGTCGCCAGAACCGACGGCAGAATCGGCGTCGTGGAAGCCACCAGGTTCGGAGCGACCTGCGCCGAGGCCGGTACAGTGATCAGCGCTTCGTAGTCCGACGCGCTTAGAATCCCTTTCTGCCGCAAGAGTTCCAGCAGGCGCGCCCTCTGCTGCGCGGGAGTTCCGATGAGCGATTTCGCCTCTTCGGCGTTCAACACTCCCTTGCTCACCAAAAGTTGCAACAGCGGATCCGGAGCGGTTGCGGCGGCATTACTTACCGCCGCGACGGCAGGATACGCGTCTTCGCACTGGGCTATGATTGGGACCAAAAGACAGAAGACAGCCAGACCACACAGCATCGCGCAGCTTGCTCGCATCCCTTCCTCCTGTTTCGCCGAACTGAATTGCGGCTTCCCGGTCTAAGAACATTGCGGGTCGCGTGCCGGGACATGGGGCGAGATTTTGTCGTGAGTCAATCTTTCGAGCAGTGACGGGAATCACTCGTCACTGTGATAGGGGCTACATGGGTTTGGGTCGGGCACGGCAGAAAACGCCTGCTTGCCGGGCAGGTTTCGGTGTGACACTCATCACAATTCCGTGTGATCCACGTTGCCGACCGTGCCCGCGTCTCTCCGGCATAGTGATAAACGACGGCAGGTAGGGCCTGCCCTTCCAGGTGGATTTCTTGTCTCAGCCGCACCCGGCTCGTCACGAGGGGAAATCATGAAACGCAAGTTCAAGACCATGGACGGCAATGAAGCGGTCGCACATGTTGCGTATCGCGTCAACGAAGTCATCGCCATTTACCCAATCACTCCCTCGTCCAACATGGGTGAGTGGGCGGATCAGTGGGCGTCCGAAGGATTGGTCAACATCTGGGGCACGGTTCCGCAGGTGACCGAGATGCAGAGCGAAGGCGGCGCCGCCGGAGCGGTTCACGGCGCGCTGCAGACCGGAGCGTTGGCGACAACATTTACGGCCTCGCAGGGCCTGCTCTTGATGATCCCCAACATGAACAAGATTGCCGGCGAGCTGACGCCCACCGCATTCCATGTTTCGGCGCGCACCGTCGCCACTCATGCGCTCTCTATCTTCGGCGACCACAGCGACGTGATGTTCTGCCGGACCACCGGCTATGCGATGCTTTGCTCGAACTCGGTGCAGGAGGCGATGGACACGGCGCTGATCGCGCACGCGGCATCGCTCGAAACACGCATCCCCTTCCTGCATTTTTTTGATGGATTCCGCACTTCGCACGAAGTTAACAAGATCGAAATTCTCAACGACGACGACCTGCGCGCCATGATTAACATGGACCGCGTCTTCGAACATCGCCAGCGCGCGCTTTCCCCCGAACACCCCGTTCTGCGCGGCACGGCGCAAAACCCCGACGTCTTCTTCCAGATCCGCGAAACGATCAACCCTTTCTATGACGCTTGTGCAGAAAGAGTGCAGGCGGTGATGGACAAGCTCGCCCAAGTGGTGGGGAGGAGTTACCGGCTGTTTGATTACGTGGGCGCACCCGACGCCGAGCGCATTATCGTCATGATGGGCTCCGGTGCGGAAGCTGCCCATGAAACCGTGGAAGGGCTCACAGCGCACAACGAAAAAGTCGGCCTGCTTAAGGTTCGGCTCTATCGTCCCTTCTCGGTGAAGCACATCCTCGCAGCGCTTCCCGCAACTGTAAAGAAGATTGCCGTTCTTGACCGGACCAAAGAAGCCGGAGCCGCCGGCGAACCCCTCTATCTCGACGTGGTCAACGCGTTGCATGAGGGCAACCGGTCTGCACAGGTGATTGGCGGACGCTACGGCCTGTCTTCCAAGGAATTCACTCCCGCTATGGTGAAGGCTGTCTACGACAACCTGAACCATTCTTCGCCCAAAGCCCACTTCACAATCGGCATTCGCGACGACGTAGGTCACACCAGCTTGGACTACGATCCAACCTTTTCCACTGAGCCCGACACGGTAGTGCGGGCCATGTTCTACGGACTGGGCGCTGATGGCACCGTGGGCGCCAACAAAAACTCGATCAAGATCATCGGCGAAAACACCGAGAACTGTGCGCAAGGCTACTTCGTCTACGACTCCAAGAAGTCGGGCGCGGTCACGGTTTCGCACCTCCGCTTCGGGCCCAAAACCATCCGTTCCACGTACCTGGTTTCGAAAGCCAACTTCGTCGCCTGCCATCAGTGGATCTTCCTGGAACGCTACGACATGCTGAGCGCGCTGGTCGATGGCGGCACGTTCCTGCTCAACAGTCCCTTCGGTGCCGAAGAAGTCTGGGACAAACTGCCGCGCTTGGTGCAGCAGCAGCTGATCGCGAAGAAAGCTCGCTTCTTCGTGATCGACGGCTACCAGGTTGCGCGCGACACGGGCATGGGCAGCCGCATGAACACAATTCTGCAGGTCTGCTTCTTTGCCATCTCGAAAGTATTGCCTGGAGATGAGGCCGTGGAAGCTATTCGCAAATCGATCCGCGACACCTACGGCAGGAAGGGCGAAGAGATCGTACAGAAAAACATGAAAGCAGTGGACGAAACGCTGGCGCATTTGCACGAAGTAAAAGTCCCGGCCCAAGTCACCAGCAAACTCGAGATTCTCGCTCCTTTCCCTGCTAGTGCTCCGGATTTCGACCGCAATGTGTTGGGAACGATCTACGAAAACCGCGGCGATGAACTCCCGGTCAGCTGCTTCCCCGTCGACGGCACTTTCCCCACGGGCACGGCCAAGTGGGAGAAGCGCAACCTGGCTCTCGAAATTCCGGTGTGGGATTCGAAGATTTGCATTCAGTGCGGGAAGTGCGCCATGGTCTGTCCGCACTCGGTCATTCGCATCAAAGTCTTCGACTCCAGAAGTCTCGACGGCGCACCCCGCACCTTCAAGGCCACCGAAGCGCGCGACAAGGAATGGGCGGGCTTGAAGTACAGCATCCAGGTTGCGCCGGAAGATTGCACGGGGTGCGCGATCTGTGTGGACGTCTGCCCGGTCAAGAACAAGCAGGAGACGCGGCTCAAGGCGCTCAACATGGAGCCGCAACCTCCGCTGCGCTTGCCCGAGCGCGACAACTGGGATTTCTTCCTCAAGATTCCCGAACTCGACCGCCGCAAGATCAAGGTCGGCACCATCCGTCAGCAGCAAGTGCAGGAACCGTTGTTCGAGTTCTCGGGCGCGTGCTCGGGTTGCGGCGAAACGCCCTACTTGAAACTGCTTTCGCAACTGTTCGGCGATCGCGCTTTGATCGCGAACGCTACGGGATGCTCCTCAATCTACGGCGGGAACCTGCCGACCACTCCCTGGGCTAAGAATGCCGACGGCCGGGGCCCGGCTTGGTCGAACTCGCTTTTTGAGGACAACGCCGAGTTCGGGTTGGGCTTCCGTCTGTCCATCGATAAACAAACCGAATTCGCGCGCGAACTGCTCAAACGGATCGGCGGCAGCGTCGGCCAGGAATTCGCAAGTGCTCTGCTCAATGCGCACCAGAAAGACGAAGCCGACATCTATGAGCAGCGCCAGCGCGTCGCCGAGCTGAAAGAAAAACTCAAACACGGCACCACGCCCGAGGCGAAGCAACTGCTTGTGCTGGCCGATATGCTGGTGAAGAAGAGTGTGTGGATTGTCGGCGGTGACGGATGGGCGTATGACATCGGCTACGGCGGACTCGATCATGTCATCGCCAGCGGTCGGAATGTCAACCTCTTAGTGCTCGACACCGAAGTGTACTCCAACACTGGCGGCCAGCAATCGAAGGCCACGCCGCGAGCCGCCGTCGCCAAATTTGCAGCGGGTGGAAAGCCGGGCGCCAAGAAAGACCTCGGCTTGATGGCCATGAGCTACGGCAACGTTTATGTCGCCAGCGTCGCCATGGGCGCCAAGGACGAACACACTCTTAGAGCCTTCCTCGAGGCTGAAGCCTACGACGGGCCCAGCATGATCATTGCGTACTCGCACTGCATCGCCCACGGCATCGACATGACCACCGGCATGCAGAACCAGAAGGCCGCGGTCGATTGCGGCCAGTGGCTGCTCTACCGCTACAACCCAGATCGCGTACTGGCCAACGAGAGTCCTCTTCAGCTTGACTCGCGTTCCCCCACGCGCAAAGTGCAAGACTTCCTGCTCATGGAAACGCGTTTCAAGATGCTGACCAAGAGCAAACCCGAGGATGCCAAACGCCTGTGGGCGGAGGCGCAACACGATGCCGAGGCGCGTTATCGCTTCTACGAGTACCTCGCGTCTCGCAAAACGGCAACTCCGGCTGCCGACTGACGTTTCGCACTTTCAGAGGAGCTGAACTCAACAGGAGAAAGCCATGCTCGACCTGACAACCCGCTATCTGGGGATGCAACTTCGTACTCCCCTCGTGGCTTCGGCCTCACCGCTTTCGCAGGAAATCGACAGCGTCCGCCGACTTGAAGACGCCGGAGCCTCCGCGGTGGTCCTCTACTCACTGTTCGAGGAACAACTGCGCCAGGAGAGCCTGGAACTCGACTTCTACCTCAGTGAGGGCACTGAGAGCCATCCCGAAAGCATCAACTTCTTCCCCCAACCCTCCGAATTTCACCTCGGACCGGACGAATATCTGGAGCACATCCGCAAGGCCAAGGCCGCCGTGAAAATTCCCGTCATTGCCAGCCTCAACGGCAGCTCGGTCGGCGGATGGATCCAATACGCTACCCAGATTCAAGACGCCGGAGCCGACGCCCTGGAGTGCAATATTTACTGGATTGTCACCGATCCCGATATGACGTCCGCCGAGGTCGAACAGCACTACCTCGACATCCTGCAAGCCGTGAAGTCGGCCGTGACCATTCCGGTCGCGGTCAAGGTCAGCCCCTTTTTCAGCAACATGGCGAACATGGCCAAGCGCCTTGACGCGGCTGGTGCCGACGGCTTGGTTCTTTTTAATCGCTTCTACCAGCCCGACATCGATCTCGAAACGCTCGAACTCAACCCCCGTGTTCTGTTGAGCACACCGCAAGCCATGCGCCTGCCGCTAACCTGGATCGGAATCCTTCATGGACGCGTGAAAGCCAGTCTGGCTGCCACCAGCGGCATCCACGGAGCTGAGGACGTCATCAAGCTGCTCATGGTCGGGGCCAACGCCACCATGCTCTGCTCCACGCTCCTGCGCAATGGGATCAATCATCTTCGCTCGATCGAGCAGGGTGTGAGGCAGTGGATGGAAGCGCACGAATATGAGTCGGTTCAGCAAATGCAGGGCAGCATGAGCCAGAAAAATTGCCCCGATCCTTCCGCCTTCGAACGCGCGCAATACATGAGGGCGGTGAAAGGAATTCAGCACGTGATGACGGCTGCACGGTAGGTCGGGCGGCGTCGGTATTAGGGATTTCGTTGACGACTACAACGTTTCTCTTTCACACTTCGGGAATCTCGTTTACAGTCCCGCGCTGCAGCAAATACGCGCCCGGCCCCTGTTGCCCCCGAATCGACCGGCAGAACTCCGCGACAAAGAACCCTGCCTTCACTGCCTCACGAAACGCCCAGCGCGTGGCCCCGCGCCATTCCCGGGCCAGACCTATGTCCGCACGTTCAACCTCCAGAATCTCGCCAGGAATTTCAATACTCACGCGCTGGCGGCTGAGCGAATCCGCCAGCTCGGCCCGCACCGGGCGACCGTCGCCATTAAAGCGCACGAGCGGAGCCAGCAACTTTAGGGTATCTTGCGTCTCCGTGCGCGCACTCTTTCCTGCCAGCCGGTCTCGCACCCGCCGCGAGTTCAGCACCCACCGCACCCACAGGCGGTCCGTCCCGTTCCGGTGCAGCACGCTGGAAGTCTCCGGCCCGTAGAAATCGATCTTGTATGTGTCCGAAACCACGCCGAGCTTAGCAAAGTTGAAATGTGCATTCCGGCTCTGCAGTGGATCGAAGGTCCACGTCATCTCGTGAACCCCCATCGCCAGCGCCCGGTCCCGCTGCGCCTGCTTCAGCCGCGAGCCCAGATCCAGGCGCCGGTACCGATCGAGCACCGCCAGCATGTGCGAATGGATGGTCGTCTGCCCGTGTTCCCGCCCCAGAAAACCGAATGCGAACCCGACCATCTTTTCCTTGTCAAAAGCCCCCACAAAAATGTTGCCCGCTGCCTTGCAGGCAATCGCCAGGGTGAGGGGAATGCTGTCCTCGTCCGCCATCCCCCACACTTCCTTCTCCACGGCCTTCAGCTGCCGGAGCTCGTCGAAGCTCTTCAAATCGCGAACGAGAATCTGTGGTCCTGCGCTCGCGGCCATCATGGACGCCTCTTCTCCGCAGCAAGATCCGGCCCATACCAGCGGCCGGCGGCGGCTTCTTCGCGATCGATTTCTCGCAGACGCTTCAACGACCGTCCCGACTGCACGTGCGCGCACGCCACCAGCAACGCATTGAGCGCCGCCAGCGGTGCAACATAGGAACCGTTGAAGCTGGGATTGGTCACCGAAATCACCCAGTGATCGTGACAGACGCGAGCGATGGGAGAATTGCCAGCATCCGTGATCCCGAATGTCCATGCGCGCCGTTCCCTCGCGACTCGCGCTGCCTCCACCGTGTCCCGCAG
>Ga0209068_10001010_pt1 | contig 14313 bp, 14 predicted proteins | sample ColStrG_CSR_2012_FD_187200 | JGI IMG/M metagenome (GOLD analysis project Ga0209068, IMG submission 187200) | Freshwater sediment microbial communities in response to fracking from Pennsylvania, USA - Cold Stream Run_MetaG_CSR_2012 (SPAdes)... | ecosystem: Environmental > Aquatic > Freshwater >... | reverse complement strand
GGCCACCGCAGCACAAGCGGCCGTCACGGTCGGGTACTCACCACGATGCTCATTGACCAACCTCACGGCACGAGACTTCAACTCAGAATCGATCTTCTTTGGCATGGTGCACATCCTCCTGGACTCAGACAGGAGCGGCATCAAACCTGGGGTGCTTCACTGTGAGCGTCAGGGGCTCGGTAAGTTCGTAGCCTCCGTGCGTGATGTAGCCATCGGTTCTTCCTGCTCTGTTGGTACCGCTCAGTCCCACACAAACCGTCTAGTGCGGGAAGGCTGGCTCAGACTCGTTTACAAGGCACCCAGCGGCAATGGAACTGCCTCCATGTACCGGCTGAGCAGACCTGCTCGTGTGCAGCACTTGAACACCACCCCACCAACCAACCCTGTGGATGGTGGTGTTCATCCCTTGCACACCGGAACCGATCTAGACCCAGCCATTGATGCGGCTCGCTACCAGGCACTAGGGGTCCGCTATCGGACAGTGACCCACCTGAGCACACAGGAGCCTGTCAGTATCACTGAACTGACGAGCAGACTTGGGAAGTCTCCCGACACCACCAGGAGGCATCTGCGTACCCTGATCGAGCACAATGTCGTGATCAAGACCGACGATGGTTACCTCCTGGCCCCCGGTTACCTCGCTGCACTGGAGCAACTCGCACACAGCAAGGGTGTAGCAGGACGTGGTGCTGCGGAGCGCGCCAGCGTCAAGGCGCTCCGTCACGGGCGTCGAGTACAGCAAATCAGGTACGCCCGCGAGAACGGGCACGATCTGACCAACCCTCTAGAGGACAACCTCACGGTGGTCCACGCCGACACCGGGGAGGTGCTATGGACGGCGCTGCAACGAGTCTCGCTTGAGACACTGCGCAGTCGGAAGGGGATGGTCGGCGGTGTCCACCTGACCATGCCTGGGCTCCGCCGCTTGGACATGGAGTTCCTCGATCGAAGGTTTGTCGAAGTGATCCGCGTCCCTACTCAACGCCGCGCCCAAGGCCCTCAGCAGTCACCCGACTTGACAGCACCGTGAGTATCGCCTGCAATCCGCCTACGAGCCCTAGAGATCTATCCTCAGCACCCGAAGGGACCACCCAGGCGTCAACGCGGGCCGGGGGCGCTCCTGGAGTCCGTCTTGGGTCATGCAGGCGGAGCGACAACGCCTACTCGGTTGAGGCAGCACACTCCGCCGCCAGAGAAATCCGTGTCCTAGACCCCCTTGACGACGGAGGAGCCAGGCCGCTGGCGGCGACGGTGGGACGACCCGGCGTGATGCGCGGGCCGTGCCCAGGTCGTGATGGTTACATCTTCCGGGAGATCGACTCATATAGCGGTGGCGGGAACCTGACCAGGCCGCGCAGGCTACGAGCAGTGCGTCACGTTCGTGGTGTACGCCGTTTTGGTCGAGCCGACGATGTAGTTGATCACGCCCTTGACCGTGGCTAGGTGCTTGCACGAGTCAGTGATCACTCCGGCCGCGATGCTCGTTGATGTGACCGTCGTCACCCACTCTGACGTTGCGTAGGTCCAGGCCCAGTGGGTGCCGGTCTCGGTCCACAGGTTGATCGTGATGCGGAAGACCCCGCCCGGGTTGCAGGTCGGCAGAACGAAGCCGATCCCCCGGTAAGCCAGGTTCACTGCGGATGCCTTGCTAGACGGGGCAGCGGTGAACGATCCCCCGGTGAGATAGCACCCTGGCGGAAGACCGCTAGACGACACGACGGCGCCGGGTGCGTGGTCTGGTGGGGGTGTGGCAGTTGCACTCGACATACCGGTCATCAGAGCCAGGCCGATGACGGCCAGTAACACGCCAAGACGTTTCACGGGACCCCCTGTTGATCAGCCCTCGCGGTAGAGGCGCGTCAACCAGTCCAGGCATCAGCCGAACGGTTCATGAATCGGGGCATGGCCGCTCCCGTAGCCTCGCCCATCGCGGGTTGTGGAGCCCCTGAGATTCGCGCCCAGCATGTGGGGGCCACCGAGGTGTCAGCGTCGGCCAGCGGCGCTCCTGGAGCCTGTCTTGGGCACCATTCAGGCGGAGAGTCCGCGTCACACGGTCGAGGTGGCGCGGGGGTCTCCAGCCCGAAAGGTCAGTCTTCCTCGGCGCCGTGACGACGGCAGAACCAGTCCGCTGGTGACGACCCGCAGGGAAGATGGCCCGGGAGGTTATGGCCACCGTGGACCTCCCATCTACCCCCTCAGGTAGGCGGCTACGAAGTCGAGCAAATCGACATCCAGTGCTTGGCAGACTTGTTGGAGTTCGATCAGATCCAGTCGTCGTTCCCCAGACTCGTACTTGGAGACGAACGACTGGGGGACGCCCAAGGCGGCTGCCACATCGCGCTGGCGAAGCCCCGCAGACCGTCGAAACTGACGGAGCAAGTCGTTGAGACGCGCCTGGGCCTCTCCGTGAATGGCTTTGTCCACACGGTGAGTTCAGGGACCAACCCACTGACATCCCAAAACCGGATATGATGTTGGTGGCCGAGTGACCGGTTTCTGGCAACCGTTGCGTGGACGCCCAGCGACCACGGGGGTGGCTGGGGGGCATCGATGACCAGGAGGAGACTTGTTTGAACCATCCGAGACGGAGCCTGCTGATGCCTCCGGCGAACCAGTGGCGGAGCGCCGATGCGGGAACGACCACCTCGTGACGGCTGGGGCGCTCTACTGCGGGGTCTGCGGGGTCGCCGTGGAGCAGGCGAGTTCGACTCCGAGCCTAGAGCCTCCACCCCCGGACGAGCAGGCCGACGTGGCACCCGCCGACGTTCCACCTTCTACGGCACGTAGCAGCCGTCGAGCGCTGGTAGCCCTGAGCGCGACCGCCGCCGTCGCGGTGGTGTTCCTGGTCTTGCTCCTGGTCGCCAAGGCAACCGGAAGCACCACGCCGACTGCCGAGCCTTCGATCGCATCGAGCACGGCGCCGTCTGCCGTCACATCAGGTCCGATCCCACAGAGTGATGCCTTCAAGTGCGTGAGCCTCGCCATCGGGGCGCTCTCAGTGTGGGTGGGCTTGGGTGCCGATCCCGGAAACCCGCCCTGGCTCGCAAACAGCCAATATTGGGACGGCGTCTACCACTACACCGGTCCGGATGCCGCCTCGGTCGGGGTGATCAACGACGCCCTTACGATCACCCAGACGTACTACAACGAAACCAGGCAGATGGTCGCCAGCGGATCAGACACGACCCTCCAAGGACTGGACAACGCATTCCTTGACCGTGGGACGACGGACTGCGCTGGACTTGGACTCAGTAGATAACCGAGCAGAAACGCTACGCGTGGAGGAGCACATTGGTGAAGACACTCGCCGTCGCAGTGCTGACTTCCTGCGATATATGCCGCGTCGCGCCCTCCCAGTTGATCCTGCGGCCCAGACGGTGATCACGGGCAGCCGCTCGGTGCCCCAGGGGACCGTAACGCTCACCCTTGACAGGGGACTCGACGGGTGCCGGGAGATGGGGCTGAAACCCCGATTTCGAGCCCAAGGGGGTACCTCCCTGCCAATACTTCCTGCAGTCCGCCACCCCCCAGGTACCCCCATTTCCCGAACTTCGCAGCGTTGACCGAAACCCACCGCAATCCTGAAGGAGTCGTTGTGGAACAGGGAGGGAGCCGGGTCCAACAGAACTCAGTCTGGCTCGTTGCTACCAGACCTGTCGGCGGAGTCCGTCTGACAAGCAACGCCTCCATCGGGTGTCACGGTCGTCGGCTGACGGCGACGATGTCCATGGCCAAGAAGTGGGACGACTTCCATGTCGTCGCCCGCGTGCTGACCGTCACGAGCATGCGCCTCGCCGTGCCGGGCATGGCCAATCGGCCGGAGGTGGCGTCATGATTCGCCCGATTCCCATAGGTCCCTCGACCGAGTTCTTGGCCTGGGGCAACGTGGCCACCAGGGGAGACGGCGAGTGGAGCAAGTGCATCGGGCTCAACCCGGATGGCAGCGAACACTGGCTGGACGTGGAGCCGCCCATCGGTCAGCACTTCTGGTACTGGAACGGGGCCTGCTACACCCTCTGCTACCTGGCCGACCATGACGAAGACATGTCTCGATTCGCCACAGATGCCTCCGTGGCGTCCCGCCAGGGGGCCACAGCGCTCTTGGAGAGCGCACCTTTCCGCCTGTACCCCAACCCCCAGCCTGTCCTCCCGGCGTCAGAGCGGCTCCTGCCCGGGGCTCACTGGTACCAGGCGGGGATGATGTACGTGTGGATCATGCTGGGCCTGCTCTACAACGGCGTGATGGCCCTGTTCTTCATGAGCCAGGCTGACCCCGCTCGCAACGACCAGTGGATGTTGCTCTTCGCCCCACTGGTCTACTGCTTCGGCTGGGCCTTCTTCGTCGCGGCCATCGTCTCGGCGGTCCAGCACACCAAACCCCACTCGCCTGTTGGAGAGTACGGATTCCCCATGCTGGCTGGACTGATGGCCGCCCTGGTCATCAAGGACCATGTCCAGGCCAGCGCAGCCCGGGAGCAGCAGGACGCCGACATCTTCGGCAACCCCATGAATGGAGCCTGATGACTCAGCCCACCGCCGTGATGGCATACTTCTTCACTCGACAGCAGGCACTGGATGCCACCCAGGTCTTCGACGTGTTCTTCAAGGTGCTTCCGCCTCACCCTGCTGAGCCACCTCTCAGCGGGCGCCCCTGGGAGATCACCGTCTTGGTCCACGAGGGCGTCTCGGAGGAGACGCTGCACGTCGGCCTTGAGTTCTGGGACCAAATGCGCACCGTCGTGGAGACGTATGACGGCCAGGTGCCTCCAAGTACGCTGAGCCTAAGCCCAACTGCTGCCCGTTCGGCTGAGGCCCTCCCGATGCGGTTCGATCTAGACTCCGGGTTGCCCTCCGGGAATCGGAGGATAGCGACGCCTCGCCTGCGAGAAGTCGAGACGGACAGACTTGTGCGGACGGGGGGACAAGGCCATGCGGCACTTTTTCGTGTTGCTAGCCTAGGACTGACCGGGCTACTGCTCGGGAGCGCGGCGTCCAACGCCACAGCGCAACCGCCTCCCCACGACCCAGGTCTCCCGAACATCGTGATCTGGACTCAGGAACCGGCGCACACTCTCGGGGTTCCGATGCCCTCAGGTTGCACCGCGACCTTTCCCACAGTCTCGAAGACCACCGTCCTCATTGGGGGCGGCGTCACGGTTGCGGCCAGCCGGATAGCGACCTCGGGGATCACCTGCACCCCGGCATCGGGCTTCGTCGTAGCCTCAGAGGCCCTCGAAGTCCAGCAGGTCAACTTCTCCGGCGCCTGGTACGGGTTCGCGTACATATCGTTGAAGTCCACGGCTGCAGCGGCCATCACCGAGGCATGCACGACGTTCGCCCGCAAGTGCGTCCCCGGCCTGTACCGGCGCGGCGCTGTGGTGTACTCCCTGACAAACCTCACGACGGGCGGCAGTCGTGCCGTCACCCAGGTGAGCAACGTCCAGGCACCACTGGCGTAATGAGCAGTGGAGACGGGACGGGCTACCGTCCGACCAGGACCGCGTCTAGTCGGCTATCCCCGGCCAGGTAGACCTCGTGGGCGCCAGCCAGGGCCAGGTCGTGCGCCCACGCCACCAACGCGCCTGACGGCTCTGCCGTCTCTGCAACGGCCCAATGTGGGACGGCGAAAACCAGGTAGCAGCACTTGCTGGTAGACCCGCGCCCCGCGACCGGCAGGGCTGAGATCGACGGCGCCACGAGCGCGGCGTCAACCTGCGCGGACTCCCGGAAGAAGGCACACAGATAGTCCTTCTTCGGCCTGTCAAGGGCAGCGACGCGCAACTCAGTCCTCGACCGCACCGATGCTGTCATTGAGCATCACGCCGTCTCCCGGAACCAGGTCGAATATCTCGGGGGTGGACCCTCACGAACCATGTGATGCGACCGTGACAGCACCGAAAGCCAATGAACCATCGGCGTAACTTCACGGCACTCCGGGCACGCGACCTCCCCCACGCGGTGCCTGTCCGGCAGCCAGGAGACGAGTGCGAAGTGCAGGCAGCAGCGCGAGCACCGGAATCCGTGAAGGAAGACACCTTGGCGTTCCTCCATCGTCACCGGACCCGTCGGCTCGATGTCCAGAGGGCCGACCCCCGACTCCGTGATCAAGATGCCGTCGTCGTACACGGCGTGAGTCCAGCCTTCGAGCGGTCGGGGGCGCGCTCTGTCTCTTAGTTCGTCAGTCCCACTCACCGGCGCCTGCCCTTCAACTTGGAACCTCATTGTCTCATTCAGCGACCCGAGGCCCACCGCCCGGTGGGCGGCTACAGCCCGCCAGGTGTCCACTCCTGAGCGATCTGCGAGTACCGCAGGGTCAAGGCCAGGAACTGCGCGACGGTCACATCGGGCAGGCGCCGATAGCGGTAGACGAAGTTGGGGTCATACCTGTTGAAACCGGTCACTGGCACCGGCGACCACTTGGGAACAACGTCGGCCTCCTCACATCCCAGCACGTCGTACATGGGCTGGAAATCGAACCAGTCCAGGTTCCCGGAGGCATAGGCCGACCGCTGCTGATGTGCCGCGACCCCCTTCCCGCTCAATGAGGGGATCGTCATGGCGAGGCGCCACTGGCCGTTCTGGTACTGCCAGCCGATGGCATCCCCGTTCGCCTTGCCCCAGAAGGCTTCGAGCAGTGGTCGCCCGTTGCTGAACCCCACGCCCGTCCGCGTCGGTGTCAGTCCGGCTGCGTCCAGTTCGCACTCGATCATGCGCATGACCTGGCGCGCCCGCATCTTCTCCACCGCGTCCTGGATCCTGGCCCCGCCGAGCAGGTCACGGCGCCCCTCGTCCAGCAGCAAGGGCTCGTCCGGGCGAGAGACACCGGTCAGGTCCATGACCTCGGCAAGCAGTTGGACCAAGCGGGCCTCGTGAGCGACGACAACGCTGTCGAAGTCGCTTTGGTCCCAGAACTCGCCTCGAAGCCGGTCGGCAAGTCTGGCGTAGGACATCCATTGCCAGACGCGACCGTTGACCTCGAAGCGGTCATCGGTCCATCCAGGGTCGGTCAGGCTCAACAGCAGCAGAACCGGGTGACCCCCCACCTTCGAGACCGCCCCGGTTGCATACTTCTCCAACTGCTTCTCATCGGGCAGGGAGAAGGTCTTGTTCTCGATCACTATCGGCTGGTAGCCCGTGAACTCGACTACCAGGTCCAAGCGCTGGAACTCTCGCCGGACCCGATCCGTGACCACGCCGTCAGCGGGAACCAGCCAGTCACCCAGCACCGTGCGGGCGGCGCCGGGGAACCGCTCACAGACCCACCCCAGCAGGTTGGAGTGGAACAGTTCCTTCGACCCCAGCGACACATGAAGAAGCGGCTCACCCGCCAGCGCTCCACACAGCAGGGTCAGCCTGTCCACGTCGTCGGGGGCCTCCTGCCCGAGACCAGGGTCCGGCTCGAAGACCAGCCCGTGGTCACCCGGGTACGGCAGCCGATGATCAATCATCCCGGTGGCGATGGTCAACGGAACACCGTGGGGGAACGCGGCGCAGGTCAAGATCGCCGGGCCTCTGCGGCTGCACAGATGGCACAGGCCGACGAAACTGACGCTGGGCCGCGTCTCGACCTCCTGGCCGGACGGGTAGTGCTCTCGGGCCGTCATGGGGCGGTTCTAGCAGCCAGAACCGACAGGCGTCCACGGGCGCCACGACTCAGCAAGGCGGCATCCGGAGTAAGCCGACCTCGAAGCAAAGCGGTTACGCGCTCACGGGTACGTGGGTCCCGTGAAGAAGCCATCGACATCCACTCGGGGGTGCCCCGCTGTGCCCACAACGACGACCTTGATCGTGTGGATTCCGGAGACGGGGAACCAGTTCGACCACACGACCTCTGGCCCGGTGTTCACTGTCGCGTACAGGCTCACAGTCGCCTTGAGGATCCCGTCCTGGTAGACCTTGGCGGATCCGCGAGAGGGGCCGTACTCCCCGACCCAGGCGAACGTCTGTGCCTGGTAGGTGTAGGCCATCGCGGCACCGGCCTTGACCGCATGAATGTCTGACCCGCCCATGAACACCGCACCGGTCGAGTGCGTCCACGCCCCACCCGTTGAGTACGTCGCCGCGTTGTCATCGTGAGAGGCCACGTAGTTCTGGTTGTCCGGCAGGTTCAAGATCCGGGCCGGGCCAGGCGGCGAGAGTCGCGGATCCGCGTAGCCACTGACCGACCAGTTCCCGGCGCAGTCCTCGGCCAGGATCACCACGTTGAGGATGTTGTACCCGGCGTCACCGAGGTCGCCTGTCTGGATGTTGTACGAGGTGGATGTGCCTACGTCGGCTATCAGATAGGGCGGCCCGTGACCGGCGTCGCTCCAGACCTGGTAGTCGCATACGGCTGACGGATCAGAGCCTGTCCACTTGACCTGAGCCTCCGTCTCGTAGACCTGGGTTCCGTCGAGGAAGGATCCAGTGACGTAATGGACCGGGGAGCCTGTCAGCAGATGTCCGGTGATTTGCATAGTGATGTTGGGTCCGGTGACATCGAACGAGGACGCCCCGCCGATGGTCAATTGGCTGGTGCTGTCGGGGCCGGTGGGTCCCAGGCAACGCCCGGCCGTGATGTTGACGTCGACCGTGATGCCGAGTGCCTGGCTCAGTGGCTCGGTCGCGGAGGTGATGACGGCGACACCGAACCGGGCTACGCCCGTGCCCGACGTACTGGCCGTGGTTAGTTCCGGCTGTAGTCCGAAACCGTTCGCCCAAGTGCTGCCAGTTCCGACGTTCAGAATGCCCTTGGCCTTCGGTCGAGCACTGGTGACCGTCGCGCCGCTGCCAGTGTTGGGGTCAGTCGTACCCGGCATAGCAAGTTGGGTGACCGGGGCCGTTCCCCGCTCCACGAAGATCTCCACCGCCGCGTCGCCCCCCACGACCTGCCCGCCTGAATCCAGCGAGCCCAGAGGAAGCGCGTCACCGCTGGTAAGGCCCCAACTCATCACCCCACTGGAGCCTGGGCACCACTCCAGAGCGCTCCAGTAGTGCAGCAAGAGGTTGGCCGTCGTAGAAGTGAAGGCCGAGGCCGGGAGAGCCGGTACAAGGACCGACGCGATGACCAGCACCAGCGACGCACCAAGGGCTCGCCTCACTTCGACTCTCCAGACTCTTTCTATAGACCAGGGTCTTCGGAGTCTGTCGATCATCGATCACGGCGTCTAGCGGGTTCACTGTTGTCGTCAGTGTTGACTACACACCGTGCGCGCATGCCAAGGCTCGGTGCTGGCTGATGGCCAGTGCCCGTGCCTGGCACTCCGGATCCTTCTCAAGTCTGCCAGAAGAGTCCCCACCCGTACGGGACCCATTGGATCTGGGCCACTGACGCACACCCCGATCACATCAAGTGGGATGGGCTCCCTGTGCCGGACCCACGGGTTCGCCTCGGCCGGCTCACACCGAACCTGAAGGCGATGAGGGCGTTGAACGAAGGAGGTCGTCCGCGTCCTCTGACCGGCAAGTGGCCAGCAGTCCTGGAAGCCTTCGATTCTCCATTGGAGTCGCTCGACCCTGTGCCGACTAGGTGAGCCTGCAGTGCCAGGACGAGTGCGGTCGGGCCGACGGGACGGTCTGAGCCTGTGACACAATTTGGTGGCGACCGAGGACATGGCCCATGACGTCGCCCGCGTGGCGACGGCCGCCTCCGCGTCCATGTCAGCGAAGGGCCATGACATGGAGGAGCACAGCGCCGGAAACCCCAACCGCCGCCACCGGGCGGCCGCGCAGGGCGGTATGCCGTCGCCCAGGACGGCCCCGCCCTGCGGTGCATGGACACCGAACCCGGTGGGAGCACAGGTGACCGGGCCCCCGTTATCGGTCGTCACCATGTCGGAGGTGACCCCGGAGCATGTCCAGTGGCTGTGGCCGGGTCGGCCCCCGGTGGGCAAGATCGTGGTACTGGACGGTGATCCCGGTACCGGCAAGTCGACGTTGACACTGGACCTGGCAGCGCACATCAGCACCGGAGCGGATTGGCCGGACGGGGCGTCTTGCCCGGTGGGCGACACCATCTTGCTTTCGGCGGAGGACGGGCTGGCCGACACCGTCGCCCCCAGGCTGATCGCAGCCGGCGCGGACATGGCCCGGGTGCACGCCCTCACTCAGATCGGTGACCGGCCACCGCACCTGGGGGACATCGATGCCCTGCGCGAGGTCATCCGGGCATATCTGGCGCGGCTGCTGGTCGTGGACGTGCTGATGGCTTACCTACCCACCGACGGCTCCCGTGATCAGGCCGTGCGGCGGCTGCTGCATCCACTGGCTGCGATGGCCCAGGAGGAAGGCTGCAGCGTGCTGCTGCTACGCCACCTGACCAAAACCGGCGGCCCCAACCTGCTGTATCGGGGCAGCGGCTCCATCGGCGTCATCGGAGCGGCCCGTGCCGCGTTCATGGTCGGTCGCGACCCCCAAGACCAGAACCTGCTCGTCCTGGCCGGCACCAAATCGAACCTGGCCCCCATGCCCGACGCCCTGGGATACCGACTCGTCTCCCACCCCAGCGGGGTGGCCGTGGTCCAGTGGGCCGGCCGGGTCGACCGCATGGCAGCAGACCTAGTCCACCAGCAGCGGGAAGAGTTCGACGAACAAGACGAACTCGGCGCACTGCTGCTGAACCTGCTACTCGAACACGGCGGCCGGGCACCCGCCGCCCAGGCCAGCACCACCCTCAAGAGTGCCGGGTACTCCCAAAGCGCCATCGACCGGGCCCGCAAACGACTCGGGATCGAGACCAAGAAGACAGCCGGCGGGTGGGTCTGGCACCTGTCCGAACCCGAAGCAGCCTGACCAACACATCAACACGTCACGCACCACAAGGATGACGTGTTGACGCCTTGGATAGCAGCCGCTCAGAAGACCATCGCCAGTGGGTCTGCGCCCGCCCTCTCTGTCAGCCTGGGGTGATGCACCGTTTGGTGCGTAAGTAATCACTGAGTGAGGGCGGGGCTCGCCGAGTATTGCCCCTGGTTACTGTGCGGCCACCACGGTGTCGATCATGGACGCGGTCCCGGGGCCGTCAGGCGGAACCGCCATCACCATGTACCCCTTGTTGTCCACGATGCGCACACATATGGTCCCCACCTGCTTCGAGGTGCTGGCGTTGGTGGCCGACTCGATGGTGCAGGTGGCGTCCCCGGCCGCGGCAGGTGGACTGAACCGTTGTACCGCTCCCGACCGACTGGCCATTGGCGCTGGTGATCACCTGCTGGGCGAACTTGGCATGGCGTTGGCCCTGATAACGACGTTCGTCGAGCGGCGCCCCTCCTCCGGGCCACTGAGAAGCGCCATGGTCAGCAACGTTCGTGCCGCGTGGTAATCCGGCCGATGGAGTTCCCGTCGAAGTTCGTGAACCACATCGCGCCGTCGCGCCCGGCCGTGATCACCTGCGGCCCGCTGATGCTCGGGTCGCTGTAGTTGGTCACCTTTCCTTCGTTACTGATCCGCCCGATTGAGTTGCCCAACGAGTTGGTAAACCAAAAGGTCCGATCGGGGCCCGCCGCGATCGATAGGGGAGCGTTGATGCTCGGGTCGGTGAAGGTGGTGACCACACCGCGGGTGGTGATCCGGCCAATCGAGTTCCCGTAGTAGTTGGTGAACCACAGCGTCCGGTGCGGGCCAGCGGTGATCCCGATTGACCCGTTGATGCTGGGGTCGGTATAGGTGCTGACCCGCCCTTTTGTCGTGATCCGCCCGATCGTGTTGCCGCCAGTGGTGAACCACAGGGCGCCGTCGGGGCCGGTGGTGATGTAGCGTGCGCCGGTGATGCTCGGATCGGAGTAGTTGGTCACCACCCCGGCGGTGGTGATCCGACCGATGGTGTTGCTGGAGTAGTTGGTGAACCACAGGGCACCGTCGGGCCCAGTTGTGATCCACATCGGTCCGTGGATCGTGGGGTCGCTGTAGGTGGTGACGATTCCCGTGGTCGTGATTCGCCCGATTGAGCCGTCGGAGAAGTTGGTGAACCACAGCGCGCCGTCTGGCCCGGCCGTGATTCCGATCGGGTTGGCGCCATTGAGGCTCGGGACGCCGAAGACATTGAAGGCTCCCGCGGTGGTGACCTGCCCGATCCCGTCGCCGCTGTTGTCGGTGAACCACAACGCTCGGTCGGGCCCGCTCGTGATTCCGATTGGACCGGCGATGCTGGGATTGGCGAAATTCGTAACCGAGCCCGTCATACAGAACAATCGGGTTGCAGTCCCACTGGGCGACGCCATCGCCGCGTTCGCTGGCAGCCCGACCAGCGAAGCCCCAGCCAGCAGAACTGAGGCGATCCCCACTCGTCTGGCGAGCCAGCGACGATGAAGAGCCCGAGACGACGCCGGAACGAACATGTGTTCCCACCTCCAGCGCGGGGGGCCCCACGCCCCTGTCGTAGTCAGACACGGCCAATGAGAATCCACAACCGGACCCGGACACTACCCCCGATCCGCGACGGTGACGCGGCATTTCAGAGATCGGTATGGGGACACCCCCTGAGGACCCTGAGAAGTTTCGCTGCCATCGCACGTGCGACCTATCCGGGGGGCGGCAGGGGTGTGAATCTCCCCTGGTAGGCCGTGATCTGAGCGGCTGCGTCCGCTGCCTCCGCTGCCGTGTGTGCGCCGCCGAACCACAGGGATGGCACTTTGAGATCTCGCCGATCGGCAGCAGCGACCACGATCCGGAAACCCTCCTTCTTGTCCTTGCCGCGCTCGACAGTCACGCTTGTGATGTCTGCCCAGGCGATGAGTCCGTCCACCCAGATCCAGCGCCGGTAGCGCAGCCCGAGCGGTTCCATGACTGTTTGCTCGCGGACGCCGACGGCTGCGCATGCTGCGAGCGAGACGCCACACGCGATCCCCGCTGCTCCCCACAAGAACTGATCAGCCAGCACGGCCGGGATTGCATAGACAAGGCAGCCAACAGCCGGCACAACGAACAGCGCAGCAAACGCCCGGCCGCCCTGCCTGACCTGCCCGCCGAACCGGATCTCGTAGGTGTCTGCGACAGGTTGGTCATCACTCATGCAGTACACACTGCCAGAGCAGGCAAGGCTTTGTTCAGTAGGTGAGCGCTCGGCAAGGACCTACTGCTCGGACCGGCGGGCACTCTCGCAGAACCGCGAGTGGTTCGGTGCCAGAGGGCAACGCCGATGGCTTTCAGAAGGGATGTCACGCTACGAGTTGCTGTCTGGTCCGCCGGGTGGGACGGCGCTACACCCGAGCGCCTGGTGACCACGGCGCCGACGACGGGAGCCACGCTGGAGAACTGGGTGCGAGCCGACCCGTCGTTGGTGCGTGACGGCCTCCTGGTCGTGACCCAGCAACTGATCTTCACCGGCCGGGAACGGCTGGATCTGCTCTGCATCGAGGGCGGCTCCCGCTGGGTCGTCGTCGAACTCAAACGGGACCGGATGGCTCGCGACGTGGTAGCCCAGGCCCTGGACTACGTGAGTCTGCTGTCCAACTCAGCACCGAAGAACTCAGTTCGCTGCTGGCCCCCACCTTGTGCATCTGGGGGTCGAGGATCGGGCGCAAACGGAAAGACTGCTGGCCGCAGAAGGCGACGGGTCCGGGAGGGAGGTGTCCGCTGTCGTCGTGGGACTTTCAGCCGACGACTCCTTGCTTCGGATAGCCACCTACCTCGCCGAACGGTACGAGGTACCCCTGTCGGTGGTCGAGTTGCAGGCATTCACCGTCGCGCCAGGCGCCGTTCTCATCGTTCGGGAAGAGACCGGCGCCGATGCAAGTCCCACAGCAAGCCCGGCACGGCAATCGGCATCCCTCGACGACAGGTGGCGTGCGGTCAGGGCTAGCGCCGAGCAGAGGGGCTTCGGTGATGCGGTGGACGCGTTCGCTCGGTCCGTTCAGCAGGCCGGTCTCTATGCTCGTCCTTACACCCGATCAATCCTGGTCACTCCACCGGAGTGCCGAACCCGGTTTCTGGCCGTCGTCGGCTTCACGGGCAGCGGCTCCTCGCCTCGGGCGTCTCTGCAATTCGGTGTCGACGCCTTCCAGGAGTTCTTCCCCACCGTGTCCCAATCAACGATCCAGGACATGCTCGGGGAACAGCGCCAGAGCCTCGACCTGGCGGGAGTGGAGCACTTTGGCCACGCACTTGAGGCGCTCATCAACCAGCAACCAACTTCTGCTCCGCCTGCCTGACGTACCCGTGAACCCGCTGGCTCATGCCAGCGCGCCCCCGCTACAAGAAGGGCTCATACTCCTAACGGGGCTTCGCCCCAGCCCGACGAGCGGTGTGGTGGTGGCGCGGGGGTCGTAGGCTCCGGTCGCGGGTTACACGGAGAACAAGTTCTCCGTCATGGTGCCGCCGAGGCGGTGGGTGGCCCGT
>Ga0209068_10001009_pt1 | contig 14315 bp, 31 predicted proteins | sample ColStrG_CSR_2012_FD_187200 | JGI IMG/M metagenome (GOLD analysis project Ga0209068, IMG submission 187200) | Freshwater sediment microbial communities in response to fracking from Pennsylvania, USA - Cold Stream Run_MetaG_CSR_2012 (SPAdes)... | ecosystem: Environmental > Aquatic > Freshwater >... | reverse complement strand
AAGAGTGTGTCCCCGAGTTGCTCACTTGTCACTTGTTGCGTCCGCGCCCGGTTGACAAGATCCTGAAATTCCGCGTCTGGCACTTGCAAATTCTCGAACGTGGTGATCGGCGCGGCGGGCGCTCCGTGCTCCAATTCATGCGCCAGAACGTAGCCGAGAAAAGTAAAATTCTCAATCTCCGTGAAGTGCTTAATGCGTTCTTCGAGATCCGTTGCCGCGCTGGGCGTTGTGTCCGGGAAGTCTGAGATCTGCCCCGCCCCGTTCGCATCGTTGAATCTGAAAACCCGGCTCAAGTTAAAAATTCCACTCATACTGTTACCCCTTTCGCATCTGAATTCCAATCCATGCTTGCTGAGAATTTCGAGAGCGTCCCACACTTTACATCCCTATGGAATCTTTCGGTGGCTGAGATCCCACGGCGCGACGGTCTGTCCCGTTCCACGGAGTTGGATTCGCTTTCAAGTAGAATGCGGCCCCGGCGATCCCACTCCAGAGGGCGATCATCCCAAGATGTTTCAGCCCGCCCGAAACGGACGGAGAAAAATGTTCTGGATCGGCAAAAAGAACAAGCAAGGTATTCGCCCCCGCCGCGATCACACCGCGAAGAAGCCCATTGATCCATCGGCCCAAACTTTCCAGCCACGCTTTGAATTCCGGCACCATGTCTCCCTCTATTGCGAAACGATTGCGGTCACGTCCGTTGCCGCACTGGTCACTATACTACAGCCACTCGCTTGCGCGCACCAATAATTAAACGGGAAAATTGCTTGAAGCGCACTGTCTAGAATGGCGATAGTGTTTGCTCCGTCTTTCACTGTGATCGTGGAGGCGGCGATTGGATGCCCGATGATGATGGTTTTCAATTCCGAATTCTGCACGTTTGTCGTTGTCGTCGTCGCCGTGGTGATGTGAACCGCGCTTGTCGAATTGTCCACTGGTTGGATAGCTAACGGCCTCTTGCCGACGTTAGAGCCTAGAAACTGCACGCCGGGAGTAACTCCAGTCACCGTTGAATTGGAACTATCAATCACAAGGCCGGGAACACCGAGTCCGTTCAAGACCGTGAAAACGGTTGTGTTTCCCCCGCCGTCCTGTCCGGCGATCAAAACAGGAAAGCAAGCGGGGCAACCCGAGGCCGTATTCGCTTGCTTCGGTCCCGTGACGGTAGTTAGTCCCGTGATCCCGTTCGGTGTCAGAACCGCCGTCAAGGTAAACGTGTCGGTCGAATTGTCGGCGGCGGAAAGCTGGATGGCAATTTGCGCGGCGTTCGAGAGTCCGGTAGTCAAGACGGCTGTAGAATTTGCGAGGATGGTCAGCACTTGCGAACCCGAGGAAGCGCCACTGGCGATGTTAACGGTTTTGAAGGAAACCCACTGCGCTTGATTGTTGGTGAAGTCTGCCGCGCCCGAGTTGCCAGTTGTAAAAGTTGTAATCGTGATCCCGTGACTGGCCCCACCGTTGTTTGTCAGATACAAATTGACGGCGCTCTGCGGACTGAGGGCGAAAATAAAAGTTTGCGAGCCTACATTCCATGCGCGAAATGGAACGCCGCCGATGACCGGAACAAAGGGCGGCGAAAACTGGACGTGAATATCTTGCGCTTGGACGCCGCCCGCGAAGCACAACAACAAAAACAAAATGCTCAGGATTTTTTTCATGGTCCGCACTTCCTCCAAGATGAAATTTCGATTGCGCCGCCCGGTGCTGTGGAACGGGCGAAAAGTTTGCCGTTCACAACGCCGAAGAAAAATGGAGTTGTGGGGCCGGGGACAACGTGTCCGATAGGGGGAACATTCCCGGTTTGTGTGTTGTCCATGCCGGATTGATCTTCGCTTACGTTTACGGCCACGGCACTGGGATTGCTCATAGTAACCCAGTAATCATAGCCGTGCGTGTCCAGAATTTGTTGCGATACTGTGTTGGGAACCGGGAATCTCATGTGAACACTCCGATTAGAAAGATGATTGCGAGAATCAAGAGCGCGAATGTAGGAATCATAAAACCGAAAACATTGACTCCGCCGCTGGCATTCGTCGGCGTCGGCGTTGCCGTTGCGCTCACCATTTGCGTGGCGATAGATTTTCTGAGGCGCACAAGCGCGTCCACAATGCGAGTATAGCGATCCGATGCGCTATTCGGCTGATTCACCGGGGCGACTAAATTATTCCATTGTTGCTGTAGAATATCTAACTCCGCAGTATATTGAGGAAGTGTTACCTGTCCCAGTTGAAACGATTCATCCAGCCGTTGAAGCGTTTCATTCATTTGCAGGTAGCCGTTGCAGAGGATCGGCGCTTCGGATTTCTGTTCGCCAGAAGGCCCGCCGAAAACTCCGCTGAGTAGCGAAGTGAGTTCGCCGCCAATGGCAACGAAAGGCGCACCCGGCCCAGTAAGTGATGCCCCGGACTGCATCAGATTTCCAATGGACGAGCCGAGGTTACCGCTGGCGCTGCATGGAATTCCAGATTTCGGATGCGGCAAAACGAGCATGGGAATCGTTGCCGCCAGATAATTCTTGGAATCACTGTCCTCGCCTTGCTGCTCGAAGGCAATGATCTGTTGCAACTCTGCGGAAGATGGCCGCACGCCCATAATAGTAGCCTTCAAGGAAGGGCTGCCGGAAACAAGCGGATTGGCTGCTGTCGCCATTATTTTTTCTTGCTTACCACCAAAAAACTTTTTCTTCCGCGATGATGGCCGGGGCCGAGAATGAAACATCCCGCGCAGTGGCGTTCATGCTCGACCGCCTCACGTTTCTTTTTGAACTGTCCGTGAAAGCGGAATTTTCTTCCTGTCCCGGCCATCTATCTATGTCCCTTCAATCGGAATGTAATCGTAAGTTGTGGGATCTACCGCAACTCCGAAAGTTGAAACCGAATTATTTCCGGCGTCGTAACCCAGTGCAACGTTGAACACTGGCGGCGCTGGCTTTTGCGGCCCATAAAGCGCCGAAAAGCCGGAAAGAGCATCGAACGTGCCCGGTCCCGCCGCCGACATGGGGATCTGTGGCGGGCTTCCGCCAGCCGCCGCGATTTGTTCGGGCGATGCTGGCCCCTGCCCCGAGGGGACAAAGCCCGCAGCTATCGCGGCATCTCCGGTCAAAGGAAACGCCGGAGCCTGAGAGAGAGAGTAGGAAAGTTCCGATTGCGTGATTCCAGTTCCAATTGTGGCGGGCTTCGCACCGAAAAGTTTTGAGAGGCCAGCCAGAAGTCCCGTGGTAGCTCCCGCGATTGCCTTGGTGGTTGATCCGGGCGTGCCTGTGGGGGCGAATCCCCCGAGCGTTCCTGTACGAGATCCGGCCACTGGCGCTGTTTTTCGGAAGGCGAGCCAAACTAAAATTCCGGCTGCGAGGCCGAGCAAAACTACCGCCCAAGTTTTATTCATCATGCCCCCCAACCGATTCGAGTCTGCGTTTTGTTGGCGATGATCGCGGCGTTTGCCCGCGTGTTGAAGTGCGAAATCGGTGCTTCAAGGCTTGCGGGATGGTAAGTGAGTGGAAGTGCCAAGCGCGGCGGCGCTGGCGCGGGCGCTCTTGAGGGCGTTCCGAAGCGCCCCACCACGATTGCATTGGAAGTGGGAGAAACCGCGCATCCCGCGCAAGCGTGAGCCGCCGCAGTTGTGTTCACTGCCATCGCTCCCGGAGTTTCGAGCGATTGCAAGCCTACCGCCGCGCCGTGAACATTCGATGGCGGGGGCGCGGTAACTGGAAGGCCAGCCGGAGTTGCCACGGCGCTCCGTGACTCGAAGAAAATATAAACTAGCAGGATCACTCCCGCCGCGATCAAAATTCCCTTCATGGTGCCCCCCCTAACTGGCCGCGTACTCTGCCAAGGTTGTGGACGGATAGATCCCGAGTGCGCTAGTCACGTTCCGTGCCCACGCATCGGCGTTATCGTTGCCAGTGTATTCCGTCGCCACTTGAGAAAAAGTCCAGTTCTGATTGTAAATTTTGGAGCGCCCGGTCAGCATTAAGCGCACTTGCCGGATAAGGTAAGTCCATCCGGTTTGTGCGTCCGGGAAAATCGCGTGCCCCGCCGCATCTTTCCCCCAGCCAAAATCCGCTTCGAGATCTCCGGGATTATTGTTGCGCGTGGGCACGTTCGGAGTTACGCCGTCCGATTCCATGCCCCCGAAACCTTCCGCTGCCGCGATTGCTTGTGCCATCGCACTTTCTTTCGCGCTAGGTGGTGTGATTAGATCGTGTGCCACGTTCGGATCTCCCGGATCTCCCGGATCTGCATTCAATGTACTGAAAAACTGGGCGATTGCATAACCCGCGAAAAAAAGTCCGGCAATCGCGGCCAGCGTGTAGAAACTCATGCGAAAGACCGCACCACTCTGGCCGGGGACTCGGGGAAAAGAGACACGGCCAGAATAATCACCACTAGCACGATGATTCCGATAATTACAAAGCTAGTCCCCGTGCCGAGGTTTGAGAAAAGCGATGAGAAGCAATCTCCCAGTGCCCCGCCTTGGCTCATGCAATCGAAAAAGCCGGAATAGTTGGGCGTCACTCCCGGCGCTGGCGGCGCGGTAACTTTCGGCGTTGATCCCACGGCGACGGTAGAACTGGGAAGCGCCCCCACGATTTGCCAAAAAGCGTTGTCAATGATGGACCGCACATCATCTTCGCTGGCGTAGGAATCGCCGTTCGGATCTGTTTCCACGGTCATTAAGACTTTGATCGGAATGGAAAAACTCGAAAGCGCCAGCGTTTCAATCTGCGAAATAGCACCCGGAGAATTGATCTGATGCGCTTGGACAAAGATCCCCTGCGGTTGCAAGATCCCGGTCACTTTCCCGACTATATCCTCTCCGTTTTGCGTGAGAGAGTCGCTAGTCTGGGCGTTGTAATTTAGAAACGTCCCCGGCTGAACGAGCATATTATCCCCTCAACAAATAGAGCAAAACGAAAAGGCCGACTACCAGAAGCGCGACCGTGATTAGAGTTGTGTTGAAGATCCCCCCGGAAACAACGGCGGGACCGCCGGGGGTGGTGACAATGGAAGTGGTGGGATAACGGTTGTTTGTGACCGCATTCATCCACTGTAGTCCCTCAGTGCCGAGAGCCACAATCGCATTGGCTACATCGGCCCCTTGGTTCGGATTCTGTGGAATTGAACCATCAGACATTTTTCCCTCACTTCGAGAGGATTGCCGGGACCGCTACGGAGAACGGCCCCGGCATCATGCAACGCGCAACGCTCCCAGAAGGGGAGATTAGCCAGCCGCCGCCACGTCCCCCAAGATCATTTCTTGCACCACTTCGATCAAGTTGGACGCGCTCGGAATCACCACGTTTGCGGCTACGTCAAACTGAGCGCCACCCGGCAAGCCGTCGCCGGGGAACACAGTCAGAGAGTTGTAGCCGTCAACGAAAGAGATCCCGAGATAACCTTGCGGCTGAACAGTTTGATACCGGATGCCGTAAAATTCTTTCGTTACAGAGTCAAACTGAAAGTTTTTTAACGGCTTGTTATCCACTCGAAGCACGGTTTGATCCGTGATGGTATCGGAAAGGGTTGCATATACCACCACGCCAGCCGAAGTTCCGGCAAGCACCGTGCCCTTTTTCACTGACACCGTTGCCGTTTTGTAATTCTGCAACAGTTGGAGGCGCACTGCGTTGCCCGCGCTCGAAAGCACGGCTGCCGGGGATTGAATGTTCCGGATGCAGACCGCTTTCTTGATCGAATTGCGAAGCGGCCCGAGGGAAACGTAGTCCAGCAAAATGTTGACGACTGGCACGCCCGCACCGGAACCGAAAGCCGTAAAAGCGACGTTCGCGCTCGAAGCGTTTGTTCCGTAGCTGGAGAAATCCCCGGTTTGAATTACAAGTTGAAGTGTCTGTCCCCAGTCTGCCGGATCGTAAACGTATCCGATAGCTTGAGCGTCGGGCGTCCCGTAAGGATACACCGGGAGATACCAGTCCACTTCAATGTCCCAGCTATTGATCGTGCCGAAAGCATTGGCAACCGGAGCGCCGCCGCCCGGAGTCAAGCCCATCGGAATGGTCAGATCCGGCTGGAGCACGGGCTGGCCCACAAAGGTCTGCTCAAAGGGCCAGTTTCCGGCAAGAGCGCCCGCCGTGATCTTCGACAAAATCCGGGAATTGCCGCGCCCGCCGCCCGATGAATACAGGCGGGCAAGAGCGAACAGCGTGGCCCCGGAACCGTCGAACGGAGTGAGCGCACCGAAATCCTTGTGCGTGCCGCGCAAAGTGATTCTCTGCAAAATGTTCTGCAACGCTTCCACGGCCACTGCCGTGTAAGCCGCCGTGGTGACCGCAACGCGGCCCTTCCACTGGAGGATCACGGCTTGCAGTGGGCGATTGAGTTGAATGTTTTTGGGGACGTTTGTGGTTGTCAGCGTGGCGAAATTGAAGCTGAAAAACAATTCCGGCCCGCTGGTCCGCATCATATACGATGCGATTTCTTTTTGGCTCAACTTCCGTGGAACAACTGCCGCACTACTCATGCGCTTTCTCCCCTCATGGCATCGCCGGAGCACGCCCTATTTCTGATCCCCGCCGTCTGCGAGCCGAGAAACTACGACCGCACGCTATCCGCGAAGCGTGGCGCTAGAGGATCTTCGAGATCCCCAGCATATTGTTGAGAATCGCGGCAGTCCAAACCGCCCCGATAATCACCAAAATTTTCCAGAGCCAGTGCATACTCCCTCCGTGCTGCGAAGATGCGCCTCAAACCGAGGCGGTGTTGCTCGACACTCAAGCCGGGACCGCGAGTGACGGAACGGACGCGCCGACAAACTTGTTCCACAACGGCGCGAACAGATACGCCAGCAGGATAACCCCGGTCACAAACAGAAAACCCATGAGGCTGTGAATCTCCATCGCTTCCTCCCTTCCGCTGAATTTTACAGCAGAAAATGTTTTTTCGTTTCCGCTGGAGTTGGCGCGGCGGTGAGTCTGGTAATTTCCGCTTGCAACTCTGCGACTTTCGTTGTGAGACTGGCACATTGATTTTTGTACTTGTCCCGATCCTCTGCCGCGTCACGCAATGCCCGCGTGTCATCGGTCATTTTGATTACATGGCCCGAGGCCGATGCAAGCGAAGCGTGGCAGAATTCGCAAGTAATTGAACCGTCACGATCACGCCGCGCCGCAGTCTCCGGGGCTGGCGGTGTGCTAGCGCCAGCTAAGGGGCTTGAGGGAGTTGCCATTTATTTCTTCCCTTCCGCCAGTTTTTGTTCTACGCGCACAAGCGCCGTTTCAAAAGCCTGAGTGAATCCACTGGGCAGCATGGTATGGAAGTCGCCCAGCAAGCGACGTTGCAACGCGCACCAATTTTGCGCCGAGAGATCTTCGCCGATGAAGGCTTCGAGAAGTTGCGCCGTTTCCGCTTTTTCTTCGTGAAGCTGGGCGAAGTTTTTAGAGGCCGATGCCCCCGGTTGCTTCCCGGAGAGCATTTGGGTCGAGTCCACTTGGCTGTACCCCCTTTTCTACTCCCTGCCACTTGAGAATAGAGTTAACAAATCCGTCGAGCGCATCGAAAACTTCTTTCGGCGCTCCGGCAGTTGTCAGCGGGCCGCGCATCTGGTCCGCAAACATGGTGATCCCCTCAACTGCCGATTGCTGTTGCTCCAGCGTTGCTTTGTCCGTCGCTGGCGGAGACTGTTGCGAGTCCGTCATGTTCCGTTCCCTCTCTGGGCGAGGGTTGCATCCCGCCCTTGATATTTGAAAACCATACTTCCGGCCTATCAAACAATTCCGTTCGGCCCGAGTTTACTTCCACGCGGAGCACATGATGATCCGGGAGCGTTTCGACAATCCCGGCCACTTCATCCCCGCACCACTCGCGCACCACTTCAATATCGCTGGCAAGCCACTGGCGGAAAAAATAAAGTTCATCGGACTGGGCGCGGCAGCCCGTGTAGAATTCTCCCGGCCTATGAGAAACTTGAATGAGATAAACCTTATCGGTGTCCGCGAGCCGCACAAGTTTTTCGAGCGCATTGTTTCCGAAGTTGGACTTCTGGAGATACCACGCTTCATCCACGATAATAATGATCGGGCCGATAGTGGGGCGGCGTGCGCCGTGCTCTACTCCCAAGTGCCGTTCGATTGCCAGCGCGTCAACAAACGCTACAAATTCGGAGTTAACGGCGTCCCGGTCATTCTCTGTATCGGAAGTCGGCTGGCGGAACGGCTGGTAGGCAACCGCATCATGCCCGGATTTCTCGATCAACGATTCAAATTCCCCGAGATCCGAAGTGTACGGCACGGATTTGTAAGTGCGCTTGGGATCGAAAATAAAAATAGTGTGCGCGTTGACCTTCCTCTGAATGAAGCGGGCGAGATAAATTGCCAGCGTGGATTTTCCTTGAGTGCGCCGCCCGATGATAAACAGATTCATAGCATCGCCCCGGATGTAGCCGCCGCCGCGATTTCTTCATGGTTTGTCGCATCGCCGTTCGGTTTTCCAGTTACAATCGGGGCGGCATCCGAAGCCGGGACCGGAGTGGGAACGGAAGATGGTGCCGGGGCCGGAGTTTTCGGGGACTCAACGGATGGCGCTCCTTTAGCTTTCGCTTCCGCGTATTTTGCGGCCATCGAAAATTTTATCATGCTCATGGAAAGGAAAGTCCCGAGCGCAAGCGCCCAGTCAAGATTCGCTTTCCAATTTTCCGGCATGTACTTTGAAAGAACCGGGGCCACTTTCGGATCTATGATGGAGTGCTCTGCGGGAGTCCAGAAGATGAATTGTCTGGACTCGTTGACCGTGATCTTCAACTTCAACGCCACACCGAAAGTCTCCAGCATGGCGATTATGTCGAGCAGCATTCCCGCATCGGCGGGAGTGAGCACGGTCCCGATGGTCAACGCTGGACTCGGGCCGATTCCAGCCCACTCCAAAATAGCGGGATCTTTCACGCTTTCGCGGAAAACTTCGCGCACTTTGTCTGCCGTGCGGTCTTGCAAGCTGGCAAAATCCACTTTTCCGTCAACAACTTTGAGACTTATTCGGGATGATTCGCCCGCGTCCTTGCCTTCCTTGGGCGGAAGTGGGCGGGGGGACGTGGGGGCGGGGACCGCTTGTGGCCCGGTACTTGTCGGAGTGACCGGGGGCGCGGCGCTCTGCGCGGGCGTTTCCCGTTGCTTGGGCGCTTCCTCAGTAGATTTTTTCGCCATCCCCGAAGTCTAAAGCCCCAGCCGGGGAATGCAACAAATTTCGCCTAGGGGGTATATCCCCCAAAGATACACACACGGCACCTACCCCCCTACGTCCCGTGTGTGTATCTCTTGACTAAATACCCCCCAGCGTGGTACTCTGCCCGCCATGTCGGAGTTGATCGGGATTGAGACTGTTTTGGAGTTTGTGAAAACCGTTTTATTTACGGGAAGATTGAAGGGAGTGAATCCGGTTTCCGCTCTCATCATTGCGCCCCCGGAGTGTGGGAAAACCTCAACTGTAACGCGGGCACTCATAGGCGGAAAGTGCAAGAGCGCGATTGCACTTTCCGATGTTACCGGGCGCGGCCTCATGGATTTGTGCAAGATCCACCCCGAAGTGTCGCACTTTATACTAAACGATTTGATAACGGTCATGTCCCACCGGGATAGCGTGAATCGCTACACGCTTTCCGTTATAAACGCGGTTACCGAAGAAGGCATCATGGCTGTCGCGTGGCCCGGAAAAGTAGAAATATTCGAGCATGGGAAACGCGGAATCATAGCGTGTGCAACTCCGGGCATGGTTCAAGATGGGCGCAGTTGGTGGAACAGGAACGGCCTTGCTTCGCGTATGCTTCCTTTTTTCTTCGATCACACAGATCCGCTTTCGGTCAAAATAAAGGATCAAATAGATGCGGACAATGCCGAAGATAAGAACGGAAGGGTTATACTTCTAAAGGTTCCCGAAAAAGCCGTGCGTGTTTCAATCCCTCGCAGCATTGGAAGCGTGATCCGCCGCCTCTCCGATGCGCGGGCGAAAAAACTTGCAGATCCGAAGGGATACCGCCGCCTCAAACAATACCGGGCGCTGGCAAAGGCCCATGCCCTTGTGCGAGGCGAGCGCACAAACGCCACGGTTAAACAAGTGGATCTGGATTGGCTGGAATCTGTGGACAAATTCATCAGCTATACGGAGAGCGTTGCATTGTGAGCGACGGATTCCTGTCGCTAGAAGATTGGCAAGAGATTATCCGGCAAGTATTACTAGGGAGTTCCGTGCCGGATATATACTGGAAAGATGTATCCGGGACTCTCATCCCATACGGAGACAAGGAGAAAATATTTATGAGGTTCAAAGGCAGCACGGAAAACAGAAAAGCACCGATTCTCGGGGCCGAATATTGGAAAACTGGCGTGACACTTACCGGAAAGTTTGTGCGATCATTCCCGACACAGAACGGCGAGTGCTACGAATTCGAGGCGGGCAAGGATCTCACGTTCAACGGCGCTGTGGTTTCTCCCAAAAGCCAAGAGGCCGTTGTCGCGCATCGTTTCTGTGTCGGCGCAATGAAGGGCTTTATGATGGCCGTCGCGGACGCGGGAGTGGATCAATTCCGGCTGGGTGACGTTGTAAAGATCACCTGTACCGGAGCGCAAGACACCGGGAAGGCGTCCGATATGGTCAACTTTGAAGTTGAAGTTGACCGTCCGGGCAAGTAGCGGGATAGTGGAAGCCGGGGAATGACCACTCAAGGGGAATGCCATATCCCCCCGGCGCGGGACGAGTGGCAAAACCGCCGCGTTCCACTCAGAGGATAGAATGGCGAAACATGGAAAAAAGATTATCGGATACAGAGATTCAAAGACTGGCCGTTTTGCTTCTAAGGCTACGTTCAATCGCTCACACGCTCACGGGGGGCGCAGATTTAAGCCTATCCGGGAAGGAAAGGCAAGAGCACGCAAAGGAACTAAACGAAAGCCCGCGCTACCTGTTGGAGTGGGCGAACGCGGCGTGGCACCAATCGGCGGCGGAATTGCTCCAGCTAAAAAGCGTGTTGGACAGAGCATCCGAAGTCTTGTGGAATTCTATGACTTCGAGGGGTATGAATACGAGGATGTAGAATTCCAAACGGGGATTGATTATGGCGAGTAGGAAACGGATCACTCGAAGATGGACGGTCACGGCCAGCAAGCAGAGCGAGGCCCGCGCCGATGGCGGTCACGGAAAATTCACAGACTCCGTGGACGTGCAACTTTCCGTTACCGCCCGAGTGCCCAAGGGAACGCGGATCGCCGCCCGCGTGATTCAAGAGGCGATCATGTACCGGGCGAAACACGGGAAAGATCCGCGAGGCTTTCACATTGTTTTGATTCGTTGGAGAAATCCTGACCGCCTAGAGGGAGATCCCGAGGATGAATACCACTCCCCGGATGAGGCCGAGGGGCAAGCGGGCTGGAGAAATTACGGCACGCAAAAAGAGCGTTTCGACACGCTCGGGAGTGGGCTTCGAGGCAGTACAACGAAATACAAAATCATCATGGCGCACGCTGGCGTCCGCGCTGGACGCGGGGGAGTGGTCTATAAGATCACAGGGCATCGGCGTCCTCGAAGAAAAAAGCGATCCTCGAAACGTGCTGCTAGACATAGACCGCGTAAGGCGCGGCGGAGGCGCTAAACTTGGACACATTTACTCAGCACTCCACATCTGCGGATTGCAAGCGGAGTGGATTCGCTATGATCGCACAAATCGGGGATGGCATATTCTTCTCCGGCTCTGCGTTCGGCTGTTACCATCTGAAACTGTGGCGCTTCAATCTATACTGGGATCGGATAGGCGCAGAGAAAACCTTAATCTTATGCGCGTGCTGGCAATCCGCTGGCATGGCGCAACCGCCTTCCAGAAGCAACGCTGGAATATCCTTTACTCGGAGAAACTAGCACGGAGATTGCCGCGTGAGTGAAAGTCCGGAAAAGTTGCGAGAGTTGGCGGATTTACACTGGCAGAATATGAAGGGAATTGAATCTGAGATCCACGCCCTACGAAAATTTTGGGCGCAGGAGTTGGGCTTTATGTGCAAATACTGGATCTGGGCGATGGCCGAAGCGCGGGAACAGCTAGAACGCCAGAAAATCCAGAAGGGGCTTTTCGATGGAGACAGATCCAAAACTTCCGGTTTATAAACCGCTCTACCCGCCGGAAGGGGGGCCGCTAGCCGGTTTCAAATGCTGCCAAACGGGATGCGGGGCGGTCACGCGCACGGAGCGCGGGATGCGGATACACGTTTTTGTGTGTCACGGAATTCGATTCCAGCGAATGTTACCGCTAGAACCGCCCCCGGAACCGGATCTCCCTAAGAATCTAGGCAAAAGAGTCTAGTACCTTTGTACTATTGCGCTGGGCGTTTCGTAGATCCAAGCTGGGGCTGGAGGGGCAAACTATGAAAGATTTGCTGGACTTCCTATCCGGGCTTCCCAAAGGCGTTGTAGGGGCCACTTTTACGGAGATTCAAATGGTGCGGATCATCGCCCGTGCCGTGATGGTTCACGCGGCCCGCGCCTGTATCATTGAATTCGGAAACGATGGGGATGCCGCGCCGTGGGACGCGGCGCTCATGCTTTTTCGATTGCACGACCGAGTATGAGGCGACTCTATTTGATTTTGGATTTTCGGTTTCTGCCGAAAATCTTTCCGTTCGCGTTGCCGTTTGACGTGAAAGACGCGGCGTTGCAAGTGCTGGTAAACGTGGCGAAGCATATTCGGCATGATTTGAACTGGGACAATGAGACACGGATCGAAAGCCTTAGAACGCTGGCACAACTGGAGATAAAAATACTGTGACACCCGAACAGGAAGGCAAGTTGCTGGATCTCGTACTGGACATTGCGGAAGCATTGGAACCGATTGCAAAATGGTACAGGATTCTGGACACGGAAGGAATCACGCCCCCGGAGATCCCCTCGCCCTACACTATCGCCTGTCCGAATTGCGGCCAGCCGATGCAGGAAACCGAAATTAGCTACGCTTGCAAAAATCGGGCGTGCGGCCACGTTATGAAAAAATTGCCCTACGTCCCGCCCCGGCCATCGGAGGCCGCGATCCCGGAGATGCCGACTTGCTGGGAGTGCGGGATGTCAATTCCTGACCATAGAACATATTGCAAATCAAAGGGGGTAGCCTGATGGTTTTTATTATTCCAACACCAAACGAGTTGTTTAAGTCTCTCACAAAGGAAGGCTGGCGAATCCGGGCCATCGTTGTCGAGCGCGGAGTTGCTGCCGGAAAATCAGAAATTGGACTTCGATGGATCGAGAGTGGCCCCGATGAACAAGTCATTATACTCAAGGCGCTTCGGCGCGAGGGGACGCAGAAGGATTCCCCCACGCCGTCAATCATTGAACTCACAGACGGTTCCGCTGGCAACTGAGGGGAATGAGTGCGACTGTTGCGGCGGGCACCAAGGCGGCGTTGTACTCTGCGAATTTTGCATCATCCGGCTTTGTATGGACTGTCTCTCAAAACATGAGCCGGAGTGCAAGAGGCGGAATCGTGGGTCACTTTACTAATCCATCTTCACATTGCCCGAGTTGCCACAAGCTAACAAACGGAGCAACGGGCGTAGATATTGAGAGCAAACCCAAGGCGGGAGATCTTTCTGTGTGTCTTTACTGTGCGGCGCTTCTCGAATTCACGCCAGATCTAAAACTTCGCATTCTCCCATTGGAAACCTTTCGGTCCCTTGCCTCGGATATACAGATTCAACTCATCAAGATTAGAAGGGCGGCGCTTTGGAGAATTCAAACTAGAAATTAAATGAAACCGCCCTTCCCCTGTCCGTGGTGTCCGCATGTGACGCAAACAACTCCGGGAGATCACCACAAACACATGGCGATTCACACGGGCGAGGCTGGCAGAGTGCAGGAAGTGATCCGCATTCAAACGCCCAAGATGAAAAGAGGTTGGACTCTAAAGGAAAAGCGGAAACGGAACGCGGAGATCTGCCGACTGATGCGGGCCAAACCGAACATGACTTATAAGGAAGTGGGCGAACGGTACGGAATCAGCATCGGGAGAGTCCGCCAGATCTGGGAGAAAAGTCTAAAATGACAAAACGATTCGAGAATTACAAAACAAAACACGCTTCGGCTGGGAATTCCGGTAAGACGCAAACCCATGTACTCTCAGGAGATACAGGCACTCTAATGGACGCGCTGATAGATGCCTTCATGCAAGAGGATGGTTTTGCTTTGATGGCGTGTATCGGTTTGAGGCCGGATGGCAGATTGCGAATGAGAATGCCGGATCGTATCTTCAAAGCGATGGATGCGCGGTTTCTGGCACGATTCAAGACGGCGCTCCATCAAATCGCGGAGAATTTCGGGAAGCCGCATGAAGGATAGATG
>Ga0209068_10001008_pt1 | contig 14317 bp, 12 predicted proteins | sample ColStrG_CSR_2012_FD_187200 | JGI IMG/M metagenome (GOLD analysis project Ga0209068, IMG submission 187200) | Freshwater sediment microbial communities in response to fracking from Pennsylvania, USA - Cold Stream Run_MetaG_CSR_2012 (SPAdes)... | ecosystem: Environmental > Aquatic > Freshwater >... | reverse complement strand
CGCGGAGACCGACGGTCACCGCGTCGGCGGGGACAAGCTCCTCCGCGGTGAGGTCGGGAGGATCGCCGGCGGGGGTCGCGGTGACCGTCGGTCTCCGCGCCTGCTGCTGGTAGAAGAGCGCGAGCGCCCCACCTCCGCTCCAGCCGCCGAGGACGACGCGCTCATAGCCAAGCTTCTCGCGCGCGTGACGGACTCCCGCCGCGAGGTCGAGCACGACCTTCTCCATGATCAACGCGGAATCGCTGCCGCGGTAGCGGCTATTCACATAGATGACGTGGTTGCCGCACCTCGCGAGCTCGCTCACCATCGGCAGGTACGCGCCGCCGCCGACCGGATGGCTGAAGATCAGCACCGTGTCAGACCGCAGCCCCCGCGGGACGATCTGGTAGCACTCGAGGAACACCATCCCCTCGACGCCGCCGTAGGTGTCCTTGAACGCGGCGCGCTCGGCGTAGGCGATGCCAAACGCGCGACGTTCGATCTCATAGCCGGCCACGACGCGCTCAGCTCGCGACGGCTACGCCAGCACGCAGTTGCTCCGTGGTCGGCACCGGCGTGAGCGACCATTCGTAGAGCTGGCGGCGCTCCTCCAGCCACGGCGGCAGCTGCAGCTCATCGCCCATCTTCTCGCCGTCGGGCTCACCAACCGCGAACCCCGGTCCGCCGTGCTCGGCGATCTCGAACAGCACGCCGCCGGGCTCGGTGAAGTACACCGAACGGAAGAAGTGCCTGTCGATGACTCCCGTCGCGTCCGGGCACAGCGGTTTCACGCGCTCGCTCCAGCGCTCGATGTCATCGGGCAGGCAACCCCACGCGACGTGCTGCACGACGCCCCCGCCGAAGCGGCGCTTCTCGGCGGGCGCCGGATCGATCTGATAGCAGCCGCCGCGCAGCTCTCCGCGCGCTTCCCAGCGCCTCGAGCCCGCCTCGCGCATCGCGAGCACGTCCGTCAGGAACGCCGCGCTCGCGTCGTCATCGCGCTCGTACGCATGCACGCCGTCGAGGCCCTGGAGCGCGTACCCCGAGGGCACGTCAGACGACTCGCCGATCAGCGGCGGATCGACGCTCTGCACCACCGCGAGCCGGTGGCGCAGGCCCTCGTGGTCGGCGAAGTCGAGCACGCCCTCGCCGCGCCGCGTCTCGAGCGCCTCGCCCGCGAGGCGCTGCTCCCAGAAGTCCAGCGCGCCCTCCTCGCCGACGCGCCACACGATCGTGTGCACGTTGCCCGCCCCCGCGCGGCCGCCAGGCCGGCCGCGATACTCGAAGAAGCTGATGTTGTTGCCATACGACGCGCGCTCGTCGCCATAGAAAATGTGGTAGGTCGTCTTGTCGACCTGGTTCACCGTCTTCTTGACGATGCGCAGGCCGAGCACTCGCACGTAGAAGTCGGCGTTGCTCGGCGCGTCGGCCGTCACGCACGTGATGTGGTGGATGCCCTCGAGCTTCATGACGCGCCCCTCCTCTCGACTCGCCGGAGCCGTAACCTAGCGAGCCCGCGCGCGTCGCGCTCGCGATGCCCGTCCGACGCTCACCGTGACGGCCCGTGATCTGCGCCGTAGCGCTCGCCGAGCGCGTTCCAGTCGGAGACGTCGAACAGCTCGAACAGGCTCGTCGGGTCCGACAGCGCGGCAAACTCGCCCGTCCGCGCGAGCGAGCTGAGAGCCTCGCCCGCCCCGTTCGCGGCGGCAATCAGCGCCGCGAGCGGGTGGATCGCGATGCGGAAGCCGAGCGCGGCGAGCCGTTGTGAGGGGATCGCCGGCGTGCGCCCGCCCGCCACGACATTGAAGAGCAGCGGCGCCCTCACCTCCGCGGCGATGCGCTCGACCTCCTCGACGCTCTCGGGCGCCTCCACGAAGATCACGTCCGCGCCGATCTCCGCGTAGCGACGCGCGCGCCCGATCGCCTCGTCGAGCCCCAACGGCGCGCGCGCGTCCGTTCGCGCGATGATCACCGTGTCGGGGTCCGAGCGCGCATCGAGCGCCGCCTCGAGCACTCGCGCAAAGCGCTCGGCGTCGATCACCTCCTTGCCCGCGAGGTGGCCGCAGCGCTTCGGGAACATCTGGTCCTCGAGCTGGATCGCGGCGACACCCGCCGACTCGTACTCGCGCACCGTTCGCACGACGTTGATCGGTGAGCCGTAGCCGGTGTCGGCGTCGGCGATCAGCGGCACGTCGAGCATCCCCGCGAGCGTGCGCGCGCTGCGCGCCATCTCCGTGAGCGTCACCAGACCGACATCCGGGAGACCGAAGCCCGAAGCCGACACGCCGGCGCCGGTCATGTACGCCGCCGGGAAGCCGACCCTGCCGACCAGCGCGGCCGAGATGCCGTCGTAGACGCCCGGCGCGACGATCAGCGTCTCACCTTCCAACAGCTCGCGCAGCCGACGCGCGCCGCTCACATGCGCGCCTTGGTCACGTCCTCAACGACCGAGTGCGAACAGCCGCTTGGTCGTCAAAGCGGCGCCCCCGGGCGCAGTGAAGCTGCCCTTGGCAGTGAGCTTCAGATGCTTCGAATGCTTGAAGAGCGTCTTCCCGGCCCTCGTCAGGGCGACCCGCAGCCGGCCCGTGCCGGGCGCCGTGAAACTCAGAGTTCCGCTCGCAACGAGAACGGGGCGGGGCTTGTGCTTGGCGGCCACGTGGGCGCCTGGCGGCACCTGATACCAGCCGACGGTGACCGCGCCCTTCTCGAGTGCCGTGAGCGTGAGGACGGTCCCGCCCGCGTGGAGGATCCGTTTGATCGAGGCGGCCCTACCCGTGGGGACGATCTGCGAAGCGAGGAGATGAATGATGTCGGACGCGCTCGGCGCGGCCGCGCCCGGGCCGCCGCTGCCGAGGCCCCCGCCTCCGGGAGCCCCGCCTCCGGGGCTTCCACCGCCGGGCGTGCTCGTCGTGCTGAGCGAGAAGATGTCGATCCAGATCGCGCCCGACGCGATGCACTTGCAGTCGCCGTCGGACACGTACAGCGTCGAGCCTTGGAGCGCCATGCCGGTCGGTTCACCCAGCGGAGTCCCTTCGGGGCCGCCGTTGGACTGCACACAGCCGGTCGCCGTGGTGCAGGTCTGGAACGTGGGTTCTTTGTTGGAGACGACGCCGTAACCGTAGGCAGCGACGAATTCGTCTTTCAGATAGTCGATCTGGATGATGCGTTTGCCCGTGGGTTCGCCGACATAGACGTGGCCCGATCCATCGGCAGCGACGCCGTAGGGGGTTTCGAACTGGCCGGCGCCATACCCCGGCAGGCCGGCCTGACAGCTCGCCGAGCAGGTCTCAAACCGGGCTGCGCCGTCGGCCACCCCCCAGCCATACGCCTTGACGAAGGTGCCGGCGTCGGTGAACACGTTCAGCCGGTGTTGGGTTGCGTCGGGGACGAAGAGGAAAGCGCCGCCGCCCGCGATGTTGGTCGGGTCGCTGAGCTGCCCGGCGGCTGAGCCGGTGGCCGCTGCGCGACATTTCGAAAGGCAGGTCTCGAACACGTTGGCCCCGTCCGCAACGCCCCACCCGGCACCTCCGTTGAAGCTGGCGCCCGAGGTGGCGAACTGGTCGATTCGATTGTCCTGGAGGATGTAGAGGGTCCCGCCGACCGACGTCGCCGACCCGCTGCTGACCTCGCCGGCGCCCGCGCCGTTGGCCCCCGCGAAGCATGCTGTCGTGCACGTTTCGAGCAGCGAGCCGCCGGCCTGGACCCCCCACCCGGATGCCTTCACGAATTTCGAGCCAGCGAAGACGCTGATCCGAAAGTAGGGCGCGCCTTCGACGACGGTCACTTCGCCCCCGCCGCCGGCCACGACCCCGCTGGTCTCCCCGCCGCTTTTGCCTTCGAGCTTGCCGGTCAGCCCCGTGAGACAGACCGATGAGCACGCCTCGGCTTCCAGTTTGCCGTCCGCAACGCCCCAACCGAAGGCTTCGAGGAACCCACCGCCCGCGTTGAACACGTCCACCCGGTTGTTGCCGACGTCACCGATGTAGACATTGCCGGAGACCGCGATGTCCGACGCGCCGAACTGGCCCGCGCCGGGTCCGCCCGAGCCGAACTTGCTGGAGAATGTCAGGCCCGCGTTCGCCGTGCCGACGGAGATGACCCCGGCGGCAAGCACCAACGCCAGCACGCCGACAACCCTCGCCCCAACCCGCTTGCTCGCTGAGCCCATTCGAACCCTCCAAGGCGTAGTAGTCGGTGCACCGTTGACAGCATCGAAGCCGGCACTGCGCAGCATCGTAACGGGAGCGGACGACGTGCAGGCGCGGGTCGAGGGGTTCCGGGCGAGCCGGTCTGTTAGGTCGCCTGTTCCCGCGGCCCTCGGCCTCGGCTCGGTGGCCAGATGATATCTTTTTTGATATCATCTGTGCCATGGGTCCGGGCGAGCTCGTCGGCACGACGCGTAGGCGTCTCGGGCTGAGTCAGCGCCAGCTCGCTCTCCGAGCCGGCACCACGCAGGCGGTAGTCAGTCGCATCGAGCGTGGCGTGGTCTCCCCAACGTTCACGACGCTCCGCGAGCTCATGATCGCGATGGGTGAAGAGCCGGTGCTCGCCGGCCGAAGGCTCAGCGGACGCTGGGATGAGACCCACATGACGAGCACGCTGGCACGCGGGCCCGAAGAGCGCCTCGCCCTCGCGCTTTCCTGGAACCGCATGGCCGCCCGTCTAACCGCGGCTGGGCGCGCCGCCCGCGCGGATGATTGAGTCCGCGCTCGACGCCGAGCGGATCTTCGCGGTCCTCGCTGAGCACCGCGTCGACTACGTGGTCGTCGGTGGCGTGGCAGTCCAGGTGCACGGCCATGTGCGCATGACGAACGACCTCGACCTGATTCCCGCGCCCGACCGCGCCAACCTGCTCCGTCTCGCCGCTGCTCTGCGCGAGCTGGGCGCCCGCGTGCTGAACCCGGGAAGTGAGGATCTGCAGATCGACGCCTCGATGCTGCCCCGCTCGACCATGTGGCAGCTCTCGACAGAGCTCGGGGATATCGACCTCCTGCACGATGCCCCGGGCGCCGTCGCGTTCGCCGAGCTGCGTTCGCGGTCCCTGGTCGTCGCGCTCGGCGCGAACGAGATCCCGATCGCAGGACGCGACGACCTCATCAGCATGAAGCGCGCCGCCGGCCGGCCGATCGACCTGGAAGACATCGCTGCGCTCACCGAGCCAGAACACCGCGGAATCTAGCCGCGAGCTGGACGCCTGTGTCGTGATGCCTGGGCTGCCGAGCGGCTGACGGAGATCAGCGGTGCTTCGCGCGCACAAGCGTCAGCGCCTTGCTCTGGTTGACCGGCGTGGCGGCCACGCGCCCGCGGACCGCGACCACCACAGTCAGTCCGCCGCGCTCGAGAGACGACGAGCACAATCGAAGCGGTGTAATCTCGACCGATGACGCAAGCGCAGCCCGCGGGTGCCGTCGCAACGGCCAACGAGGAAGCGGTGCGCGCATGGGACACCGTCCTGTATGAACGGTGGAAGTCGAACCGCAACGTGTTCGTGGGCGCGCTGGCGGAGGTCACCGAGGAGGTCTTCGAGCTGTCTCCGCCGCCGGAGCGTGGGCGCTGCATCGACGTCGGCTGCGGCTTCGGTGAGACGACGCAGCGGCTGGCCGCGCTCGTCGGAGCAGACGGCTTCTCTCTCGGCACGGACTCCTCGCCGCATTTCATCGAGGACGCCCGTCGCGAGGCCGTCGAGGCGGGGGTCGAGAACATCGCGTTTGAGACCGCCGATGCGCAGACCGCCGAGTGGGAGCCGATCTACGACTACGCCTTCTCGCGCATGGGGACGCAGTTCTTCGCCGCACCCGTTCCGGCGATGCGGGCGATTCGCGGCGCGCTCAAGCCGGGCGGCAGGCTCGCCAAGGTCTGCTGGCGCCGCAAGGCCGAAAGCCAGTTCTGGGTGGAGACCGAGCAGGTCGTCGAGCGATTCCTCTCGCGCCCCGAGGAGTACGAGGCCGACACCTGCGGGCCCGGGCCATTCTCGCTCGGTAACCCCGAGACCACCAGGGGCATCCTCGAGGGCGCCGGGTTCGAGCAGATCGAGCTGCATCAGCGCGACTTCGACTACTTCATGGGCGCGGACATGGACGAGGCGATCGACTCCCTGCTCGCGATCGGACCCGGCGCCGAGCTGATCCGCCTGAACGGCGAGTACGGGGAGAGTCGTCGCGAGGAGATCGCCGACGCTCTCACCGACCACTACGCGGCGTGGCAGAAGCCCGACGGCTCGATAGTCGGCCGCGGCGCGGTGTGGATCGTCGCGGCCACGAACCCCGGCTAGCGCGAGACAGCCAAGGGTCCAGCCATGTCCGACGTGAACCGCCGCTTCCTGCTCCGAGAGCGCCCCACCGGGCGAATCGACGAGCGGACGTTCGAGCTCGTCGAGGAGGCCGTGCCCGAGATCGGCGACGGCGAGGCGCTCGTGCGCAACCGCTGGATCTCGCTCGACCCCACGAACCGCGCCTGGATCGGTGAGACACCGACGTACCTGCCGCCGGTCGCGATCGGCGAGGTCATGCGGGCAGGCGGCCTCGGCGAGGTCGTCGCGTCCAACTCGCCGGACTACCAGGTCGGCCAGCTCGTCCAGGGCCTGACGGGCTGGCAGGACTACGTCGTCGCTTCGGCGTCAGCGCCGATGATGGCGATGCCGGAGATTCCGGGCGTGTCGCCGAGCTCGTTCCTCGGCGCACTCGGGATGACCGGTTTGACCGCCTACATCGGCATGTTGGACATCGGGACGCCGACGCCCGGCGAAACGGTCGTGGTGTCGGCGGCCGCGGGCGCCGTCGGCTCGGTGGCCGGCCAGCTCGCGAAGATCCAGGGCGCCCGCGTCGTCGGCATCGCCGGTGGCCCGGCGAAGTGCGCGCTGCTGACGGACGAGCTCGGTTTCGACGCGGCGGTGGACTACAAGGCCTCAGACTGGCGCGAGCAGCTGAAGGCGGCGACGCCCGACGGGATCGACGTCGATTTCGAGAACGTCGGCGGGGAGATCATGGAGGCGGTCTTCGCGCGTCTGAACATCCGCGCACGCGTCGCTCTGTGCGGGCTGATCTCCGGCTACAACGACGACGCGGCGGCCGTTGCGCCCGGCCCGCGCAACTTCGGGAACCTGCTGATCCAGCGCGTCCACCTCGAGGGGTTCATCGTGCTGGATCACTTTGGCCGTGCGGGCGAGATCGTCCCGCAGCTCGCAGGCTGGATGGCCGAGGGCAAGCTGAAGGCACGGGAGACCGTCGTCGACGGGTTCGAGCAGCTGCCCGTGGCGATCAACATGCTCTTCGACGGGGCGAACGTCGGCAAGCTCGTAGTGAAGCTCTGAGACGCTAGCCGGCGCCCTCGGCGGGGCGTAGCTCGCCGGCCATGAGGCGATCGCGCAGCACGAACTTCTGCACCTTGCCGGACGGGGTCATCGGGAACTCCTCGACGAAGACCCAGATGCGCGGCGCCTTGTATGCGGCGAGCTCCTCGCGCACGTGGGCGTCGAGCTCATCCCTGTCCAGCTCCGCGCCCGCGGCGGCCCTCACGAACGCGCAGACCTGCTCTCCCCATTTCTCGTCCGGGATGCCCACGACAGCGACGTCGGCAACCGCCTCGTGAGTGAACAGGCGCTGCTCGATCTCGCGCGGGAAGATGTTCTCGCCGCCGCGGATGATCATGTCCTTGAGCCGGCCCTCGATGCGGCAGTAGCCGCGGTCGTCCATCGACGCGAGGTCGCCCGTATGCAGCCAGCGGTCGCCGTCGATCGCGGCGGCGGTCGCGTCCGGCATCTCGTAGTAGCCGTTCATCACGAGGTACCCCCGCGTGCACAGCTCGCCGACCTCGCCGCACGGGACGGTCTCGCCGGTGATCGCGTCAACGATCTTCACCTCGGTCTGGGGAAGCGGGCGGCCGATCGTGGTGGCGCGGTCCTCGAAGCTGTCGTCCAGGCGGCCCTGGGTGATCACCGGCGAGCTCTCCGTCTGGCCGTAGACGATCGAGAAAGGCGCGCCGAGCCGGTCCTCGATGCGCCTGACGAGCTCGGGTGCCACGAGGGCGCCGCCCGAGAGCACTGCGCGCACGGATGAGAGATCGCGCGTGTCGAAGCTCGGGTCCTCGGTCAGTGCGATCAGCACGGTGGCGACGCCCGCGAGCGACGATGCCCGCTCCTGCTCGACGAGGTCGAGCATCAGGCTCGGCTCGAACGCGATGACCGGGACGTGCGTGAGCTGGTGCGAGACGCAGCCGAGCACACCCAAGCCGCACCCCGCGGTGTGGAACAGCGGAAAGGGGTTCACGTAGACCTCGCCCGGCGCCAGAGCGAACTCGCCGATCGTCAGCCTCGCGTTGTTGGTCAGGCCGCGATGGTGAAGCAGGGCTCCCTTGGGGAAGCCGGTGGTGCCGGACGTGTACTGGATCTGGACCGGGTCGTCCGGTTCGACGTGCGGCAGCTTCTCCGTCGCCACCGCGGAGGCGAGAAACGCGCTGAACTCGCTGAACTCGATCGCCTCGCGGAGCACCGGGAGCTCACCGCGAACGGACTCGAGCGAGCCCGCCATCGGGTTGCCGCGGAAGTCGGCCACAAGGAAGATCCCGGCCGAGCCGGACTGCTCGAGAACGTACTTGAGCTCCCCCGGTTTGTATGCCGGGTTGACCGTGACCAGAATCAGGCCGGCCAGCGCCGCGCCGAACTCCAGCACCTCCCACTCCGGGATGCTCGGTGCCCAGACCGCGACCCGCTCGCCGGGCTCAAACCGCCCGAGCAGCGCGCGGGCGCAGCGCTCGGCGTCCTGCAGCAGCTCGCCGTAGGTCCAGCGCCGGCGTTCCGCGGGGTCCGGGTGGCCACCGATCAGTGCGACCTGGTCGGGCACCGCACGGGCCGCGTCGCCCAGGATTCCGCCCACCGTCGTCTCCCAGACAGCGTCGCTCTGATCGGCCGGGTAGTAGGACTCGCTCAGCGCCGATCTCGTGACCTGCATCCTGCCTCCTCGTAGTCCGCCGACGCGATTCCCCGAGTTGGCGATACTACCGGCGGGTGGGTCGGCGCGGGGAGGTGCTCAGCGGCTGAGCGCCCGCTCGCCGATGGGGCAGCGTTCGAGCTCGACAGACACTCCAGAGCGCAGGAGACCAAGGCAGGAGCCACGGCGTGAGAAAGCCAACCTACGATCGCGCCTTCTGGGAGCAACTCTGGTCACGGACCCTGAGCGGGCCTTCGGAGCACATCGCGCGTCGTCCTGCGAACCGGCACCTGACCACCGAGGTCGAACACCTGCGCCCCGGCCGTGCGATTGATGCGGGCTGCGGCCACGGGTCCGACACGCTCTGGCTCGCGACGCACGGCTGGCAGGTCACGGCGGTCGACTTCTCCGAGGCGGCCCTCGCCCATGGCCGTTCGACGGCCGAGGGCGCCGGGGCGGACATCGCCGCGCGCATTCGGTGGGTCGAGGCCGATCTCGCGACGTGGACTCCACAACCAGACCACTACGACCTCGTGGCCTGCCTCTACGTTCACGTCGCCGGATCAATCGACGAGATGGTGCAGCGGATGGCGGCCGCGGTCGCCCCCGGCGGGACGCTGTTGCTGGTCGGGCACCGTCCAGTCGATCCGGCGACCGGAGCCGCAACGCCCGCGGCCGGCCAGCGACAGGTCTCCACCGACACCGCGACCGCCGCACTCGATCCCGCTCACTGGGCGATCGTCGTCGCCGAGGACCGCCCGCGAGCCGCGGCCGGCACGGGCGTCGACGCCGTGATACGCGCCCGCCGGCTTGCTGAGGGGCACGTAGAATCGTTCGGTGGCATCCGGGGGTAGATCAGCAGCGGCGAGCGAGCCGAGTTCGGTCGAGCGGCCGATTCGAGCCGCGGAACTCGTCGGGGCGCTGTCGCTGGCCAGCGACCTCGGCACCGGCCAGCCGCTCGAGCACGCGCTGAGGACGGCCGTGCTCGCCGTCGGCCTGGGCGAACTCGCCGGCGCGTCGGCTCAAGAGCTCACCGACACCTACTACGTCGCGCTGCTGCACGCTTCGGGATGCACCTCAAACAGCCACGAGGCGACGCAGGTCTTCGGCGACGACATCGCGCACCGCGCAGCCTTCTACCTGATCGACACGATCAACCCGGCCGAGGTGCTCGCCTTCTACAGGTCAAACGTCGGTGCCGGCCAGCCACCCGACCTCCGCGCCCAGCTGATCGAAGACGCGCTCGCCGAGGCACCCTCCAGAGGACGCGAAGGCTTCGAAATGATGTGCGAGGTCGCCCAGGGATTCGCCGGCTGGCTCGGACTCTCCGCCGGCGTGCGCGACGGCCTGGAGTTCATCTTCGCGCGCTGGGACGGGCGAGGATTTCCCGCTGTCGCGGGCGAGGAGATCCCGCTCCCGATGAGGCTCCACCACGTCGTGCGCGACGCATCGGTCTTCATGACCGTCGGCGGCATGCAGGAGGCGTGCGAGGTGATCGGGCGCCGCTCGGGAGCCGCCTACGAGCCGCGACTGGCCGAGCTCGCGGTGCAGCATCTACCCGAGATGCTCGCCGAGCTGGACGAAGCAAGGATGTGGGATCACGCGCTCGCCAGCGAGCCGGCCCCAGTCATCTGGATCCAGCCCGAGGACATCGACGACGCGTTCTCGACCTTCGCGGCGATAACCGGGCTCAAATCGCCGTGGCTGCGAGAGCACTCGATCAGTGCGGCAGACCTCGCCGAGGCGGCCGCCTGGCGGATGGGCCTGCCGCAGGATCAGGTGAGCGCGGTGCGGCGGGCCGCGCTCGCCGGGGACCTCGGGCGCGTGGGGATATCGAACGCGATCTGGGAGAAGCCCGCCCCACTCGGGTTCGGCGAGTGGGAGCGTGTCCGCCTGCACCCGCACTTCACAGAGCGTGCGTTTGCGCAGTCACAGGCGCTCGCGCCGATCGGCCTCCTCGCCGGCGCACACCACGAGCGTCTGGACGGCTCCGGTTACCACCGCGGCACGAGAGCGCCTGGACTCGACCGCCTGACTCGCATTCTCGCCGCAGCAGACTCCTATGCGGCGATGCGCGAAGCGCGCCCTCACCGCGCCGCCCTGGACGCCGCGGCGGCCAAGGCCGAGCTGACCCGCGAGGCGCAGCAGGGACAGCTCGACCCCGATGCGGTCAATGCCGTTCTCTCGGCAGCCGGCCACAAGATCGCGGAGCAGCCCCGCACACTGCCCGCAGGGCTCACGGACCGTGAGCTCGAAGTGGTGCTGGCCCTCGTGCGGGGAGCGTCAAACGCCGAAATGGCCAACACGCTCGGCATCTCCGCAAAGACGGTCGGCCACCACGTCCAGCACATCTACCAGAAGGCCGGCGTGCGGACCCGCGCCGCAGCGACGCTCTGGGCTTTCGAACAAGATCTGCTGCACTCGAGCGCCCGGGCCTGAGGACCCGAACCCACCGCCCGAAACGGGCGCCACGCCCGGGCGGGCGAGGTCGATCTCGCCCCGGATCGCACAGAGCAGCGGCCGAGGGTCCGGGTCTCCGGCGCCCTCGGCCGTCCGCGAGCGGCGCTCAAGCGTGCGCGAGTGCGGGCACGGTCGGTTCGTCGGGATCGACGACGCCGAGGCTCTTGACGATCTCGAGCGCGCCCCCGCGGACCTGGGCGATGTACATGTTCATCCGCACGTGGTGCTGGCCGGGCACCATCTCCGCGGGCCCGCCGGGTCCAACGGCGATCGTGGCGTGGTCGAGCGCCGCGATGACACGCTCCTGCTCGAGCGAGCCGGCCTCCCTGACGGCGGCCTCCCACAGCCTCAGGCCCCTGTACATCCCGGAGCATGCGCTGCCGCCGGTGAGCAGGGCGCCGCCGGGGAAGCGCCTGTCGTAGCGCTCGAGCAGCTCTCTGCTGAACGGGTCCTCCCCACGCTGGTAGTAGTCCAGGCAGCCGTACAGGCCCTCGGCCTGCTCGGGCGGCACGAGCGCGAGGCAGTTCTCGTCGAAGTAGGTGCAGACGATCTGTCCGCCCCGCTCGGTGAAGCCGGCGTCGTGCAGCTGCTGGAAGAACGGCACGACTCCGGGCGGGACGATCGTGTTGAAGACCACCTCCGCGCCACGGGACATGATCCTCTCGATCGCCTCGCCATAGTCGGTGTGGTCGAGCGGGTAGTAGTCCTCCTCGACGATCTCCCCACCGGCGGCCGTGACCAGCCCACGTACCTTCTCGTTCAGGATCCGCGGCCAGATGTAGTCGGCCGACGGCAGCGCGAAGCGCTTCGCGCCGGTCTGCTGCATCAGCCACGGGATCAGCGGGTCCACCTGCTGCGCCGGCACCGGCCCGGTGCAGAAGATCAGGGGATCGCACTCCTGTCCCTCGTACTGCTCCGGGTAGATGTAGAGCGTCTTGCCCTCGACCACGGCGGCGGCCTTGATGGCCTGCCGGGTCGAGCTGAAGATGCCGCCGAAGATGACATCGACGTGATCCTCCTGCACAAGCTTCGCGGCGCAGGCTTCGGCGACGTCGTCCGTCGTCTCGCCGTCCTCGACGTACAGCTCGATCTGCTGGCCGAGCAGCCCGCCGGCGGCGTTGATCTCGTCGATCACCATACGAGCGACGTTGGCGTTGGCGACGCCCATGAACGACAGCGGGCCGGTCTCCTCGGCGATCACGCCGACTCTGATGGGTCGTCCGAGTGTGGGTGTTGAAGCATGCATGACGTTCCTCCGATCTCGGTCGAAGCGACCGAGTGACGTGAATGGTTAGTTGTGCGCCTGGCGCGACGTGCTAGGCGTCGTAGCTGCCTCCGGCTGCGGCCATCTGCGGCCTGCTCTTGTGCCCGGCCTCCTGCAGGATCGGCGGAACGTCGGGGTCCGAGACGAAGCTCTGCCACCCCTCCGCGTCCCAGTCGAACAGCACCCAGACCCGGTTCTCCTCGTTGGGGTCGCGGAACACCCGCGCACCCTTTGAGCCATGCTGGCGCCGCTTCTCGGCACCGCTTGTCGAGAAGACGCGCTCGAAGCGCTCGTAGTCCTCGACGGTGGTGGTTGCAAGGAACATGTCTGCCTCCTGTGATCTTCCGGCGCCGCGGTCGACGCCGATGTGAAGGCGAGTATCTGCACCGGCCGTCGAGCTCGCATCGGGCGAATGCCCTATACACGCAGGACGGATCGTGCCGCCGCTTGACGACGCGGTGCCCTGCGGCGGCGAGGATGCGGGCGGGCGCATCCAGGGCGGGCCCAGGGCGCCGCGGCAGTAGCCGGGACGCGTGAGTGGGCACAGGCCCGCGTGTAGAGTCGCGCCGATGTCAAGCCAGGAGACGTGTCCACTGCCGGATGACCCGGTGCTCGCGTCAGTGGCGGTGGCGCTTCGCGACGCCGGTCATTGGGCTGAGATCGTCGACGGCGACTGGCGTTGCGTCTACATGACCGACGATCTCCGCCTGAGCTACGGCGGTCTCGCGGAGCCGGTCAGCTTCGCGCTCGGCGAGCACTACTTCGGGCCACGCGCGGTGAACGCCCGGCTTCGATGGCCGACCGGCACGAACAAGCTGGAGTTCATCGGCGAAACGCTGACGGAGATAGGTGGATGGACGCTCGCCGACACCGCGGGGGGCCGCGATGAGCTGCGCAATCACGTCGATCCCCGCCTCGCCGAGATTGTCGATGGGCTTCCGCTGGCAACGCCCCAACCGGCGTCCACGGTGACTTGGCGGGGGACGCATAGCGGCGGCACACATCTGGCATTCATGACCGCCGTGCGGATCCGCGACGAGGAGGGGCGACTCGCCGGGACCACAATGATCTACAAGCCCGCCGCGAGCATGGCCGTCCTCGGCACGCTTGCGGGGGCGGGCGACGTGCAGCACTTCAAGCGGATGCAGAGCGTCGCGAAGGCCGGGCGCCGGCCCGCGGCGATCATGTTCGCCGACCTGGAGTCCTCCTCCCCGCTCTCGCGTCGACTCTCAACCGCCAGCTACTTCGCGCTCGGCAGGCGCATGGCCCGCGCCGCCGATGAGTGCGTCATCAACGCCGGAGGACTCGTGGGCCGCCACGTCGGCGACGGCATCGTCGCGTTCTTCCTCGCCGAGACATCGGGCTCTGAATCCGCCGCCGCCCGTTGCTGCATCGTTGCCGTCCGCGCGCTCAGAGAGGCAATGGTCGATGTTGCCGTGCGCAGTGAACTCGCCGCCGATGAGCTGACATTGCGCTTCGGCCTGCACTGGGGCTCGACCCTCTATGTGGGGCAGATCGCAACCAGCGGAAGGACCGAGGTGACCGCCCTCGGCGACGAGGTCAACGAGGGTGCGCGGATCGAGGCCTGCGCCACCGGCGGACGTGCCCTCGCTTCGAAGGACCTGATCGAGCGCCTCGAACCCGACGACGCTGCGGCCCTCGACCTGGACCCGGACAGGGTCACCTACAC
>Ga0209068_10001006_pt1 | contig 14359 bp, 13 predicted proteins | sample ColStrG_CSR_2012_FD_187200 | JGI IMG/M metagenome (GOLD analysis project Ga0209068, IMG submission 187200) | Freshwater sediment microbial communities in response to fracking from Pennsylvania, USA - Cold Stream Run_MetaG_CSR_2012 (SPAdes)... | ecosystem: Environmental > Aquatic > Freshwater >... | reverse complement strand
CGGAACCATGAGCAGCAGGTAGACGATGCCGATGATCCACAACATCAGGCGCTGGTAGCGGGGGCCCTCCTGCCAGAAGTCGATCAAGATGACCCGGATCCCGTTCAGCGCGTGGAAAAGCACCGCAGCGACCAGACCGAACTCCATCAACCCGACGATCGGGGTCTTGTATGTCGCCAGCACCGCGTTGTAGGTCTGCGGGCTGACCCGCAACATCGCGGCATCCAGGACGTGGACGAACAGGAAGAAGAAAATCGTGGCGCCGGTGATGCGATGCAACACCCACGACCACATCGCGGGATCTCCCCGATACAAGGTCCGTGGCGGTCGTCGCTTGCGCGACTCCGGCGATGACGAGATCGCCGGATCCGCGCTTGCCGCCTGCCTGCTCACCCTGTCCTCACCGCCTTCGTGGACTCAAAACCGCCTTTAAAGCGAGGCAATCGAGCTTAGCCCGGCAATGCCGGGGGCCGGCACGAACAGGCCGATCCAGGCGATGAGTCGCCTCAGAGCTAGGGTTGGCCTTTCGTATGTTGGTCCATTCGGTGAGCGGGGTGGCGGTATGCCTGATGTCGATTGGAATATGTTGCGGAACAAGGCAATACAGGTATCAGCGGGAGCCTACGCGCCGTATTCGAGTTTCCCGGTAGGTGCGGCCGCGCTGGTCGACGACGGCCGGGTGGTCACCGGATGCAATGTGGAGAATGTCTCATATGGCCTTACTCTCTGCGCCGAGTGCGGGGTGGTCTCCGCGCTGCATTCGACCGGTGGTGGTCGGCTGGTCGCGCTGGTGTGTGTTGACGCACACGGCTCGCCGCTGATGCCGTGCGGGCGATGCCGGCAGCTGCTTTTCGAGCACGGCGGTCCCGAGTTGCTGATCGACCATCCGGCCGGGCCCCGTCGGCTTGACGACTTGCTGCCCGACGCCTTCGCCGCCGACTTGCCCTGGAAAGCCGGGGAACTTTCTTGACCGGCTTCGCATTCGACGCGCCTACCGTGATCAGGACCAAGCGCGACGGCGGTCGGCTGTCCGATGCCGCTATCGACTGGGTCATCGATGCCTACACCACGGGCGAGGTCGGTGACGAACAGATGGCGGCACTGCTGATGGCGATCTTTTGGCGTGGCATGGACCGCGGCGAGATCGCCAGGTGGACCGCGGCGATGGTGCAGTCCGGTGAACGGATGGACTTCAGCGATCTACGCACCGTCGACAAACACTCCACCGGTGGGGTGGGAGACAAGACCACACTGGTGGTGGTGCCGATCATCGCGGCCTGCGGCGCTGCGGTGCCCAAGGCATCCGGTCGAGGGCTAGGGCATACCGGCGGCACCCTGGACAAGCTGGAATCCATCTCGGGCTTCACCGCAGAAATTTCCACTCGGCGAGTGCGTCAACAACTGTGTGACATCGGTGCGGCGATATTCGCCGCCGGCCAACTGGCAGCGGCCGACAAGAAGCTGTACGCGTTGCGCGATATCACCGCGACAGTCGAGTCGCTGCCGCTGATCGCCAGCTCGGTGATGAGCAAGAAGCTGGCCGAGGGAGTCGGCGCGGTGGTGCTCGACGTGAAGGTCGGGGCCGGGGCGTTGATGAGCTCCGAAGCGCAATCTCGTGAGCTGGCGCGCACCATGGTCGAGCTGGGCTCCGCGCACGGGATGCCGACCCGCGCGCTGCTCACCGACATGAACTGCCCGCTGGGCACAACCGTGGGCAATGCACTCGAGGTTGCCGAGGCGCTGGAGGTGCTGGCCGGGGGCGGACCGCCGGACTTGGTGGAGCTGACTTTGCGGCTGGCCGAAGAGATGCTCGAGCTGGCCGGGATCGACGGCCGTGACCCCGGCCAGACACTGCGCGACGGCACGGCCATGGACCGATTCCACCGACTGGTCGCAGCCCAGGGCGGCGACTTGTCAGTACCGTTGCCGATTGGTTCGCATTCAGAGACCGTAATCGCCCACCGGAGCGGCACAATGGGCAATATCGACGCTATGGCAGTGGGGCTGGCAGCTTGGCGGCTCGGCGCGGGCAGATCCCGCCCGGGCGGGCGGGTGCAGTTCGGCGCGGGAATCAGGATGCATCGCCGTCCCGGTGAACCCGTCGCGGCCGGCGAGCCGCTGTTCACGCTGTACACCGACACCCCGGAAAGCATCGGCGCAGCGACGGCCGAGCTCGACGGTGGCTGGAGCATTGGCGACACCCCACCGGTGCCGCGGCCGCTCATTATCGATCGGATCGTCGCGTGAGCGCCCTGGATCTGCGGCAGATTAGAAATGCGCCCAAAGCCCTGCTGCATGACCACCTCGACGGAGGGCTGCGCCCGACGACCGTGATCGATATCGCCGGACAGACCGGTTACGACGGACTGCCCACCACCGACCCTGACGAGCTGGCCAACTGGTTTCGCACCCAGTCGCACAGCGGATCGTTGGAGCGTTATCTGGAGCCGTTTTCGCACACCGTAGCGGTGATGCAGACACCCGATTCGCTGCATCGCGTCGCCTATGAGTGCGTGGAAGACCTGGCCGCCGATTCCGTGGTGTATGCCGAGGTGCGTTTCGCGCCCGAGTTGCACATCGATCGCGGGCTGTCGTTCGACGAGATCGTCGACAGCGTGCTGGCCGGTTTCGCCGACGGCGAGAAGGCCAGCGCCGCCGCGGGCCACCCCATTGTGGTCCGGCTCCTGGTCACCGCGATGCGCCACGCCGCGGTGTCCCGGGAGATCGCCGAGCTGGCGATCCGGTTCCGCGACAAGGGAGTGGTCGGATTCGACATCGCCGGCGCCGAAGCCGGCAATCCGCCGACGCGGCATCTGGATGCTTTCGAATACATGCGAGATCACAACGGGCGCTTCACCATTCATGCAGGGGAGGCGTTCGGGCTGCCATCCATCCATGAAGCGATCGCGTTCTGCGGCGCCGACCGGCTGGGACATGGGGTGCGAATCGTCGACGACATCGAGGTTCTCGAAGGTGGACCCGAAACAGGAGAAGTCCGTTTGGGCAGGCTGGCAGCAATCCTGCGAGACAAGCGAATTCCGCTGGAGCTGTGTCCGAGCTCGAACGTGCAGACCGGCGCCGTCAAAAGCATCGCCGACCATCCGTTCGATCTGCTGGCCCGGGCCCGGTTCCGGGTGACGGTCAACACCGACAACCGGCTGATGAGCGACACCACGATGAGTCTCGAGATGCACCGCTTGGTGGAAGCGTTCGGCTATGGGTGGAGTGACCTGGAGCGCTTCACCATCAATGCGATGAAATCGGCCTTCATTGCCTTCGATGAGCGGCTGGCGGTCATCGACGAGGTGATCAAGCCGCGGTATGCCGTGCTGATCGGCTAGTCAACCAAACAGTTGGAGAACACCCGGTAGCTCCGGAGCCCTTCGGCATCTTCCGGAAGGCGCATTTCGCTGATCGTGTTAGAATTGGCCGCGGATGTATGGCAATTACATCCTTTTGAAAGAGAAAGAGTTAGCATGACACAAGGAACCGTGAAATGGTTCAACGGTGAAAAGGGCTTCGGCTTCATCACCCCTGACGGCGGCGAAAAAGACGTCTTCGTCCACTATTCTGAGATTCAAGGAAGCGGTTTCCGATCGCTTGATGAGAATCAACGAGTCCAGTTTGAGATCACCCAGGGCGACAAAGGCCCCCAGGCGGTCGGAGTGACCGCCGTCTAAGATTCGACGCGAAAACCCCTGGGGTTGCCGGGTTATCGTCCTGCTTCATCGCCGGATGCCACATTCCTCAGGGGTTTTTCACGTCCGAGATTCTGTTATTCCACCCGTCGGCGAAACACCCCGGTGGATCGTCAGATGCCCTCGCGATTTTCTAGCTATGCCGGCGTAGGCTTTTAATTACGCGTCAACTGGCATTTAATTATCAAGATTTGGTGCCTAATCGTTGTCGGATAGTATTCAAACCGGCCTACACCGAAATGCTTTTAGCGAAGAGTCGAAGTAGGACGCGCCGGTGCGCCGTGCGCGCCGGCGGTGGCGACGCGGTCAGTGTCCGGTAGCCCCGCTTGCGGAGTCGGCGCGGCGACCGCCGAGTTGCCCGCCAATTTCAATTTCGGCTCTTCCGACGGACAGTCGGCGGCGACCGCTCGCCCGATGACGTTCGCCGCGTCCTTGATGGTGAATTTGCCATCATGTGCCACGGCGAGTGCCAGTCTGAAGAAGTCCCCGCCGTCTTGGACCTTATCGAGCTCCGCGCACACCGCCTTACCGCTGCGGCTGACGTAGTCACCCATGGGATCAGCGTGAGCCACCGACGGGGTGAGCACGATGGCTGCGGCGAGCAACGACACCGCCATGCACACGACCCGCGCTCCACCTCGGGCAGTGCTGAGGTTCCGCATAGGGTCGCTCCATGTTGGGCGGTGGTTGCTGAAGGCCGACCTCAAGGTATCAAGCTGGCGATGTCTGCGCAGTGCGAGTTGGATAGGACTTCCGCCGCCAGAATCATTCTGACCTGGCTGTGGAATCGAAATAACTTGCAGTACTGTCGCTTTCGTATCATCAAGGGAGGTAAAGCACGCAGCCGGCGATGCTTTTCCCCGCTAGCTCGACTACTCGAGCAAGGTGATTCTCTAACGAACGCCCGTGTCGTTAGGTAGCTGCTTAACCGGGGCGTCGCGCTGGCGCCGGTTAGATCGGAGTCCATACTCCGTTGTTCCAGACTCCCCAACTATTGGCGGTGGGGTTCCACATCACGTTGGCCCCGGGTGCCCACGGAGGTGGAACTGGCTGCGGGGGCCCCCAGCCCGCCGGACCGTACGGGCCTCCCGGACCTTGCCAGTCGTGGCAGTGATACCAGTCCCAGTCCGAGATGTTGCCCCAGCCCGGGTTCCATTGGTCGCCCGGACACCAGTGCGAGCTCGGCGCGGGCGCCGGCGCCGCCTGGGCCCAGGGATCGGAGCCACCAGCCAGTCCGAACGCGGTCAAGGCCAACCCGCCCCTGCCAGCACGCCCGTGCACAGCCGTACCCACGGCCCCGTTTGCTTTGCGGTCATGACTATTGATTATTCGCCTCAGTTGGCACACGCGTGGAGCCCCAGCGGCCGGTCTTGTGCATCATGGACGAATGAGGTTGCCCCTGCTGGGCCCGGTGTCGCTCGCGGGCTTCGAGAACGCGTGGTTCTTTTTGGTCCTGCTGATCGTTCTTTTGCTGGTGGGGATCTACGTCGCCCAGCAATACGCCCGCCGCCGCCGGGTTCTGCGGTTCGCCAACATGGAGGTGCTCCAGCGGGTCGCGCCAAGCGGGCCCACTCGCTGGCGGCACGTGCCGACGATCCTGCTGGTCACGGCCCTGGTGCTGCTGACGACGGCGATGGCCGGGCCGACGTCCGACGTCCGGATCCCGCTCAACCGTGCGGTGGTGATGCTGGTCATTGACATCTCGGAGTCCATGGCTTCCACCGATGTCGCTCCGAACCGGCTGGCCGCCGCCCAGGAGGCCGGCAAGCAATTCGCCAGCGAGCTGACCCCGGCTATCAATCTCGGGCTGGTGGCATTCGCGGCTAACGCCACGCTGCTGGTCGCTCCGACGACGAACCGCGAGGCGGTGAGAGCCGCGATCGACACCCTGCGGCCCGCACCGAAGACCGCCACCGGGGAAGGCATTTTCACCGCACTGCAAGCGATCGCCACGGTTGGCTCTGTGATGGGAGGCGGCGACGGTCCACCGCCCGCGCGGATCGTGCTGGAGTCCGACGGCGCGGAAAATGTGCCGCTGGACCCCAACGCGCCGCAGGGAGCGTTCACCGCGGCGCGAGCCGCCAAAGACCAGGGAGTGCAGATATCCACGATCTCCTTCGGTACGCCCGACGGGACCGTTGTTTACCAGGGCGCCACGATTCCGGTTCCGGTCGACGATCAAACGCTGCAGAAAATCTGCGAGATCACCGACGGGCAGGCGTTCCACGCCGACAGCCTGGAATCGCTCAAGCAGGTCTATACAACCCTGCAGCGACAGATCGGCTACGAAACCGTGAAGGGCGACGCCAGCCTGGCCTGGATGCTGCTGGGCACCTTCGTCCTGGCCGGTGCGGTGCTGGCCGGCCTGTTCCTGAATCGCAGGCTGCCCGCCTGAGCGATCAGATGGGGAGTCGCCGGTTGATCAGCAGCGCCAGCGCCGCGGCGATCAGCGCTGTGATGACTCCGAGTCGCAGCCAACCAGCGCTGCCGGGACCGGGCACCGTGCGGTAGCCGATCTCGTTCTGGATGGAGTCGTAGTCCTTGTTGAGTTCGCTGAGGTTGGTGGCGGTATAGGACTGGCCGCCGGACAGCCGGGCGATCGTTTTCATCTGATCGGCGGCAACCGGGACGGCCACGCGTGCGCCCTCCATCTCGATTTCGCCGCTCGGCGTTCCGAACGTGATCGTCGAGATGGGCACCCCTTGATCCTTGGCCAAACGCGCTGCGGTGAACGCGCCATCGTGCGGATCGCTGGGATCTGACGGCTTGTTCTCCTTGCCGTCGGAAAGCAGCACGATGCGAGCTGGCGGCGGAGTGTCTCCGCCGGCGATGGCCGTGGCCTCGATCGCGTGCAAGGCGGTGTAGATGGCCTCACCGGTCGCCGTGCCGTCGGCGAAGTTCAGCTTTTTCAGAGCGTCAACGGTCGCCTGATGCTGCGGGGTCGGGGGCACCAAGAGGTAGGGCGTTCGCGCGAAACCGACAAGTCCGAGATTGACGCCGGGCGTCAGCTGATTGGCGAACTGGCTAGCCGCCTGCTCGGCAGCCTTCAGCCGGTTGGGCTCGACATCGGTTGCCCGCATGGACTGCGACATGTCGATCACCAGCATGATGACGGCGCGGTTGCGCGGAATCTTCATGTCGTGGGTGGGGGTGGCCAGCGCCACGGTCAGCAGCGCCAGGCAGAGCGCCGATACGGCGATCGGAAGGTGCCGCCACAACGACTGCGGCACATTCGCCTCGGTGAACCGGTGCAGGCGGCGTCGGCGTCGAGCCTGAACTATGACGTAGATCCCCAGCAGCGCCAGCGGGACCAACGCGAACACCAGCGTCGCGGGGCGTTGGAACCCGTACAGCGGCAATGGGCCTATTCCGGGAAGCGTCATGCAGACTGCCCGGCCGACAACAGGTCGCGTGACACCGCCATCGGCTCACCTCCCCGGTCTGGCCGCCTCCTCGAACGCCGGCGGATGCTGCGGCCAGTAAAGAAGAGTCTTGACTGCCCGTCAAACACGCTACCGGCCGTAACGCCGGGGCGTCGATCAACCGGCCAGCGTGGCCCGCAAAGTGTCAGCGAATTCGCACCGGCGATGACATGAATCTGTACTATTCGCGCCTCAACCGCGAATCCACGAACTGCTCCAACTTCTCCCATTCCCGTACCACCGCGGAATACGGGGCCGCGGGCTTGTCAACCGAGCCGGGGTCCAGCACGTAGGCCACCAGTCGACCCAGCGGGCGCTCGGTTTCCAGGGCTTTGTCCACCGTGCTCTCCTCGGAGTAGTCACCGACATCCCGGACCAGCTCGACGGCCAGGTCAAGCTGCTCTCGATCCACGGCGTCGGGCCCGTCGGCAAAATCGTCGGCCAGTCCGCTGAGTACGTAGATGTTGTCGTCAGTGATGTCCACCGCCAACGAACCGTCGGTCGCGGCCGTACGGATATCGTCGTAGGTGCTCATATCGGACAAGTCGTGATCGTGTTCGTCGGCGAGGTAACGAGCCAGCGCCCGTTCGGAGGTGAAGACACTGATCCGTCCGTTGCGGCCCAAAAAGATCGGGCGATCGTCCAGGTAGCAGCGAAGCGTGTAGAAGGTGCCGGAGCCTGTCATGATCCGGACCGGGTCGATACCCACCTGCAGCCAGAAGTCCTCGTCGCCGCCCAACACAACGGAGTCGCCGGTCGTGCGGGCCTTCCCTTCGGCCTCGCTGCCTTCCTCGTCTTCGGTGTCTTCGGTGTCGTCTTTGCCTTCGGCGTCGTCCGCCTTGGCGACCTCGTCAGCGGCGTCATGCTCCTCGTCGGCTGACTTCTCCGGCTCCTCGGGCTCTTCAGCCAGCTCGTCGGCGGCCTTCGCCGACAACTTGGCATCGACGTCAGGGGTGCTGATGATCTCCTCGATCGCGCCGAGCACGTTGTCCCAGCTTCGGTTGATGACCTCGGCGATCGAATTCCAGCGTTTGTGGCCGGCTTTTCCGCTGAAGCTGTCGATTCCGCCGGATACGGTGCCCAGGGTGGGATTGCCGTTGAAGAACTTCGACACCGCCGGCAGCTCGCACACCGATCCGATCGACGACACGATCGCCAGCGCGCCCGCCAGCGCTGTCACCGACTCCTCGGTCGGCTTCTCGGCCACCAATTCCTCCACAGTGACCAAGTCGAACTGCCTGTCTTTGGCTGGATCGAGGGCGTGCGCGTGAGCCGAGGTCAGGTCCTTCCACGCCGGATGGTCGACCAGATCGTTGTCTGAATCGGTGCGCACGAACGCGACGAGATCGGCGACGGCCTCAAAAGCAAACAGGTCGTCGTCCTTGCCCAGAAACGCCTCCCACTCGTCGCCGGCGTCGCGCCAGCGGGGCGCCCACACGGTGTAACGGTCACCGATGGACAGGCTCAAACGGATGGGCACAAGGTCAGCAACCATGCGGCACACAATAGCGACGGCCGGCGAACGTGCCCGGCCCGGTGCCCGGCGCGAGTGAGGAGCCGGACTACGGAACGACAGAACTATGCGCCCCAGATTGTGGCGATCGGAGGAGCGTTCGCCGCGTTACCTGTCTTGGGCAGCCCGTACATCTGTTCCAGGGTGGAAAGCACGTTGTAGTGGCTGATCTGCTCGTTGTAGGTTCCCGGCTGGACATGCGCGCCATAGATCACCGTCGGGATCTGGTTGCGATCCGAGTCGTCGTCCTCGTCCCAGGTCACGATGAGCAGGCTGTTGTTGACCACCGCCCAGTTCGCGTACCCGGACATCTCGCGGTTCAGCCAGGCGTCAGCCTGCGCGATCGAGCCGTCGTGCATGTTGTCGTCGTCGTTGGGGATGACGAACGAAACGGTGGGCAGGGTGCCGTAATTTCCCATCGGAAATGCCGAGAACGGCACCGAGTTCGCCGGCGGCACGTTGGTGAAGTTGGCCCACGGCACATGCTTGCGTGCATACTTGCCCGCGCTGCATAACGGGGAACCGACCGCAGGCAGGTCTTCGGCATAACCCACGAATGTGTAGCCGGCGGCCAGTAATTCAGAACCCAGATTTGCTACGTTGCCGGCGTTCACCGGGCACAGGTCCTTGGTCACTCCGAACGTGCTGCCGGCGAAAAGCGCCAAGTAATTCGGCTCGCTGGGATGTGTTTCGGCGAACGACTGGGCCATATTTGCGCCGTGGGTAGCCAGCGCGTTGATGAAGGGCGTCGACTTGCCGCCGATGCCCTCAGTGCGGTTCTCTTCCACCACGATTACGACGTGCGCGGGGGTCGGGAGCGCGGCCGCTGCCAGGCCGACCCGAGGAGCCAACGGGGCGGCCAGCAGCCCCGTCAACGCCACCGCGCCGAAACACCGCAGGGCCCGATATGCCCGGCTCGTCATGGTTCTGGAGAGGAGCACTCGGGGAGTATATGGGCGGGTTCGGCTACCCGATGGCGCACACACAGGCGTGTCAGCGAGGCTAATTCGGATTGTTATATAGGGTCAAAACCCGTGGATGTGCGCGTCGTTGACCACCCGTTGGCCGTTGCCCGGTTGACCGTGCTTCGCGACGAACGCACCGACAACGCGGACTTCCGGGCCGCTTTGCGCGACCTGACCGCGATGCTGGTCTACGAGGCCACCCGGGACGCGCCTCGTGAGTCGTTTCCGATCCGCACGCCATTGGCCGAAACGCTCGGGGTGCGGCTGGCCAGACCGCCGCTGCTGGTGCCCGTGCTGCGCGCCGGACTGGGCATGGTCGACCAGGCACTTGCGCTGTTGCCGCAGGCCCGCGTCGGATTCGTCGGCGTCGCGCGCGACGAGCAAACCCACCAGGCGAACGGGTATCTGGAGTCGCTGCCCGACGACCTGACCGACCTGCCGGTGCTGATCCTGGACCCCATGCTTGCCACCGGCGGCTCGATGACCCACACCGTCGGCCTGCTGCAGCGGCGCGGCGCCGTGGAAATCACGGCGCTGTGTGTGGTGGCAGCACCGGAAGGCGTTGCGGCACTTGAGAAAGTGGCACCCAATGCACGGCTGTTCACCGTCGCAGTCGACGACCGGCTCAACGAAATCGCCTATATCGTGCCGGGTCTCGGCGACGCCGGCGACCGACAGTTCGGGCCCCGCTAGCCGGCTAGCCCTGAATTACCACCGCCGCACTGAGGAGACCAGCTCCTCGCGCAACGTCCGAGCTCGTTCCCGGGCAAGCGGCAAGTTGTTACCCGCCCCGGTCAAGGCGCAGCGAACCTCCAAGTAAAACTTCAGCTTTGGCTCGGTTCCCGAGGGCCGAACCACCACCCGGGCGGACATGTCGGCGTCGCCGCCGGTGAAAATCAGTGCGTCGTTGATGTCGGTGATCCCGGAAATTGAGGCGGTGAACCTGCCCAGCCGACTCGGTGGGTCCGCCCGCAACCGCCGCATCAACTCGGCGGCCTCGTCGGCGTCAGCCACCCGACGCGACACCGCGGCAACGTCATGCACGCCGTACCGTCGCGCGAGCTCGTCGAGCGCGTCAGGCACCGAGCGCCCCCGACCTTTGAGTGCGGACACCAGATCGCACACCAGTACCGCGGCGCTGATGCCGTCTTTGTCGCGCACGGCGTCGGGGTCGACACAGTGCCCGATCGCCTCCTCGTAGGCGTACACCAGGGCGCCGCCGGGCACATCGGCGTCGGCGCGCACCAGCCACTTGAAGCCGGTGGGAGTCTCGACGTGGATTGCGCCGTAGTGCTCGGCGATCGCCGCCAGCATCCGCGACGACACCGCGGTGCTCGCCACTGTCCTGGTTCCGGGCGCATCCGGGCGCTGCTCCTGGGAAAGGATGTAATCGCCGAGTAGCCAACCGGTTTCGTCGCCCGACAACATGCGCCATCCCGCAGCGGTGGGTATCCCGACTGCGCATCGGTCGGCGTCCGGGTCCAGCGCGATCGCGACGTCGGCCCCGACAGCTGAGGAGAGGGCGAGCACCGCGTCGGCGGCACCAGGCTCCTCGGGATTCGGAAACGCGACAGTAGGAAAGTCGGGGTCCGGCGCGAACTGCGTCGCGACGGTATGGACGTCGTCGAACCCGGCCCGCCGCAGTGTCTCGACGGCCACTGCGCCGCCCACGCCATGCATTGGGGTCAGGGCCACCCGGATCGAACCGGCCGACCGGCGCACGGTCGCCGCCCGCTGCATGTACCGGTCCAACAGATCGGTGTCGGCTTCGGAGACTGGCTGGCGCGGTATTTGGTCGGCCGGGGGAGCGGCGGCCATGACGGTTTCGATCTCGCGGTCAGTGGGGGAGATGATTTGCATCCCGCCGTCGAAGTACACCTTGTAGCCGTTGTCGGCCGGCGGATTATGCGATGCAGTGATCTGAATCCCGGCGGCAGCGCCGGTGTGACGCACCGCATAGGCCAGCACCGGAGTGGGCGCAGCACCGGGTAGTCTAAGCACCGAAAATCCTTGGGCAGCAAGCACGTCAGCCGACGCCGCCGCGAATGCTGCCGAGCCGTGCCGGGCATCGCGCCCGACAACCACTCGTGAGCCGGCCAGGCCGCGAGCGGTGAGCACGTGTGCCACCGCCCAGGTGGCGCGCAACACCACAGCGACGTTCATGGCGTCCGGTCCGCCGCGCACTGGGCCACGCAACCCGGCGGTGCCGAATGTCAACGGGCGGGCGAACCGCTCGCGCAGTTCATCGGGGCTGCACCTGGCGAGCTCGGCGGCCGTCTGCGGGTCGGGGTCATGGGTGATCCACTCTTCGGGTGTCACTTCGGCTAGAACCGGCCTATGACCTCAGCCAGCAGTGCGCCCATTCGGCCCGCCGACGCGGCCCCGGCGGCAAGCACCTCGTCGTGGCTCAGCGGCCGACCGGTGATCCCGGCTGCCAGGTTGGTCACCAACGAGACACCCAACACATCGGCGCCCGCCGCCCGGGCCGCGATGGTCTCGTGGACCGTTGACATGCCCACCATGTCGGCACCCAGCTTCCGCAGCATCCGAACTTCCGCGGGCGTCTCGTAGTGCGGCCCCGGCAGGCCCGCGTAGACGCCTTCGGTCAGCTGCGGGTCGGCCTCGCGCGCGAGCTGCCGCAGCCGCGCCGCGTAGGCGTCGGTGAGATCCACGAACTGGGCGCCGACCAGCGGCGAACGCGCGGTCAGGTTCAGGTGGTCGCTGATCAGAACCGGCTGCCCGACCGTCATGTCAGGGTGCAGTCCGCCGGCCGCGTTGGTGAGCACCACGATGCCCGCCCCGGCCGCGCAGGCCGCCCGAACCGGGTGCACGACATGGCGCAGGTCGTGGCCCTCGTACGCATGTACTCGGCCGACCAGCACCAGCACTCGGTGCGCCCCGATGGGCACCGACAACAGCTCACCGGTATGCCCGACGGCGGTTGGTGGGGTGAATCCGGGGATTTCGGCTTGGGGCAGCACGGCGGTCGGCGAGCCCAGAGCGGCGACCGCCGGCGACCATCCAGATCCGAGGATGACCGCGACGTCATGCTTCAGGACTCCGGTGCGCTCTCTGATCACCTGAGCCGCTTGTAACGCCCGTTCGTGGGGATTGGGCGCGGGGGCGGTCACAGTGGGCGAGCTTACTTAGCCGCGAGCAGACGCGGAATCGCACGCACGATGGAGTCCTGATGCGAGTCTCTGTCTGCTCGCGGGTGAGCCGGTCCTGCTCAGTGCGATACTGCGAGAGTGCCCATAGCCAACGCATTCGACAGCGTCGAACATGTCGTGCGGCGTCGTGGTGCCGATCTTGTCGAGTTGTCCCACTCCATTCACGCCGAGCCCGAGCTGGCGTTCGCCGAGTACCGCAGCTGCGCCAAGGCGCAAGTGCTGGTCGCCGAACGCGGTTTTGCGATCACAGCGTCCCCTGGTGGTTTGGACACGGCGTTTCGCGCTGACTTCGGCAGCGGACCGCTAGTCGTGGGCGTCTGCGCCGAGTACGACGCGTTGCCCGAAATCGGCCACGCTTGCGGCCACAACATCATTGCGGCGTCGGCGGTCGGGACCGCGCTGGCGCTGGCCGAAGTTGCCGACGACCTGGGTCTGACGGTGGCACTGCTGGGAACCCCCGCGGAGGAGGCCGGCGGTGGTAAAGCGCTGCTACTGCAAGCCGGTACGTTCGACGATGTCGCAGTGGCCGTGATGGTGCACCCGGGGCCGACCGACATCGCTGGGGCCCGCTCGCTGGCATTGTCCGAAGTGATCGTGCGCTACCGCGGCAAGGAATCGCATGCCGCCGTTGCGCCCTACCTCGGGGTCAACGCCGCGGACGCCGTGACCGTGGCGCAGGTGGCCGTCGGGCTGCTGCGGCAGCAATTGGCGCCGGGGCAACTGGTACACGGAATCGTCACCAACGGCGGACAGGCCGTCAACGTCATCCCGGGCTACGCGGAGTTGCAGTACGCGATGCGGGCGTTCGAATCGGGTTCGCTGCGCGAGCTGGAGGGCAGGATGTTTTCCTGCTTTGCTGCCGGCGCGCTGGCCGCCGGTTGCGAATACGAAATCGAGGACCCGGCACCGGGATACGCGGAATTGAAGCCCGACCGCTGGCTGGCCGATGCGTGCCGGGAGGAGATGCGCCGACTGGGGCGCGAGCCGGTGGCGCCCGAGGTCGAGGCGGGGCTTCCGATGGGCAGCACCGACATGGGCAACGTGACGCATGTGCTGCCGGGGATCCATCCGGTGATCGGTGTCGACGCCGGGGGTGCCACGGTCCACCAGCGCGCCTTTGCCGCCGCGGCGGCCGGCCCCAGCGCCGATCGCGCGGTGCTTGACGGCGCGATCATGCTGGCGCGCACGATCGTCCGCCTCGCCGAGACCCCCGACCAACGCGACCGGGTAATGGCCACGCAACAGCGCAGGGCGGCATCATGACCCTCGCCGACGCCGCTGAATCGTGGCTGGCCGCCCATTACGAGGAGATGATTGCCTGGCGTCGGCACATGCACCGCCACCCGGAATTGGGTCGCCAGGAATACGCCACCACGCAGTTTGTCGCGGAGCGGTTGGCCGATGCCGGGCTGAATCCGAAGGTGCTGCCCGGCGGAACCGGACTGACCTGTGACTTCGGCCCCGAGCATCAGCCGAGGATCGCACTGCGGGCGGACATGGACGCGCTGCCCATGGCCGAGCTGACCGGAGCGCCGTACGCCTCGACGGTGCCGAATGTCGCCCACGCCTGCGGGCATGACGCGCATACCGC
>Ga0209068_10001005_pt1 | contig 14361 bp, 11 predicted proteins | sample ColStrG_CSR_2012_FD_187200 | JGI IMG/M metagenome (GOLD analysis project Ga0209068, IMG submission 187200) | Freshwater sediment microbial communities in response to fracking from Pennsylvania, USA - Cold Stream Run_MetaG_CSR_2012 (SPAdes)... | ecosystem: Environmental > Aquatic > Freshwater >... | reverse complement strand
TTCTTCACGTTCATGGGTCTGATCCTCGAGCGCTCCGGCATGGCGGAGGATCTGCTCGACACCGTCGGCCAGCTGTTCGGTACCGTGCGCGGCGGGCTCGCCTACGCGGCCATTTTCGTCGGCGCATTGCTGGCCGCCACCACCGGTGTGGTGGCCGCCTCGGTCATCTCGATGGGGCTGATCTCGCTGCCGATCATGCTGCGCTATGGCTACGACCGGCGCGTCGCATCCGGCGTCATTGCGGCATCCGGCACGCTCGCGCAGATCATCCCGCCCTCGCTCGTGCTCATTCTCATGGCCGACCAGCTCGGCCGTTCGGTCGGCGACATGTACGAGGGTGCTTTCATACCGGGTCTCATGCTCGCCGGCCTTTACGCGGTCTACGTGTTCGGCCTGACGATTTTTTTTCCGAATGTCGCGCCGGGCCTGCCGGTTGAGGCGCAACGCATCAAGGAAGATCAGGCACTCGCGCGCCGCCAGGGCGTCCTCACCGGGCTCGGCATGTTTGCCGTCATTCCGGTGATGCTCACTATACTTTTGTCCATCTACAACGGATTGGCGAACGGAACCGGCCTGTTGCCGGCCGGGGGCGATCTCACTACGGAAGTGCTCGGCGGGGCCGGCCTGCTATGCGCCGCCTACATGCTCTTTGCCCGTGGACCCACGGCGCTCGGTCGCGCCCCGCGCCTCAATTTGCTGGTCCTTGCGACCATCGCGGGCCTCATGGCGTTCCTGGTCATGCACCGAACCGACGTGCGCAGCGGCCCCGATTTCGTCGTGCTCACCATGTCGCTCGCGATCGCAATCTCGTTCCTGCTGGCGCTGCTCAATCGTTTTCTCCGGTTGGGCGTCCTATCGGAAATGGCGGAACAGTTCATTTTCGTCATGGTGCCGCCGCTCTCGCTCATCTTCCTCGTCCTCGGCACCATATTCATCGGGCTCGCAACCCCGACGGAAGGCGGGGCGATGGGATCGACCGGCGCGCTCATCCTCGCCATGTTCAAAAGGAGGCTGACGTGGGATCTGGTCAGGCAGGCGGCGGAATCGACCGCCAAGCTGTCGGCCTTCGTGGTCTTCATTCTCATCGGCGCGCGCGTTTTCTCGCTGACTTTCTACGGGGTCGACGGGCATCGATGGGTCGAGGAGCTTCTGGTCTCGCTGCCCGGCGGACAGGTCGGTTTTCTGATCTTCGTCAATGTGTTCGTCTTTTTTCTCGCTTTTTTTCTCGACTTCTTCGAGATCGCCTTCATCGTCATTCCGCTGATCGGACCGGCGGCCGATCATCTGGGCATCGATCTCATATGGTTCGGCGTGATGCTCGGCGTCAATATGCAGACGTCGTTCCTGCATCCGCCCTTCGGATTTGCGCTGTTTTATCTGCGCTCGGTCGCGCCGCGCGAACCCTACATCGATCGGGTGTCCGGCAAGCTCACGGATCCGGTGACGACCGGGCAAATCTATTGGGGCGCGATCCCATTCGTGGTGATCCAGTGCATCGCGGTGAGTCTCGTTATAGCCATCCCGGCCATGGTCATGCATTACAAGGGAAGCGGGTCGCTGGTCGATCCAACCAAGATCAATATCGACGTTCCGTTGCCGGACTTGCTGCCGCCGATCGACTTCGGGGGGCCGCCGAAAATCCAGTAATCGGCGCCGCTCGGAGCTAAGTCGGCCCAATGCCCGGGCCGTCCCTGGCTTGGAGTTCTCGGCAGCCGCGCGCCATTTTCCTGATATTTCGCAATTTTCGTGATAGTCTGGAACGTGGAGAATGTCGGTACAACGACGCCCCGAAAATTCATGCTGCCCGGTGCGCGGTTCGATCAGCCACCCAATACGCGAAATCTGGAGGAGACTTCAATGAAGCGCCGTCAATTTCTGACCACTCTGGGAGCCGGTGCGGCTGTCGCCGCCGTCGCCAAGCCTGCCATCGCCCAATCAATGCCCGAAATCAAATGGCGGCTGGCCTCCAGCTTCCCCAAGTCGCTCGATACGATCTACAGCGGCGGCGAGACCCTCGCAAAGTTCGTCGCCGAGGCGACCGACAACAAGTTTCAAATCCAGAACTTCGCCGCCGGCGAGATCGTTCCCGGGCTGGCGAATGTCGATGCCGTCACCAATGGCACGGTCGAGATGTGCCATACGGCCGCCTATTATTTCGTCGGCAAGGACCCGACCTTCGCGCTCTATTGCTCGATCCCGTTCGGCCCCAATGCGCGCCAGCAGAACGCCTGGTTCCACGATGGCGGCGGCATGGATATGCTCAACGAGTTCGGCAAGAAATTCAACATCCACGGGTTGCCGGGCGGCAATACCGGGACCCAGATGGGCGGATGGTTCCGCAAGGAGATCAATACCGTCGCCGACCTCAAGGGCGTCAAATTCCGCATCGGAGGCTGGGCCGGGAAGACGATCCAGAAGCTCGGCGGCGTGCCGCAACAGATTGCCGGCGGCGACATCTATCCGGCGCTGGAAAAGGGAACGATCGACGCGGCCGAATGGATCGGCCCCTACGACGACGAGAAGCTCGGCCTCAACAAAGTCGCCAAGTACTACTACTATCCGGGCTGGTGGGAGGGCGCGACCGCGCTCCATTTCTTCATCAACACCGCGAAATGGGACGAGCTGCCGAAAAACTACAAGTCGATCATGACGGCGGCGGCCGCCTATGCCAACACCGATGTTCAGGCGCGGTACGATTCCCGCAATCCGGCGGCGCTCCGGCGTCTCGTCGCGGGCGGAGCCCTGCTTCGCCCGTTCAGTCAGGAGACCCTGGAGGCGTGCCTCAAGGCATCGAACGAGGTCAATGCCGAAGCGTCCGCCACCAATGCCGACTTCAAGAAGATCTACGACAACCTGATGGCGTTCAAGAACGAAGAGTATCTATGGTGGCAGATTGCGGACTATTCCTACGATTCCTTCATGATCCGCTCGCGTCCGCGGAACTGAGCATGCAACGCGGGGCTGGCGCGAGCCGGCCTCGACAGCGGCATGATGTTTTCCTCGCCCGACGGCCGGGTTTTGGGTGGGCACGGCGTTTCACTCCCTCGCCATCGCAAGTCGAGCTTGCTCGACTTGCGCACTATTGGTGGCGACATCGGGTAAACCCGATGTCGCGCGGGGAGAGGATGGGGTGAGGGGGTCACGATGATTCCGTATCGCGCCGCCGGAGCCCCCTCATCCCTCCTTCTCCCCTCAGGGGAGAAGGAGTGAAATGCTGTGCGTCCCTGAAGAAGCACCATGATTGATTCTTGAAGATGTGTGCATGCGCTCGCGCGAAGGCGGGGACCTAGTACTCCGCAGCATTATCGAGTTTGCTCGATCCGCTTTCGCCGGGACGACTTGTTATCTCGAGGAGAATTGAGAATTGGAAGCGTCGGCCTCGATTGAAATTGCGAAACTCACGTTGCGTTCCTGTGGGCTCATTCTGGCCGTCGGCAGCGTCACCGGCCTGTTGGCTCAGAAAATCAAGATTCCCGATGTCGCGGTATTTCTAATCGTCGGTATGGTGATCGGCCCGGAAGCGCTGGGGTTGATCGATATCAAGGCGGATTCGGCGATGAACCAGATCATCGTTCTGTTCGGTGCCAGCTACATTCTTTTCGATGGCGGCGCGTCGCTGCGATTCGACGTCTTGAAGCAGGTCTGGATCACAATTGTCGTGCTCGCCACCGTCGGCGTCGTGATTACCGCCGCCCTCACCGGCATCGCCGCGTATTACGTTCTCGGCGTTCCATTGATCGTGGCACTGCTGCTGGGTGCGGCGCTCGCCTCGACGGATCCGGCAACGCTGGTTCCGATCTTCCGGCAGGTCAACATTCGCGACCGGGTGGCCCAAACGGTGATGAGCGAGTCGGCGCTCAACGATGCCATGGGAGCGATCGTCACTTTCGGTGTGCTGGCAGTCGCCATGGGGACCGGCGAATTCTCGTTGACCTCGTCGTTGCTCGATCTGCTCAAGCAATCCATCATCGGCATTGTCGCGGGGGCTGCGCTCGGATACCTGGCCGCGTTGCTTATCGCGCATGAACGATGGGCATTTCTCGCAGAATATGCTTCGGTGGTGACGCTGATGGCCGTCATCGGCGCCTATTTCGCAGCCGATGGCCTTCAGGCCAGCGGCTTCATGGCGGTTTTTGTCTTCGGCATCGTGCTCGGAAACAAAGACTCGTTCGGCTTCAAGATGGAAGCGGGCGAGGCGAAAAAACTCGAAGACTATGTGACGACCACTGCGTTCATCATGCGTTTATTCATTTTTATCCTGCTTGGTGCCCAGGTCGATTTTGGTCTTATGCGTCAATACCTGGTGGGCGGCGTCGTTGTGGTGGCCATCTTCATGTTGGTCGCCCGGCCGGTGACTGTCTTCCTGTGTGCGCTCCCGGACCGGCGGGCGCGCTGGAGCTTCAACGAGATGCTGTTCATGTGCTGGACCCGCGAGACCGGTGTAATCCCGGCGGCGCTGGCCGGCCTGTTGCTCGGCATGAAGGCGCCCGGTGCTCAAATGATCGCGTCGGTCACCTTCATCGCCATTCTCATGACGATCCTGATCCAGGCGCCGACGACAAAATGGCTGGGCAGTGCGCTGGGGCTCTTGGAGCAAGGCAAAGAACGTCGATCGAGCTGATTTACGCCGAACTGCTCTCTGGCGTGATGTCCGCCGCTGATTAAATTTGCTATCATTGAAACATGACATGGATTCGGCGAATCGACGGCCTGATCGACACGATCGTGTCGGCCGGCAAGTGGCTCGTGCTGCCGCTCGTGGCGCTCCTGTTCTTGCAATGGCCGCTGCGCGACGTCTTCCGAGCCTATTCGCGTGAGGCGAACGATCTCGGCCAGCTGATCTTCGCGCTCTATGTCGCGATGAGCGTCACGGCGGCGACGCGCGCCGGGACCCATCTCGCCGCCGACGCGCTGGCGCAACGTTATTCCGAACGGCGGCGCGTCCAGCTCGCGCGGCTCGGCGCGGCGCTCGGTCTCGTCCCTTGGTCGGTGTTCGTCTTTCTTTCGAGCAAGAGCCTCATCGTGTCCTCGATAGCGGTGCTGGAGGCTTTTCCCGACACCTACAATCCGGGTTATTTCGTTATCAAGGCGGCGCTGTGGGTGTTGTCGCTGCTGATGTTGGCGGAGGCTATCGTTGCTGTGTTCCGACCCGCGCGCGTGGGTGATTGATGGAATGGGTCGGCCTCGGGTTGCTGATCCTGGTCGGGGTCGGCACCCTTTCCACCGGGCTGCCGGCGGCCATTGTGTTGATCGCGGTCGCGACGCTCGGCGCCGTTCTCGCCGTTGCCAGCGGTACGGTTCCGCTCGCGCTCTTCGGCGCACTGCCGTTGCGCCTGATCAACCTTTTCGACAACGATCTGCTCCAGGCGCTGCCGCTCTATGTGATGATGGGCCTGCTGCTTGATCGATTGCCGGTCGCCGACGCGCTCTACCGCGCCGGCCTCGCGGTGCTGCGGCGGCGTCCGTCCGCGCCGCTGGTCTCGGGGATGGCGCTCGGTGCGCTCCTCGGTCCGATGAGCGGCTCGGTCGGCGCGAGTGTGCTCGGCCTCGCGCGCGTGGTCTCGCCGCGCCTTGCGGCCAACGGCGTGTCGGTGCCGCTGCGCTATGCGACCATCGCGGTCGCGGGTACGCTCGGCGTGTTGGTGCCTCCCTCGCTCGTCACCATCCTGCTCGGCGACGCCATGCTGTCCGCGCATACGATCGCGGTGACGGTGACCGGCCGCGCCGATCGCGTCATCAACACGCAAGATGTTTTTCACGGCGCCATGGCGCCGGCCGGAATTCTTCTTGTTCTCTATCTCGGGCTGGCGTGGCTGGTCGGTCGCAACGTCAGGCCGACGGAGACGGCCACGTCGGACGATCGGTTGAGCCCGCAGCAGGCGGCGCTTGCGGTTCTTTCTCTGGTCGCGTTGCTGGTTCTGCTCAGCGGTGTCGCCGCCGGGTATTTCTATGCCGTGGAAGCCGCGGCGATGGGCGCCTTCGCGCTGCTCAGCGCCGGGCTCCTGACCGGCCGGTTGCGCGGCGCAGCGTTGCGTGACCTCCTGCATGACGCCATGGCGACCACCGGGGCACTATTCTCGTTGCTGGTCGGGGCGACCACGTTGACCCTGGTCTTGCGCGCTCTCGGCACCGACCGGCTCGTCAACGATTGGGTCACCGCCATTCCGGGCGGCGATGTCGCGGTTGTGACCGCTGTTCTGGTTGCCATCGGGCTTTGCGCCTTCGTGCTCGACGCCTTCGAGATCATCTTCGTGATCATCCCGATCGTGATCCCGCCTCTGCTGATCCGTGTCGCCGATGCCCGCTGGGTGGCGGTGCTGGTGCTTCTGACCTTGCAGACGAGCTTCCTGCTGCCGCCGTTCGGCTATGCGCTCATGATGGTGCGCGGTGTGCTGAAGCAACCGGTTGCGCTTCGCCTCTTCGTGCGCGCGCTCATGCCGTTCCTCATGGCGCAATGGCTGCTGCTCGCTGCCGTCCTTTTGGTGCCGGCGCTCGTCCATATCGGCGAGAACGCGGCCGATCGAACCCGAACGCCGATCGCTCCGGTTTCCGATCAGGAAGTCGATCGGCGCCTGCGGGAGATGCTGCCTCCCATGTCGGAGCCCCCGTTGCGATGATCGGCATGGTTGACCTCCGGACCTGGCTACGCTCGGGCAACGACGTGCCAAAATGCCCAGATTTTCGGGGCTGTCCCAATCCCACGCTGCGGCATGTGGTTCCCGACGCGCTGCCTCGATCGTGTTATTGTCGGCCGCCGCAATCGGGCATCTTCGTCGTTCCGGTTTTCGTGGGACGACCCGAGGGCATATGTCCTACGGACGGCTCCTGTTGTAGGAATGCGGGCCTGATCGGAGCCGGAGGACGCCATGGCGCAAACGCTGTTCGACAAAATCTGGGACGCGCATCTGGTGGCCCGGCGCGCCGATGGGCGCGATCTCATCTATATCGATCGGCATGTGCTGCACGAGCTGCACGCCCCGCATGCCTTCAAGAAGCTCGAAGAGGCGCAGCGGGCGGTGCGCCGGCCGGACCTGACCTTCTCGGTGCAGGATCATACGGTTTCGACCCAGCCCGGCCGCGACGACACCACCAATGCGCAGAGCACGCCGTTCCTGCAGGCGATGCGGGCGGGCAGCGCCAAGAACGGCATCAAGCTGTTCGACATCGGCGATCCGGAGCAAGGTATTTCCCATGTGGTGGCGCCGGAGCTCGGGATGGTGCTGCCGGGCGCCACCCATGCGGTGCCCGACAGCCACGCCTGCACGGTCGGGGGGCTGGGCGCGCTCGCTTTCGGCTGCGGCACCACCGAGCTCGAGCACATCCTGGCCACCCAGGTGATCGCGCTCAAGCGGCCCAAGCGCATGCGCATCCGTGTCGAGGGCAGGCTCGGACCCCATGTCACCGCCAAAGATGTCGCCTTGCGCATCATCGCACAGGTCGGCATCGCGGGCGGTCGCGGCCACGCGGTGGAATATGCAGGCTCGGCGGTGCGAGCGATGAGCATCGAAAGCCGGCTCACGCTCTGCAATCTCGCGATCGAGATGGGAGCGCGCAGCGGCTTTGTGGCGCCTGACGAAACAACATTTGCCTGGCTCGCGGGCCGTCCATGGGCGCCGCAGGGGAGGCAATGGGACATGGCGCTCGCCCATTGGGGCACGCTCGCGAGCGACGACGATGCGCAATTCGATCGCGATGTGACGCTCGACTGCGGAGAGCTCGAGCCGCAGATCACCTGGGGCACGGATCCGAGCCAGGTGGTCGGGGTCACCGGCCGCGTGCCCGAGCTTGCAAGCGTCGAGCCCGGGCAGGAGGCGGCCTACCGCCGCGCGCTCGACTACATGGGACTGACGCCAGGCATGGCGGTTGCCGGCCTGCCGGTGAACCGGGTCTTTATCGGCTCCTGCACCAACAGCCGCTTGCCCGACCTCGAGGCCGCCGCCGCGGTGGTGCGGGGCCGGCATGTGGCGGCGGGCGTAGTGGCCATGGTGGTGCCCGGCTCCTCGACCGTGAAGCGTGAGGCCGAGGCCGCCGGCCTCGACCAGGTGTTTCGCGCTGCCGGCTTCTTCTGGGGCGAATCCGGGTGCTCCATGTGCGCGGGCGGCAATGGCGATCGCGGCGAGGCGGGCGAGCGCTGCGTCTCCACCACCAATCGCAATTTCGAGGGCCGCCAGGGCAAAGGCGTGCGCACCCATCTGGTGAGCCCGGCGACCGCGGCGGCGACCGCGATTGCGGGCCGGATCGTCGATGTGCGGCAGATGGTTACGGGAGCCGCTTGATGCAGCCCTTCACCACGCTTACAGGTATTGCGGTCCCGCTCCTGCAGGACGACATCAACACCGATCAGATCACGCCGATCAATCGGAACATGAATCCCGATTGGGCGGCGCTCCTGTTCGCGAACGCCCGCAAGCGGCCCGATGGGAGCGATGATCCGGACTTTCCGCTCAACAGGCCGCAGTTCCGAAAGCCGAGCATTCTGGTGACCGGCTGCAATTTCGGCTGCGGCTCCTCGCGCGAGGGCGCGGTGTGGGCGATGATCGCGACCGGCATCCGCTGCATCGTGGCGCGTAGCTTCGCCGACATCTACCGGGAGAATTGCCTGCAGAATGGCCTCTTGCCGGTCGAGCTCGCGCCTGCCGACAGCGCGGCCTTCGAGGCGCGCGTGCGCGCGGCCGATGGCGCCGCGCCGTTCAGGGTCGATCTGCAGACCCAGAGCATCAGCGGCCCGGGCGGTCCCGATCTCGCGTTCGAGATGCCGGCCGCCGATCGCATGCGTCTCATCGAAGGCCTCGACGACATTGGGCTCACGCTCAAGCATGCGCAGGACATCGCGGCGTGGGAAGAGCGCACGTGCGGCGCATTGCCATGGCTGCAGACCGCGTCCGATTCGCGGCGGTGAAGACATTGAATTTGTAGCGGAGGGAAAATCATGAATGTCAGGAAAAAGCTGCGCGCACTGCTGGCGCAGCCCGGTCTCACCCTGATGCCCGGGGCCTATGACGCGATGTCGGCCCGCATCATCGAGGCGCAGGGCTTCGAGGCGGTCACCGCCGGCGGCTACGCGGCGGTCGGCAGCATGCTGGCGCAGCCCGACACCGGCCAATCCAACATGCGCGACTACGCGGATCATTATGCGCGCATCTGCGCCGCCGTCGAAGTGCCGGTCTATGTGGACGGCGACACCGGCTTCGGCGGCGTCAACAATGCACGCCAGATGGTGCGCGGCTTCGAAGCGGCCGGGGTCGCCGGATTTTTCATCAGCGACCAGACCTTTCCCAACCGTTGCGGCTACCTGCCGGGCAAGCAAGTGGTTCCGGTGGAACAGATGCTGGCCAAGATCAAGGCCATGCTCGATGCCAGGCGCGATCCCGACCTGCTCATCTGCGCGCGCACCGATGCGGTGGCGATCGAGGGGCTCAATGCCGGCATCGAGCGTTGCCAATTGTTCATGGAGGCCGGCGCCGACATGGCCAAGCCCATGGGCGCCGACACCATCGATGAGATCAAGCGGGTGCTGCGCGAGGTGCCGGGTCCGCACATGGCCACCATTTCGCAAGCGGCCGGCGCCAAGCATCGCGACCTCAACGAGCTCGAAGCGGCCGGCGTCGCGGCGGTGAGCTTCCCGTCGGTGGCGCTGTTTGCGGCTGCCCAGGCGGTGCGGCACGCAATGGCGGCGCTCAAGCGCGACCGCTCGCTTGCGGCGCTCGGCGATCATCTCATTCCGTTGCCGGACTATTACGAGCTGATCGGCCTCAAGGCGCAGCTCGCCCGTGAGGAAGCCTACGACCGCGCGGCAGCCGCGCTGGTGAGCAAGCGAGCGGCGGAGTAGGGCTGTGGCCCGGATGGAGGGAAGCGCAATCCGGGATCGCTGACCCGGATTGCGGCGCTTCGCGCCTCCATCCAGGCTACGATGAGGCCCCGGCTTCCACGGCCGCCGCGTACACCTTGAGGATCCCGGTCCAGCCGCCTTCGGAATCGATCGCGTTGCGGACGGTTTCGATCTTGTCGCCGAAACGCTCGAGGTTGCGGTGCTCGAGGTCGACGCGGGTCGCACCGCCGCCGATTGGCGTGAACGTCACCTCGACCTCGGTGATCAAATCGGGATCGTATTTCCAGTCGGCGCCGATCTGCCAGGCCAACAGCACGCGCGCTGGCGGCTCCCAGGCCAACACCTTGCCCCAATTGCATTGCGAGCCGTCCTCGCCGATCTCAAACCAGCGTCCGCCGACCTTCGGCTCCAGCACCACGTCCTTCTGCGGCGATGCGGCGATGCAATGGGTGCGCGGCCACCAGCTTCCGATGCGGCCGGTGAAGACCTCGAAAGCGCGCGCCGCATCGGCCTTGACGGTGATGCTCTTGCGGACCGGGGCAGGGCGGATTGTGGGCGAGCTCATCGTTTGCCTTTCGTGCCTTCCACTTCGTCCTTGAACGAAGCAAGCGCAGTGTCCCAGAACTGGTCGATCCAGGCCCGGATGGTGCCAAGACCCTTCGGATCGATCTCGTAGATGCGACGCGTTCCCGCGGCCTGGTCCTTGACTAGGCCCGCCGATTTGAGGACGGCGAGGTGCTGCGAGACGGCCGGGCGCGTGACCGGCAGGCCACGCGCGATTTCGCCTACCGCGCGCGGCCCGGAGGCGAGCCGCTCGAAGATCTGCCGCCGGGTCGGATCGGCGAGCGCGGCGAGCGCGGCAGCGGCGTTGGGCATGAGGGCGGTCAAGCCGCCCGTTCCGACCGCGCCTGTCCGGGTATCCAGGTCGGGACGGTCTCCTGCACGCTCTTGCGCGCCATGTGACGATCCAAGTAGCTCTTGAGGCCGGGCATCCGCTGCAGCAGCGCACTGCTTTCCGGTTTCTTGCCCATATAGAACAGGATCGGGATGAAGGTCATGTCGGCGAGCGTGAACGTGTTGCCGACCAGATGGCCGGTTGTTGCGACCGCACGCTCCATGGTGGCGAATTGCTGCTCCATCTTCGGCACGGCAGCGTCGATTACGTCCCGTTCCGGGCTGCCGTCGGGCGTTTTTGGAAAGAAATGCGCGCGCAGATACTGGCGCACCCATACCGGATCGATATGCGTGTTGACGATGGACACCCATTGCTCGACCTGCGCGGCCTTGAAGGGATCCGAAGGTGTGAGTTTCGGGCCGTCGAAGACGCTGTCGATGTAGCCGCAGATCGCCCGCGATTCGCACAGCGCGACCTCGCCGTGACGCATCACCGGAATCTTGCCGAACGGATGGATCGCATCGACATCGGGCGTGTGTGGCATGATTTCGGTGTGCCGGTAGGGCACGCCCTTCTCGGCAAGCGCAATGCGGCAGGTCCAGACGTAGTTGCTCGGCGCGGCGCCGATCAGCTCCAGCTCAGGCATGGTGATCTCCTTGTCGGGTGAGGGTTACGCACGTAGAGAGGCCATTCATCAACCGACCTCCGCGGGCGCGGAAGACAATACGTTAGACCAAGCTAACCGTAAGCTTACGCTTACTCTAAGTCAAGCCTGGAGAATTCGAGCCCCATGCGCCGCCCGAATACATTCATCGGCAGTCCGGTCGAGCGCGTCGAGGATCTGCGCTTCCTGCGCGGTCGCGGGCAATATCTCGATGATCTCAGCCGCGCCGGAGAGTGGCACGCCGCGATCGTGCGCAGCCCGGTGGCGCACGGCCGCATTCGCTCGATCGACACCGCGGCGGCGCTGGCCATGCCGGGGGTCAACGCGGTTCTGACGGCTGCCGACATCGGCCGGCCGATCCCGACCATTCCGTTTCGCCGGGCCAATCCCACCATCGCTCCCTACGCGCAGCCGGTGATCGCGGAGGAGGCCGTGCGGTATGTGGGCGAGCCGATGGCGGTGGTGCTCGCCGATGCCGCCGCGCTTGCCGAGGATGCGGCTGCGGCCGTCACCTTCGACATCGATCATCTGCCGGCGGTGACGGACCGGCACGCATCAGCGCGCGGCGAGGTGCTGCTGTTCGCGGGCACCGGCACCAATCGCGCCGCGCTGGTCACGGCCAGCAAAGGCGACGTCGAATTTGCGTTCCGCGCCGCAACCCATACGCGCCGGGAAACATTTCGCACCCAGCGGCTCTCCGCCATGCCGATGGAGACGCGCGGATTGCTCGCCGAATGGGATGCGGCGAGCGGCAAGCTCAAGGTTTCCGGTGCCGCCAAGCTGCCCTTCTTCAATCGCCGCGCCATGGCACAGATGATGGGGCTGGCCGAGGAGGCGGTCGATTATCTCGAATTCGACGTCGGCGGCGGCTTCGGGGCGCGCGGCGAGTTCTATCCGGAGGATTTTCTGGTCGCTTTCGCGGCCCGCAAATTCGGCCGTCCGATCAAATGGGTGGAGGATCGGCGCGAGCATTTCATGGCCATCGCCCATTCGCGCGAGACCGAATGCGAGATCGAGATGGCGTTCGACGCCGATGGCCTGATCCTCGGCCTGCGCGGCGACATCTACGTGGACATCGGCGCGTATGTGCGGCCCAACGGCATGACCCCGGTGCGCAACGCCGCGCAGTTCACCTCCGGCCCCTATCGCATTCCCAACATTCATCTCAACGCCCACGCGCTCACCAGCAACAAGACGCCGGCCGGCACCTATCGGGGCCCCGGCCGGTTCGAGGGCTGCTTCTTCTGCGAACGGATGCTCGACATGGCGGCGGACGAATTGGGGCTCGACCGGCTCGCCATTCGCCGCCGCAATCTGATTTCATTGGGCGAGATGCCCTACCGGCTGGCGAGCGTGGCACCCAATGACGGGTTCGGGGAGACCGCATGCGACAGCGGCGACTACACGAGCACCTTCGATCGTTGCGTTAGGGAAGCGCGCTGGAGCGAGAAGGCGCCCCTGCAAGGCAAGCTGATCGGTGGGCGCTACCACGGACTGGGCATCGCCTGCTTCATCGAGGGTGGCGCTTCGGGGCCGCGCGAAAGCGCCCGGATGGTTGTCGAGCCCGACGGTTGCATATCGGTCTATGTCGGCTCCTCCGCGGTCGGGCAAGGGATCGAAACCATACTCGCGCAAATCGCCGCCGATGCGCTGGAGCTGCCGCTCGAGCGCGTTCGGATCTATCACGGCTCGACCACCTATTTGCCGGAAGGCTTCGGCTCCTACGGATCGCGTTCGACCGTGATGGGCGGATGCGCGATCGTGCTCGCCGCCGCTGCGTTGCTCGACAAGTTTCGCGCCGCGGCCGTCGCGCGGCTTGGCGTCGCTGCCGGCGAGCTCAGTATCGCAGGCGGTGTCGCGCGCGCCGCCGACGGGCGGACTCTTGCCTTGTGCGAAGCTGGCGCGCTTTGCGCGGACGGGACCTTCTCCAACACGAAGGCGACCTACACCTATGGCACCGCGATCGCCCACGTCGCGGTCGATCCCAAGACCGGGCAGGTCGACTTGGTCGATTATGTGGTGGTCGATGATGTGGGCCGTATCATCAATCCGCTCACCCTGCACGGCCAGGTGATCGGTGCGGCCGTGCAGGGGCTGGGCAGCGTGTTCACCGAGGAGATCGCTTATGACGAGAACGGGCAGCTCCTGGTCGGATCGCTGGCCGACTATATGATCCCCGTCGCGACCGACTATCCGTTTTTGCGCGCGATCTCGCTCGAAGAGCATCCTTCGCCCAACAATCCGCTCGGCGCCAAGGGGGCAGGCGAGGGTGGCATCATCCCGGTCGGCGGCGCCGTGGCGAATGCGGTGGCGGCGGCATTGCGTCCGTTCGGTGCCGAGCCGCGGGCGTTGCCGCTGACGCCGCCGCGGGTGTGGCAGCTCATCCGGGATGCAGCCTCGTAGCCCGCATGGAGCGGAGCGAAATGCGGGGAGGCAGCTCCCGCATTGCGCTGCGCTCCATGCGGGCTACGGACTGTGCTTTATCCATTGGCCTGCTGCCGCAAGGTTGTTACGTTCCGTGACCAGAGAAGGAATCCATCAGCCATGGCGGTTGTGTCGTCTCCGGCGAGTGCTGATCCGGCTGATCCGGCCGGCCCTCCGGCGCGCCCGCGGTGGCTCACGCGCGAGCGCTGGGCCGCGATCCGCCGTCCGCTCACCACCTTGGTGGTGGTCCTGGCCGCATGGGAGATTCTGGCGCGCAACGCCAACCGGCTGTTCTTTGCGCCGCCGTCCGAAGTGGTGCTGGCGGCCATGCGGCTTTGGGAAACCGGCGAGCTGCAACACCATATCTGGGTCAGCTTCAGCGAGCTGATCTACGGGGTTCTGCTGGCGATCGTGATCGGCACCGCGATCGGCGTCGTCGTCGGCATCAGCCAGCGGGTGCAGGCCTATACGGAAATCTATATCACGGCGCTCTATGCCACGCCGCTGGTGGCGGTGACGCCGCTGCTCATCCTGTGGCTCGGTATCGGC
>Ga0209068_10001004_pt1 | contig 14361 bp, 12 predicted proteins | sample ColStrG_CSR_2012_FD_187200 | JGI IMG/M metagenome (GOLD analysis project Ga0209068, IMG submission 187200) | Freshwater sediment microbial communities in response to fracking from Pennsylvania, USA - Cold Stream Run_MetaG_CSR_2012 (SPAdes)... | ecosystem: Environmental > Aquatic > Freshwater >... | reverse complement strand
TGCGCGAGGCGACCACCCGTGCCAGCATGGCCGGGTCTTCGTCGGGCGAGAACAGGTGCACGTCGCCACTCGCCAGAGCCCGCAAGGCGGGGATATCGGTCGCAAAGATGGGCAGGCGCGTCAGCCCAGCTTCGAGCAAGGGTAGGCCAAAACCTTCTTCCCGGCTTGGTAGGAACAAGGCGTCGGCGGCGCGATATAGATCGGCGATGACAGCATCAGGCATGGGGGTGCTACTCAACTCGGCCAGGAAGTGTGCCGCGCCCGATAACGCCAGCGTGCTGCGGAGTGCCTTGAGCTTGGCGAAGTAGGCTTCGTTGGCAGCATTGTGCGCGCCAAGCGGGCCGGTGACGATCAGCATCGGGTCGGCGAACGAATTGCGCAACTGGGCCAACACGCGCAGGGCCAGTTCGATGTTCTTGCGCGGGGTGATGCGCACGGGCAAAAGCAACACCAAGTCGGAACTGAGCGCGCCAATTGCTTCCAACAACACCTGCGTCTGTGCTTCGAGCTTTAGGAATCCTGCCACGTCAATGCCGTTGGGGACAACGCTAATCGAACTGTGCGAAATCTGCATTAAATCCGCCAACTCATCGCGGCGTGCATTCGAAATCACGACCTGTTTGACATTGGGCCAAGCGGTGCGGAGCAAATCCCAAGGGTAACCGTCGTGCAACTCGCTGCGATAGCGGGGCGTCGTCCAGGCCAGATCGTGATGCCACACAATCAGACGGCGGGAAGGGGTTGTGGGGTGGCTTGTCTCGACCCAGTTGTGGAGCGCGGCGGTGAGGGCCAGATTCTTGTTGAGCGAACACACGTTGTGCGCGATTACCACATCGACGCTCGCGAGCGGCTCGGTCAGGGCATGTGCGATGTCTTCGGTAATCCCCGCAAAATCACCAGGCACCTCGCCCCGGTCAAGCACATGTTTCATCTGATCGATACGGACATTGCGCGAATCGGCCAGGGGCACGGGGATAAACGGGATGCGTGGATCGGTCTGTTCACCCCGGGCGGCGATGATGCGCACGGCATGCCCTGCGTCGGCCATCAGCCGGGCGTGGTGGGCGATCACGCTTTCCACACCGCCAACAACCGGCGGCGCGGAATAATGCACGAGTGCGATGTTCATAGCATTTAAGCGGTCTCGTGCCCGGTGTAACCGATACGGGGGTAGAGACCGACTGTTCCTTTGGGTTGCGGTCCATGTTAGCCCAAGGGCTGGTGATGTCTAGCCTGCCCTGAGAGGCCGTGGGCCGCACGGCATAGGAGCATATCCCATCAGTCCCCCAAGGCGCAATTGTATTGTGCGCAAGTGACCGGCAAGGTGGCGCAGACAAGAGTGAGCAGACGAGGTGGGGCAGATAGGCGTGCGGATAGCCTGGACCGTTTGGGGACGAGCAAGTCCGAGCGAGGCACGAGGCACGCCCCCGCCACGTGCCTCGCCTGCCCGCTGCCCCAGGCTGAAGGCCTAGGGGCAGTGATCGCTTCACAGCGTGTTCGTTTTGAGCGATATAGGGGACAGCTCACATTTGCTGTCCAAAGCAGTCCGCCAGTAGCGCGTCTAGGCGTAGGCGAAGCACTGACATTGAAAAGTAGCGCTTGGCCAGTTCATAATTCGCCTCACCCCATTCGACGGTCATGGTCTTGTTGGCCAATATCTCGCGCGTTTTGCTCAAAGTCGCGTCGCTGATAAAGCCGTCGAACTCGACCACTTTGAACCCTTTGGGTTTGATGTCGGTTTCGTAAATCGAGTAATTGTTGACGATGATCGGGCGCTTGTAATACACCGCTTCAAGAAAGGCATTGCCAAACCCTTCAATGGTTGACGGATATGTCACCAAATCGGCATGGGGGTAGACGTCGCCGAGCGTGTAGATTTTGCGGCCATCGCTCGTCGTGCCCCGATGTTCATCTACGATGCTCGACTCGAAGCACACGTCCACATCGAGCAAGGCGGCGTATTCACGCACGCGCTTTTCATAGGCATCGCCTTCGTCACCTGAGGCATGCGAGATGACGAGCTTGGCCGGCAACCCAAGCCGCTTGGTCAGCTCGATGGCGTGTTCGATACCCTTGCGCTGGATGATCCGGGTAGGTTGCAGGAAGAAATACTCATGCGGACCGATCCCCAGATCGGTGCGGGCACTCAGCGCATACGCATCGAGTGGCGGCGGCGGATGATCGAAATCCATGACATTTGGCACCACCCGTGAGGGCACACCCACCCGGCGGCCAAGATCGCCAGCCTGGACAGTGTTGATGACGACATGCCGGATCGACGGCAACCGGGGGGGGAAGGCGGTCGCGATGTAGTCGGCGACGCAATTGACCGTAAAGCGTTGGCGCTCCCAGGCAAAGTCGTGATGGTGGGCGATGGTGGGAAAGCCCGTCTCGGCAATGAACTCGGTGATGGCTAGACCAAGCGGCAGGTGAATCGGGATAGCCAGGGCATTTTCGACGATGAGCAGCCCTAGCTCAAATTTGCGTACAAACTCATACAATCGCTGCTTTAGGTCGTCTTTCATCTCCTGCACCCGGCGCGAGACGCTCGGCGGCCGGGTGTATATCGAGAAATGATCCTTGAACAGGCCTTCGATTTCGGGATGGGGTCGCAGCGACCAGTTGCCCTGATATGCAATGCGATTGATCGCATCGACATCGGGGTGGCGGTAGAAAGCATGCGGCACGACCATGCTGCGCTCTGGCGCGCGATCGCACTGACCGGCGAAGTAGAAGCAGGTATGCCCCATATCCTCCAGCACTTGCGCCCACTTTTCGGTTTCAAGCGATACCCCGTCTGTGCCCGCGAATCGCACCGAGATGAAGCCGACGTGTCGTGGTGGACGTGAAAGTTGTGATGGTTGCGTGTTTGTCATGATGTAGATCGTTGTAAAAGGTGTGTCGAAAAAAGAGTCAAGACAAGACCCTCATAAACATATCAAGATGCGCCAAGCTCGGCCCGTATCAGACCGTAAGCCAACGCACGTCGTACGGCGCGAGTGCGAGCGAGGGGCCGTGCACGTTGATGCGTGTGCCATTCACCAGATCCTGCACCGCGTTGTTCGTGCCGAGCAGATTGCGCCACGGCAGCGACACCAACTGTTCGCGGCTGGCGCAGTTGACCAGGCACAACGTCCGCGACGCACCATCGGGGCTCTCACGCATAAGGCCAAACACCCCCGCGCCACAGTCGACCACACGTTGTGTGCCGAGCGGATGAAATGCGGCCTGAGCGCTACGCACACGTAATAGTCGCGACAGCCGTCCGAATATGCGTGACCGCAGCGAACTGGCATCGGCCAGTTCCGCCTCAAGCGCTGTGCGCTGGGACTTCTCGCGGTTGATGGCCCGATTGTAACCAAGTTGCGCCACACCCTCGGGCCAGCCACGCGAACCGAACAGGCTATGAAAGTAAATGCCGGGCATACCAACCAGCGACAACATGATGGCATGGGCGGCGATAAAGCGGTCTTCGTCCGCGCTTCCGGCGTTGCTCCCCGCCTCCCCGCCGGCGGCGAGGGCATCGAAGTAATTCACGTTCATCTCATAGGGCAGGCGCGAGCCATCGGGCATATTCTTATACGACACCAACCCGCCACCGGCTTGCACCCGGGTGAGCATGGCCTCGATCTCGCTCGAACTCAAGATGCCGCGGGCCGGGTTCAGGCCAACGCCATCGTGCGAGGCCAGAAAGTTGAAGAAGGTGGTGGTCTTGCTGGGCAGGGTCAGGGTGCTGGCCCATTGCGATAGGGCACGCGCATCACCGGTGTGCAGGGTATGCAAGGTGAGCGGGGGCAGGGCGAAGTTGTAGACCAGTTGGGCCTCGTTTGTGCCGTCACCAAAGTAAGAAATATTATCGGCATGGGGCACATTGGTCTCGGTGATGATCCGCACATGCGGCGCGCAGGCATCAAGCGCGGCCCGTAATAGCTGAATGATGGCGTGGGTCTGATGCAGATGGATACAGGTTGTGCCGATCTCCTTCCACATATAGGCAATCGCATCCAGCCGGATAAAGTCTGCGCCCTTCTGGGCGTAAAACAGCATCAGATCGACGATCTCGATCAGCACATCGGGGCTGCCATAGTTCAGGTCGATCTGGTCAGCGCTAAATGTCGTCCAGACTGCTTTCTCCCCCGTTGGCGTGCCAAACATCGTCAGCAGCGGCAGCGCCCGCGGGCGGACGACCTGTGATAGGTCAGGTGAGCCAGACACGGTGACAAAGTAGTTCGAGTAGACCGGGTCATCACGCAAGAAGCCCTGGAACCAGGTGCTCTTGGACGAAATGTGATTGATCACCGCATCGAACATCATGCGGAAGCGGCTACCAAGTTGCGCCACATCGGCCCACGACCCAAGGTCAGGATTGACACGACGGTAGTCCACGACCGAGAAGCCATCATCCGAGGTATACGGATAGAACGGCAAGATGTGCACGCCCCCAACGACACCTTGCAGGTGCTTGGCGGCAAAGCTCGCCAGCGTGTGCAGCGGCGCTTCGCCGCCAGCGCGCAGCTGGTCGCCATAGGTAATCAGCAGGCTGTCCGCTTGGGTCAAATCGGTGCGTCCGTGCGATTTGATGGCACCATAAGCCTGAATGACATTCATGCAGCGCTCGAATGTTGCCTGACCAACGTCCTCGCCATAGATTTCGACGCACAATGCGCGTAAGTTTTGTATCTGTGGCGCGCGTCCGTCCTGTGGGGCGATGTGCTCGGTCGTGGAGTAATGCTCTTGCGTAGGCATCGCGTCATTTTAACGATGTCTTCACAAGGGGGCTTGATGGTCGCTTGGCGACTTCCCCATGACCGGTTCTAAGTGACAGGGTGTTTTGCGTCAGAACGGCGACATCATTCGCGTTCTACACTCAATCGCGTTATAGACATTAACACGATAGTCTCCATACGCCATTTGAGTGTCATCAGCCCAAACGACGGGCCAGCCGCCGTTGACTGACCGTACGGACAATGTGGCATCATTGTATGCAGTTTAGCAGGCATCTAACCTCCCTCATGATCACCCATGATCAACGCCCAGCAAAATAACCCGATCACACCCGACAGCCTGTGCGACATCGTTCATGTCGACGATGTGCGCGTTTCACCGGATGGAACGCGGGCCGCATTCGTCCGTACAAGCATCGACAAAGGCGGTAACAGCTACAACCGCACAATTTGGCTGCAAGACCTGACCAACCCCCGCACACAAGCTGAGCCATTGACCGGTAGCACAAAAGATAGCGTGCCTCGTTGGTCACCTGACGGCACCCGCTTGGCCTTTATCTCCGGCCGCGGTGACAAACCGGCGCTGCTGGTCCTATCGCTGCGCGGCGGCGAAGCCCACACCATTGCCACCCACCCCAATGGCGTTGCGGGCTTTGAGTGGTCACCGGATGGGACCCGGGTCGCCTATAGCGCGAGTATGCGGAGCGATGAGTGCGCCGCCGAAGATGAGGCAAACGAAAAGGCGCGGGTCAAGGCGGCTAGCGAACGCGCCAGTGATATACCAAACGCTGAAGGCTCGGAGGCAAAAGACGCCTGGCTGGTGAAGCGCGACAAAGACCAGAAGCAGCACGACGAGGAACTCCGGCTCGACCCACGCGTGATCGACCGTTTCCCCTACCGAACGGGCACGTCCTTCACCGAAGATCGTTTTACCCATATCTATGTCATCGACGTACCGGCGTCGTTCGCTGAACCCGATAGCACCAAGCCAGACCGCATCACGCCCAGCGATACACGCGCGTCGTTTTCAGGCCTATCATGGTCGCTTGATGGCAATTTCATCTACAGCACCTACACCCGCGATCCCGACAGTGGCGAACTGTTCCGCTTCGCGGATATCGTGCGCCTAAGGGTCCCCTCATCTACGCAGCCGGAAGCCGCTCGGCAAAAGGCTTCGGTACAGAAATCCAAGGGGGAGGCTTTCGAGCGTTTGACGGTTGCTGGCTACACCTGCTTTGATGCCCTGCCGTCACCCGATGGCAAATGGCTGGCCTTCAACCGCGCATTCGACAACCCTGATCGGTATGAACCAAGCACACTCACGATTATGGCGCTGCGCCCATCAGGCCAGCCGGGCAAAAGCGGCCAAGCGCCCAAGCCTGAACTGATCGACATCACCGCCCCACACGACCGTAGCCTGGGCAGTTACCGGTGGCGCCGGGACGGACAGGCGCTATATTTCACCCTGCACGATCGGGGCACCACGACTCTATATCGCGCCGATATCAACCCCCGCACCCGCGCCAGACGCGCGGCGCACGCGAGCGTTCAGGTCGAGCACGTGACACACGCAGCGCACGAGATCGATTCATTTGACCTAGCGTCCGGTCCTCGCGTCGTCTTCTCAGCCAGTACCCCAGCCGATCCCAGCGCGCTGTATGTGATAGATACCCGGCGTATTCGGGCGCTATACACCCCCAACACAGCATTCCTGGACAAACATCAAGTTGGTCAGGTAGAAGTGGTTCGATTTAATCACGACGGCCGTGCGTTACAGGGCTGGCTCCTGAGGCCTGTGGACTTCGACCCGCGCAAGCCGTATCCGCTCATCGTGCAGATGCATGGTGGGCCGCACGTCATGTGGGGTGCCGCGACCCGCTCGTTATGGCATGAGTCTCAGGCGATGGCAAGCGCGGGATATTGCGTATTTTGGTGCAATCCGCGCGGCAGCGACGGCTATGGCCGCGAATTTTGGCACAGTAACCAGAGCGATTGGGGTGACGGGCCGATGAGCGATGTGCTCGCTGGTGTGGATTTGGTCGCCGGGCGCGACTATATTGACGCTGGGCGTCTGTGCCTGACGGGTGGCAGCTACGCTGGCTTCCTCACGGCTTGGATCATCGGTAAAGATCAGCGCTTTGCGGCGGCCTGTGCACAGCGCGGGGTCTACAACCTGGTCAGCATGCGCAACACGACCGATATCCCGTTCTTCAATGACCGCGAGTCGGGTGGCATGACACCGTGGGATGATGTCGAGACCCTATGGCGGATGTCGCCAATCTCGCTAGTGCCAAACATCAAAACACCGCTCTTGATTGAACACAGCGAGCAGGACTTTCGCGTGCCGATCGAGCAGGCCGAGCAGTTGTTTCAAGCCCTGAAGCTGATGAAGAAGCCGGTCCAGCTTGTGCGCTGGCCGCGCGAAGGGCATGAGCTGTCACGCGCTGGTGAGCCAAAACATCGCGTCGAACGGATCCGGCGCATCATCGAGTGGTTTAATGAGCATACTAGGACAACCCGTGGTAAGTAAGGACAAGCGGCCGATGACGATCGGCAGATTCATCCCAGACGCGTTCAAGAGTCTGAGACTATATGGCGTCGCCCGTGAGAACAAGCGCGAAGTCGCACGCTTCGGCAGATTTGCTGTGGTCGGCTTTAGCGGCCTATTCATCGACATCGTGCTGCTGAATGTCTTTGAGCGCACCCTGAAAATGGGCGTGCCGGTGGCCGTGGCTTGCGCGTTTGCCTTCGCAGCCGTCAATAATTTCACTTGGACGCGCCTGTGGGTATATCCCGAATCACGCACTACGCCAAAGCGCAAGCAACTGCCGCTGTTTCTAGCGGTCACCACCGCTGGGCTACTCATCAATGAGTTGATCTTCCTCATGTTTCAGACGCCGATCACGGCGCTCATCGCCTTTGTTCAGGTAGCGTTCGTGCAAGCGCACTATCGCGGGATCGGCCTCAACGTGACCAAGCTGATCGCGGCTGTGATCGTGATGTTGTGGAACTTTTTCGTCAACCGGTTCGTGACATTCCGGAACATCAAGTGGCAAAATGCGGTGGCTGCGGATACGCACTCCGCAGTTGAACTCGAGAGCCCGTTGTGACAACCCGTGGGCCGGATCACCCTTGACTACACCCCTGCCATCCATCAAGGCGCGGGTATTGGCCGGCTGACGCGTGAACTCGCGCAAGCGCTGCTCAGGCTGCGCGCGCCGCATGCCCTGTCCTTCTTTGTCATGGGCCGGCCGGTGGATGATGTGCCGCTCTCAAACATCATGCATACGGCCCATCTGCCGCTGCATGTCGCCAAACCCACCGACCGCTGGCTATACCGGTTGTGGTTCAAGGCCAACATACCCGTGCCGGTGCAAACATGGAGCGGCCCGTGCGACCTGTATCACGCCACCGACTTTGTCCTGCCGCCGCTCAGCGCCGGCACGAAGAGCGTGCTCACCGTGCATGATCTGTCATTCGAGCGCGACCCCGCCAGCGCGCCGGCCCGCCTCATCCCGTTTTTGAAGCGTGTCGTGCCTGAATCGGCCAGGCGAGCCACACACATCATCGCCGACTCGCACGCCACCGCCCGCGATTTGAACGAGTTGTATGACATTGCCCCCAGTAAGGTGACCACGATCCATAGCGGCGTGAGCCCACGCTTCGCGCCCTACAAGGGCACGCTTTATGAGGAACGCCGGCGCGCGTATGTGCTCAAGAAATACAACATCGGGGACGCACCATTTGTGTTGACCGTCGGAACCCTGCAGCCCCGCAAGAACCATTTAAGGCTGGTGCAAGCGTTTGCCAGGCTCACGGATGACGCGTGGCGGCGGACGAATCAGCTCGCCCCGCTCAGCACACATCATCCGGCACTGGTCATCGCCGGGGGCAAGGGCTGGCTTTACGACGAGGTGCACGCTGCGGTAGCGCGTTCGGGTCTTGAAGACCGCGTGCGCTTTACTGGCTTCATCGACGATGTCGAACTGCCGCACATATACCGCGCCGCCCGCGCCTTCGCCTTCCCATCGCTCTATGAAGGCTTCGGTTTGCCGCTGCTAGAAGCCATGGCAAGTGGTGTGCCAGTCATGTCGTCCAACGTGTCGTCGCTGCCCGAGGTGACCGGCGATGCTGGACTGCAAGTCGATCCGCTCGATGTCGATGCGCTCGCCCGTGCGCTCGACACGGCGCTCTACGACGAGACCTGGCGTAGCGAGGCCATCCAACGGGGACAGGAACGCGCGACCCAATACACCTGGACAAGGGCTGCGGCGCAGTTGCTGGACGTGTATGAGCGCGTCTTGCAAGCCGGGTGAGATATGGCGCTTGGCAAATGAGGATGTGGCAATCGCGACCTTCCAGCATCGTCTGCTGGCAGCCCTGCGTCAGCTATCATGAAGCCCGCTATGCAGCCCGCTAAAAAGCTCCGCGACCTGCCCATCAGTGACCGGGCTTCGACGCTCGGCCTTGGGGAGAAAGCCCTCAAGGACCTGCGCGCAGGCCTAGCGCTCGACACGGCCGATCAAATGATCGAGAACGTCATCGGCACCTATGCCTTGCCGATGGGTGTTGCCCAGAACTTTGTGGTCAATGGCCGTCCCGTCCCAGCGATACCGATGGTGATCGAAGAAGCCAGCGTCGTAGCCGCCTGCAGCTTTGCGGCCAAGCTGGCGCGCGAGACGGGCGGATTCAAAGCCGGCAGCAGCGCGCCGGTCATGATCGGGCAGATACAGGTGCTTGATGTGCCGGACATCGAGGCCGCACGGGCGCGGATTTTGGCCGAGTCGAGCACCCTGCTTGAGTGGCTCAATCGCGAGAACAAATCGACCATCAGCGCGCACGCGAGGGCCGTGGGGCTGGAGATCCGTATCCTGACAGAGTCGGCTCTAGCGTCCCAATTTCTCGTCGTGCATGTGCTATACGACTGTGGTGATGCGATGGGTGCCAACTTGGTCAACACCGCTTGCGAAGCATTGGCACCACGCATCGCACAACTCACGCAGGGCAGAGTCAACCTGCGCATCCTCTCAAACCTGAGCGACGAGCGTTTAGCCTGGGCGGAGTGCCGGATTTCCGGCGCAAGCCTGGAGAATCAACCGCGCCTGACCAGCGGGGTGACCGCTGACGCAAGCGTAGTCGACGCATACAGCCCCGGGAACGCGCATGCCCCGCGGGGCGATAGCGACCCCGCTTCTGGCCACGCGGCCGGGAATATAGCCAGTGACACGGTCCGTAACATGACCATCCAATCAATCGTCGCGGCCTCGCGCTTTGCCGAACTCGACCCATACCGGGCCGCCACGAGTAATAAGGGCGTCATGAACGGCATCGACGCCGTGGTCATTGCCACCGGCAATGATTGGCGCGCAGTGGAAGCCGGCGCCCACGCCTATGCCGCCCGCACTGGACGCTATACCTCGCTCACCACCTGGCGCGCAAACGACGCCGGTGATCTGGTGGGCCAGATCGCGCTGCCACTGGCCGTCGGCATTGTCGGCGGGGCGACACGGGTGCACCCGGGGGCCCAGGTCGCGCTAAAGCTGCTGGGGGTCAAAACGGCCCGCGAACTGGCTGAGATCATCGCCTGCGTCGGCTTGGCTCAGAACTTTGCCGCCATCCGCGCTTTGGCAACGGAAGGCATACAGGCCGGCCACATGGCGCTGCATGCCCGCCAGATCGCCGCCGCGGCTGGTGCGACCGGCGAGCAGATTGAACGCATCGCCGCACAACTGGTGGCCGAGCGGAATGTGCGTCTGGAGCGGGCACGAGTGATCATGACAAATCAGGAGCAAACACGATGAACATCATCGTGGGTATCGGCGCAGCCCTGTTGACCCAGTTGCCGAGCTTGCTGGTGCTGGCCGTCGCCGCGGCGATCGCTATGGTGCGCCACAAGCGCCATCCGCAGGTCTCGATCATCGTGCTTGTTTACGCCTTGATCGAGTTTCTACTGATCGTCACGGGCACCGCGCTACAGTTCGTGCTGCCGATGCAGATGCAACAGACAGGCCAAAGTATCGCAACGATTGGGGCCGCACTAGCTGTCATCGGTCTGGGACGCTCGGTCATCGGCGCCCTCACGCTCGCGCTACTCTTGTGGGCAACGTTTGGCTGGCGCACAGACGGGTAAAGACCCCTCAGCTCCTATCCTTCGCATCCTGTTTCAACGACCCACGGGGCACGATGCCACGCTTTAAGAGTTCCAGCTGGATGGCCTGTTCGATGTCGCGCGCGTCGTCTTTGCTCACGACGCTCGTCTGATGCGCGGCTTTGAGGATGAGCGGATAACCGTCGCCCAAATGGGCATGGCGGTGCAGCACGGCCGCCAGGACGCTGGCCTCACCGCTGCACCACTCGGGCATCTCGAGCCGGCCAATAATCGAGGACACCCCCTGACCCAGACCAAAATTGACATAGCACGCGCGCATGGCGTGCTGGCCGAGCCGGTCGTTTACTTCCCAGTGTGGGTCAAATAGCGCCGTGCGGAAAGCGGCCCCAAGCGACAGTTCAAGCAAATGCCGGTCGACGATGCCGGTCAGGCGAGCATCGCTGGTGCGTAACATGTGTTCGTCGACCGCGTTAAACGGCATGCCGTCAAGCGCACATGCCCGGGCCAGCGCATTGCTATTGGGTTTGTCGATATAACCACACACCAGCGCACCACTGGCCCGCATCGCATCCAGCCCACTCGAGAGCGGAGGCAAGAGCTTCGCGGAGAGTTGCTTGACGTTCCGCCCGCCTAGGAGCGCAAATGGCACGAGTGAGCCGTCAGCCACGGCAATCGGCCAAAAACCGGCCTCATGCGCCAGGCGGCAGGCCTCGGCCAATAGCTCGATCTCGAGCGTGTCGCGCTGGTTGGAAATCTCACTCGTGGGCTTAAGTTCACCAGTCTGAGCGTCATACAGCTCGGTTTCGGGGATGAGGCGCGAACGCTTCAGGTCTGACAGCGCTTTGCCAAACGATTGGTCCGCGCTGCCATAGGTCACGCAGGCGCAACCCGCTTGGATATATGCAAATTGAATGGGCTTGTGCCGATCGGGCAAAATTTGCGATCCATCCGTGGCAATAAGTGCGTAGCGCTCGGGCAATGCGCCTACTGGCTTTACCTCGTGGATTGCTTCGTTACAGGTAAACAACGCGCCCCCCCAGCGCATACTGCTGAGGTTGCTTGCCGCTAAGCACGCGGCGAGGAGCGCATCCGCCCCGGTGTAGCCTGGTCGCAAGACGTGGCAGAGCGCCTCGATGACATCGATACGCCGCTTACGGCTGTCGTCGAATGTGCTGACAAAGTCAGTGATCTGGGTGCGTAGGTGTGAAACGTCGACGGGCATGACAAGGATTGTAACGACACCCCCGCCTGGTCAACAGCAGGTCAATTTGTAGTGTCCATCGCCGCGCGGAGCTTAGCCCGGGCTGCAGCAGATGCTTTTGAACTGCCACGCTTCTCGCGCCCTGCTAGAAATCGCGCTAGGGCTTTATCATCCGCGGGCGGGCCCAGTTGTTTCAACGTGGCGTGGAAACGGGCCGTCTGCTGGGCCACTTGGTCTGGCGCCAACTCACGGGCGACATGCGTGAATGTCGTCTGACGGGTAAGCGCATAGATGATGTACTGGTTGAGCGACAATCCTTCTTTCGTTGATTGATCTTGTAGTAGCGCGTGGAGTGAGTCGGGCAATCGCAATGTTAACCTGGACATGGCAGCTCCTGTTTATTCAAGCACATTACACTTTCGACGCGAGTCGTTCCACAAACTCATCTGGTGCGAATGTGGTCAACCCCAATCGTTTTACGGCTGGCGCAAAGTCGCGGGTGTTGTGCGTCACCACACAGGCGTTTGCGTTCATCGCGCAGTCAACGATAAAGTCATCCCCGGCATCTTGTGCAATCGGCCGCCAGCGGAAATACATGCTGATAAATGTTGCCTCGCTGATCAGGCGTGCCAGCACGTGCTTTGCTTCAAGCCAGCGGCGTGGTGACAAGCGGCGGGACAGGACATCGACATCCTCATACGTGAGCGCATCGGACACACACGGCACGAACAAGTGCGTCAACCATGCTTCTACACCCAACGCACTGTCACTGTCAGCGTCGGTTATTCCTTCGAATATGACGTTTGTGACAATGACAGCGCGAATCACAGGTAATGGTATGACACCACAGGTAGTGTCATTCGTATGTTGCTAACTCGAGTAAACGCTATCGAGGATAAGCGCCAATAGAGAGAATGACAAGTTATACAAAGCCAAAAGAGACGCCCAAGAAACTCTGGCGTTTGCGTCATACCTATCAGTGCGCGACAGGTTTTTCTTCAGCGCCAGCAGCCCTATCACCGTCAGCCTTCACCAGCGCCAGGAAGTTCCCCAAGAGCTGCTTGCCGTGCGTGGTCAAGATGCTCTCCGGGTGAAACTGCACCCCAAACGTCGGATGTTCGCGATGGCGCACGCCCATCAGCTCCTCATCGTCCGTCCAGGCCGTCGCCACAAGCGCCGGCGGCAATGGCTCCTCCACAATCAGCGAGTGATAACGCGTCGCTTCGAATGGGTTCGCCAGGTTGGCGAACAAGCCTTGACCATCGTGGTGGATCATCGACGTTTTGCCGTGCATGAGCTTGGGCGCACGAATGACCCGACCCCCAAAGGCATAGCCCATGCATTGCTGGCCCAGACACACCCCCAGTATCGGTACACGTCCACTAAAGGCGCGCAACACGTCGTTCGAGATGCCGCTGTCTTTCTCCGGTGAGCCTGGGCCAGGCGAGATCACAAACGCGGCCGGGAACAGGGCCCGCAGCGCGTCGATTGTGGTCTGGTCGTTGCGATAAACACGCATATCGGCCCCAAGCTCCCCCAAAAACTGCACCAGGTTATACGTAAACGAATCGTAGTTGTCGATGACAACAATCATGGTAACCCTCCAAGCCCTCAAGCCGCACTGCGCAGTGGACAGTGCACCCGATACACTACAGTCCAGCTTACTCCGCTTCGGCGTCGTCAATCGCAACTAGCACCGCCCGCAGCTTATTGGCCGTCTCGTCGAATTCGCCCACCGGCGTGCTGTCAGCCACGACGCCACCGGCCGCCTGTAAATAACAGGTGTCCCCGATCATGACAATGGTGCGGATGACGATACAGGTGTCCATCTGCCCATTGAATGAGAAGTAGCCAACTGCGCCGCCGTAGATGCCTCGCCGCTCACCTTCGAGTTCCTCGATGATCTCCATCGTGCGCACCTTTGGCGCCCCGGTCAGCGTGCCAGCAGGAAACGTCGCGCGTAATACGTCAAACTGATCAAGGCCATCGAGCACCTGACCCTGCACCTCGCTAACAATGTGCATGACGTGCGAGTAGGTCTCGATCACCATCAAGTCTGGCACATGCACGCTGCCAAATTTCGCGATGCGGCCGATATCGTTCCGGCCAAGGTCGATCAGCATCACATGCTCGGCACGTTCCTTGGGATCGGTGATGAGGTCATGCGCCAGGACGGCATCTTCCTCGGGTGTGGCACCGCGGCGGCGTGTGCCAGCGATCGGCCGGACGGTCGCGATGTTGTTCTCAAAGCGGGCATGTAGCTCGGGCGACGCACCGATGATGCGCAGCGGCTGACCCTTGACATCGATCAGCTTGCCAAAATTAAA
>Ga0209068_10001003_pt1 | contig 14368 bp, 12 predicted proteins | sample ColStrG_CSR_2012_FD_187200 | JGI IMG/M metagenome (GOLD analysis project Ga0209068, IMG submission 187200) | Freshwater sediment microbial communities in response to fracking from Pennsylvania, USA - Cold Stream Run_MetaG_CSR_2012 (SPAdes)... | ecosystem: Environmental > Aquatic > Freshwater >... | reverse complement strand
CGGCGCAGCTCGCCGCCGATCAGGCGATGGCTGACCCACTCGTCCATTCGACGAGCGCCGATCCGCTCGTAGAAGTCGAGCGCGAGCTCATTCCAGTCGAGCGCGGACCATTCCAGGCGCTCGCCGCCACGCTCGCGCACGACGGCGGCCACAGCCGCGAGCAGTGCTCTGCCGACGCCGGCGCCGCGGTGCGCGGGACGCACGAACAGGTCCTCGAGCCAGATCCCCTGGATCGCCAGGAAGGTCGAGAACGTGGGGTAGTAGATCGCGTAGCCGGCCGTCTCGCCGCCGACCTCCGCGATCAGCGCCTCGGCGGCGGGGCGCTCGCCGAACAGCGCCTCGGTGAGGAGCTCCTCGGTCGCGTGCAGCTGGTCGGACAGGTGCTCGTACTCGGCCAGCTCGGCGAACAGCGACAGCAGCAGCGGCACATCCTCGGCTCGCGCCGGGCGGATCGACGGCGCGCCGCTGTGCTCGGCCTCGACCATCACCTCACCCGCCGCCACGATCGGGACGCTCGGGGTGGATCTCGTCGATCGTCGTCAGCGCCACGTAGGGGGCGCCGGCCTCGCGCTCAATCGCGCCGCCGCCGCCGGCGAGACGGTCGAGCACGCTGATCACGCCGCAGATCTCGTGCCCGGCGTCGAGCAGCGCGGCGATCGCCGCGAGCGTTGAGCCGCCCGTCGTGACGACGTCCTCGACGACCACACAGCGGTCCTCCGGCGCGAGCGACGGCCCCTCGATGCGCCGCTGCAGGCCGTGCGCCTTGGCGTCCTTGCGCACGAAGAAGGCCTTCACCCGCGCGCCGCCGGCGAGCGCCGCGCAGGCGACGGGGTCGGCGCCCATCGTCATGCCGCCGACGGCGGTCGCGTCCCACTCGGAGAGCTGCGCGGCTACGAGCACACCGAGCGCGGCGAAACCGGGAGGGCGCAGGATCGCGCGCTTGGCGTCGACGTAGTACTCCGCCGTCGCGCCGCTCGTCAGCGTCACCCTGCCGAGCACCAGCGCGTGCTCGCGAAGCTCCCCGACGAGCGTGGCGTGGGCGGCGTCCAGATGTGTCGTATACGCGTCCGAAGTGTCCACCGGGCGACCTAATCTAGCGGTGTGACCGCTGCTCTGGTCAAATTGCTGAGGGTCGCTTCGATCGTGATCTGCGTGATCGTGGCAGCGTCGTTCCTCGTGTTCGCCGTCCAACAGACCAAAAGCGCCTCCAACCATCAGCAGGCGTCGCTGACGGGGACGGGCACGAGCTCCGGCGAACCGTCAACGCGCAACGAGGGCAGCATCCACAAAGCGCTCGACGAAGTCTCCTCCGAACTCACGTCCCCGTTCGCCGGGATCGTCACCGGCTCGAGCGAATGGGCGACGCGCGGCATCAGGATGCTGGCCGCGCTGGTCGTGTATGGCTTCGGCCTCGGCTATCTCGCGCGCGTTCTGCGCGTCCGCGTCTAGGTGGCCTAGGGGCCGGCGTTGCCGCGCACCGTGTGGCTGCCGCCGCCGCTCTCGTTGTAGACGTCGACGGGCATCCCTCCGCTGACCCATCCGTAGATGGCGGAAGCGTCGGGGATCGGGACGCGCAGGCAGCCGTGGCTGGCGGCGTAGGTCGGGACTTCCGCGTAGCCGTGGATCGCGTAGCCGCTGATGAAGTAGCTCGAGTCGACCATGCCGTGGCTATTCGTGCCCGGTTCTTTGCGATACACGCGGAAGCGCCCGATCACCGTCGGCGTCGATGGCTTGCCTGAGCTCATCGTGTAGAGCGCGCGCACGCGGCCGCCCGGTTCGATCTCGGCGAGCACCTGGCGGGACAGGTCGGCCTCCACATGGCGCCCGTCGCGCCGGTAGTGCACGTTGAAGGCGCCCGCGCCGCGCTCGAGCAGTTCGAACACGCGCCGGCCCGTGGCGGCGGTCCGTTCCAGGCCCGTCATCTTGCGGTAGGCGACCAGCGCGCGGCCGGTGCCTTCGTCGAACACCCCCGACAGCGGCACGACGTAGTGGAGCCCGTTCAGCTCGGACTGCATGACGCGCACCGACCAGCCCTGCTGACCCGGTCCGAGGTTGGTGTTGACGAAGCTGACGGCCTGTGCGCGTGCGCCGAAGGCAGCCTGTTCGGCGGTCGCGTAATGCGCCACGCGCGCCTGCACCAGCCCGGCCTCGCTGCTGCTGAAGCTGATGTGGAACTGCCCCGCGCCGTTGCCGGCGGCGAGGACGCTGACGCGCTTGACCGCGGTCTTTCGCCCTTCGCGGTAGAAGCTCACCCTGACCGTCTGCCCGGGCACGTACGGGGTCACGGTGGCGCGCAGCACGATCCGCTGGCCGACGATCGCGAACAGCGGGGTGCCACCGACGCGCTGAAGCACGAGCTTGATGCGCCCGGCTGCCGGGGTCGGCGTGGCGGGCAGCGGTGGCGGCGGCGGTGTCGTCGGCGTGGGCGTGCTCGGCGTCGTCGCGCCCGTTTCGGCCGGCGCCGCGGCGGGTACGCCGGCGAGGCACGCGAGCGCCAGCAGCGGCGCGAGCGCGGTTCGGAGGACTCGGAGTGCTCGCCTCATCTCGGGGATCCTATTTGTCCGCGGGGGCGGGAAGTCCTGCCGAGCGAGATCAGGCCGGCGCGCTCGAACGCGAGCGCCAGCGCGCCGATGCAGAGCAGCGAGCCGACCATCAGCACGGGCAGCTGCCAGCTCCAGTTCTCGAGGCTCGAGAAGGCGAGCGAGTTGTTCAGCGAATGCGCGACGATCGGCGGGTAGAGCGAGCCGGTGTGGCGGTAGAGCAGGCACAGCCCGAAGCCGAGGCCGGCGAGCGGCACGAGGTCGAGCACGGGCGCCGAGCCGACGTGCACGCCGCCGAACACGAGCCCCGTGAGGAGCGCCGCCGGCAGCGTCCCGCGCCAGTTGCGAAGCGCCGTGAAGATGTAGCCGCGGAACAGGAACTCCTCGCAGATCGGCGCGATCACGCAGGTCAGCCCCGCGCTGAGGACGAGAAGCAGCGCACCTTCGTTGGCGCCGAGCTGTTCGAGGAGCTTCTCCTTGGTCGGATTCAGCACTTCCGACCAGACGACGCTGAGCACGATGAACACGACCAGCAGCGCCAAGATCAGGCGGCTCGCCGGCCACCAGCCGACGCCCGGCCGGCGCAGCCCGAACTGCCACGAGTGGAGCGTCCGGCCGCCGATGCGCGCGCAGTACACGGCAGCGAGCACGAACGCGACGTCCTGCACGACCGTATCGGCGATCGCCAGCCCCGGAGGCGTATGCGTTGTCGTGATTTCAACGCCGAACGCGAGCGCCGGGAGGTCGACGACGAGGCCCGCGACAGCCGCCAGCACGAGCCCGCCGATCAGGGCCAGCGCCGCGCTCCACGGCCGCCAGCTCGTGTCGGGCGAGAGCCGCGGATCGCCCTCCGGCGGGTCCGGCGGCGGCGCGAGCGGTGGGTCCGGCGGCGGAGCGTGCGGTGGGTGCGGCGGCGGACCGGCCACGGCTATGCCACCCAGTGCCAGGTGGCGAACTGCGCTGCGAACACGGCCATCGCGACGGCCGAGACGACGAGCACGGGACGTTGTGAGCGCGGATGCTCGCTGAGCCACGCGCCGAAGGCGATCGCGAGCGGGAAGATCACGACGAGAAACCGCGGCAGCGACATCAGCGGCTGCGAGCTGACGGGGTAGGACAGCGGCAGTGCGAGCGCCGCGAGCACGTAGACGCCGTAGGCGGCCGGGAGCCGGCGCAGCACGCCGATGAAGGCCGGGACGGCCGCGAGCAGGAAGGCGAGCAGCACCAGATTGTGGCCGGCGTCGACGAACGGGGCGCCGCGCCCCTGTTGGAAGTAGACGTGGTGGCGCTGCATCGAGAGCAGCTGGCGCGCGCCGTCGAAGGCCGCGCGCAGGCCGTCCCAGATGCCGAGGAAGGGCCCGGCGAAATGCCGGCCCCAGACGTTCTGGGCGTGGAACGGCGCGAGCGCGTCGCCGCCCGCGAGGCCGAGGAAGCAGCAGTAGGCGAAGACGCCGGCCGGCACGAGCGCGAGCCACAGCGCATCGGGCCGCACGCGGTAGCGCGGCCGCAGGCGCCCGCGAGCCGCCGGCGGGCGGTCAGGCGGGCGGTCCTCGCGCGGGCCGTACAGATAGATCATCACGGCGGGCACGAGCAGCACCGCGCCCGTGCTCCGCGTCGCCGCGGCCAGCGCGCCGAGCACACCGACCCACGCCCAGCGGCCGTTGCGGGCGCTCCAGAAGAGGGCGACGGAGAGCGCAAGGTACAGCGACTCGGTGTAGACGGCCGAGAAGAAGAACGCCATCGGCGCGAACGCAGTGACCATCACGGCCAGACGCGCAGCGTCGGAGGAGAGCGCCGGCCGTCCGGCGCGCCGCGCGGCGGCGCCGAGCTCGAGCGTTGTGAGGCGGTGCACTCCATACAGCGCCAGCGCCAGCGCCGCGATCGAGAGCAGCACACCGCCGAGCACGGGCGGCGTGCCCAGCCACGAGATCGCGCGCACGCCGAGCGGGTACAGGGGGAAGAACGCGGTGCGAGAGGCTGTGAACGCGCCCAGGTCGGGGCGGTAGCCGTAATGTGCGATGACGAGGTACCAGGCGCCGTCCCAGCGAGCGGCCGGCGCGGCAAGGATGTCGCCCAGGCTACCCAGCCCGCGCGTCAGGCCGGGCGGGTCGAGTGCTTTGCGCGTCGGCCCGAAGCCGAGCGTCGCGACGGTCCCCGCGCCCGCGACCCACACGAGCAGCCGCGAGCGCCACAACGCGCGCCAGCTGTCGCGGACGGCCGTGCGCTGCCCTGCGTCGAGCGAGCCCAGCGCCCGCGTGAGACGCCCGCCGCGCGCGCGCGCGGCGGGTCGCGGCGGGGGCGCCTGCGGGCTCGTGCCGGCGAGCGGCGCCGGCTCGCTCGCAGCGTCCGCGGTGCCTCCGCCACGGGCGTGGGCGAGTCGGTCGACGGTCTCTGGATTCATGCGCTCGACAGCGAGCCTAGAGGCCGCCGCGATCGAACCGGCAGGAAATCGCACCCCGGCACGGTAATCTCGAGGTTCCGGAGATGTCTCGACAAGCACGACATCGCCGTCGCAGGCACCGGAACGGCGGGGGCGCACGCGTTCTCGTGATCGGCGGCGGCATCCTCGCGAGCGCACTCGTGATCGGCACGATCGCGGCGGTTGCGTACGTGCTCCACGTCGCCGACTCGGCGCCCGCGCTGAGCAGCCTGCGGCCGCTGCTCGCAGGCGGCTCCTCGCAGGTCTTCGCCTCCGACGGCACGCGCCTCGGCTTCATCCAGTCCGACGAGCTGCGCACGCCCGTCGGCTGGAACGCGCTCCCGACGGACCTCAAGAACGCGACCGTCGCGATCGAGGACCAGCGCTTCTACAAGCACAACGGCGTCGACCTGACGGGGATCTTCCGCGCGGCGATCAAGGACATCACGCACGGCGCAGCCGTGCAGGGCGGCTCGACGATCACGATGCAGCTCGTGCGCAACCTGTACCTCGGAGGCGACCAGCGCACGCTCAAGCAGAAGATCATCGAGGCCAACGAGGCGCTCGAATACGAGAAACACCACAGCAAGCGCTCGATCCTCACCAGCTACCTCAACAGCGTCCCGTACGGCACCGTCGGCGGCCAGACGGCGATCGGCGTGCAGGCGGCGGCACGCATCTTCTTCAACAAACCGGCGTCGCAGCTGAACCTGCAGCAGTCGGCGCTGCTCGCGGGCCTGCCGCAGGCGCCGTCGCAGTACAACCCGTTCCTCGACGCCGCCGCCGCGCGCGAACGCCGCAACGAGGTGCTGGCGAAGATGGCCGAACTGCACTACATCAGCGCGGCCGTCGCGCACAACGCCGAGGCGGCGCCGCTGGAAGTCCAGCACGGGAGCTTCTACACGCAGCGCCGCGAGAGCTTCTTCTTCGAATACGTGCGCGAGCAGCTCGTTCGCCGCTACGGCCGCACGATGGTTCAGCAGGGCGGCCTGAAGGTGTACACGACGATCAACCTCAACATGCAGCGGCTGGCGCGCAAAGCGATCGCGCAAGTCCTCAACCAGCCCGAAGACCCGGCGTCGGCGATCGTGACGATCAACCCGGCCAACGGCAATATCGAGGCGATGGCCGAGTCCGAAACGTATGGCGCCAAGTCGCAGTACAACCTCGCCGCCGACGGCCACCGACAGCCGGGCTCGACGTTCAAGGCGATCGACCTCGCCGACGCGCTCTCGCGGGGCATCGACCCGAACAGCACCTACTACCTCTCGCACACCCTCTCCCCGGGGTGGCTGCCGGCCTACCCGACCTACGAAGTGAAGACGTTCGAGGGCACCTCGCTGAACCGCTCGATCAACCTCCTGCAGGCGACGCTCGCGTCCGACAACACCGTCTACGCGCAGCTCGCGGCCGACCTCGGCGAGAGCACGATCACCGAAATGGCACACAAGATGGGCGTCACGAGCCCGCTCGACAACTTCGCGGCGGAGGCGCTCGGCGGGCTCAAACTCGGCGTCACGCCGCTCGAGATGGCCAACGTCTACGCGACGCTCGCCGACGGCGGCTGGCGCAACACGCCGATCGCGATCACGAAGGTCGAATTCCCGGACGGCCACGTCGACACCAACTGGGGACAGCCGCACCGCGTGAAGGTGCTCAGCGAAGGCGTGGCGGCGGCGGAGACGAGCATCCTTCATCAGAACGTGCTCGGCGGCACTGCGGGGCGCTCGGCGATCAACTGCCCGACGGCCGCCAAGACGGGGACGACCAGCGAACTCGTCGACGCCTGGCTCGACGGCTACACGCCGAACTACTCGACGGTCGTGTGGATGGGCTATCCGTCACAGCGCGTGTCGATGACCAGCGTGCACGGCCAGCCCCAGCAGGGCGGCTACCTGCCCGCCGAAATCTGGCACGCGTACATGGCCGCCGTCACCGAAGGCCAGCCCTGCACCGAATTCCCGCAGCCCAAGGAACCGATCTCCTACCAGCCGTTCTACGGCAAGTACGCGACGACCGGACAGGCGCAGGGCGCATCCGAAGCCGAAGCCGAAGAAAAAGCCAAAGCCAAGAAGACACACAGCAAACCGGCGACACCGGGCACGGGCCCCACCAGCGAACACGCCGCCGGCCCGCCGCCGCCGCGCCCCGAACCGCCGCCGTCGGCCGGCAAGACCGGCGGCGCCGCGCCCGGTTGATCGGCGGCGCGGCGCGGCCGCAGAACGCTCCGGCACCGGAGCGCAGAACCCGCTGGCGATGCTTCGCTGGTAGTTTGGGCTCGATAGAGGAACCGACAGGCGCTCGCAGGGCACGTGCGGGCGGCCAGATTGGACGGGGCGTGGCGAAGGAGGACAAGGTCGAATTCGAGGGCGAGGTGATCGAGGCCCTCCCGAACGCGATGTTCCGCGTCAAGCTCGACAACGATCACGTCGTGCTCGGGCACGTCGCAGGCAAGATGCGGCGCTTCCGCATTCGCATACTCCCGGGCGATCGCGTCCGCTGCGAGCTCTCGCCGTACGACCTGGATCGCGCGCGGATCGTCTACCGGCACCGTTGACGCGAGGCCATCGCCGAGCGCTCCCTGATCGATTCCATCGCGGCCGAGCTGGCCGCCGTCGCGCCTGAGCAGGACCCCGACCGCCTGCTCCAGGGCATCGGCGACGACGCGGCCGTCGTCCGCGCGAGACCGCTGTGCGTCACGTCGGTCGACGCGATGATCGAGGGCGTCCACTTCCGTCTCGACGCCGGCTGGGCGAGCGCCGAGGAGGTCGGGCACCGCGCGCTCGCAGGTGCGCTGTCGGACCTGGCGGCGATGGGGGCCGAGCCCGGCGAGGCCTACCTCGCGCTCGGGCTGCCGCACGGCTTCAGCGAGGACAGCGCGCTCGCGCTCGTGCGTGGCGCCGCCTCGCTCGCACGAGCCACGGGAACCTGCATCGCGGGCGGCGACGTGGTCGCCGCGCCGGCACTGATGGTGACCGTGACGGCCGTCGGCTGGGCGCAGCGCACCGACGAGCTGATCACGCGGGCAGGCGCCCGCCCCGGCGATCTCGTCGGGGTCACGGGCACGCTCGGCGCGGCCGCGGCGGCGCTCGCGCTGATGTCCGGCCGCGCGGGTGGCGGCGAGCTCTCGGCGGGTGTGCTCGCTCGGGCGCGGCGACCGCTGCCACGCCTGGCGGAGGGACGGGCGCTCGCGGCGGCCGGCGCGCACGCGATGATCGACCTCTCCGACGGGCTCGCGACCGACGCCGCGCAGATCGCTCGAGCGAGCGGCGTCGAGCTGGACATCGACGCGCGGGCGATCCCGGTCGATGCGGGCGCGGCCGACGTCGCGGACGAGCTGGGCGTAGCTCCATGGCGGCTGGCGGCCGGCGGCGGGGAAGACTACGAGCTCTGCTTCTGCGCGCCGCCCGCGGCGCGGGAGCGCGCCGAGCAGCGCGTCCGAGAGCTCGGCGCGGTCCAGGTCAGCTGGATCGGCGAGGTGCGCGAGGGCACCGGCGAAGCCCGCTTCTCAGGCGGAGGGGATGGCGCCGACGGAGCGCGGATCGAGGGATTCGAGCATCGCTGGTAGCGCCCGCGACGGGGTGGCTGTCGCAGGCGCATACGCGTGCGCGATCGCGCCGCCGGGCAGGAAGCGCGCAGCGCCGACGGGGGAGATGCGCGTCAGCTTGGCGTAGACGAGCAGCCGTTTGGCGGCGCTGAACAGCGGCGTGCACGCCGACAGCACGAGGCGTTGGTAGCCGGCTGGGCCGAGCACGGCCGCGACGTCCGTCGGCGCGACCACACGCTGTGTGAGGACCGTGTAGGTGAACCGCGCGTAGGGCATCTCCAGCAGGATGCGCTCGCCGCGGACGAGCGAGTCGATGTGGCGGAACGGCGCCAGGTACGTCGTGCGGTGCCCGGCGATCGCGGTCGTCGTCGAGAAGCCCGGCAGGGACGTGCCGGAATAGATTCCGGGGCCGCTCTTCAGATCGTCGCTGCCGGTCCCCTTGACAAGCACGAAGCTCGCGCCGATGCCGGGGATCACGATGCGCCCGACGGGCGCGCCGTGGCCGGAATGGCGATCCAGTTCGCTCGCGAGGAACGCGACGCGACGCTGCTCGTCGCCGAGGCTCGCGAGCACGCGCTCCTGGGCGGGCGTGGGCGGCGCGCGTTCGACCTCGCTCAGCACGCCCCGAAGGTGGTCCTGGCGGAGCGTCGCGATCAACGCCGTGACCGGCTCCTGCCACAGCAGCGTCACGGCGCCGTCGGCCAGCGCCAACGACCCCGCCACGATCAGGGCGATCGCGAGCGCCCACAGCGGCCGCCCCGAGCGGCGCGAGCGCTCGCGCGCGGCGGGCGCCCGAGCGGGCGGCGCTGAGCTCAGCGAGACATCGGCCATGTCGCCGTCCATCCTCGCAGAGGCGGCGGCTCGGGCCTAGCGGCGCAACGCAGATTCCGTCCCGCCGAGCGACCCCGGTCCCGCGTAGGACATCGGCCCGCGGATCGTCACCTCGACGCCGTCCGCCTCGCGCGGGCCCGACGGCGACTCGCCGGGAACCGCCGCGAGCAATGCCGCCGCGGCGGCGCAGCCGAACGCGACGCTCCACAGCACGGCGCCGCTGAACGGGACGTGGCCGCCCGCGATCAGCAGCATCGCCATCCAGGCGATGCCGCCCACGCCGACGCCGAGCTGGTGCGCGTAGAAGGCGATCAGGAGCCCCAGCGGCACGAGCCCGGCGGCGACGAGCGCGAGCGCGGCCGGGCGAGCAGGGCGCAGCTCGGGCGCGGCCAGCAGCAGCCAGAGGTGGAGCGCCGGCAGCAGCAGCAGCGCGGTGAACGGGTTGCTCACCCACACGACGATCGTGACGGCGAGCAGCACGAGCAGCAACGCCAGGCCGGCGACCTGCCCATCCGGCTGCGTGCTCCAGCCGAGGCGGCGGACGAGCAGTCGCCACAGCATCCAGGCGAGCGCGAACGTCAGCGCGAGCGCGGCGAGGGCCGTGATCGCCTTGCTGTCGACGGGCATCGCGCTCGGCAGTGCCGGCACCGGCGGAGCGGCATCGAGAATCCCGAGCCAGCCGAACAGGTAGGCGAACAGCGCACAGCAGAAGAACGGGAGCGCGCAGCTCAGCGACCACGCCGTCCAGCGCGCGATCGGCGCGCGACGCCGGCGCATCCGCGCAAGGCCGTCGACGGCCGCGACGAGCACCGGCAGCAGCAGCGTGATCGAGAGCAGCCTCACCACCCACGCGGGCAGGGTCTGGCGCTGCAGCAGCACGTTCGTCTGCATCGTCGCCGAGATGTCCGGCGCCGTGTCGAGCGCGTCGACGGCGCGCAGCACCGAACGCCCGAGGCCCTGCAGGCGTTCGCCGCTCAGCGGCTCGTGCGGCGCCGGGCCGCGCTCGCCGGAGGCCTGGACGAGCACGCTCGGCAGGCCGCGCTCGTTGAGCACGCCCTGCTCGCCGGTCGCCAGCGGGAAGACCAGGTGCGCGAGCTGGCCGACCGCGCTCGGTGCGCCCGGGTTGAGGCCCGTCTCGTTGGTGATCGCATCGGTGACCGTCCGTTGCAGCTGCAGCGGCGCCGCGCCGAGGCCGTCCGAGAACGGCAGCACGACGGGGCGTCGCAGCGAGCCGCCGGCGAGATCGCCGAGCACGATCACGGCGTCGAACGGGCCGTGCATCCGCGCTGCGAGCTGCGCCGCGCCCGCGTCGCCGCCGCTGCCGCCGCTGGTCGAAGCGAGCACGATCGTGCGCTTGGTCTCGCGCGCAGCGAACACGCGGGCGAGACCAAGCAGCGCTGCCGTCCCCGACAGCTCCGCCGCCGATCCGCGCGCCGCGGCGTCGCGGTGCGCGATGATCAGGATCGGCGTCTCGCTCGTCGAGCCGGGACGCTGCGCGATCACGGTGCGGAGTTCCCGTTCGCCGTCGATCGTCTGCCCTTCGAGTTGCTCGTTGCGGACCGCGAAGCCGCCGCCGGCGGTCCCGCCGAGGCCTTCGAGCGTGCGCGCGATGTGCGTGGCCAGCCGTGCGTCTCCGGAGCTGCCCGGCCGCCGGTCGGGGTAGGCGGCGGCGAGCGCGCGCAGTTCGGCGAGCGCGGGGGCGCCTTCGAAGGCGTCCGGTGCGAGCGTCGATCCGAGCGGCCGCGGCCGCGGGCCGAGAGAGAACGCCGCGACGGCGAGCGCGAGCAGGAAGGGCACGAAGGCCGCGCGGTAGAGGCGCCCGTTGAGCATCCCGCTAGACCATAGTTCGCAAATCGGTTCCCCGCTGCGCTCGCCGCCACGTCGACGGCGGGCTTCGCGCGGGGGCGGCGCCCGAGATTCCCGGCCTCGATTGGGTATCGTGCCGCCGCGTGCTCCAGCCCGTAGCCGTAGGCCACAAGACGCTCGCCGACTACACCCATATCTGTGGGCGCGAGCTGATCGCCGAGATACGCGAGCTGGCCGAGCCGCTGCAGGGTCATCGCGTCGTGCACATCTCGGCGACAGCGTTCGGCGGCGGCGTCTCGGAGATCCTCTACACGCTCGTGCCGCTGATGCGCGACGTCGGCCTGGACTGCGAGTGGCAGGTGATCTACGGCCGCGAAGAGTTCTTCAACGCGACCAAGCTGATGCACAACGCGCTGCAGGGCGCGCCGCAGGACCTCGACGAGGAGCAGTGGGCGACGTGGCGCCGCTACAACGAGATCAACGCCAAGGAGCTCTCCGACGGCTGGGACGTCTGCCTCGTCCACGATCCGCAGCCGGCCGGCCTGTTCAAGCTCGTGCCCGAGAAGGCGAAGGGATGGGTGTGGCGCTGCCACATCGACGTCTCAACGCCGAACCAGGACACGATGGCGCAGCTGCTCCCCTACATCGCCGACTATCCGCAGTCGCTGTTCCACATGCGGGAGTACGTGCCCGCGGGGATGGGCGGCAAGGTCAACGTGGTGCCCCCCGCGATCGACCCGCTGACCCCGAAGAACATGGCGCTCTCGCCCGAGGACGGCGCGTTCGTGTGCGGCCAGTTCGGGATCGACGTCGACCGGCCGCTGATCTGCCAGGTCTCGCGCTTCGACCCCTGGAAGGATCCGCTCGGAGTGATCGACGCCTACCGCCAGGTGAAGCAGTCGATGCCCGACGTGCAGCTCGCCCTGGTCGGCTCGATGGCGAGCGACGACCCCGAGGGCTGGGACTACTTCAACGCCACCGTCGCGCACGCCGACGGCGACGCCGACATCCACATCCTCAACAACTTCAACAACGTCGGTGCGATCGAGGTGAACGCGTTCCAGTCGCACGCCGACGTCCTGATCCAGAAGTCCACGCGCGAGGGCTTCGGCCTGACCGTCTCGGAGGCGATCTGGAAGGCACGGCCGTTCGTCGGCGGCAACGTCGGCGGGATCCCGCTGCAGATCGAGGACGGCGTCACGGGCTATCTCGTCTCGAGCGTCGAGCAGTGTGCCGGGCGCACGCTCGAGATCCTCAAGGACCCGGGGCTCGGACGCTCGCTCGGACGGACCGGCAAGGAGCACGTGCGTGAGCATTTCCTGACCCCACGCTACCTGCGCGACTACCTGCGCATCTTCAACGAGCTGAGAGAGGCATGACTGGGGAGCCGGCACAGCGTCCTGCGCTGGTGCTGGTGAGCAACCGCGGGCCGGTCACGTTCCATGCCGGCGGCGAGGTCCAGCGCGGGACCGGCGGGCTCGTGACGGCGCTGACAGGCCTCGCGTCCCATCGCGAAGCGATCTGGATCGCCTCGGCGATGACCGAGGACGACGCCGAGATGTCCGCGGCGCACGGCGGCCGCGCCTTTCCCGTCCACTCGCCGCGCGGCGGCGACTACCACGTGCGACTGGTCGTCTCAGACCCCGACGCGTACGACCGCTTCTACAACGTCTTCGCGAACCCGATGCTGTGGTTCATCCAGCATTACCTGTGGGACCTCTCGAATGCACCTGACATCCGCCGCGAGGAGATCGAGGCGTTCGAGTTCGGCTACAACGTCGTCAACGAAGACCTCGCGCGCGCCGTCGTAGAGCAGCTCGACGGCGAGGAGGAACCGGTCGTGATGGTGCACGACTACCACCTCTACACGCTGCCCGATCTCGTCCGCCGCGCGCGGCCCGACGTCTTCCTGCACCACTTCATCCACATCCCGTGGACACAGCCCGACGCGTGGCGCGTGCTGCCGACGCGGATCCGCGAGGAGATCTTCGCGGGCCTGCTCGCCAACGACATCATCGGCTTCCACACGCGCTCCTACCGCCACAACTTCCTGCAGTGCTGCCACGACCTGATGGAGCTCGACGTCGACTTCGAGCGCGGCGTCGTGCGCTTCGGCGAGCGCGAGGTGTGGGTGCGCGCCTACCCGCTGCCGATCGACCACAAGGCGACGCGCCAGATCGCCCAGAGCGGCCGCGTCGCCGAGTTCGAGCAGGAGCTGCTGCGGCGCCGGCGCGACTTCCTGATCCTGCGCGTGGACCGCGCCGACCTGAGCAAGAACGTGCTGCGCGGCTTCTCCGCCTTCGACCTGTTCCTCGAGGAGCACCCGGAGTTCCGCGAGCACGTCACGTTCATGGCCCAGATGATGCCCTCGCGTACCGACGTGCCCCAGTACGCCGAGTACCTCGAGCGGATCGAGGCGCTCGTCGCGGTCGTCAACCACCGCCACGGCACTCCCGACTGGATGCCGATCCAGCTGAAGCTGCGCGACGACCTCGACGAGGCGATGGCCGCCTACAAGCACTACGACGTGCTGCTCGTCAACGCGATGTTCGATGGCATGAACCTGGTCGCGAAGGAGGGGCCGATCGTCAACGAGCGCGACGGCGTGTCGATCCTCTCCGAGAACACCGGCGCGCACGAGGAGCTCGGCGAGTTCGCGCTGTCGGTGAACCCGTTCGACATCCAGGAGCTCGCCAACTCGATCTACGCCGCGCTGACGATGCGGCCCGCCGAGCGCGCCCGTCGCGCGCAGGGCCTGCGCGACATCGTCACCTCGCGCGACCCCGGCGACTGGATCGACGAGCAGCTCGCCGACATCCGCGCCAAGGCGCGCGCTCAGTAGCGCGAGCGCATACCCGCTACCCTGTGCGGCTGATCGAGATGACACTGCCCGCGCCCACATACGACCTCGTGCTGCTGCTCGACCCCCAGGCAGAGGAGTCGACGCGCGCGACGATCGTCGCCGAGTCGCGCGCCGCGATCGAGGCGGGCGGCGAGCTGTTGCGCCACGACGAGTGGGGCGAGCGCCCGCTCACCTACCCGATCGAGCGCCGCGCAAGCGCCGAGTACCACCTGTTCCAGTTCCACGCCGGGACCGCCGAGCTGCTGAGCGGCCTCGACCGCACGCTGCGGATCACCGACGGTGTGCTGCGCTTTCGCATCATCAAGCTGAAGCCGGGCGTGCCCGCCGCGCCCGACATGGGCGCCGGATCGGCGCGCCCGGCT
>Ga0209068_10001002_pt1 | contig 14369 bp, 11 predicted proteins | sample ColStrG_CSR_2012_FD_187200 | JGI IMG/M metagenome (GOLD analysis project Ga0209068, IMG submission 187200) | Freshwater sediment microbial communities in response to fracking from Pennsylvania, USA - Cold Stream Run_MetaG_CSR_2012 (SPAdes)... | ecosystem: Environmental > Aquatic > Freshwater >... | reverse complement strand
CTGTTCCCCGGAAAATATCCGGACGTGCCGCAAGGTGGCGCGGTCTATGTATTTGCTGTGAAGTAGTTTGCACCGACTACATTTTTCCAAACACCCGGCCGGCGACGGCTTTCAGGCGCTCGACGGACCCGGATTCCGGATGTGGCTTGGTCGGCGCGAACAGGATCGACGCCTGCTTGCCGTCCTTCCAGACATAGATATCGACCGCATTGGCGTTGCCGCTGCTGCAAGAATGTTCGCCGAAGGCCTCCCGGCCGAGCTCGGGCAACGGCACGTGCTTGCAGCCGCTGGTGCGGTTCATCATGTTGACCTGGGTGTCGCGCGACATGGCGATCACCGCCACCACCATGGTATTGGCGGCGCCGTCGAACATCAGGCAACTGCCCGTGCCGGTGCGCTGGATCGTCAGCGTGCCGCGATCGAGGAATCCCTCGGCATCATCGGCCGTGAGCCATTCGCAAGAGCCAAATCTCTCCTTCGTCACCCCGACATTGACGATCGCGCGCAACGCAACCTCGGTCAGCCGCTTCAGGAGCGCTTCGTCGGCGGGCCGGCCGGATCGGTAGATACTGATCGACTGGATGTATTCCCCGGACAGCGTCACGATCGACGCTTCCGGACGCGCCGCCTTCGGGGTGGTGGTCCCCGCCTGCGTTTCGTCGCCGATCCCCGGCACCGGAGCAATCGGCATGCGCTCCCCGAGCGCCTTGACGAACGTCGCGTACAATTCCTTGGCGCGGTCCGCGGTCGGATTGCTGAACACCGTGAGCATCAGCGTGTCGCCGCGCTCGCCCTGGAAGATGCAGCCCCGGCCATCCTGGTCCGAAACGAGCGACCACCTGGTCCCCGGCATCGCGCCGGCGAGCTGCGGTTCGGTTATGAACCGGCACGTGGCCGCGTGCGCCGGCGCGGCCGCGATCGCAAGAAGAAGGACGAGGCAGGAGACGAGGCAACACAGTATGCGCATGGGATAATTCCGCTGCTGCGGACGATCTGAGAATTTTCGCGGGCTCGCCATGACCAGCGCTTCGATTGCGCCGTGCACAATCGGCGGCGCTTTTGCGGCAAAGGCGTATTCCGAAGGCGCGCCACGCTCAAGGAAGATCGGCACCACTCGTTCGCCGTCACGCTGTGACGGATTATCCAAGCCTTCGAAGGCCCTCGCGCAACTGGCCAAAGCTTCGCCGAGACGCGACGCGGAAGACCTCATCGTCAGGCTGCGGCTCGTTTCGTCAGGCGACGGCGGGCCGATGCTTTCTTGGGTGGCGGAATGAGAAGGTCTGCCGGTACGCGGAACCGGGCACGCAGCCGCTGTACCATCGCCATGCTCAGCCCCTTCTTGCCGCGGAGGACTTCGCTGACGCGGCTGGGCGTGCCGAGGATCGGCACCATGTCGGCACGCGTGACACCGTGCTGATCCATGAGGTGTCGGATCAGATCCGCCGTGCTTGCCGGCTGGCGGGGCCATTTGCGCTCCTCATAGGCGGCGATCAGGCGGGCCTGCGCCTCCAGCCGCGCAATATCGGCTGGATCATTCGAGTCCCAGAGCCGATCAACGAGCGCGCGGGCACGAGCGAGTTCCGCGTCGCCATCGATTAAGACCACGGTTGCATCCATCACACAGTCTCCGCACTCACCTTGTCGTATTCTGCGTGTGTCCCAAAGAACCGAATCGCCAGGGCTCCCGCTTGGTACTGCACGCGAGCGATCAATCGATAGTCGTTGCCCTTGATGTTGAAAACGACTCGGCTGGCCTTCAGGATGCTCGCTTTCGGGTACGACGCCTTAACATCCTCCGGGTTGCGCCAGTTGGCGTGGGTCACAATGCCGAGCCAAGCTTGGTATTGCGATCGCGCGCCTTTGATCCCCTTGTGGCCAGCATGATCGGCTAGATATTTTTCGACCACGTCCGTGCCGATGACGATCATTGATCAAGCATGGCATAGATTTCCAAAAATTGGAAGCCTGAACTGCGACGCGAGCAAGCGATCGGCCGTCGGCGCACGGGGCGATTGGCGAGCAAGGATCAGATCGAAAGAGGCGGCCGGAGGTGGTCTTGGCGCACTTTGGCGTTCGGTGACGCGCCCGAAGAGACTCCGCGGGCCTCACCGCTCCCGTACCGGCGCCAACCCGAGCTCCATGGCGAGCCGATCGAGCTGCACGATCAGCTCCCCCGCCATCGGCACGCCGTTCGCCACCCGGTCGCCGCGGCGGCGGCGGCGTTCCTCGCCGGGCAGCCGCACGGCATCGAAGCCCGGCAGCGTGCGCGAGGCACGCAAATCGCGCAGGTGCCGGTCGACCTCGGCGGCGAAAGTCTTAGGCGGCGTGAAGCGGGCGATGTCGAGCGCGATGATGAAGTGGCCGGTATCGCCGGCGCTTTTTTCGTCGGCGTTGAAATCCACCACGTCGCGGCCGAACGATGCCCCGTTGAGCGTCCCGGCCAGGAGGCCGAGCACCAGCGCGAGCCCGCTGCCCTTGTAGCCGCCGATCGGCAGCAGCAGGCCTTCGGCGCTGCGTTCCGGATCGGTGATCGGTCCACCGTCCCGGTTGCTCACCATCCAGCCCTGCGGCATTTGCTTGCCCTGCAGCCGATAGTTCTTCACCGTTCCGTAGGACGCGACCGTGGTGGCGATGTCGAGCACGACCGGCGCCTCGTCTCCCGCCGGTATAGCGATGGCGAGCGGATTGGTGCCGAGCAGCGTCTCGGCGCCGCCCCACATGGCCATGTGATTGGCGCTGGCGACCACCGAATAGATGCCGACCATGTCGTGGGCGAGCGGCAGCGCGGCATAGACCCCGGCGGCGCCCGCATGGTTGGAGCGCCGCGCCCCGACCCAGGCGACCCCGCAGGCGCGCGCCAGCTCGACGGCGGTCGCGGCCGCCTGCGCCATCACCAGATGACCCATGCCGTTGTCGCCGTCCACCAGCGCGGTCGCCGGCGCGGTCTTGCTCACCTTGATGTCGGGCCGCGGATTGACCCCGCCGGCGCGCAGGCGCCGCACATATTGCGGCAGCCGGAACACCCCATGAGCGTCGGCGCCGGTCAAATCCGCCTCGGTCATCAGCTCCGCCACCTTGGCGGCATCGGACGCCGGCAATCCCATCTTGGCGAGCGCATCCCGGATGAAGCCGGCGATGGCGGAAGCCGGAACTCTGGTCGGTGTCGAAATCTGATCCATGGCGATCCTGATCGAAGAGCACGCGCTCGCCCTTGCACGGGACGAATCGGGCGGGCGTATCCTGGGCGGTGAGCTGGGCGCGAGACGAAGCTCGCTCCGCTCGTTGGAGGGAGCGCACATTAGTAGGGTGAGGGCTTCGACGCCAGCGCCTCCGCGGCGCCCGCTTGCAAGGCGCGACGAAGTATCCTTGTATCTGCCTAAAGCTTTCATCGGAGGCCGTGATGGCGAAATATCTGCTGGTCAGCTTCAAGACCTGCCCGTGGGTGCAGCGGGCGGCGATCGTGTTGCGCGAAAAGAAGATCGACTTCGAGCTCCGCCATATCGAGCCCGACAACCGCCCCGACTGGTTCCTGGCCATCTCGCCGCACAAGAAAGTACCAGTGCTGCGCCTCGACGACCGCGTTTCGTTGTTCGAATCGAACGCGATCGCCGAGTTCCTGGACGAAACCGTTCCGCCGCGGCTGCATCCGGAGGATCCGGTGGCGCGCGCCGTAAACCGGGCCTGGACCGACTACGTGCCGACCTTCGCCGGAACCGTGACCGCGGGCGCCTATGCGGACACGCAGGCCGACTACGACAAGGTGACCGCGCGAATCCCCGAGCCGTTCGAGCGGCTCGAGAAGGCGCTCGAGAAGCAGGGCAGCGGCCCCTTCTTCAACGGCGCCGCATACGCATTGGTCGACGCCGCCTATGCGCCCTTCCTGCAGCGCTACTTTTTCCTCGACCGGGTGCGCAAGCTCGGCCATATCGAAAATTTTCCGCGGCTCAAGGCGTGGGGCGAGGCCCTGGTCGCGCGCCCGTCGACCCACACCTTCCCGCCCGCCGAATTCGAGCAGCTCTATCGCCAGGCCCTCAAGCGCCGCAACAAGTGGATCTCCCAATTCGTCGAGGCTCCACCGGTCGCAGCTGAATGATCGGTCCGGAGAGTTCTTTATCGAGCACGCCTGCCGCCAAGCGCGCGGGTGGTGCTTCGCCTCGGCGGCGGCACCACCACGGCGGCGCCCGCCCCATGATTTAGTCGCATTTTCCGCGGTAAACCGGTATCCAATCGGACCAGTTGAGACTATCGCCCGATATGTTTCGGCCCAGCTCGGAAGCCCGACATGGATTCAAAAACGGCTGTCAGCCGCCCGCACCATCATCCCCGCGTCGAGGACGATGCCCTGGTGCGCGGTGCCGGCCATTTCGTCGCCGATCGCGCCGAGCCGAACCAGGCCTTCGGCTGGTTCGTGCGCTCCCCGCATGCGTTTGCCCGCATCGGCGCGATCGATGTGGGTCGGGCGCGCCGCGCTCCCGGCGTGCTCGCCGTCCTGACCGCAGCCGACATGGCGGAGGCCGGCGTCGGTAATGTCGGACGCCATCCGCCCCTCGTCGGCCGCGGCGGCAAGAAGCTCATCATCCCGCACCGGCCGGCGCTCGCCGGCGAGCGGGTGATGCATGTGGGCGAGCCGGTCGTCATGGTGATCGCCGAGACTCTGATGGCGGCGCAGGATGCCGCCGAGCTGGTCCAGGTGAGCTACGAAGAGTTGCAGCCGGTGATCGATTTGCTGACGGCCGCGCGCCCGGGCGTTCCGCAATTGTGGCCGGAGGCGCCCGACAACATGGCCATCGATTGGCCCGGGCTCGCGGCCGATCCCGACGCCAATGCGCGCGCGGTCGATCGCATCATCGCGTCGGCCGCCCATGTGGCGCGGGTCAAGGTCCCCAATCAACGATTGATCGTCGCCACCATGGAGCCGCGCGGCGCGACCGCGAGCTACGACGCCGCCGCCGACTTCACGACGCTGCGCACCTGCTCGCAGAGCGCCGGCTCGCTGCGCGACAACGTACTCGCGATCATGAATTGGCCGAAGGAGCGCCTACGGGTCATTACCGAGGATGTGGGCGGGGCGTTCGGCCTCAAGACGGGAGCCTATCCGGAATATCTCGCCGCCATGGTGGGGGCGCGCGTGACCGGGCGCCCGGTGCACTGGATGTCGAGCCGCTCGGAAGCGTTCCTCAGCGACAACCAGGGCCGCGACACGTTCACCGAGGCGGAGCTGGCGCTCGATGCCAAGGGCCGCTTCCTGGCGCTGCGCATCCGCCACCTCGCCAACATGGGGGCCTATATCGGCTCGGTCGGCGCCAACATCCAGACGCAGAATTTCACCCGCTGCTTTCCCGGCATGTACGACATCAAGCATCTGGACGTGAGCGTGCGCTGCGTCTTCACCAACACCACGCCGACCGCGCCCTATCGCGGGGCCGGACGGCCGGAAGCCAACTATGCGCTCGAGCGCGTGGTCGAGGAGGCGGCGCGGTTGACCGGCATCGACCCGATCAGGCTGCGCCGGCGAAATTTCATTCGGCCCTCCGCGATGCCATACCGCACCGCCATCGGCACCAGCTACGACAGCGGCGAATTCGAAGCGGTGCTCGACAAGGCGCTGGCGCTCGCCGATGTGGACGGTTTCAAGCGGCGCCGGCGCGAATCCGGCAGGCATGGCAAATATCGCGGCCTCGGCGTTTCCTGCATGCTCGAGCATGCCGGCGGCGCCCCGATCGAAGGCGCGGCGGTGGCGTTCACGGGCGATCAGGCCGGCACCCAAACCATGGTTCTCGGCCTCAACGTGCAGTCGACCGGCCAGGGACATGCTTCGGTCTTTCCGCGGCTGGCGGCCGAACGATTGGGCATCGCGGCGGACCAGATCCGCCACCAGCACGGCGACTCGGCGCAAGAAATCCCGGGCTTCGCCTCGGTGGCGTCGCGCTCGGCAATGACGGCCGGCAGCGCCGTCCTGGCGACGCTCGACGCCATGCTGGCGAAGGGCAAGACCATCGCGGCCACCGTGCTGGAGGCCGCGGAAGGCGACATCGCCTACCAGGCCGGCGCATTCGCGGTGGTGGGCACCGATCGGCGCATTTCGCTGTTCGATCTCGCGGCCCGCGCCGCGCAGATGAAGGCGCGCGGCGAAATCCCCGAAAGCCTCGACACCAGGGCCAAGACGGAGACGCCCACCACCTATCCCAACGGCTGTCATATCGCGGAGGTCGAGATCGATCCGGAGACCGGCCATGTCACGGTCGTCTCCTACGCGGCGGTCGATGATTGCGGGAATGTCCTCGACCACATGATCGTGGAAGGGCAGTTGCACGGCGCGCTCGCGCAGGGGCTCGGCCAGGCCCTGATGGAGACGGCGGTCTACGATTTCGACGGCGGCCAGCTCATCACCGGCTCGTTCATGGACTATGCCATGCCGCGCGCGCAGGACATGCCCGCCATCCGGGATGCGCTCCACAGCGTGCCGGCCACCACCAATCCGCTCGGCGTCAAAGGCGCGGGCGAAGCCGCCACCACGGCCGCCATCGCGGCCGTCATGAACGCGATCGCAAACGCCGTGCCGGGCGGCGGCGCCGACCGGCTGGAGATGCCGGCGACGCCGGAAAAAGTCTGGGCGGCCTGCCACGCGGACGGCTGATCGGCTTGCCGAAGCGGCCGGCCTGCGGCGCCCCCGCACACGTCTGGCGCGCAGCCGAAGACTGTTAACGCTGGCGGCAGCGACGCGCCGAATATGCCGATTTTGCTTGCGGGACGGGCGCTTCGCGCGGATACTACAATTGGTAATTTGGCACCTTCGGGGCAGTCCAAAACCGAGCTTAAATACATCCGGACATTTTGAGACATCCGGACACGAGACATCCGGACAAATGCGCCGCGGGCGGCTGAGCACTGCAAGTCGCCCAGCAAATACCGCGGCAAACCAAGTCCCCGGACGCGATGATGCAACTTAGACATCTTGGGAGAGATACGATGCGACTGAAGCAGCTTTCGCTTTTGGCGAGCGCCAGCCTGTTCGGCATGCTGGTCCACGCCGGACTGTCCACCAGCGCGCTGGCGCAAGCCGCCGCGGCTTTGACCGGCCAAGTGACCTCGGCCGAGGAAGGCCCGATGGAGGGCGTGCTGGTCAGCGCCAAGAAGGCCGGCTCGACCATCACCACCACGGTCGTCACCAATGCCAAGGGCGAATACAGCTTCCCGGCCGATCGGCTCGACGCCGGCCATTATGCGATCGCCACCCGGGCGATCGGCTACGATCTCAACGGACCTGCGGCGGTCGATATCGCGGCGCCCGGATCCAAGGCCGACATCAAGCTCGTCAAGACCAGGAACCTGGCGAACCAGCTCTCCAACGCCGAATGGCTGTTGAGCGCGCCGGGGCCCGACAATCTCAAGACCAACATGGGCACCTGCGTGAGCTGCCACACGCTGCAGCGCGTCTTCTCCTCGACTCACGATCCCGAGGAGTTCAAGCAACTTTTCAAACGCATGGGTTCCTATTCGCCGGGCAGCACGCCCACGCATCCGCAGCCGCTGCTGCCGGGACCGCGCGCCGACCGCGCCCCGATTCCCGCGGCGCAATTCGATGCCCAGTCGAACTGGCTCGCCAGCGTCAATTTGAGCACGACGGACCAGAGAAACTTCGAGCTCAAGACGCTGCCGCGGCCCAAGGGTGCGTCCACCAAGGTCATCTACACCGAATACGATCTGCCGCGTAAAGAGACGCAGCCCCACGACGTGATCGTCGATCAGGACGGGCAGGTCTGGTATTCGGACTTCAGCAACATGTTCGCCGGGGTGCTCGATCCCAAGACCGGCAAGGCCACCGATATCCCGATCCCGGTGCTCAAGCCCGAGGAGCCGAAGGGTAGCCTCGAGATCGGCCTCGAGCCCGGCCAGAAGAACGTCTGGCTCGCCCTGATGTACCAGGCGGGTGTCGCGCGGATCGATCGCAAGACCCATGAGGTCAAGACCTATCCGTTCCCGAAGGAGTGGGATTCGACCACCGCGCAAGCCTCGATGGTTTCGCCGCAGCACTCCGACGTCGACGGCAAGGTCTGGACCAACAATCAAGAAGAGCACCATATGTACCGGATCGACGTAGCGACCGGTCAATACGAGAATATGGGGCCATCCCTGAACCCGGCCGGCAAGCAGATCTCCGCCTATGGGATGCCGACCGACAAGTACAACAACGTCTATCAGCTGGAGTTCGGCGGCACGAGCATCGGGATCCGCGACGCCAAGACCGGCATCGCCACCATCTTCCAGACGCCGATCAAGAATTCCAGGCCGCGGCGCGGCCGGGTCGACGAGCAGAACCGGCTGTGGTTCGCGGAGTTCGGCGGCAACGCCATCGGGCTGTTCGATCCGCAGACGGCGGCCATCAAGGAGTATCCGATCCCGACCAAGTTCAGCCTTCCATATGACGTGGTGCCCAACAAGGACGCCTCGGAGGTCTGGACCGGATCGATGCTGAACGATCAGGTGGCGCGCCTCGACACCAAGACCGGGCAGGTCACCGAATATCTGCTGCCGCACACGACCAATATCCGGCGCGTCTTCGTGCAGGACAACGGCCCGCGCACGGTGCTCTGGGTCGGCGGCAACCACACCGCCTCCATCGTCAAGGTCGAGCCGATCGATTGATACGTTCCGGTCATCCTGCGTAGGGGCGCCCCTCGTGGGCGCCCGCAGCCGGGACCCGGACAGGGCGGCCGCAAGGGCCGCCCCTACGGTAGACCATCTGGTTGATACGCAATGGCCGGGCTTGTCCCGGCCATTTGCTTTTCGGCCGGATGGCCCTGTCGCCCACCGGAAAAATATGCAAGCATGGGAACAATTCATCTCGGAATGAAACAAACAACTTAGGGAGATAACCATGCGATTCAACGCTCTGCTCGCGTCGACAAGTCTCGTGAGTGCGCTGGCGTTCCTGACCTTGGCGCCGGTGCAGGCGCAGACCGCAGCTGCCCTCAGCGGCCAAGTCTCTTCCGCCGAGGAAGGCGCGATGGAAGGCGTGCTGGTCAGCGCCAAGAAGGACGGCTCGACCGTCACCACCACGGTGGTGAGCAACGACAAGGGGCAATTCAGCTTCCCGGCCGACCGGCTCGAGCCCGGCCATTACAACATCAGCATCCGGGCGGCCGGCTACAGTCTCCAGGGTCCGAAGGCCATCGATATCGGCGCCGGCGCAGCCGCGACCGCCGACGTCAAGCTCGAGAAGGCCAAGAACGCGATCGGCCAGCTCTCCAATACGGAATGGCTGCTGAGCGCGCCCGGCGACGACAAGATCAAGTCCTTCCTGCCCGACTGCGTCGGCTGCCACACCCTGCAGCGAATCTTCACGTCGACGCATGACCAGGATGAATTCAAGGCCGTGTTCACCCGCATGGGCCGCTACGCGCCCGAGAGCGTCCCGACCCACCCGCAGCTGATCAAGACCGGTGGCGCCCGCAGCGAGCGCCCGCGCGTGCCCGCCGCCATGATGGACGCGGCCGCCGACTTTCTGACCAGCGTCAATCTGAGCGGTAGGGACCACGAGGGCTTCAGCTTGAAGCGACTGCCGCGTCCGACCGGCCGCGCCACCCATGTGATCGTCACCGAATACGACCTGGCGCGCAAGGAAGCGATGCCGCACGACGTGATCGTCGATACGGACGGGCACGCCTGGTACTCCGATTTCGGACACCAGTTCGTGGGCGAGCTCGATCCCAAGACCGGCAAGGTGACGGATTACGCGCTGCCCCTCCTGCGCGACGACCAACCCAGGGGCGCGCTCGACATGGAGTTCGATCCCGACGGCAATATCTGGGTCGGCCTGTCGTACCAGGCCGGCGCCGTCAAGGTCGACCGCAAGACCAAGGAGGTCAAATCCTATCCGCTGCCGGCGGAATGGGCCAACATCACCACCCAGACCAACATGGTCACGCCGACGCATATGTACGCCGACAACAAGGTGTGGATGACCGACACCGAGACCCACAATCTCTACCGGCTCGATCTCAAGAGCGGGCAGTGGGAAAACAAGGGCGAGGCCACCACTCCCGACGGCAAGAAGATCAGCGGTTATGGCCTGCCGACCGACAAGTACAACAACGTCTATATGTTCTCGTTCGGCGATACGAGGATCGGCACGGTCGACGGCAAGACCAACGTGGCGCAGATCTGGTCGACTCCGACCCCGCGTTCACGCCCGCGCCGCGGCCGGCTGGACGATCAGGGCCGCGTCTGGTTCGCCGAATACGCCGGCAACGCCTTCGGCATGTTCGATCCGGCAACGCAGCAGATCAAGGAATGGAAGGTGCCGACGGCATGGAGCGCGCCCTACGACGTGGTGCCCACCAAGGGCGGCGCCGAGGTGTGGACCGGTTCCATGATGAGCGATCAAGTCTCGCGGCTCAACACCAAGACCGACGAGATCGTGGAATACCTGCTGCCGCACACCACCAACATCCGGCGCGTGTTCGTGCAGGAGACCGGCCCGCGGCCGGTGCTCTGGGTCGGCAACAATCACGGCGCCGCGATCGTGAAGGTCGAACCGCTGGATTGAGGCCGGCGCGATCCGGTTGTAGGGGCGCCCCTTGTGGGCGCCCCGCAGCCGGGACCCAGACTGGCGGCCACAAGGACCGCCCCTACAGAACGAATTGCAGTGGCCGAGCCCGCCCCGGCCACTTGCTTTTATGGGATGGGTTGAGTTTCTTGCGAAATCTATCAACGTCACGCGATGCTCGTCGCAAGAACTCGTCCCATCCTATAGCCGAACTGGACCGACGCGATCGGATATCCCTACGTCCTCGCGTGTAGGGGGCGGCCCTTGTGGGCGCCCGCAGCCGGCACCCAGACAGGGCGGCCACGAGGCCCCACGAATCTGGTGGTTCGATTTGGAACGGCCGAGCTCGTCCCGGCCATTTGCTTATTTTCACTCGGGCGGATCGGCTATTCCCGCCACCTTGACCACAGTGTCTCCAGTATGGCTGAATATTATCATCGATTGCCCATGCCAGAAGAATGGGAAGGTTGGAGCACCCCATGATCAGTTCCTGGCGATGGATTCTGTCCGTCGTCCTCTTACTCGTGGATTTATCGGGCGCACTCGCGGGCGAAGTCGTGACGCTCAGCTCCGGAAAGTCTGTCGAGATCCTCGCGGTTGCCCCGTTGATTTTGGACAAGAGTCCGCCGGCTCTGATGCTGAAATACCGGACCTCAATCTCCGTGAGTGATCAGTTGGCCCTGCGCAGGGAGGCCGACGAAGTCTGGATGTACCTCTTCTTAGATGCGGATAAGGGCGGCTACAGTCTTGCAGTTATCCAGGCCAACGAGACGCCGATTGGTTTCTCAATTTTCTCCGGGAATAGAACCTTCGGATTTGGTTTCGAGAAGAGGAACGACTCATGGCGCACGATGGAGTTCAAAGACTCCGATCAGTTCAGGCTCGACGTAGGATTCATGAAGAGCCTTGTTGACAGGATCGACTTGGCATTCAACTACAATAACATCAGTGCCCTCGTCCTTTATCTATCGAATGACTGGACCATTACGGTCAATAGTCCGGAGAATCCATCCGAGCCGAAGACCATCCTTCGGTGGAAGTTCGTTGGCCAACTCATCAATCCTTACAATGAGCCTCCCCATTTCACTCGGGAGATCATCGAAATCGCGATCGCAGAAGACGGCATGTCCGCGCGGGTCGAGAGCAGAAAAATCACAGACACGACCATCGATGGCCGCCATGTCAGCGGAACCGAGCATTGCACGGACACGTTCGAGGTGCAGGGCACATCAGTGTTGTGGATGAAGTCGGTGGCGACGGTCGATCAGCAACCGAATTGAGCAGCAACAGACCAGGTCGTCATTCGAGTGTGACCAAGCTTGATCCGCCAGACTAATCCATCTTGTGGGAATTGGCCGGATGCGCAGTTCGAATTTGGCATGAGCCGCAGAGAGCCATGCCTACGCCTGCGAGATGAACTTCCTCACCATATACGCCTCCATCCCCTCGATCCCGCCTTCATGCCCGTAGCCGGAATCCTTGACGCCGCCGAACGGCGTCTCGGGGGTGGAGATCGCCACGCTGTTGACCCCCACCATGCCGGATTCGAGCGCGTCGCCGATCGCGTTTGCGGTCTGCGCCGATGAGGTGAACGCATAGGCGGCGAGCCCGAATGGCAACGAATTGGCGCGCGCCACCACCTCGTCGAAGCTCTTGAAAGGAACCACCGGGGCGATGGGGCCGAACGGCTCCTGCGTCATCAGCTTGCAGTCGTCCGGCAGGTCGGTGATCACGGTCGGCTCGAAGAAATAGCCCTGGTTGCCGCCCCGCTTGCCACCGGTGACGATCTTGCCGCCGCGGCTCTTGCTGTCGTTGACGATCGCCTCCATGGCGTCGAGCCGGCGCGCATTGGCGAGCGGACCCATGGTGACGCCCTGCTCCAGCCCGTCGCCGAGCTTGACCGCGTTGGCGAACTCGGTGAAGCGCTTGAGGAAGCGGTCGTAGACCGGCTCCTGCACGTAGAAGCGTGTCGGCGAGATGCAGACCTGGCCGGCATTGCGGTATTTGAACGCCGCGATCGTATCGGCGGTCTTCTCCGGATCGGCGTCGGCGAACACCACGACCGGCGAATGGCCGCCGAGCTCCATGGTGGCCCGCTTCATGCCCTTGGCGGCGAGGCCGGCGAGATGCTTGCCCACCGGCACCGAACCGGTGAACGAGATCTTGCGCACGATGTCGGACGCGATCAGGTGCTCCGACACTTTCGCCGGCACCCCGAACACGAGATTGAGCACGCCCGCCGGCACGCCGGCATCGATGAAGCAGCGCACCAGCTCCACGCAGCTGCCGGGCGTCTCCTCCGAAGGCTTGATGATGATCGAGCAGCCGGCCGCGAGCGAAGCCCCGATCTTGCGCGCCGGCGTCAGGGTCGGAAAGTTCCAGGGCGTGAAGGCGGCGACCACGCCGACCGGCTCCTGCACCACGATCTGGCGCGTGCCTTTGGCGCGGCCCGGGATGATGCGGCCATAGGCGCGGCGGCCTTCCTCGGCGAACCATTCGATGATGTCGGCGGTGACCAGCACCTCCACCCGCGCCTCGCCCAGCACCTTGCCCTGCTCCTGGGTCATGATGCGGGCGATCGGCTCCGCCCGCTCGCGCACCAGGCCGGCGGCCTTGCGCAGCACCTTGGCGCGATCATAGGCCGAGGTCGCCCGCCAGACGGTGAAGCCCTTTTGCGCGGCCTCGAGCGCCTCATCGAGATCGCTTGCGCCCGCATGGGGCAGCCGCGCCAGCGGTTTCTCTGTGGCAGGATTGACGACGTCCTCGCCTTGACGGCCATCTCCGTTGCGCCAGGCGCCGCCGATATAGAGTGCGAGATCGGTATACATGGGAACCTCGTTCGTGGAATTCGTCGTTGGCTGCGGTCGGATTAGCACTAAAAGCGCAGTGGTTCACCCCCACCGGCGAGCGCCAGCATTACGCCAGGAACGTCCCGCCGTTGACGTGGATGGTCTGCCCGTTGACGAAGCCGCCGCCCGGCCCGCACAGAAACCGTACCATCGCCGCCACATCCTGGGGCGTGCCGTATTTCCCGGTCAGGGTGCGGTTGACCTGATGATGCTGGGGCGCGGGCAAAGCGGGATCGCGCGGCCGTTCGATCAAGCCCGGCGAAACGCAGTTCACCGTCACCTTGTCGGCGGCGAGATCGTGCGCCAGCGCGCGCGTGAGCCCGACCAGGCCGGCTTTGGCGGCGATCACATGGGCGCGGTGCTTGGAACCGGTATGAGCGCTCAGGCCCCCGATATTGACGATGGCGCCGCCGCTTTGCTTCAGCGCCGGCAGGCACGCCTGCACGCAGTGGAAGGCACCCTCCAGAACGACCGCCATGACGGCGCGCCAATCCGCGATGGTCATTTGCTCGATCGCCTTCTCGTCGCGTATGGCCGCATTGTTGATCAGGATGTCGATGCGGCCGAAGCGCGCGAGCGCGGCCGCCGCCATGGCGTGCACCGCCGGCCCGTCGGTGACATCGGCCAGGCAGACGAGCGCCCGGCCGCCGCCGCGCTCGATCGCGCGCGCCACGTCGTCGGCCTCGCTGCGGTTGGAGCGCGCATTGACCACCACGGCAGCGCCGCCGTCGGCGAGCGCGAGCGCGATCGCACGGCCGATATTGCGGCCGGAGCCGGTCACGATGGCGACGCGTCCGTCCAATTCCTTGCCGGCTTCAGTCATTGTTGTTTCTCTTTGGAGGAATGGTTGTGTGATGGACCCAAAGCGCCAAGGTGAGGTGCGAGAGTGCCGCGAATTCCTCCCCTCCCCCTTGTGGGGAGGGGTTGGGGGTGGGGGTCGCGAGATGTGGCATTCGCGGTGCCCCACGGCA
>Ga0209068_10001001_pt1 | contig 14369 bp, 15 predicted proteins | sample ColStrG_CSR_2012_FD_187200 | JGI IMG/M metagenome (GOLD analysis project Ga0209068, IMG submission 187200) | Freshwater sediment microbial communities in response to fracking from Pennsylvania, USA - Cold Stream Run_MetaG_CSR_2012 (SPAdes)... | ecosystem: Environmental > Aquatic > Freshwater >... | reverse complement strand
GCCCGGAAAAGGTGGGGGTCGACGTCGGTGAGCTTTGCGGCCTCGGCCCGCTGGGTATGTCCGCGACCGACGACATCGACAACCTGCTGTCTCTTGGGGCGGACTGCGTCGTCTACTCGCCGATCATGGCGGACCCGGCTGTGGTGGCCCGGATTCTGGCATCGGGGGCCAATGTGGTGACGCCGCTCAATTGGTTCTTCCCTGAGGGTCGGAATGAGTCGACCATCGAAGCAGCCTGCCGACAAGGCGGCTCCTCGGTGCACGGCACCGGCATCCACCCGGGGGGAATCACCGAGCGCTTTCCTCTGATGGTGTCCGCCCTGTCGCAGTCGATCACCCACGTGCGGGCCGAGGAGTTCTCCGACATCCGCACGTACGACTCGCCCGGAGTGGTCAGCGACATCATGCTGTTCGGCAAGACTCCCGAGGAAGCCGGAGCATCGATGATGCCGGCGATCCTGGGTGACGGCTTCGGCCAGTCGATTCGCATGATCGGCCATGCCCTCGGATTCGCACTCGACCCCGACCTGTCGGTCTCCCATGCGGTAGCTGTCGCCACCGCCCCGATCGACTCTCCCATCGGTGCGATCATGCCCGGCCGCATCGCCGCCCAGAAATTCCGATGGGTGGCGACGGTGCGCGATGAACCGGTCATTACGGTCGCCACCAACTGGTTCATGGGTGAGGAACACCTGGAGCCGGCGTGGGGGTTCGGGCCGGAGGGGGAGCGGTTCGAGGTCGAGGTATCCGGCGACCCGCCGGCCCGGGTGACCTTCCGGGGCTGGCATCCCGAGTCCATTGCCGCCGGACTGGCCCACAACCCCGGAGTGGTAGCCACCGCCAACCACTGCGTGAGCGCCGTCCCGGCCGTAGTGGCCGCGCCTCCCGGCATCCGAACCTACCTCGACCTGCCCATGTACACCGGTAAGGCCGCCGACCGCCTGAGTTGAACCAAGGGGCAGATTTCCCACCGGGAATATCTGCCCCTTGGCGTTCACCCCCGGTAGGGTCGAGCGCCATGGAGATCGGCATAGCACTGCCCACCATGGCCACCGGGTTTACCCGGACCACCTTCGTGGAGTGGTGCATCGGGATCGACGAAGGTCCCTACTCGAGCATTTCGGCCGGCGAGCGGATCACCTTCCACAACCCGGAGCTGTTGGTGACCAACACGGCGGCGGCGGCCCTGACCGAGCGGGTGCAGGTGATCACCAACGTCGCCGTGCTGCCTCTCCACCGCCCGGCCATGCTGGCCAAGCAACTGGCCACCCTCGACGTTCTGGCCACCGGGCGGCTGGTGGTCGGGGTCGGAGTGGGAGGCCGCCAGCAGGACTACCGTTCCCTCGACATCCCGTTTGACGGGCGCCACGATCGACTCGACGCGGGAGTGGCCGAGCTCCGGCGCCTGTGGTCGGGCGACAGTGCTTACGACGGGGGTCAGCCAGTGGGCCCGGCCCCCCATACCCCGGGCGGGCCGCCTCTGTGGGCCGCCGCCATGGGGCCGAAGTCGATGGCCCGGGCCGCCAAGTGGGCCGACGGGATGACCGGCTTCTCCATGGCGGCCGATCCCGACGAGATCGCCCGGTGCAACCGGATGGCCCTCGAGGCGTGGGCGGACGAAGGCCGCAGCGAGCGGCCCAGGCTGGTCAGCGGCTCCTTCTATCTGCTCGGCGGACCGGAGGCGGACGCAGAGCTGAAACGATTCGCCCGGGCCTACCTGGCCGTGTTCGGCACACGGGCAGCCGATGCACTGTCTCAGATGGTGGGGCTGTCCAGCCCGGCTCGTCTGCTGGACTCGTTGGCGGCGGCCGAAGCAGCCGGTTGTGACGAGTTCATCCTGGTGCCGGGCACCGTCGACCCGGACTGTTTGGCCCGCACCACGCAGGCGCTGGCCGGCTGAGGACCGGGATCAGATCGAGAAGTCTTCGCCCTTCCAGACTCCGGATGCCGACGGCCTGATCTCCGGGGTACGGACCCGGCCTACAACCTCGCGTTCTAGCTCGTCGACCTGGCGTTGCAGCGCTCCGAGGGTCACTCCGACCAGGTCGGGTAGGAGTGCATCATCCAGGTCGGTTGGCGCCGAGGCGCTCCGTGGCCTGCTCCGGGCGATCACCTGTCCCGGTACACCGACGACCACCGAATCAGGCGGCACATCGCGCACCACGACTGCGTTGGCGCCGATCCGGCTCCCCGACCCGACGGTCACCGGGCCGAGAATCTTGGCACCGGCCCCGATGGTGACCCGGTTCTCCACGGTCGGGTGACGCTTGCCAGCCCCGAGGCTGGTACCACCGAGGGTCACGCCCTGGTAAATGGTCACGTCGGCTCCGACCACCGCTGTCTCGCCGATCACCACGCCGATGGCATGGTCGATGAACAGCCCCGGGCCGATGGTGGCAGCCGGGTGGATGTCAACCGACGTCCAGGCGCGGACGACCACCGAAACGAAGCGGGCCGCCAGACGGTGGTCGGCACTCCACAGTCGGTGGGCTACCCGGTGACCCCACACCGCGTGCAGTCCTGGATAGCAGAGGACCACCTCAGCGTCCGTTCGGGCCGCCGGGTCGCGCTGACGCACGACGGCAACGTCATGGCGCAGCGAACCCAACATGCTCAGTCGCCGAGACCGTCGAACAGGGGCGTGCTCAGGTAGCGCTCTCCAAAGGAGGGGATGACGACGACAATGAGCTTGCCTGCGTTTTCGGTGCGCATTGCCACCTGCACTGCCGCCCAGGTGGCCGCACCTGACGAGATCCCTACCAGGAGTCCTTCCTCGTGAGCCATCCGATGGGCCATGTCGAATGCATCCTGGTTCTCCACGGAGATGACTTCGTCATAGACGTCAGTGTCGAGGATCGCAGGAATGAACCCGGCGCCGATTCCCTGGATCGGGTGGGGGCCCTTCTCCCCACCCGACAACACCGGCGAGGCGGCCGGTTCCACGGCGATGATCTGAACCTCAGGATTTCGCCGCTTCAGGGCGTGGCCGACGCCGGTGATTGTTCCACCGGTGCCGACGCCCGCCACGAAGATGTCGATCTGGCCGTCGGTGTCGACCCAGATCTCCTCGGCGGTGGTCGCCTCGTGGACGGCCGGGTTGGCTGCGTTCTCGAATTGCTGGGGCATGAAGAAGTCGCCCTCACCCCCGGCGATCTCGGTGGCCTTGGCGATGGCTCCACCCATGCCGTCTATGCCTGCGGTCAACACCAGTTCGGCGCCGTAGCCGCGCAGCAGCATGCGACGCTCCTCGCTCATCGTCTCGGGCATGGTGAAGATCGCCTTGTACCCACGGGCGGCACACACCATGGCCAGGGCGATACCTGTGTTCCCGCTGGTGGGCTCGACAACCGTGGTGCCCGCACGGAGTAGGCCGGCCGCTTCGGCCGCGTCGATCATCGACAGGGCGATCCGGTCCTTCACACTGCCTGCCGGGTTGAAGAACTCGAGCTTGGCGGCGATCCGGGCCCCGCCTCCGTCGGTCACGTGCCGGAGGCCTACGAGAGGCGTTCCCCCGATGAGCTGGGTGATGTCGTCAGCGATCCTCATTCCGGGTCCCTTTCGTCTGTCGCCGGTCGACCGTCGACCCAGCGCTCAGATTCCTGACCCAACGTATCGGGTTTTTCGGTTCGCCCGTTCGGCGAGGTTGGCGCCGGATCAGTTGCGGCTGTGCGGCTGGATGCGGCGCATTTGGCTGCGAAGGATGAGCCCACGCAGGTGGGGCTCCTCGATGAAGAGGTAGTCCAGAAGCACCTCGAGATGCGCCGAATGAGGAACCTGCATGTCGTGTATCCACAACAGAACCTCTGAGGGGGTGACGCCCATCTCCCGCGCCGCCTCCTCGGCATTGTGCGCTCGGATCCTCATCGACTCGTCAAGTCTGTCGCCCAACGTCTGCTCCATCACGGCCGTGCTTCACTCCCACGACTCATGCCCGTCAGTGGACGCCGCGCCGGTCGGCCGCACATACCCGAGTGCTCCAGAACGACGTCGCCTTCTGCTGTCAGGATTCTGCTGCTGCAGAGTAGCGAGAAGGACATCGCATCTGACATTCTAGATGACCGACCCGACCGATCGGTGGCTCATCCCCTATGACCGGCGGCGCCGGAAGTGCTAGCCAGGTGGAGTACCGGAACCGGTGCCCGCGGACGTCGAGTTCGGCCTGGCCGAATGGATCGACTACTTCGAGAGGGTGGCGGCGTTGCCCCTCGCCCCCGACACGGCCAACCATGCCAACTTGGTGGACGCCCTCAATGCATCCGGCATGGCCGTCATCGGCACGGTGGAGGACGCCATCGCCCAGATCGAACGGCTGCAGAACCAGTCGGGCGGCTTCGGCAGCTACCTCTTCATGGGTCACGAATGGGCTGACACCGAGGCCACCCGCCACTCGTTCGAACTGGTGGCCCGCTACGTCATGCCGAGGTTCCAGGGCTCCTCCGCCTCATTGACGGCAAGTAGCGACTGGGCCGCCGAGAATCGACCCGAATTCATCGGGGCGGCCGGCAACGCCATTGTTTCGGCGTTCGCCAAGCACCAGGCCGAGCACGAATCTGCGGTCTCGAACGACTGATACGCCCCGCCGGCCCGGAGGCAGGAGCCAGCGTTCTCACGAGGCGAGGTCGCGAAGCGCATCCTCTACGGTCCGATGGAACGTCGGATAGGCGTAGATCATGTGGCGCAACGTAGCGACGGGTAGTTCGGCGTGCACCGCCAGAGTGAGCATGGACAGGACCTCGCCACCTGATGGGCCCACTGATGTGGCACCGACCAGCACGCCCCGTTCCCGGTCCTCGACCAATTTGATGAATCCCGGGTTCCCCAATTTGTGAATCCAGCCGCGCGCCGACGACGGCACCAGAGCGCTACCTACCCGGACCTGCAGGCCGCGTGACCGCGCGTCCCGCTCGCTCAACCCGACGGAGCCGATCTCCGGATCCGTGAAGGTCACCCGAGGGACGGCCCGGTAGTCCGCAGGCACGACGTCTTCGCCCAGGATGTCGCGGACCGCGATGTCGGCCTGGTACATCGAGACGTGAGTGAACGCTCCTTTCGCGGTGACGTCACCGACGGCCCACAGGCGCTCGACACCCTCTACCCGAAGGTGGTCGTCGACCGGCAACGGCAGGGATGGGTCGAGACCTACCGACGCCACGTCCACCGTGGTCAGGTCGGCCCGGCGCCCGGTGGCCACCAGCAGGTGGTCGGCGACCACCGGGACGCCGCCGGCCACGAGGGCGAACCGTGCACCGTCGAAATGCACCGAATCCACGGCCACTCCCGTCCTGATGGCGATGCCCTCGTGTTCAAATACCTCGGCCAGCAGCACCCCCGCTTCGGGCTCCTCAGGGCCGACCAGGTGAGGTCCGGCCTCGACGACGGTGACCTCCGACCCGAACCGGCGGAAGACCTGGGCCAGCTCGACACCGATGGCACCGCCACCCAGCACAACCAATGAGCCGGGCAACGCTTGGGAGCGGATGGCGTCCCGGTTCGTCCAGTACGGAGTGCCGGCCAATCCTGCGACAGGAGGGACCCACGGTCGGGCACCGGTGGCCAGGACCACGGCCCGAACCGCCTCGAATGTCCTTTCGCCGACGACCACTCGACCCGGGCCGTCGAGCCGCGCCCACCCCCGGACGAACCGGCCGCCCTTGCCCTCGAAGCGCTCGACAGCCACCGTATCGTCCCAGTCGTCGGTTGCTTCGTCCCGTATGCGCCTCGCCACCGGCGCCCAGTCTGGACTCACTGAGACCGCACCGGCCATGCCGTCCACCCGTTCGGCCTCGGCCAGCAGGTTGGCCGCCCGGATCATCATCTTCGACGGAATGCAGCCCCAGTAAGGGCACTCGCCGCCCACGAGTTCGGCGTCGATACCGACGACGTCGAGTCCGGCCGAAGCCAGTCGTCCGGCGACTTCCTCGCCACCGGGTCCCAGCCCGACGACTACAACGTCCACCCGCTCGGTCATCGGTGCTCCTTCTTGCGCTAGGGCTGACCCGGATCGCTCGCCTATTGGTCTACCCGTCCACGCCACGAGACCACCCGTTCATCCGGTGCCGCCCACCGCTCCGGCCGTCCAAGACCGGCGCCACGCCGTCGGCCGAGTCAGTTCCCCATCTTCGGCCGAACAGTCATCGGTCGTCGCGTCCTGCCGATGCGGCTCTCCCGGACGGCTCTCTTTTCCGGACCAGGACCATGAGGAAGGCATCCCGCCGGGCGAAACCAGCGAGACGCCAATGGATTCAGTCCGCGAAGGTGAAGAAGCACAACTGAGTGGCGTAAGCCACCAGGCGGGGGATCGCCGTCCCCTCGTCGCCGCAGTCCCACAGGGCCATGTCCACGGACGCGTAGCCATCGCCGGCGAAGCGGGCCCGGTTGTGACCCAAGATCCACTCGGAGCGGCAGACGTCGAGAACGTGGAGGGTCAGGTCGACGCTCGGCCCGAACCACCCCATCCGCAGGCCGGGACCGAGCTTTTCGGCAACCGCCCCGGGCATGGTGTCGGCGCACACGATGAGAGCCAGGGGATCGAGGATGCCGTCTGCATCGACCGGATGGTCGTCCAACCGATACCAGGTGGCGTGCTCGGCCCGACCCGGGACGTACTCCTCCCACGGTGCGTGCCCGAGTGCGGCCTTGCCCTCGAGATGAGTGTCCCAGAATGGGTTCGGGGGAAACCCCTCCACCCCGGTCGGGAGAGGATCGCGAAACGATCGGGCTTCGGTCAGCGGGATCACGTCGCCCGGTGGTTCGAGGTCGGAGAACGCGAAGCCTCGACGGGGGCCGCCGAACACCGCGGTCGACAGGTGCCCGTGGGCAGAACCGGGGTTTCGCACCTCGGCCCGGGCGTGGGACATCGACCGTCCGCGCCGCAGGACCTCCGCCTCGATCTCCACCGGGCCGTGCGCCACGGGAGCGACGAAGGTGGTGTGCAGCAATCGCAACGGTTGCCGGTCCCCTCCGAGCTGGACGGCCATGGCCCGGGCGGCCAGTGCGCTGACAACCCCTCCCTGGGGCAGCGGACGGAGGCTCCACGACTCATCGATCTTGCCAAGATACCGACCTGGGACATCAGTCGGCTCCGGGTGGGTGGCGCTGGAGAACGAGGAGGACATGGAGGCACCCTGGCGGCTCGCCAGACGGCTGTCAACCACCGGACGGATCGAGTCAGGAGGGGTCGGTCCTCCCTACCTGTCGACGGCCGCGGCCTCGGCCGAACAGGAGTCGCCGGTCACTTGCCGAGCCAGAGGTGGGCAGGAAAGAACACACCCTCGTTGTATGCGTACCCGGGTCGCCCACCCGGCAGCATGAACCGCTCGATACCCCGGACCCGCTGGATAGCGGCGAAGGGGAATACATCCCGACCGATCCAGGCGTAGGGCAGGTCCGAGGCCAAGCGCTCGTTCACCGTGCGGTAGGCCGCGGTCCGGACCGAGTGGTCGGTCGTGGAGCGTCCGGTGAGCAGGGCTGCCTCGATGGCCGGGTCGGCATTGCGGGCGAAGTTGAGCCCGACGGACCCGACCGGTGCCACCGTGGTGGTGCTCAGCCACGGATAGTTGAGGTCGGGGTTGACCGCGCCGAACTGGGCGGAGGGAACAGCCTGGTAGTTGCCGGTCAGCAGGTCGACGATGGCCTCCGCCTGCTGGACAATCGAAATCGAGACCGACACACCGGCAGCGCCCCACATCTGCTGGACAACCTGGACAAGTTGGGTGATTCGGGGGTCGGGAGTCGTGCTGATCTGGATACTCGGAGTGCCGTGCTGAGCTGCGTACTGACGGACCAACGCCGCCGCGCCTGCTGGATCAGGGGCCGGATAGCCCGTATGGCTGTAGTAGTCCGAACCGGGCAGGAAGATTCCGTTGATCACCTGGATCGCACCGTTACCGAACACCTTCTGGATTGCCGCCTGGTCGGTCGCCTTGGCCAGGGCCCGGCGGATACGCAGATCCTTGGTCGGTTCTTTGGCACAGTTGAGCAGCATGAATCCCAAGGTCGGCGATCCCACCACGGGCGACGTCTGGTACAGCGCCTGGTACCCAGGCGCACTACGGAAATGCTGGTAGGTCAGAGGATCGAGAGAGATGATGGCGTCAACCGATCCGGTGCGGAGTGAGTCCTCCCGCTGGGTGGTATCGGGAATGGGACGGAACGTGACCTGGTCCAGGTACGGAAGGTCCGCCTGCCAGTAGTGGGGGTTGCGAGTGGCCGTGAAGTGACTGTTGGGCGTCCACGACGAGTAGACGAATGGTCCCGTACCGACCGGCATCACCGGCGCGCCCGGCGAGGACGCGGCATGGTCGAGAGTGACCTGGGCCACCACGTACCCGGCCTGTGTGGTGAGGCCGGCCGGGAACCCGGTTGCCGGACCCTTGAGGGAGAAGACCACAGTGGACGGGCCGGGAGTGGTGATCGAGGTGATGCCTGCCACTGCACCCTTGGTCAGCGAGGAGTTGCGGAGGGCGTCGAAGTTCGCCTTCACCACGGCCGCCGTCAGCGGGCTCCCGTCGTGAAATTGTACGCCGGACCGCAGCACCAGGGTCCACTGGTCGAAGGTGGCATTAGGAGTCAAGGACTTCGCCAGATACGGCTGTATCGAGCCATCGACGGCCACTGCCATCAGCGGGTCGTAGACGGTATTGGCGTAGAGGAGTCCGTTGGTGTCCCAGCGATTCTGCGCTGGCAGGAATCCGTCGATTTCGGCCATCGTCCCAACCGTGAGTGAGCCACCACGGGACGGTCCTTGTGGCTGACCACCACCTGTCGTCGTAGGCGACCCGCCGGAAGACGAAGCACATGCGCTCCCTACGGCGCCGGCCAGCACGATGGAACCGCCGACGGCCGCGCTCCGCCCCAGGAAGGTCCGACGGTCCATGCCGTACTCAGGCATCACATTCCCCTGTCCGCACACTCCGCCACAGCCCGACGTGTGGGCCGGCTTCGAACGCTCCCCCGGAGCAAGTGCTGGACAAGCATGGCAGGTCGGTCGTCCTGGTGGGCTGGAGGTCGAACGACGGTTGCACAAACCGACGGTACGGAGCCCGGCCGTCGACGGGTGTCCGATCATCTGGCCGGGTGACCGGCATCGAACACCTGGCATGACCTTCGATGCCCCCACCTTCCAGCAGAACTCGGCCAAGCTCGATATCGGTGACATCGACTTCGACGCCTTCAAGGACCAGCCACTCGATGCCGAGGCCCTCCGCTGCCTGCGCTATATGCACGATGTAGAGAGCCACACCGTGTGCTATCTCCGGGACGTCCTCGTCACCCGTGCCCACCGCGATCCGGACATCACCGCTTTCCTCACCTTGTGGAACTACGAGGAGTTCTGGCACGGCGATGCCATCGGCAAGGTATTGGCCGCACACGACGAGGAGGCCGGGGCCACTCGCATCGCTGAACTCCGCCAACGCCTACCCAAAGGTGACCGTTGGCGGCCCGTCGGATTCCAGTTGGCCTCAGCGCTCACGCCGCATCTGACCGCTGTCCAAATGACCTGGGGAGCGGTCAACGAGTGGACCACTCAGGCCGCCTACGCACGGCTGGCCAAACTTGCCGACCACCCGACCCTGTCGATCCTGCTGAAGCGGATCATGAAGCAGGAGGGCCGCCACATCGATTTCTACTCCACCGAGGCCAATGGTCGACTGACAAATAGCCGGGCTGCACAACGGGTGACCCGTTGGGCACTTCGGCGGTTCTGGGCACCGGTGGGCTCGGGTGTCATCGAGGACCAGGAAGTCGACTTCCTCCGCACCTACCTGTTCGGAGACCCTGACGGCCTGGTCTTTGCCGAACGGATCGACCGCCGCGTCGATCGGCTCCCCGGACTGCATGGTCTCCACCTCCTTGCTGGCGCCGTCGCTGCCTGACCGTCGGTAGAACTGTGCGAAAGACGGGAAGCGGGCTCGGCAGTTCGCTGAGGGCCCAGTACAACCGGATCATCGTCGTCGTCGCTCTTCTTGTGCTGCTTCCAGTCGTCGTCATCGGCGAGCGAGTACGCACGGGCTCGGGTCGGCACATCCTGCGATGGGGCGTGTCGATCTTGGCCACGATGTGCGGAATTCGCTTCGACGTCCGCGGGTGTTCAGCCGACGACCGGAGAGGCGCGGTAGTGGTGCCCAACCACTCAAGCCTCCTGGACATTCCGGCCCTGTTGTGGGCAGACCCGAACGTCCGCTTCGTGGCCACGGCCGGGTTGTTCCGCATCCCGGTGCTGGCCGCGGCGATGCGTGCGGTCGGGACGGTTCCCATCGACCGGCGCGACCACGACCGTGCCCAGCGTCAACTCGACCGATTGGTCGGCCAGCGGGACCTCGTCGTCGGGGGCGACATCGCCGTCTTCGCCGAAGGAGGGATCGCGCCGGCCGGACAACGCCTACCGTTCAAGACCGGGGCGTTCTCGTTGGCCATCCGGACCGGGTGCCCGGTCGTGCCGGTGGCCATCCGGGGCTCCGATCGCCTCCTCCCACCTAAAGGCCGCCTTCTGGTGCGGTCCGGTGTGGTCATCGTCGAGTTCCTCGACATAGTCGACACGACCGGACTGACTCTCGACGACCGCCACGCGGTCCGCGACCACGTCTGCGATTTGGTATCCGAGGCAGTGCTCGCCGGAGGCTGAGTCAGCCGAATATCATCGTCCGCCACGTCCTCGGTCGAGGGTCACCTGGATCAACGCTGGAGGGGTCGGGCCGCTAGAAGAGAACAACGTTCGGGGCGGAGCGGCGGCGTCGCGCCCGGTCGCGTGGTCACAGCTGCCCGACCCGGGCTGCCCGGCCCATCACCCGCGCCCGATGGTCGCCGAAGAGTGGGTCCCGCACCTCAGCGTTGAGGGTAGGTTCCCCGACCTCCTAGATTGTCGGTGTCCGCTGATCCAGGAGGTCCTGTGCGCTCCCCGAAAGACTTCTTCCGTCCGCTCGCCCTCGGCGCGCCCGGGCCCCTGCGCGAGATCCCGTTCCGGCCCTCCCGGATGATCCACTTCTTCCCGGCTTCCAACCCGAAGATGGTGGCCAAACTCCCCGATCTGGCCCCAAAGGTGGACGTGCTCCTGGCCAACCTCGAAGACGGCGTGCCGGCCACGGACAAGGAAGCCGCCCGCCAAGGGCTCGTCTCTGTGGGAAAGAACGTCGACTTCGGCACGACGCAGTTCTGGACGAGGGTCAACTCGCTGGACTCGCCATGGGGCCTCGACGACATCGTGGCGGCCGTCACCGAAGTCGGTCACAAGCTGGACGTACTCATGATCCCCAAGGTCGAGGGCGCTGAGGACATCCACTACGTGGACCGCCTGGTGGCTCAACTTGAAGCCAAGGCCGGCCTGGACCGGCCCATCCTCTTGCATGCCATTTTGGAGACGGCGCGCGGCGTGGCCAACGTGGAGGAGATCTGCGGGGCGTCGCCCCGGATGCAAGGCCTCTCGCTCGGACCCGCCGACCTGGCCGCCAACCGAAGGATGAAGACGACCCGGGTGGGCGGCGGGCATCCCGACTACCTGGTGCGCCAGGACCCGGTGGACGGCGACATCCAGGGCCCACGGGCCATCTTCCAACAGGACCTGTGGCATTACACGATTGCCCGGATGGTGGATGCTTGCCAGGCCAACGGCGTCTTCCCCTACTACGGGCCCTTCGGCGACATCGCCGACGTGGTGGCCTGCGAAGACCAGTTCCGCAACGCCTACCTGCTCGGATGCGTGGGTGCCTGGTCGCTCCACCCGACCCAGATCGATATCGCCCGACGGGTATTCTCACCCGACGTCAACGACGTGATGCACGCCCGTCGTGTCATTGCCGCTATGGGCGACGGCACCGGCGCCGTGATGCTCGACGGAAAAATGGAGGACGACGCCTCCGTCAAGCAGTGCCGGGTCATGATCGAACTCGCCCACGAGCTGGCTGCCCGCGACCCCGAGCTCGCCGAGCTCTACGCCACGATCTCCCTGGAGGATTGAGATGAGCGAGACGACCCTGCGCCCCCGACGGAGCGTGCTCTACATGCCCGCGGCCAACGAGCGGGCACTCGAGAAGGCCAAGACCATCCCGGCCGACGCACTGATCTTCGACCTCGAGGATGCGGTGGCGCCGGATGCGAAAGTAGAAGCCCGGGAACGGGCGTGCGCCATGTTCGCCGGCGGGGGTTACGGCAACCGGGAGATCACCATCCGGGCCAACGGCATCGGCACCCCGTGGCACGACGACGACCTGGCCGCCATCAGTGCGGCGGGACCCGACGGTGTAGTGGTACCCAAGGTCAATTCGGTCGCCGACGTGTTGGCCATCGAGTCGGCCCTTGCGCGCCATGGCGCACCCGACCGCACGCGCATCTGGGCCATGCTCGAGACCCCGATCGCCATGCTGCATGCTGAACAGATCTGCTCGTCCTCCGAGCGGCTCGTCGTGCTGGTAATGGGCACCAACGATCTGGCCAAGGAGCTACACGCCCAGCGGGTCCCGAGTCGTCTGCCCCTGCTCGGCGGCATTCAGCTCTGCCTACTGGCCGCCCGGGCCGCCGGCAAGGTGATCCTCGACGGGGTGTACAACGACATCAAGGACGAGGTGGGTTTCCTGGCCGAGTGCCAGGTCGGCCATCAGATGGGCATGGACGGCAAGACACTGATCCACCCCAGCCAGGTCGATCCGTGCAATGGAGCGTTCTCGCCCGAGGTCGACGAGATCGAGCTGGCCGAGCGGATCATCGCCGCCTTCGACGAGGCCGAAGCCGACGGGCGCGGCGTGGTAACTGTGGACGGACGGATGATCGAGAACCTGCACGTCGACGAGGCCCGCCGGATGCTGGCCATCCGGGATGCAATCGAGGCGGCCGGCACCTGAGGGTCCCGACGCTGCGATCATGCGGGCAATTCAGCCGTAGAACGCGAAGGCCAGTTCGTTCAATGACTGGACCTTCCACACCAGGGCCAGTCCAGAGCCGACGAAGGTCAGGGCCGGTCCGTTGTCCACAGCCGCTTAGGGTTGGAGCGTCATCGCCGACCACGTCCCGGTTCTGGAGTCGTAGGAGGCGTAAGCGACCTTATGAGTGTTGGTGACCCAGGCGGCATACAGCAGGCTTCCGCAGGCCGTAAGGGCCGGTCCCGCCTGCCTAGGTTCTCCAGAGCGGCACCGAGACGGTCAGTGCCGCGCTGGTCTGGGCGATGCCGTTGGTGGCCGTGATCGTGTAGGTACCAGGAGTTGACGACCCGCACACGTTGGCCGTGCATGTGACGTTTGGATCCGTGACCGTCAACACGGTCGATCCGGTGACATCACCCAGGCTGTGCCCCATCCCGTCGTACCCGGTGACCGTGTACTGCTGGGTGTCACCCGCTGCGATGGTCGAAGCGGTCGGAGAGATGACCATCGATGCCACCAGACTCGAGGAGACGTTCAACGCCTCAGACACCACCCCGGCCGCCGTCCACCTGAACCGGGAGGCGCGGGCGCAGGGGCGGCGGGTCATTCGGACGAGATTCGCTTCACTCGGTAGGCTGTCCTTGTAACTCAAAGCGGCCGGTCCATTACCCTCTGGCTTGGCTGGGAGACGCCCAAGGAGATCAGACGATGATCAAGGAACTCAACGAGCTTCCGCCAGGCGTGATCGGATTTGAGGCGAGCGGCAAGCTGGAAGCTGCCGACTATCGAGACGTGATCCTGCCCTCTCTAGTTCGGGCGGCGGAGTCTGGCGAAGTCCGATTCGTCATTGTGATGATCGACATTCACGGCATGTCCGGTGGCGCGGTGTGGGAGGATCTGAAGATAGGCATCGAACACCTGCGGGCCTGGAAACGCATCGCTTTGATCACCGATATCGAGTGGATGACCCAACTCACGTCGCTTTTCGGATGGATGACACCTGGCGACGTAAAGACGTTTCCACTGAGTGAGCGCGATCAGGCGATCGAGTGGGCGGCTTCCTGACTCACCGGGCGCCGATCGACGACGTCAATGACAAACCGTCTTCACGAGCCTTTCCGCTTTGGTGTCAGTTAGCTCTCGTGATGCAGTGCAAGCGCCGCTACTGCAGCGTGCACCGTCGGGAACACAGTCTCAATCATCACCCCGTCTCGGGCCGGCACCTGGGGAAATTCGATGATCGAGAGAAGGGAATGTGCGTGATCGGCGTCACACCAACACAGGTGGAGTACTTCGACTTCGGCGCTCCGATCAACGTGATGCCGCCACCGACCTGCCAGACGGTCGACTTCTCCTCAATGCCGGGCTCACTGTCTTGGGGCACGTCAGGCGCCTGACTCGGCAGCTGCAGCCCGACCTGCGAATGGGTCCGGCCGGTAGGGGGCTCCTGGCAAATGGCGTTGCACCCTGGAAGAAGGGCTGGGAACGCTGACCGAACTGAGCCGCGCGGAGCACGTC
>Ga0209068_10001000_pt1 | contig 14394 bp, 14 predicted proteins | sample ColStrG_CSR_2012_FD_187200 | JGI IMG/M metagenome (GOLD analysis project Ga0209068, IMG submission 187200) | Freshwater sediment microbial communities in response to fracking from Pennsylvania, USA - Cold Stream Run_MetaG_CSR_2012 (SPAdes)... | ecosystem: Environmental > Aquatic > Freshwater >... | reverse complement strand
TTGCTCTGCGTGGAGATCCTGTCGCCGGACGACAGCATGATCTCGATGCAGGAACGCATCAAAGACTACGTGGCGTTTGGAACGGAGAACGTGTGGATTTTCGATCCCCGCTGCAAGAAGGCTTATTGGGCGGACGTGGAGGGCGTGTATGAAGCAATTAATGGCGTTTTCGAAGCGCGTGGAGGCGCCTATTCGCATCGACTTGAGCTTGCTTTGGCCTGGGTGAAGGGCGCCGATGCAGCTCAGACAACGATAGTTTCGCGCCGCCTCTTAGAAGCATCGTTAACTAGCAAAGGCCGGATACCCTCGCAGGAGGCACGCTTGCCACAATGGAAATACCGTTGCCGACATCGCCCAACACACTTGCTCTCATCTTCGATATGGACGGCGTGCTGGTTCATTCAATGCCGCTGCACACGTTGGCCTGGGAGCGCTATTTAGCCGAGCTGGGCATCACCATTGAAAATCTGGAAAAGCGCATGCACGGGAAGCGCAACTCGGAGTTGGTTCGCGATATGATCGGCGCCGACCTTCCCGAAGACGCCGTTTTTCAACACGGGGCCGAGAAAGAGCGCCTGTTCCGTGAGATGTTGATCAACGACGGCTTGAGCCAATACGCTATTCCCGGCCTGCATGAATTTCTCGTGCGACATCGGGATGTCCCAAAGGCCGTCGCCTCCAACGCCGAGCCCCAGAATATCGATTTCGTACTCGACCGTTACCACTTGCGCGCTTTTTTTCCGGTGACGGTCAACGGCATGGAGGTGAAGCGTCCCAAGCCGTTCCCGGATGTTTTCCTCGAAGCGGCGCGCCGTCTGAACACCGAGCCCAAGAACTGCATTGTGTTCGAAGACTCGCCGACGGGCGTCGCGGCTGCACGCGGGGCCGGCATGCGGGTGGTGGGAGTGGAGACTACGCCGACAACGTTTGAAGGGATCGACCTGAGGATCAGGGATTTTGTGGATCCTGCGTTAGAACCGTGGCTGAGTGCGCAATAGGGGAAGCAGCGGGAGGGGACACCCCTGCATTTTTGACGCTCGCGGGTTTTGCCAGAAGAAGCCCGGAATGTCCCCGAGGGAAGTGGGGTGCTGCTACAATCCCGGTCATGTTCTCAGGTATTGAACATTTTGCCATTGCTTCGCCCAACCCCAAGTTGCTGGCAGAGTGGTACGTCGCGAACCTGGAGTTCTCCCTTATCTACGAATACGCCGGCAACTATTTCGTCGAGGCCAAAAATGGCGGACTCGTCGAAATTATCCCAGCCGAAGGCGAGCGCGGCGGCGCCACCCCGAAGACGCCCGGCATGCGGCATATCGCCATTTCGGTGGACGATTTCGACGCCGGCCTCGAACAATTGAAGAAGCAGGGCGTTCGTTTCGCCGGCGAGCCTTACGAAACCTCCGGCAACCGTTTGGTATTTTTCAACGACGCCGACGGCAACTTGGTCCACTTGATAAAGCGAGCGAAACCGATGCCCCGGAACAGCGCCTGACGGGATGCTGAACAGGGTCTTCAAGGCGTTCGCGTATCCGGACTTCCGTTTGATGTGGTTCGGCGCCTGCACGTCTAGTATCGGCACGTGGATGCAGATTCTGGCGCAAAGCTGGTTGGTATACCAGATCTCAAAGTCGCCGTTCTATCTCAGTCTCGATACTTTTTTCGGCCAAGTTCCCATTTTCCTGTTCTCGCTTTTCGGCGGAGTTTTTGCCGATCGCGTGAGCCGGCGGCGCTTGCTGTTGATGTCGCAGGCGATTCAACTGACCTCCGCCTTCACGCTGGCATTCCTGGTAAGGAATGGCTTGAAAGAGGTCTGGCCTATCTGGTGCCTCTCTTTCACGGTGGGAGTTGCGCAATCGTTCGGCGGTCCCGCCTATGCGGCGCTGGTGCCGACGTTGGTGAAGAAAGAGGATCTGCAGAACGCCATCGCCCTCAACTCCATTCAGTTCAATCTGGCGCGCGTGGTAGGCCCGGCGCTCGGCGGAATCGCGCTGAACACTTTGGGCGCTTTCTGGTGCTTTGCGCTGAATGGCATCTCATACCTGGCCGTGATCGCTTCTCTGCTTGCTATCCGCACGACCTTTGTGCCCGCGGTCGCGCAGGAATCGGTCATCAAAAGCATGCGACAAGGAATCGATTTCTTGCGTAAGCGCGAAGGCATGGTGAGCCTGGTAACGCTGGCGTTTTTCGTAACGCTCCTCTCTTACCCGCTTATCACCTTCTTGCCGGTGATGGCGCGCGATGTTTTTCACGGAACTTCGAAGACATTTACGCTGTTTCTGTGCCTCTCCGGCGCTGGATCGGTAACCGGCGCGCTGTTGATTGCCGGGCGTGCGGCGCAGGCGGGACAGGCCACGAGGTCACTTGAGGCATTGCTTTTGCTGGGTGTAGTGATTTCCACATTTGGGCTATCGCACTTTCTGCCCTTGAGCACGGCAGCGATCTTCCTGGCGGGTGCGCTTTTGATGATCGTCTTCGCCCTCAATACCTCGCTGGTGCAATCGCACGTAGCCGATGCCATGCGCGGGCGAGTTATGAGCGTTTACAACGTGGCGTTTCGCGGCGGCATGCCGTTAGGCAGCGTGATCTGCGGCTATTTGATTGAGAAAACCTCGGCGCCCGTGATTATGGCCGGAAACGGCGTGCTGGTCGTGGCGCTAGCCCTGTATTTTCTGTTGATCCAGAAGAAACTCGCGAAACTCTAGCTTGTCCAAACCGTCATCCTTAGAATGAAGGCAGTAATGCTTAAAGCTATATTTTCCTTTTTATGCGCCAGCGCACTCCTGCTGGCGGCGCTTCCGTCCGAACTCGCCGTGGCCCGGGACCACCAGGATCTAGCCACGCTCAATCGCCTTATTACGCAGTATCAGCAAGCGCTGCAAGCAAGCCCGCAGTCTGCGGACGCTCACTACAAACTCGCGCTCGCCAATTCTTACGCCGCCGAAGTCGCCATGGAATTGCGCGACAAAAGGAAGTCGGAAGCCTACGCCGAGGCGGGCATGGATTTCGCGCAGAAAGCCGCCAGCGCTAATGCCAACAATGCGGAATACCACCGACTGTTAGGCGAACTGTGCGGCCAAGTAATTCCCGCCAATCCGATTTTCGGGGCGCTTAAATATGGCCAGTGCGCGCGCGATGAAATCGATAAGGCCATTCAACTTGACGGCAAGCTGGCGTTGGCGTTTGTCAGCCGCGGGGTGGGCAATTATTATTTGCCGTCTTCCATGGGCGGTGGCATCGATATCGCGCTCAAGGATTTCAACAAAGCTCTTTCGCTCGACCCCAAACTTTCCGAAGCTTATCTCTGGAAGGGCGTAACTTTGCGCAAGGCGAACCGCAATGCCGAGGCGCGCCAAGCTCTGCAAAAGGCTCTGGAGATTAACCCGCAAAGAATGTGGACTAAACAGCAGTTGCAAAAAACGCCGGCGAGTTGATGTTGCGTCTCCCGTTGTTGTGTCTCGCCATGCTCGCAGCCGCTTGGCTCGAGTTTCGCGTGTTCCCGGGCCACACCTATTTGGAGGCCGATAGCCAACTCTATTTGCCGATGCTGGAACGAGTAGATTCGCCAGGTTTGCTGGCCCGCGACTTGGTGGCGGCAAACCCGAGCCTCTTACTCACTGCATACGACGAGGTGACGGTATTGCTGCATAAAGAAGGCAGGCTGACGTTCCGGCGCGCGCTTCTCGGGCAGCAGTTCTTTTTCCGTATCGCGGCGCTGGCAGGGGTATTTCTGCTGGCGCGCGCCACCGGCCTGAGTCAACTCTTTGCGTTTCTCATAGCGGTGATCGTCAACTTTGGCGCGGCGCTAGCCGGACCCGCCGCTTTTGTCACGGATCGCGAACCCCTGCCGACGGCCTTCGCGTTCTCTTTGGCGTTGCTGGCGATGGGTTTCCTGGCGCGCGAGAAACCTCTACTGGCCGGTTTGGCGGGTGGAGTCGCCTTTCTTTACGATCCCGTGTTGGCATTGCCCTTTTGGTGCATCCTGCTGATAGGTCTTTGTTTTGACCGCGAGCTGCGCCGGCTGGCGCGGCCCATGCTCCCCATTTTGGTGGTGTTCGTTTTGCTGCTGGCAAATCTGGCGCAACTCCAGCCGGAAGCCGGCGGCGAGGCTATTTTTGCGCGCGTCTCACCACAATTAGCGGCGTTTCAGCGGACATACGCTCCTAATCTTTATGTAAGCTCGTGGCCGCCCGGCGAAATGTATCAACTGCTGGCGCTCTATGTTTTCGCGCTTTGGGCGGCGGCGCGCACTTGGCCGTTGTTGCCCCGCCGTTTTCGCTGGCTGGTTCTAGGTGGCGGTTTCTGCGGACTGCTCTCGACGCCGATCTCGTATCTGCTGCTCGATCAAAATCATTTCGCTTGGGCGGCCCGCCTGAGGCTACCGCGAACTTTGCTTTTCACGGCGGCGGCAGCCGCCTTGCTCTTCGGACTGGCGGGTATGCGCGCCATTTTGCACCGTCACGGTTGGGAAGCTCTGGGTTGGTTTACGTTGCTGTTCACCCTGCCTTTGAGCTCGGGCCTGTTCGACTTTTTCCGCGTTACGAATGAGCAGCGGCTGAGTCAATTTGCGGTAGCGTGCGCGCTGGCGGCGCTGCTCACCGGTTTGTTGTGGGGCTTTGCGTCACGCTCTGGCGCGGCAAGGTTCCTGACGCTTGCGGCGCCCGTCTTGGCGAGTCTCGCTTTGGCGCGCCTGCCTGGACTCCGGCCACCGCCCGCTCCATTCCGGCAGTCGGTCGCGGAATTGGCAGCCTGGGCCGATGGCGGCACCTGGGGCAGCTCTGTTTTCCTTTTCGCCGATGCGGATCGCGCCGCTTATCCTGGAGTATTTCGCGCGCTATCGCGGCATGCTCTCTGGGCCGATTGGAAGAGCAGGGAGGGTGTGGCGTATTCGGAGATGGCGGCCCTGCGATGGCAAGAGCGCTGGCAGCAAGCTATGCGGAATGGGTTTTCGACTGCGACGCTTGAAAGCATTCTGCCACTGCCGATCGACTATTACGTGCTCAGGCGGCAAAATCAATTGCTGGGCGCGCGTTATGCGTTTCTGAATCGCGATTTCGTGGTTTATGATGCGCAAGATCTACGTGGCGCCCGAAAGCCGCTTCAATTAGGCCCTTAGGTTAAGCCCGTTGATTTGAGTTGAAGAAATTGCCGCCGTCAGGCATCCAAACGATATGTCGGCGTTGCAGCGTGCCAAGAGGAAGGGCCGCAAGTTCGAAAATCCTGTTGAGACGCAAGTGGGCGGCTTCGGCATGATTCCGAAAGTCCTAAAGCTTTATGCGTCGTCCAATAAGGAAGAGCGCGTTCCGCCACAAGCCCTCGGCCCTTTCAAGACAGATGCGCGGATATATAGCCGGGCGCCCGCCAGTGGATTGCGCGTGACTTGGTTTGGACACTCCTCGCTGCTCGTCGAAATCGATGGCCTGCGAGTCCTGGTGGATCCGGTTTGGGACAAACGCGCGTCGCCACTGCGCTGGCTGGGGCCGAAACGATTCTTTGAGCCTCCCTTGCCGTTGGACGAATTGCCGGCGATCGACGTGGTGCTAGTGTCGCACGACCACTACGATCATCTGGGAAAGCAGACAATCCAGCGGCTGGCGAAGCTCGATCCTGTCAAGAAGGCGCGCTGGGTGACTTCGCTGGGTGTCGGGAGGAGGTTACGCGATTTCGGCGTACGGGAGGAGCAAATTACCGAGCTGGATTGGACGGAATCGACAACTATTGCGGAGTTGACGATCACGGCTTTACCGGCGCGGCACTTTTCTGGGAGAGGAGCGTGGGGCCGCTTCGAGACACTCTGGTCCTCCTTCGTGCTGAAGGGGAGACGGCACAGTGTTTACTTCGGAGCGGACTCGGGATTGTGGGAGGGGTTTGCGCACATTGGCCGCGAGTATGGACCGTTCGACTTGACGATGCTCGAAATAGGAGCGTACAACGAGCTTTGGAAGTCAATCCATATGGGGCCGGATGGCGCGGCGGAGGCTTTTGCCGCGTTGGGAGCATCGGGGTTGCTGATGCCCATTCACTGGGGGCTGTTCGAGCTAGCGCCGCATGGCTGGCGCCAGCCGATGGAACGGATCGCAGAACTGGCGGACAAGCTCGGAGTGAAGCTATGGTCGCCTGAGCCAGGGGCGCCGACAGAGGTGACTGCGGAGAGAGAGCATCGGTCGGATTGGTGGCGAGCTTAGCCGACTACTTACTTGGCTACCAGCATCTGGCTGGCGATCCACCGATACGTCTTTTCCATGCCATTCTTGAGTCGTATTTCCGGTTCCCAATTCAAGTAACGGCGGATTTTGGTGTTATCGCTATTGCGGCCATTGACGCCTTTGGGCGCATCGAGCTTATAGCGCCTGTGCAACTTGATCCCCGCAATCCCCTCGACAATATCGACCAACTGATTAATCGTTACCAACTCACTGCTACCCAAGTTCAAGGGTTCGTGGATCTCGCTCTCCATGATCATCTGAATGCCCTTAAGGCAATCGTCTATGTACATGAAGCTGCGGGTTTGTTCGCCATCGCCCCAAATTTCTATCTGGTGGTTGCCGGAGGTCTCCGCCTCCAGCACCTTCCGGCAAATAGCGGCGGGCGCTTTCTCGCGGCCGCCATCGAAGGTGCCCAATGGGCCGTAGACATTGTGAAAACGCGCAACCCGGCATTGCAAGCCGAAGTCTTCTTCAAAATGCCGGCACATCCGCTCGCTGAACAGCTTCTCCCAGCCATAGCCGTCTTCCGGTAGAGCCGGGTAGGCGTCTTCTTCGGCAAGAGGGGTAACATTGGCACTCTTCTGCTTGTCGGCGTTATACACACAAGCCGAGGAAGCAAAGAAGTATCGCTGGATCCCCGCGGCGCGCGACGCCAGCAGCAAATGGGTATTGATCAGCACGCTCAACATGCAAAGGGCCTTGTTGTTCTCGATAAAACCCATACCGCCCATGTCGGCGGCCAGGTTGAAAACCACGTCGACGCCCGCCACAGCCTTTTCGCAGGCGGCTCTCTCGCCTAGATCCAGCACGAGATTCTCGATCGTCCGCTCGCGTTGATACCAGTGATCGAGGGGCTTGTGATCAACGGACCGAACGACGTCCATCCCCCGATCGCGCAGATAGGCGACTAAATGTCCGCCGATAAACCCCCCGCCGCCGCAAACGGCGATCTTCTTGCCGGAAAGCGAAAATGCCCGATCTCTGCTCATTGCTTCCTCATCTCCAAGCTCAAGACTCATTGTTCCTCAAGCGATTGAACCTTCAGCCGCCTTACTCGTTTGCTGTGCCGGCAAAAGGTTGCGCAAGTTTCTGTCAAAGGCATCGAGTACCGTTTCGCGCGAAAAGTGCCTTCGATAGGTCCGGTGGCAGCGCTCTTGCAGCGAAGGCAGCGAATTCATATCGTTAGCCAAATCGCCAAGCTGCCGTGCTATCTCCGCCTCGCCACCCGGGGAACAAACCCAGCCAAGCCCATGGTGGCGGATGATTTGCGCGATGCAGCACTGTTCACTGCCGATGAAGAGAACGGGCCGGCCGGCCGCCAGTGCGCCGAAGAACTTGGAAGGCACCACCGTGCCCGTCCATTCGGGGCGCAGCGAAACCACGTGAATATCGGCGCTGCTCAGCCGGGCTTCCAGTTGGTCGGCGGGCGCGAACGGGGCGAATGAGATATTGCGGTCGTCGCTGGTGATCGCGTCTTGCACCTCCGCGATTCGATTGCCGCGGGTACTCAGGGAAAAGTGGGCGTCCACGTCTCGCATTTGACGCGCGATGGCCAGCATCTCGGCGAAAGAGTGAGCGCGGCCGAAATTTCCCGAGTACATGATGGCCAATTTACTGTGGCCGAAAACGGCCTTCCGCTCAAGCGGGTTTACTTCGGTAACGGCAGCGGGCTCCACCAGCGCCCAGGGCCAGAGCCGAGCCCGGCCTGCCGCGGTGCGATATTCCGACAAGAGGCCACCCATACATTCGCCGATGTCCACCAGCAGATCCACCCGGCGGTAAGACAGCGCCATCAGGCGGCGCAGTAGATTCAGCAGGAAGCCAGGCTTTAGAATGCCGTCGGCCACCGCGGCCTCCGGGTACAGGTCGAGGCACCAGTGGACGATTTTGCGGGACGGGCGCAGGAGCTTCCATGGCGTCGCGACAGCTACGCTTAGGATCGGGTCTGTCCCGATAATCACGACATCGGCTTCCGTACTCAACCTCTTCAAGCTCCAAGCGGCCAGCATCCAGAGGCAATTCGCGATTCGTCCCCAGCCTGTGTTTTGCGGGAACGCCGGCCGCCATATCCTCTTGATCGTAACTCCGCGATAGGAGTCGCGCTTGGGATATGTATCGGTTGCGCGGCAACTCCTATTACAGGGCATGGCTGTTACGTTCCATCCGCGGCTCGCCAGCCCTTCGGCCAGCTCAGTCAGATGAATGGCGCTGACTACATCGTCAGGGTAGAAGTATTGGTAGAAAATTAGCGCTGTGGGCATAGTGGCGGAATGCAATCAGGCTTGTGTGTAAGGGGCTGACGGGTATGCAATCGAATTCCAAGCGGCCATGGTCAGAGGTTTACGCGCAGCCTTTGGAGTGTGAGCGTCAAAAAGAGAGTAGTCAGCTTCTCGTAACAGGCGGGCAACGCTATCCGCGTTGCTCTCGCGGACCTCGCAAAGGATACGCGGGCGCGCTTCGGCTAAAATGCGCCGCGCACCGCGTAGCACGGCGACCTCCAGGCCTTCGACATCGATTTTCAGCACATTCGGCGGCGGGTAAACGCCTAATAGCCAATCGAGCGTGAGGCACAAAGTGGCTTGAGTGTTCCGAACGCCGCCGGCTGAGCAGTTTCCCCCGTCGGGCAGGTGATTCGACGCCCGCCCGCGCGCCGCCACCATCAGATTGGTTAAACGGATCTTATCTGAAACGGCCATCGAGAGAACGTCTACATGAGCGGCCGTCGATTCGCCCAAAGCCGCCGACCGATGCAACAAGTTGGCCAACCAGGCATCAGGCTCGAGCGCGAGCACCCGGCCGCGCGCGCCGGCCAAGCCAGCGGCGGAAAACGCGAATAGTCCGACGTTCGCCCCGACGTCCCAGACAACGTCGCCCGGCGCCACCAGTTCCTCAGCAGCGGCGAGAAGCTGCGGATCGACGCTCTCTAGATTCTTGAACCAGTAGCGCAGTGCCGAGCCGGGCGAAACGTTGATCCGCCCGCCGCCGAAGCGCGGTGGAAGGTTGCGCCTCAGCACGACGCCGCGACTTATATATTCAATAGCGGATCGTAAATACTTCATGTAGAACTCCCGCGACCAGGAGGTCGCGCGCGGACGAGGACGTCCGCCCTACAGCGCCAGCGACTTTCGCTTCCCCGCGAGAAACTCCCGCGCGCGCTTGCGTTCGCGGCGGGACTCTAATAGCATCCGCCGGTCGAAAGCCGATCCCCGCAGCATCTGCCAGGCAAAGCGGAGGAACTCGGGGGCATTTGGTTTGGGACCCTCTCCCGGCCGGAAGGAAGCCATAATTTCATCGGAGGCCGCCAACCCCGCTACCACGCTTGCGATGTAGTCCTTGGTCAGTCGGCGCGACGGTATCAGGTGAGTGAGTTGCAGCGCTCGGAAGCTCCCGGTTCCCATTCCAAGATCGATGGCGCACCAGGCGAGGTCAATGTCTTCGCAAGACCCCATGCCGGCACCCGTTCTTCCCAGGCTGGTGCGCATGGGATTGGCCCGGCTCTTGCGCTCATAGTCTTCGGCGACGACACGGCGTACGCAAAGCCCGGCGCCGAAGGGAACGGCGTCCGACCCGGCCAGGATATTTGACCAGTAGTCGCGTTTCAACTCACGGATCGCGAGCGCCCACAGATAGCGCTCCATCCACGCGGGAGGCGGTTCCTCAAATTCGCCTTTTGTCGACGCTCCGAAGGCGCCAATCTGGCGGTATGCCCGCGATATCTCGACGGCCACCGACAAATAGTCTTCGGAAAGCACATTATCGTCATCGACAAAGACCACCAATTCGCCGGCCGATTCGCGAATGCCGCACAGTCGCGCTTGCGTTAGGCCAATCTTTTCTTCACGGACGTGCCTGGCGTTGCGATGCCATGAAAGGTCCCAGGAAAACTCCAGCCTTGTTTTTGAGGCATTGTCGATGACAAGAAGCTCCCAATCCTTGGTGGGTAACGTTTGCGCCCGCAGCGCGGCCAGCACGCGCCTGAAGTAGTTTTCGTTGGGGTTGTGGCTACAGATTACGACCGAAATCATCGATTCACCCGCCGGCTTACCTTTGTGGCTAGCGCTCGAAAGGGGATTTGCAGATACCACGGTACGGACATCGAACCGTTCTCTATCGCCGTCAAAAAGCTTGCCTCCGCAAAGAGGCGGAGCATGTCCGGATGAATCACCGCTTTTAGGCGGGGCTCCCGTGAGGCGCGCCTGAGATCCTTGCGCGCCGTGAAAATGTTCTGCCGATACCACGGCTCAACCGCCGCCTCATCCCAGAGCTTCCACCTAATTTCGTCATCGCAGGCATAGCCCAGGGAATTGAAGCGTTGCTGCCACCATTGCGGCCATTGGCAGTTGACATGGTGTTGTCCAGGCTGGCCCGGACAAGCCGCCGAGAACAAAACGCAATCCGCGTGCCGGGTCAGAGTTCCCAAGAGCGCATCGGCGTGGGCTTGGTCCAGGTGTTCGGCCACTTCCAGGCAAAGGACAAGATCGAACTTGCGCCCCAATTCCACGGGTCGAGTTAAATCGAGGCAGCGAAACATATCGGCCGGGATCAACAATTGTTTGGCGGGAATCGGAACGCCGTCTATTCCAAAGGCATCCGTCACTCCTTGATCCAGCGCCGCGCGCAACCAGGTGCCCGTTCCGCACCCGACATCCAGGACACTCGCCGGTAGAACTCCGCCTGGGAGTTTGGAAAACGCCGCTCGCGCGCCATCGAGGGTATGGAGATTCAGCGCGTGATCGTAATCGATATCGGTGGTCATGCGTCAGGCGGCCTTCTTTATAAAGCAAACCGCGCCGGAACACTCAATGCGCTCCGTCGCGGATCTGGCGCTCAGAAAATCGTGAACGGCGCGGCTGCACCCATCCCACGTGTAGTAGTCGTCGATAATGATGAGACCGCCCGGAGCCACCCGGTTAAATAGGTTCTCCAGGCAAACGATCGTTGACTCATACCAATCGCCGTCGAGCCGGAGCAGAGCGATTGGGTCGCCTAAACGATGAGAAGGCACGGTCTTCTCAAACCAACCGGTAACCAGTTCCACGTTCTTCGCTCCCGCCTGTTGCATTGCTTGTCTGGCAAAGTGCGATTCAGCCGAACAGTTTTGGTGGTAATCGGGCGCTTCCGTGCGTTGTTGCCAATCGCGAGCGGCAGGCCCGTCGATTTCTTTGGCGGGAGGTAGACCTTCGAAGCTGTCGAACAGGAAATATTTCCGATTGGGACCGAGAACAGCCGCGATCCCCGCGCTCATCCCGCCGCGCCACACGCCGCACTCGACCACGCATCCGTCGATCGCCTTGACCCGGTCCGCAAGCGTCAGGTTCTCCACAAACACTTGCGGGGAAATCATGGTAAACGGCTTGAAGCGGCGATAAATAGCCAGCTTCTGCCGCCGCGCGTAGTAGCGCCCGCATAGTGAAAGGCCGCGGCCAAGGGTGTTCATGCGGACAAAACCACCCCATCGCCGGCGGTTATTCGCTCATACTCGCAAGTTGCGTCTGCCACCAGAAATCCATGATCGGCGTTGTGTGGAAAGCTGCGGTTTGCCACCGGACTGTCATAGATCTGTATCGCCACTACATTCCTTACATAGTCGACCGTTGAAGAGAAATGCGTGCCTATCCATAGATCCAACGAATAGCGCCCTGGGATCAGAGCCGGTAGCCGTAGCGTAATATCGAGTTGGTGTTTCCCCCGTTGAAGCTCCAGAAACGGCTCGCTCTTGGGTACCGCTTGAAGCAACGGAGTGCCCAGTACGTCGCATAGGTCGACCGCGACGAAACTCCGTGGATAGTCTTCTTCCAGGCAGACAAGTTCCGCCTGAATGCCTAGCAGCAAGTTCGGCTGCTTTCCCCGAACATGAGCTTTAATGCTATTGAAGAAGACCGGCTGCATTGCGGGATTGCCGCTGGGTCTTTCCCAAGTCGATTCAGAACCTCCGTCATTGAGGCCCAGGTAGGATTCAATCACGCGGCTTGGCGGGCCACTATCGGCGAGTCCGCCATTTTGCAGCAGAATCGCCCGGGAGCAAAGGGTTCTGACGGCGGACATATTGTGGCTCACAAAAATCACCGTCCGCCCTTGCTGTTTCGCAACGTCCTCCATCTTCCCGAGGCATTTCTTTTGAAACTCAGCGTCTCCCACCGCGAGGACTTCGTCAATGACCAGAATTTCCGGCTCCAAGTGCGAGGCCACCGCGAATGCCAGCCTTACGTACATTCCGCTGCTGTAATGTTTAACGGCGGTGTCCAGGAATTTTTCGATTCCCGAGAACGCCACGATCTCGTCGAACTTTCGTTGAATTTCCACTCGAGTCATGCCGAGAATCGACCCGTTCATGTAGATATTCTCCCGGCCGCTGAGTTCGGGATGAAATCCTGTTCCGACCTCTAAGAGGCTGGCCAGGCGGCCGCGGAGTTGCGCACGGCCCGTCGTCGGCGCGGTAATGCGGGAAAGGATTTTCAGCAATGTCGATTTACCTGCGCCGTTCCTGCCGATTACGCCCACAACCTCGCCTTGCTTTATCTCGAACGATACCTTCTTCAGCGCCCAAAAGGTTTCGTCCGCCGCCGGTGTGCGGCTTCGCCTTGAAAAAGCGCCCGCAATCGAGTCTCGCAGCGAATTGTAACGCGGCCGCGAGCCGCTACGCCCCAGGCGATAGCGTTTTCCCAGACCTTCCACACTGATTGCGATATAAGACATGCCGGCTAGACAACATCCGCGAACGTTCTTTCCATTCGCCGGAAATAGAAAGCCCCGCCCATGAGAATCATGATTGACGCTATCGCCGACGCGAAGATCTCAGACCCCGGAGGTTTAGTTCCCAGCATGGCCCAACGAAACCCTTCCACCACTCCCACCATGGGATTGAGACCATACGCGGTTCTCCAGGGTTCCTGAAGAAGGCTCGCGGGGTAAGCGATCGGTGTCGCAAACATCCAGAACTGTGTGAGGAACGGAACGGTGTACCGTACGTCGCGATACTGCACGTTCAAGGCTGAGAGCCAGAGGCCAACTCCTAAAGCAACTAACAAGGACAGCAGGAAGAATAGCGGAAGAGTGACGATTGCGGCTGATGGTGTAATCCGGTAGAAGGCCATCATGCCAAGTAAGAGAACGAACGAGATTCCGAAATCCACAATTCCGCTGGCGACCGAAGAAATCGGCACGATCAATCGTGGAAAATAGACTTTGGAGACCAAATTGGAATTTGTGACGAGGCTGGTGGACGATTGGGTCAGGCCATTGGCGAAGAATGTCCAGGGAATCAGCGCCGCAAGCGTGAATAGAGGGTACGGCGCGCCATCGGAGGGCATCTTGCCGAGCCGCCCGAAGAACAGGCTGAAAAGCAACATGGTAAACAAAGGCTGGATCACCGCCCATGCGGCGCCGAGGAGCGTTTGCTTGTAGCGAACTTTGACCTCGCGCAATGTCAGAAAGTAGAGCAATTCACGGTAGCTCCAAAGCTCTTTCAGTTGGAGCGAAATCCAGCCTTCGGCCGGTTCGATTACCAAGAGCGGCAGGGTCTCAAACGTTGTAGTGGACATAGAAGTTACCTGTAGGGCGGACGTCTTCGTCCGCACGCGACCTCCTGGTCGCGCCGATCAAATTGCCGCGCGCTCATAAAGCTCCTGGAAACCGGCCGCCGTATCGGCCATGGAATACCGCGAGAGCACGTTCGCGCCCTTCTCCGCAAGACTGCCCCGTAGCTTCTCGTCAGTCAGCACCGCGTTCATATGTTCCGCAAGCTGCGCCGGAGAACCCGGATCGAAATAGAGAGCGCCGTCTTGCGCCACCTCGGGCAATACCGTTGCATTGGACGAAATCACCGGCAACCGCGCGTGGAACGATTCAAAGATGGGCAGCCCGAAACCCTCAAATTTGCTGGCGAACACCAAGGCCGTCGCCTTTCTGTATAGTGCCTGGAGTTCGTCCGTCTCCACGAATCCCAGGTAATGAACCTGCTCCGCCAACTGCAAACCAAGGGCGAGCTTTTCAAGCCGGCCTCGGAAATCTGTGCTCGTCCCGCTGAAGTAAACGTCGACGCTACGACCGCGCTCCCGCTTCAGTATTTCCAACGCTCGAATCACAGTCTCATGATTCTTATGCGGGAAGGTGACGGCGGGGTAAAAGAAAAATTGCTTGGGGAGGCTGAATTTGCGGGCCACCGCGTTGGCCGCTTCGTCCGAAACCGGCG
>Ga0209068_10000999_pt1 | contig 14399 bp, 12 predicted proteins | sample ColStrG_CSR_2012_FD_187200 | JGI IMG/M metagenome (GOLD analysis project Ga0209068, IMG submission 187200) | Freshwater sediment microbial communities in response to fracking from Pennsylvania, USA - Cold Stream Run_MetaG_CSR_2012 (SPAdes)... | ecosystem: Environmental > Aquatic > Freshwater >... | reverse complement strand
GATCTGGATGGCAGTCGTAGTTAGATAGCGTGCTTGGAATCATGCACCGGGCAAAATGGATCGTTACTCGATCACCTTATCGGCGCGCGCGAGCAGCGATGACGGGATCGTCACACCTAGGGTCTTTGCGGTTTTCAAGTTAACGACCAGATCGAATTTGGTTGCCTGTTCCACAGGCAGATCGCCCGCGTTGGCGCCCTTCAAGATGCGATCCACATAGTAGGCCGCGCGGCGATACATTGCCGAGGCGTTCGGACCGAAGGCCAAAAGTGCCCCAGCCTCGGCAAATCCCCTGTACTGGGAGATGACAGCCAAAGAATGTGTCGCCGCCAAATTTAGGATTTCGTCCCTGTGTCGGGTGGCGACCACATCCGCGAGGACAATGAGCGCTTCGGCCCGACTGCGGCTTGCAGTCTGGAAGGCCGCAGTGAGGTCGGCTTCACCATGCACTGGGAGGGGCAGGAGCTCGAGGCCAAGCTCTCGGCTCGCAGCTTTAATTGCGCCAACGGCAATGTCTGCCCCGGGGTTGGGCTGGTACCAGAGGACAGCCACTCGGGAAAGGCTCGGGAAAGTTTCTTTGAGCAGCGCTAGCCCCTTACCACTCAGCTCGTCAACCTTGAAGCTCATGCCGGTAACGTTGCCACCCGGTCGTGAGAGACTAGTGACCAGGCCACTTTTTAAAGGGTCAGCGATCTGTGTCATGACAATCGGGATCGTCACGGTCGCTTTTTTGGCGGCCTGCACCGACGGTGTATTCAAGGCAAGGATTACATCAACCTTGAGCTCCGCGAGAATGTTAGCAAGCGCGGCTAGCCGTTGACTGTATCCCTCGGCATTCCGGACCTCTAACGCGATGTCCCGTCCCTCAACATAACCAAGCTCGCGAAGTCCTTGCCGAAAAGCGTCTAGAAATCCAGGGGGTGGGAGTTCCGGAGATAGAATGCCAATTCGGTGAAGTTTGACGGCTTGCTGCGCAAGCGCCGCGAACGGCAATAAGGCCGCAGCACCACCGAGAAGCCTGATAAAATCTCGTCGTTGCATGTGTGCCTCGTGAGGACCACACCATCTACGATGACTAGATTATAAGAGGTCACTACCAATCGGTGTGTGAGAAATGCACACAACCGGCCTCAGACGATGATCAGGCCCAATGTCCGCTTTGGGTCAAAAGCAGACATATGCGATGCAAAAAGCCATGTCCGCTTTACCCCCAAAAGCGGACATGTGCAGCGCAACTAGGGATGTCGGCTTTGTGCCATAAGCGGACGTGAGCAACCGCAGCAAACCATCCAGTATTCGATCACCTCGTCGGCGCTTGCCAGCAAGCTCGCAGGCATGTTCAAACCGAGCGTCTTGGCGGTCTTCAGGTTGATCATCAACTCGTATTTGGTCTCTCCCCTGAGGATGCGGTCAACGTAGGCTGCTGATCCGGCTACTGTTGTTATGAAATCCCGGCGCCGCATTGCCTTTTCCCCAAAGGACAAGGCCGACTATGGCTTACAGTCGCCTTAACCTTGCGATCCAAGACCATTCACAGCGGCGATAATAGCAACAGCGATCCCGGTGGCGATGAGGCCGTATTCAATGCGACACCGGGAAGCTTTTGGACGAACGTGAAAGTAGGCCGCCTTCAGGCGGCGGCCTTACTCATTTTGAAGTGAAGACCGTGTCGGCATCGCGGCCGCCGTCCGAGCCATTCAGCATTGTGCTGTTGAAACGGACGAGCGCAGCGGTTGCAATGGCCTCCTTTATTTGAGCATCGGTCGCACCAGCGGCTTTTGCCAATTTAGTGTGACCGTAAACGCAATATGCACAAGGAATTTGTGCTGCCACAGCGAGGCCAATGAGGTTCTTGGTTTTCCCGTCCAAAGCTCCCTTGGGATTCATCACGGCCAGCTGTTCGTCCCAATGCGGCTTCAGTGCCTGGTCAGGCACTGTCTGTTTCATCCATCCAGGGGGCTCCTGAGCGCTGACGCTTGGTTGCGTTGCCAAGGCCAACAACAGCGCTAGACCGGCACTCGCTAGTAGAGTTCTCATGACTGATCTCCCTTAAGCGTACAATGATGTGATTACAGCATGTATCGGAGGCCCACGAAACGGGGTCTCGGTATTCAATCAAAGGGCGACAATCTTGAGGCCGCCGATGTCGGCTTTGGGTCATTAGCGGACATATGCAGTGCAAAAGGGCATGTCCGCTTTGCCCCCAATAGCGACCGCGAAAGCGAATTCCCGCAAACGGTCGTGTCCGCTTTACCCCCGAAAGCGGACATTTGCGGTGCAACTAGGGATGTCCGCTTTGGGCCAATAGCGGACATCGCGCGGCTTTCCCCATTGCGCTGGCTGAATGCCAATTTGTCGAACGGCAAACGGCCTCGGGAATAATCCCAAGGCCGTTACCTGCCACGTTAGTTTCTGGCTTAGTTGCCGGTAGGCAGTGCGATGTTGACGCCTTCCTTCTTGAGTTGCTCTCGGACCCATTCGAACCTCTGAAAGTTCGACAGGGTGATTGGACCAGAGTAGGATTCGCTCTGCAGCTTACGCGGCGGGTACTGGACGTAGGTTTTCATCAACTCCTTGATCGAGTCGCCGATTGTGATCATGACCCATGTACGTTCTGTATAGTTATTCATGAAGATGTCGTAACGCTCCTGGGGGTCCTGCCATAGGTCGAAGACCTGAGGAACGGTGGCGACGTAAGACTCTGCACCTTTCCATCCGAGGTTCGAGTCAACGGCAAGACCACCGGTCTTCACGCCGTCATCGCCTCTCAGATTGAACACGGCTTTGTAGTTACCGACGCGTGCGGCACCGGGTGTCAACTCATTCTCGGTGAAGTAGAACCAGGACTTGCGCGCCGATTTGCCGGTGCCGAACAGCACTGGCGACATGTCGTAGCTGTCGAAGATGATCGGCTGACCGGCGCGGTCGTTTGTCGGCAGTTTCACGCCTGCCAGTGCCGCAAAGGTCGCCATGTAGTCCAGGCCGCCGACGATGTCGGAATTCTTCGACCCGGCCTTGATCTTCGGCCCCCATGCGAGCGATGGAACACGATTGCCACCCTCACGCACAGTGCCTTTGGTACCGCGGAAGGGTGTATAGCCTGCGTCGGGATAAACATCCTGCCAGGCACCGTTGTCAGTGGTCCAAAAAACATAAGTGTTCTTGTCGAGGCCGAGCGCACGGACCTTGTCCATGACCCTGCCGATCCGCGTATCGTTCTCCACGACCGAGTCTGCAAATTTGCTCTTCGACAGCGACTTCAGCTGAAATTCGGGAGCAGGCATGTTCGGCTGATGCACCTTCATGAAATTGATGCTCATGAAGAAGGGCTGTGTCGAACTTGCGTTGCGGTCCAGATAGTCGAGCGACGCTTTTTCGACGTACTCATCAAAGAACGGAATGCCGACGACGCCCTCCTGTCCGTTGATGATCGGCGTATTCACGTACTGACCGTTGATCTTGAAATCTTCCTTAGCTGGCTGTCCTGCGTTGCCTGACATCGCTCCCTTGGTGACGCGCTGGAACATCGCGCGCAGCTCGGGGTCCATGTCCGGGAACCAGGTCGGATCGGCATAAGTGTACGCGTTGAGATGATAGAGACCCGCGTATTTCATCTCGTCGTAGCCCTGCGCGTTGGGGAGCGCATAGTCGGCTTCACCGAGATGCCATTTGCCGGTGAAGAATGTTTTGTAGCCTCCGGTCTTAAGCACCGAGGCCAAGGTCCACTCTTCTCTCGGCAGCCCGCCGCCTTGACCCTGGAAAGCCACAGTGGTCATGCCGCTGCGATTGGGAATTCGACCGGTCTGCACTGCGGCGCGACCCGGCGTGCAGCTCGGCTGCGCGTAGAACGACATAAACTGCATGCCTTCCGCCGCTAGACGATCAAGATTGGGCGTTGGCATGCCGCGATTTTCGCCGCCACCATACGCACCGGCATCGCCGTAGCCGAAGTCGTCAGACAAGATAAGGATTATGTTTGGCTTTTGAGCTGGTGCTTGCGCTTGTGCAGCCGCTTGGCTGATCGATAGTGTACTGGTCGCAAGCAATGCCGCGCAGCCATACAAGGAAAGCCTGAAGGCGATCGCGTGCTTGAGCATAGTCAACTCCACTACTGTCGCGTTCGAAGCGTCGCTCCCGACGTTTCGTACAAACGTTCATTTTTATTTTTATTGGTGCGCCTAGCTCGGATACCGAGGAGCCTATCAATTCCATTAATTGCGGATAATGACAATCAGGTGATTTTCTGCGGAACAGCCAATCATTGAATGCCTTTTAAAGGTAGGCCATGTCCGCTTTGGGTCATAAGCAGACATGTGCAGCGCACAAGCCAATGTCCGCTATGGGCCAATAGCGGACATTCTTCTATTCATTCGATGACCTCGTCGGCACGAGCGAGCAGTTGGGGTGGGACGGTGAGGCCGAGCGCCTTGGCGGTCTTGAGGTTGATGATCAGCTCAAACTTTGTCGGTTGCACAACCGGTAGATTTGCCGGCTTTTCGCCCTTGAGGATTCTACCAAGGTAAAGACCCGTTTGGTGATACATCTCGAATGTGCTTGACCCGTAGCTCACTAGGCCGCCGGCGTCGACAGGCTCGCGACGCCAATACATCGTAGGCAGTGCGTGGCGCGCAGCTTGTTCGATGAGTTGCTTTGACCTCGTCAGAAAGAATGGGCTGGCAGTGATCAGAACTGCCCCAACGTTCCTTTGAACCATATCCGTGATTGCCGCGTTCAGGGAATTGTCGCTGTTCGCACGCTCAATAATGAGCTGGTGTCCGAGCGCAATCGCGGCCGCCTGTGCACTTACAACTTGCGATTCAGTCTCTTGCATCCGAGGGTCAACTAGAAGTGCAAATATTATTGGTCTCCGCAGTAGCTCGCCTAACAATCCGATCTGCTTCTCTATGACGACAGTCTGAAAGGACGTCACGCCCGTGAGATTCTGTCCGGGTCGGTTCAAACTCTCGACCAGTCCAAACCGGACAGGATCATCCGCAACAACGAATACGATCGGAATTTTTGTAGTCGCAGCTTTGGCTGCCGCCGCCGTAACCAAACCTCCTCCCGTTGCTACCGCTGCAACTTGTCGCTTGACCAAATCTTCCATCAGAGCCGGCAAACGATCGTATTGACCATTAGCAAATCGGATTTCGATTCGAACTTCACGGCCATCGACAAACCCAGCGTCGGCAAGCCCTTGGCGCAAAGCAGCTAGCATCGGAGCGTCGACTTCAGCAGACCTTGCGCTGAGGTATCCAACCACTGGCACAGGTAACTGCTGCGCTTGCGTCATAACGGGCCAACCGACCGCCGCGCCGCCGATAAGCTGGATGAACTCGCGTCGTCTCATTGCCTTCCCCGAGGCTCAACACACGACATGATACTGGCTTAGGCTGGGAGTTTGGAAGCGGCAGTTGATGTCCGCTTTGGGTCATAAGCGGACGTTGGCACTGCAATAAGCCATGTCCGCTTTACTCCTATTAGCGACCGCAAAAGCGGATTTCCGCACAAGGTCATGTCTGCTTTACCCCCGAAAGCGGACATGTGCGGTGCAATTGAGGATGTCGGCTTTGGGCCATAAGCGGACATGTGCGGTGCAAAACAGCATGTCCGCTTTGCCCCCAATAGCAACCGCGAAAGCGGATTTCCGCAAAAGGTCATGTCCGCTTTACCCCGAAGCGGGCGCGTGAGGCACCGCGGTCTTGCAAAAAATTCGCAAGACGTCAGAATTCCCGGCACGACCCGTTGGATCCTGGATTCGGCGGATTTTGTCCTCCGCCGATGTTGGAGGATGACATGGCGACATTCACGCGATCGCAAAGCTTGTTGGTTTCCGCGGGTGCCGGGGCGCTCAGCGGGGCGGCATTGCTCACGGTGCTGGGCGGAAACATTCTTACCGTCGCGGGTGCCGGCGCGATCGCCATTGACCTGTCGCCGTCGGATTTTCCAATCTGTCACACGCCGGCGGCAACCGGCTTGCCGAGCATAATGCTTCGCCTGGCACAGACCGAAGTGCCGCGCGCGGAGATGAGCGCAGCCAAATCGGCGCCGGCATTCGCGGACACCGAGCCGCCACTGTGGCCCGGCCTCGGCGCCGTCACTTACAAGATCACGACTACAAACGAGCGCGCGCAGGCTTATTTCGATCAGGGCCTGCGTCTCGCCTATGCGTTCAATCACGGCGAGGCGCAGCGTGCGTTCCGCATGGCACAGAAGCTTGATCCCGGCTGCGCCATGTGTTTCTGGGGCGAGGCGCTGGTGCTGGGCCCCAACATCAATCTTCCGATGCAAGAGGACGCGATGGCTCCGGCCTACGCCGCCGCGCAGAAGGCGAAAGTGCTTGCCGGCAAGGCAAGCCCACGCGAACAAGCGCTGATCGGCGCTCTTACGACGCGCTATGGCAGCGATCCAAAGGCGGCCCGCCCGGCGTTCGATAAGGCCTATGCGTCCGCAATGGCGAAGGTCGCGGCGCAATATCCCGACGACAACGAAATCGCCACGCTCTATGCGGAGGCGGTCATGGACATCAGCCCGTGGGATTACTGGAAGCCGGGTGGCCGTAAACCCAACCCGCAAAGCGTGCCGATCGTGCCGACGCTGGAGCGCGTACTGGCGCGCAACCCAGATCATCCCGGTGCAATTCACCTCTACATCCATGCCGTCGAGGCGTCCGACTGGCCCAAGCGCGCCGAGCCTTATGCCGACCGGTTGCGCGGCGCTATTCCCGGCGCCGGTCATCTCGTGCACATGCCGAGCCACATCTACTACCGGGTCGGCCGCTATCTCGACACGCTCGAGGATAACAAGACTGCGGTGAAGGTCGATGAAAAATACCTGGCCGACACCAACGCGCCGATGGGTGTGTATCGCCTCGGCTATTATCCCCACAACGTGCACTTCGTGATGGCGTCGGCACAATTGGCCGGGGACGGCCCGACTGTCATCGCGGCGGCGGAGAAGCTCAGCAAGCTTATTCCTGACGAAGCCGCGCGCGGTATTGCGATGGTGCAGCCGGTCAAGGCGGCGCCGTATTTCGCGCACGCGCAGTTCAGCGCACCCGAGACGGTCCTCGCGCTGCCCGATCCCGGCGACACGATCCCCTACGTCAAGGCGATATGGCTCTACGCGCGCGGCGTTGCACTCGCGGCGCGCGGAGATTTCGCCGGCGCGACCAAGGCTGCTGAAGCGATCGAGACCCTTGAGCGCACTTCGGATTTCAAGCTGCTGAAGGAATCAAACGTGCCTGTGCAGGAGGTGCTTCATATCGCGCGTACAGTGGTCCTGGCACGCGTTGCCCAGGCCAGAGGAAATAAAATTGCCGCCGTCACGCGCTTCGAGCGGGCGGCCGAGTTGCAGGACGCGTTGCCCTATACCGAGCCGCCCTATTGGTATTACCCGATCCGGCAGTCGCTCGCCGCCGCCCTGCTGCAGGCCGGCCGTTACACTGAGGCGGAGCGTCAGTTCCAGCGTGCACTGGTGCGAGCGCCGGCGAGCGGCTGGTCATATTACGGACTGGCGGAACTGTATAAGGCACGCGGCAATACCGCCGCCGCGCAGAAGGCCGAGACTGATCTTGCCAAGACGTGGATCGGTGACCGCAAATTGTTGCAGATTTCCAATCTCTGAACCCTGCGATGTAGGTCCGCTTTGGGTCAAAAGGCGACATATGCAGCGCACAAGTCCATGTCTGCTTTGCCCCCAATAACGACCGCCAAAGCGAATTTCCGCACGAGGTCATGTCTGCTTTACACCCGAAAGCGGACATGTGCAGTGCAAATAGGAATGTCCGCTAAGGGCCAATAGCGGACATCACCAGATCAGCGTGATCCCATCACCAAAATCAGGCGGCGGCAGCATTGCCTTGTTAAAGCCAGTTAAGGGCGGCAAAGTCACTCAATGAGGTAGATCGGACTTGACCAAGCCTGATGACCGTCAGCCTGTGTGGCGCGCAGGTAAACTGGCAGGTCCTCGCTTCCTGCAAACCTCACCGTATGGTCGAGCGCAACACGCCGGCCCCAGTCCGCTTCAGGCAGGCGGTATATGCTCAGGCGCCTACCAAGACCGCCGCCCTCGAAAGCGATGGTGCTGTCAGCGAGGGCGGTGAGGTCCACGGTGCCCGACACGATGTTGGTCTCGACGCTGAGCGTGCCACGGTGCGTCTCGTCGAGCCACAGGTCGATGCCGGCAAGGTTGCCGGTGGTCACAGAACTCCAGGCCAGCGCCGCACCGGCTGCGGTCTCCTGAACCATTCGCTCTGGATTGAGAAAGTTCACCGACGCAAATCGCGCGATGCGGTTGCCCGTGACCGTCAGCTGGCCCTGCCAAAGCGTCTCGCGACCGCGGCCGCGATATTCAGCACCCTGCCAGAGTACGCGCACGCGACGACCGAGATCGGCGGCGGAATAAGGGCGGACCGTTTGTGCCACGTGCGTACCATGCAGCACATCGACCCGCTCGATCGGCGCGGTGCCAATGATTTCGGCCGCAACCCGCATCGGCACGGAACCAGGCCTTACGATGTCGCCCATCAGAGCGTCGCGTACCGCAAATTCCTTTGCCGGCCCAAGTCGTGGATCTTCCAAAAATCCGACCACTGCTTGGTCGAACGAACCATGCAGGTCGAGGAAGATGCGTGTCCCGGTCGTGCCGTAGTGGCGTCGGTGGCGCAGCGCGTCAAACAATGCATCGCGCGTGAGTTCGGGCATGAGATAGCAGGTAAGGCCGCCGATCGCGCCGAAGCTTGATGCGCCCGGTCGAGTAGCGCCGGGGCGCCCCTTGTGATCGTCGCTGTGACACACGACGCCGACGCGATATCCCTTTTCGAACGCGTCGTGCAGAATCCATTCGAAAGTGCCCCAGGTCGAATGCACCTCGACGGCACGTTCGAGTCGACCGTCATGGGCGTATTTCAGGTCCGCATAGCGCCCGCCGACGTGGGCAATGACAATTGCATCCTCGCCTTCGAGCACGCGGAACAGTTCGTCCGCCGTGTAGATCGCCTCGGTCGAGGTCTGACCCTCGACCAGGATGTGCGATGAGCGCCGGATCGGGCATCCTTCCCGACGGTAGAAGATGTTGCGGTCGCCACCCATGCCGGTGTTGCCCGACCATTCGTATCCCGGGAGACAGACAAATCGGCCGGGCACATCGAACTTGGACGTTAGCCGGTTCAGCTCCCTCCAGAACGTGTCTGTGATCTGGAAATCGTTGCCTTGGTGACCGACAATGTCGATGAAGGCCGCATCGCGCGCATAGCGGAAATAATTTTCCGCCGTACCCATGCCTATGGTTTCACCGCTCTGTCCGTGCAAATCGCCCCAATAGCGGCGAAGTGCTGCTCCCTTGACCACGCGCAGCGGATTGGCGCGCGCGATTTCTTTGTTGTTTGCAATGAGGCGCAGGTCGAGGTCGCCTTCCACTTCGGCGACGAGATTTTCGATCACGCGTGGGCCGTCACCGGTCTTGAACTCAACGTGTGCCGGCAGTCCAGGCACCGGCCGGGACGCCACGAGCTCGAGACTATGGTTGGCGTTTGTCGTCGGATTGCCCCACATATCCTCGGCGACGATAGCTAGGCGAAACGGTTCACCGACAACCGTGAGCGACGGCAGGATCGCTTTCCAGCTCACGGCCGGTCCTGGCACAAGATCGAAGGCCGGCTGCACCGGCAGTTCGCAGAATTCGTATGTTGCGAAAGCGTCGATGGAGGTCTTTAGCTCAACATTCGCCTCCACGTTGGTTTGCAACCTGAAGCCGGGCGAGCTCTGTCTGCGGTCGCCGAAACGCACAGTCAGCGTGTCGCCGGCGCGCAGATAGCCACGGCCGACGCGGATCAGCAGCGTGTTTGCGTAAGGGCGAATGTTGAGCCGATCGAACCAGACTTCGAGCTTGGCCCCGTTGCTGGCCTCGACCGTGGTAAAGTTCGCAGCCCTCGGCTTGTCGAACTGCGGCTTGCTCATGTCGGACGTGGTCCGCCAGGAGATCTTCACCATGCCGGTGTCGTCGATGCCGAATGTGCCGGCGGTGTAAGTGAGCGTCAGCTCGGCATAGGATCCAGCAACGAATGGGCCCGCCGGCGTCAGCTTGGCCCATCCCATCTGTTTGGGAAGATAGGTCGAGAATGGCATAATACCCGTTCGACCATCAGGCCTTGATGTCCAAGTCCTTCACCAGCCGCCAGAACTTTGCGAAATCTTCGCGAACGAGGTTCGAAAACTGCTCGGCCGTGCCGCCAACCGGCTCCTGGCCCGAATCCAGGAGTTCTTTGCGCACAACCGGATCCGTAATCGCCTTTCCGATTTCGCTGTTGAGGCGCTCGGTGATAGCCGGCGGAGTTCCAGCCGGCGCGAATACGCCAAGCCATTGATCGAGAACGAGCCCCTTTATACCGGCCTGCTCAAAAGTCGGCACATCAGGCAAGCTTGGCGAGCGGTCATGCGAGGTTTGCGCCAGCAGACGCAACGTGCCGGCCTTGTAATGGGGTATCAGCGGCGTCGACCCGAGCGATCCGAGCTTTACGTGTCCGCCGAGGAGATCATTGATCGCTTGCCCGCCCCCGCGGTACGGCACCTGCTCAAGTTTGAGGCCGGCTATTCGCGCAAACCATTGGACTGCCATATGCTGCGGCGACCCAAATCCACTGCCGGTCGCGTAACGCAGGCCCGGCTGCTGCTTTGCCAAAGCAATCAACTCGGCGAGCGTGTTCACGCCTAGCGAGGGATGTGCCGCTAGGACGATGGGTTGACGCGACACCTGAATGATCGGCACCAGATCCTTCGAGGGATCGATATTGGTATGGAACACGTGCGGATTGCTCGTGACCGAGTCGATGGTAACGAGAATATTGTACCCATCCGGCGCGCTCTTGGCGGCAACTTCGACGCCGATGGTGCCATTAGCGCCCGATTTATTCTCGACATACACCTGCTGGCCGAATACGCGCGACAAACGCTCGGCAATGAGACGGGCGCCCACGTCGGTTGATCCGCCCGCCGGAAACGGCACGACGAACCGGATTGGTTTGGTGGGGTATGACTGGGCTCTTGCGGCGCCGATTGTTTTCAATCCGAACGGGAGCAACGCCAGCGTCAAGGTGAAATTCCGTTTGGTAATCATGGTCCGCTCCTTGCGAAATTTACAAGACGCATTCCCGAATAACTGACCGTAGCTAACCAGCACATAAACAAACAATATCATTGTTCTGTGAAGCCATAACCTCAATTCAGTTTCCAGCAGATCGTCATGTGGTTCCTTTTCTTAGGCGTGCTCATTTGGACGAGCACGTAAGTTCACCCGACGCGGCTAATGTCCGCTTTGGGTCAAAAGCAGACATGTGCAGTGCACGAGCGCACGTCTGCTTTGGGCCAATAGCGGACATCAGACTCATTCGATCATCTCGTCGGCGACCTGTTGGATATGGAACGGCACATCGAGGCCGAGTGCTTTTGCCGTGTTGAGGTTGATCACAAGCTCGTACTTGGTCGGGTCCTGGACGGGGAGATCGGCGGGTTTTGCACCTCTCAGAATTTTGTCTACATAGATGGCCGTTCGGCGAAACTGGTCGATATCGCTCGGCGCGTACGACAAGAGCCCGCCAGCGGTTACATACTCTCGGTATGGGTACATTCCCGGCAGTCGGCTGGTTGCTGCGAACGCGAGGATTTCCTTTCGGTGCGCAAGTAAAAAGCGATCCGCGACCACAATAAACGCGTCGGGGCGCGCGCCGCCAATCTTCGAGAAGGCTGGCTCGAAATCATCCACGCGGCGAACATCTACCTCGGGCTGTAACGTCACCCCCAACGCTGCGGCGGCGGCCTGGGTCCCTGGATAAAACCCCAAAACGGCGGGGTTCGCCGAGTTCAACATCACGGCGACGCGGGAGAGCCCAGGAACCACATCCTTCAAAGTCTGCAGACGTTTCCCTTCCAGCTCCGGTGCGTTGATGGTGAAACCCGTGACGTTCCCGCCTGGCCGAGCGTAGCTGGCGACAAGCCCGTCCTTAACTGGACTGGCACTCGACGCAAAAACAATGGGGATGGTGTTGGTCGCTTGCTTGGCCGCAAGAGTACCGGGCGTGCCCTCGGTCACGATCACGTCGACCTTGAGCTGAATCAGGTCGAACGCCAAGCCTAGGAGCCGACTGTCATCTCCTTCTGCCCATCGGTACTCGATGGTGATGTTCTCGCCCTCGACACGGCCCAGATCGCGGAGTGTCTGTCGGAATGCGTCTAAGTCACGCCGCTCCAACGAAGCGGAGGAGGCACCGAGGTACCCGATCCGCGACACCTTTCCAGTTCGTTGCGCGCTTGCACTAAGCGGCCACGCAGCCGCTGCACCGCCGATTAAACTGATGAACTCGCGCCGTCTCATTGCCTCCTCCGAGGCTAAGGACAAGGCATCGTAGGGGTTCAGACTAGCACGCTAAAGGGGGCAGATATGCCTTCGGGCGGCAGGTGGCCCATGTCCGCTTTGGGTCAAAAGCAGACATTCGCAGCGCAACAAGCCATGTCCGCTTTACCCCCGAAAGCGGACATGTGCGGTGCAACTAGGGATGTCTGCTTTGGGCTATAAGCGGACATCGGACCTATTCAATCACTTTATCCGTTCGCGCGAGCAACATTGGTGGCACATCAAGGCCCAGCGCCTTTGCTGTGCTGAGGTTGATAGCTAAAGCTTGGTCGGCGGTATTACCGGCAGGTCCGCAGGCTTTTCGCCTTTGAAAACGCGGCCGGTATAGACACCGACTTGGCGAAACATGTCCGCGATGTCCGTGACATGTGCAGTGCAACTCGGTAAGTCCGCTATGGGCCAATAGCGGACATGCCACCCGCGCTTTCACACCACTTCAAAATCAATCCGGGCGTCGTCGCCCTCGGGCAGCGTCGCGCGTATTTCCGACTTCAACTGTTCTAGTTCGAGTCCCGCTGGAATGTGCAGAAGGAACATCAACTGTTGTTTGCCTTTGTTGAGTACGGAACTTTGTAGCCGACAGCCGCGTGAGACCAGCAACGATTGCACCGCGCCAAACACCGGCTCCGGATCCTCGTCCTCCGCCAGCCGAATCCGAAGGCGGCAGGCGGCGCGTGAATCCAGCCAGAAGATGAGGATCCAGCTGAATGCCGTGACGAAGACGGCCATCACCCATGACCCCATGCCGCACGCGAGCCCGATCACCACAACTATGATGGCTTTGCCGGTAAGCTTCGGATTGTCGAGCGCAGTGCGGAAGCGTAGCAGCGCGCCAATGCCGAAGATGACAAACGCGAGCGTTTGGCTAGTCCCGCTCAACTCCGCGACGATGGCGCCGACCACGCCGAGGATGACGAGCGTCTTACGCTCCTCAAGGTCTGAAAGTGAATCGAGGCGCGACGAGCGGCGCGGGTGCCACGCGACCACCCACGCACAAACCACCGCTAACGATAAACTCAGGAAGAGGCGCAGCATGTATTCCGGATGCAAAAACTGCTCGACGCTGTGCCGCATGGATAGCCACGAATCGATATGCGGATCGATACCACCTCCGATTTTCTGCTTGGCCATCTCTTCTATGGGGTTGGCGCCGAACGCTGCCAGCGGAAGCATGCACGCGAGTCCACTGAAGGCGGCCGTGATGATGGTGCCAAATAATCGTCCGATATGTCGCCATGTGCGAGGTCGGTGCGATGACATAATGTCCTCCCGGGTTTCTATACTGGCACTCGGCAGCCGTCGCTTCGGGGCTGCCGTGGGAACAACTGATTCATCGTTCGGCACAAAGTCGCTCATGACTATCCCCCAGCGGGCGTAGACGAAGCCGTCCGACCGCCTGCACTCATCGTCGCACTATCCAGCCTGCAGCGCGAAGGCGCCGGATGAAAAGGCCAAGCACAAGAATAAGACCAGCTGCGAGCAGGAAACTCGCGACCACCTTGGTGTGATGCGCCAGCCCGATAATAAAAGTCAGGTGCTCGCTGAAATAGGCAGGGGCAAACACCCAAACCATTACCCAGAGTGCCGCTCCGACCGCATCGAGCAATACGAAACGCCACCAGGACATTCCCAGTATTCCCGCCACGATGCCGTTGAGTTGACGCAGAATGCTAAAGAAGCGAGCGAACAACACTGTTACAGAACCGCAGCGGACATACACTCGTTCGATCCCGCTGAAGCGTTCGTCAGTGAGACCGACCTTTGCGCCGAAGCGCAAAATAGTACCTCGTCCGAGTTTTCTACCGATCAGATAGCCTAAATTATCGCCTAGCACCGAGCCGACCCACGCGAAGATTAGGAGAGACGGCAAAGACATCTCTCCACGACCGGCCAACACTGATGCAAAAATCAATAGCGACTCGCCGGGGACGGGCGCGCCTAAAGCCTCGATCGCCAAAATTGGCATTACTGCGAATGCGCCGTAGTGGCGA
>Ga0209068_10000997_pt1 | contig 14426 bp, 10 predicted proteins | sample ColStrG_CSR_2012_FD_187200 | JGI IMG/M metagenome (GOLD analysis project Ga0209068, IMG submission 187200) | Freshwater sediment microbial communities in response to fracking from Pennsylvania, USA - Cold Stream Run_MetaG_CSR_2012 (SPAdes)... | ecosystem: Environmental > Aquatic > Freshwater >... | reverse complement strand
CAAGGTCATGATCAATCCCGCCTCTCCAGCGCCAACCGTCATAGGCGGATCCAGCCCCGTAACCATCGATCCAAGTTTGCCGCCGCCCGAGGTGGGCGTGTACTGGAAGGACGGCACCAAGTTTGTGCTGGTGCAAGGTCAAAACGTAACGAACACAAAGGCGGGCGGCAAGGCCGGCAGTCTGTTCACCTATGGGCTTCGAAACCAGCATTGGGATGCGACCATCGAAGGTCCTGTCTCCAAGAATGTTGTGCGGGAACGCCGACCGGCGTTTTATCTATATGTTCCTGACGGAGACGATTCGTCGGACTACATTTTAATCAAGCTGAACAAGAAAGGCGACCGCAGAGAGTTCCAGATCGGTTCCTTCGGTGGAGTGACCGGCGGCAAGTCCGGCGTCCAGAGAGAAAAGGAAGTCCAATTCCGCGCAGAACACGTGGGGATCAGAATCTACAAGCTCACCCTGGAGGATGCCCTCAAACCGGGGGAGTACGCTTTTTTCATGGGTACGGGCCAGGCCAATACGATGTCGGGCGCGAAGGGCGGAAACAGGTCGGGTGGCGCGGCAGCTGGGCGGGTTTACGATTTCACCATACCCGACTAGCACGGGACTCATCTGCCTGCCAGCGGTCAGGACTTACTCGTCTGGACTCTGTACAAGTCCTCGAATCACTATCGGCGCATACCTGCAGGAAGATCGCTCAAGCACGAGCTTGAGTCCAATTTGCTTTTTCTCATCCCTCCAGAAGAAGATACTTACTCCATGATCGTCAACTTCGCCGAGCGGGCGCACAACCACAACTGGGAGCTGGACCCGGTAATTCGATCCCTTCTCGATACGGACTTTTACAAGCTGCTGATGCTCCAGTTTATCTGGAAGCACCACCCCAAAACACAGGTGTCATTCTCACTGTTCAATCGCACTTCCTCGGTGCGTCTGGCCGACATGTTCGCGACGAAGGAGATCGTCGACCAGCTGGAGCATGTCCGGAAGCTGCGCTTTCGAAAATCGGAACTGGTCTGGCTGGCTGGCAATACGTTCTATGGCCGCCGCGGAATTTTCGAACCGGCATTCCTGGAGTGGCTGGAGCAGGACTTCAAGTTGTCGAACTACACCCTCTCGGTCAGCGACGGCCAGTTCCATTTGTCTTTCGATGGCTCCTGGCCCGAAACGACAATGTGGGAACTCTATGCGCTCTCCATCTTCGACGAGCTGAGGACGAGAGCCAACATGAAGAAGCTCAGCGAGTTTTATCTCGACATTTTGTATGCCAGGGCGAAAACAAAACTCTGGGGCAAGATTGAACGTCTGCGGGGCGTTCCCAATCTGACCGTGGCGGATTTCGGAACCCGCCGCCGACACAGTTTTCTGTGGCAGGAATACGTGGTCAAGGCCATGGCGTCGAATCTGGGCAAGGGGTTTACGGGCACCTCCAACGCCTTCCTCGCCCATAAGCACGACGTCGAGGCGATTGGCACCAACGCGCACGAAATTCCCATGGTGCTGGCTGCCCTCGCGAACGACGACCAGGCCATGAAAGCTTCTCAGTACCACGTGCTCGATCTGTGGCAGAGCACCTATGACGGAGCGCTGCGGATCATGCTGCCCGACACCTTTGGGACAACCCAATTCTTGAACGGCGCGCCCGACTGGGCCGCTGATTGGACCGGCCAGCGTATCGACAGCAAGAATCCCTATGTGGCCGGCGATGAATACATTGAATGGTTGAAAGCCCGCGGCCAGAACCCCCACGACAAGCTCATCATCGCCTCCGACGCCCTCGACATCGATGAGATCATCGGCCTTCACGCTTATTTCGGTGGAACACTTCAGGGTGGCGCGACAGCCCGGGATTTCCGCAGTGCCGCCGACTTTCAGGACCGGCAGAGATGGACCCCGGGCCGGCGCATTCGATTCAGCGCCGGCTGGGGAACTCTGTTGACCAACGATTTCCGCGGCTGCGATCCCAAGGACAGCAGCGAGTTTGATCCCATCAGTCTGATTTGCAAAGTCTCCGCCGTCGAAGGGCGGCCAGCCGTGAAACTCTCCGACAACCATGCCAAGGCGCTCGGCCCGGCGTCAGAGATCGAACGCTACCGGCGCGTGTTTGGCACCGCAGGTATGGCGAATGTCCCCCTGGTAGCGTGAGGTGGCGGACGCGTTCCGAGCGCGGCAGCCGAGTCTCGGGTGACCTAGTACACTATCCGCGGAGAAGATCGTGTACCCCTGTGCACTTTGTGGCGCGGAGTTACCGCCGGCGGGCCGCTTCTGTTCTTCCTGCGGCGCTCCGGTAGGATCCGACAGTGTAACGATGGCCGCGTCAACTCGCGCCGCGCCTCCAGCGTCCGATGACTTGGCGACCATGGAACTCGCCGCCACCGCTTCGCCGAACCCGCCGCGCTCGGCATCGTCTTCGGCGTCCCGTCCGCCCGGTTCCTCCGCCTATTCCTTGAGCGAAGGGCGCTTTCTTCCCGGACGTCTGGTCGCCGGCCGCTATCGCATCATCGCTCTGCTGGGAAAGGGCGGCATGGGCGAAGTCTATCGCGCCGATGACCTCACGCTCGGCCAAGGCGTCGCGCTGAAATTTCTGCCCGAAGAAGCCACCCGCGACGAGGTTCTGCTCGAGCGTTTCCGAAACGAAGTTCGCATCGCTCGGCGAGTCTCGCACCCCAATGTCTGCCGCGTCTACGACGTCGGCGAAGTCGACGGCCACGCGTTCTTCACCATGGAGTACGTGGACGGGGAAGACCTGGCGTCCCTGCTGCGCCGTATCGGCCGCCTTCCGCAGGACAAGGCGATCGAGATCGCCCGCCAACTCTGCGCCGGGCTCGCGGCCGCGCACGCTAAGGGCGTGTTGCATCGTGACCTCAAGCCGGCCAACATCATGCTTGACGGCCGTGGCCAGGTCGTGGTCACCGACTTCGGACTCGCCGGCCTCAACGATCAGATTCACGGAGCCGACATTCGCAGCGGCACGCCCGCCTACATGTCGCCCGAGCAACTGACTGGCAAGGAAGTCACTCCCAGGAGCGACATCTACGCCCTCGGCCTGGTGCTGTACGAAATCTTCACCGGTAAGCGCGCGTTCACGGCGGAAGCGTTGGCCGAACTTGTGCGCACCCGCGGAGAAGCCGCGCCCAGCCGGCCTTCATCCGTCGTCAAAGATCTTGATCCGGCGGTGGAGCGCGTCATCCTCCGCTGTCTCGATCCGGAACCCAGCCGCCGTCCCGCGTCGGTGCTGAGCGTTATCGGAGCGCTGCCCGGCGGCGATCCGCTGGCCGCTGCTCTCGCCGCAGGCGAAACGCCTTCTCCCGAGATGGTGGCTGCGGCCGGCGAAACCGCCGGCCTTTCCAGACGCGCCGCCGTGATGTGTTTGGCGGCGATTCTGATCGGTCTGGCTGGCGCCTTTTATCTGACGATTCGATACAGCGCTCTGGATCGAATCGGTGCGGAGCAATCGCCGGAAGTGCTGACCCAGAAGGCTCGCGAAATTCTTGGGCACCTTGGATATGAAGGCCGTCCGGCGGACAGCGTTTACGATTTCGACTATGACATCAATTTCGTTCACTACGTCGAGAAGCACGACAAGCCGCGGCCACAGTGGGATCAAATCCTAAAAGCTCGGCCTTCGGTGCTGCAATTCTGGTATCGGCAGAGCGCGCAGCCGATGGTCGCAACTGACTTTCATGACCTGTTGCTTACGCCGGGAATGGTGGACCAGAGCGATCCAGCGCCCATCCTGTCGGGAATGATCCGCCTTCAACTCGACCCGCAAGGACGGTTGACGGCGTTGGAAGCGATCCCCCCGGAAGTGGTCAATCCACCTGCGGCCACCACTCAGCCGTTCGACTGGAAGTACCTGTTCATTGCCGCCGATCTCGATCCCTCACAATTCCAGGCTGCACAACCCATCTGGAATTCGCTCGCGTCACCGGACACACGTGCTGCCTGGACGGGAAAGTGGCCGGGAACCGAGCGCCCCTTGCGCGTCGAGGCCGCCGCTTTCCAGGGCAAGCCGGTCTACTTTTATCTGATCGGCGACTGGACCCAGCCGCCACGGATGCAACAGCCGGAAGAAACTGGAAAGAAAGCGAGCTGGATGATCTTTCTTTTCCTGCTGATAGTGATGATGGTCGCAGCGGTCCTGCTGGCGCGCCGGAATTATCGCCAGGGCCGGGGAGATCGCGATGGGGCGTCTCGCCTGGCCACGTTGGTGTTTGTCTTACTGATGGCCTTGTGGATCTTACGCAGCCATCTTGTGCCCGGCTTGGGCACATTCGGGTTGATGATTCTTGCCATGAGCACCGCGCTGTTCCTCTCGGGACTCATCTTCGTCCTGTATCTGGCGCTGGAGCCGTACGTGCGGCGGTACTGGCCGCAAGCCATCATCTCGTGGAGCCGTTTGCTGACCGGACGTGTTCGGGATCCGCTGGTAGGTCGCGACATCCTGCTCGGAGTTCTGCTGGGCGTAATCTGGATCGTGATCATCAAGGCCGGCAGTTTTGCCACGATGAAGATGGGGTCGTCGCCGCCGCTGTTTTCCACCGACTATCTGGTGAACACGCGACGGGCTCTGGGATTTTGGTTGTCGTGGGTTCCGGAGGCGATTCTGGGAACCTTGCAATTCTTCTTCCTGCTTTTGGGCCTGAAGGTCCTGCTTAAGAGAGACTGGCTCGCGACGATCGTCTTTGTGGCGATTTTTGCTGTTGCAAAAACGCTCGGAAGCCAATATCCCACGATTGATGGGGTCACCGTGATCGTGCTTTACAGCATCGCGGCCCTGATCGTGTATCGCTTCGGCCTGGTCCCGCTGGCGTGCGCGATCTTCACGGTCGATATGCTCGCGAACGTCCCTTTCTCGGCCGACTTCTCGGCCTGGTATATGGGGACCTCCGTGTTCGCGCTGTTCAGTGTCGTGGCTTTGGCTGTCTGGGGTTTCTACCATTCCCTCGGCGGGGAGGCTTTGTGGAAGACAGAGCCTTAGTCTAAGAAACACTCCGAATGACCCCAGCTACCGATAACCTGCGCAGCCACTCCGATCCCGGCCTCTGCCGGACGTGTCAGCATTCCCATCAGATCGAATCGGATCGCGGATCGGTTTTCTTCCGCTGTGAGCTTTCGCGCGAGGATTCGCGGTTCCCGAAATATCCTCGCTTGCCCGTACTGGTCTGCGTCGGCTATCGCCCCAAACCAGCGTAAGGTACGGGCTCACGCCAACCACCCGCACACTGTGCCGATTTTCCATTGACATTTGTGGGCGGCATGATAGAGTGCCGCTTTCGCTTCCCCTCCAAAATAGGGCCCAAGGAAAATCCCTATGGATAACTGTGGAAGTGTTGTTGTGTCCTCACGCAAGTCCAGTAAGAGTGTTCTCACACAGCGAATGTTCGTGGCGTGGCTGGCCTGTATTTCCCCAATCGTTTTGCCAGCCGTCAAGGTGGACGCGCAAGCTGCAACCGACATCAAAATAGCCGCAAGTCCAGCGGTCGTTCAGGCGAGCAACGGAAAGTTGCCGGCTTCGATCCCATTGGCGGTAACCGCCAAGGCGTGCGACAAAGACGTGGACCTCCATAGCGATACCCTCTTCATCGCCGCTGCGGGCTTGTCGTTCTCCGCCAAACCGGCGGCGGGGCAATGTGCACTCACCACGACCTTGAGTATCGATCCCAATGCGCCGCCGGGGAACTACAAGATCGTTCTGATGGACGCAAACGGCAAGCCGGTTGGAAGCACCGACTTCGCAGTTCTTGAGACGACGGCGGGACCAATTCCGAGCGGCCTAGCGCCCCAGGTGGACGTTCTGTGGGAGGTCCTCAGCCAGAAAGTCTGCAACGATGTTTTCGGCAAACGAGTGGCGCGGAACTTCTATTGCATCGAGGTCAAGATTGGCAATAACACCGGTCATCCCCTGCAACTGGCGGGGATCGGTTTCGCACAGCACCTCGATCAACTTCCCGGCCACCCTCAAACCATCCTGGCCAACACCAGTTACGCCTCCACTCGGGCCGTATTGCTGCGCGAGTCCGTGCTCAGTCCGCGCAATATCTTCTATCATGGCGTTCAGGCCACGGGACTGGTCATGGCCGGATTCATCCCGTATTTTCACGCCGCCAATGCGACTGCGCATTACGCCACGGCGGTCGCCATCGTGACGGGCCCGCTTCTCCAGGCGATCAACATTGTGGGTCCGGACCGGGTGGTTAGCCAACTGAACAACCTGGACGATGAGAGCTTTCGCGACAACCAGATTATCCCGAACAATACTCAGGTGCGCACTATCGTGTTCATCGAGAAACTGGCTTTGAGCGAACTGCTGGACGATCTGCCGAAACGATTCCCCACGCTTTTTGACGCGGATGGAACCAAGGATGGCGGACCGGCTAAAGGGGCGAGAGTCGCGGGCAAGAACAGCGGTGGCAGTGCTCAGCCAGGCATGAACGCGACTCGGACTCGCATGCTCGACAAGACCCAAAGAAACTCCGAACAGCGGGACACGACTCCGATTTTCAAGTTTCGCACCGGAGACTTCAGTCCCCTGCTGGTTAAGCTCGCTTTGGGCGATCTCGTTGTCATTGGCGACGAAATCCAGTATTTGCAGCGAGTGCAGGTTCAGGGCGCAGCCTCGGGCGGCGCATCGTCTTTGTCGGTGGTTCCTTCCCGGCTTGATTTCGGCAGTCAGAGCCTCGGCTCCGCCACTAAAGCGCAGGTGGTGACTGTGACGAACTCCGGGAGTTCAGCCATCAGTGGGCTGACCACCAACTTATCGGGGACACATCAGCAGGATTTCTCCAAGACTAGCACTTGCAGTGACAGCGGAACCCTCGAAGCAGGGGCCAGTTGCACGATATCGGTAACCTTCACTCCGGGCGATCAACAGGCGCGCGCGGGCACGTTGACCGTGGCCTATTCGGGCGGAGTCCCGCAAACGGTCAGTTTAAGTGGCGTCGGTGTGCCTTGAGCTCTTGGTATTTCCTTCAGCCCCACCACGATATCGGACTTCGCAGCCCAGAAGATTGGCACCGCCAGCCCTGAGCAGGCCATCACGTTGACAAATTCCGGCAACGCGCCCCTGACCGGTATTGGGGTACGTATCACGGGCGCGGCTGGCGCTGACTTCAGTCAAGTCTCAACCTGCGGAACGAAGGTCGATGGCGGCGCGAATTGCACGATCTCTCTGACCTTCACGCCGACTGCGCTCGACACCCGCGTGGCAACAATGATCGTCACCTATACTTTGGCAGGAGCAGAACACACGGCCAGCTTCAATCTCTCTGGCGTCGGGCAGTAGGGCTGGGATGCCCTTGTTTAGCAGTGGCCGGCTTCTGGTGACAGGACGCCTTGGCCAGCACGCGAACTCAATCTATAATTGAAAGCTCTGCACGGGGCAGCGCCGCTCACCGTGGCTCCCACTTCGTGATTTCACCATCCTAAGGAGAAACATCATGTCCGCACCCAGCCGCCGCCCTGAGATTCGCCGCCGCCGTACTCGCAAGGAAAAAGTTGTCAGGCTGCGCAAGCGCCTTGCGGCAGCAACTTCATCCGCCGACAAAGATCGTTTGACCGCGAAGCTGCATCGCACGGAACTGGTCTCCCCGGGCAACCCGCTGGTCAAGAGCTAGAAGCCCCCCGAAGTTCAGCCGCAGCTATTGGTAGACGATCCATCCGCTGACGATGGTCGCGACCACTCTTCCCTGCAACTGCCACCCGTCAAAAGGCGTGTTCTTCGACTTTGAGAGCGACTTGGCAGCCTCAAAGGTCCACTTTTTCCTGGGATCGAAGATCGTGACATCGGCAACCGACCCGCGAGCAAGCGAGCCGCGCCCGCGCAAGTCGAAGCAGCGCGCTGGCCCGGCGGTAAATAGTTCAACCACGCGCGCCAGCGGAATCCGCTTCTCGCGATGCAGCTTGGTAATGGCGAGGGCCACGGCCGTTTCAAGACCGGTAATGCCGAACGCGGCGCGCTCGAATTCCATCTGTTTGTCATGGAGCGCGTGAGGCGCGTGGTCGGTGGCGATCGCGTCCACCGTCCCGTCGGCCAGCGCGACGACGATGGCTTCGAGGTCCGAGGCACCCCGCAGTGGCGGATTCATCTTGTAATTGCTGTCGTAGTCCCGCACATCTTCGTCAGTGAGCGTGAAGTGGTGCGGGGTTACTTCACACGTGACGCGCGCTCTCGCGCGCTTGCCGCGGCGAATGCCCTTCAGCGCCTCCGCCGTTGACAAGTGCGCAACGTGCAAGCGAGCGTTGGGAATCTGCATCGCCAGCTGCACATCGCGCTCCACTACCGAGGCTTCGGCCGCCGCCATCATGCCGCGCAACCCAAGCCGGAACGAGCGCGCTCCTGCGTGCATCGAGCAGTTCTCCGTCATGCGCGTGTCCTCGGCGTGCTGCACCACGGGGAAATTCAGCTCGCTGCCCAATACCAGCGCCTCGCGCATAATCGCTTCCTCGAGGATCGGCTTCCCATCGTCCGTAACCGCGATTGCCCCCGCGCGCTGCAGCGCACGGAAATCGGTGAGCGTGGCGCCGCCGCTAGCGCGCGTCGCTGCGGCAATCGGGAACAGATTCACCACGGCGCCGCGTTCCGGTTGCCGAAGCCACTCGACCCATTCAGCAGAGTCCACAACCGGCGCGGTGTTCGGCATGGTGCAGACCGAAGTGAACCCGCCCGCCGCGGCCGCGGCCGTGCCGCTCGCGATCGTCTCTTTGTGCCCCTGGCCCGGTTCGCGCAAGTGCACGTGCAGGTCGATGAATCCCGGCGCAACAATCAGCCCGCGAGCGTCAAATTTCTGGTCGGCAGCGCCGCGAATCTTGTTGGGCGCAGCAACTTCAGCCACGCGGCCATCCTTTAGCAGCACATCCATCGGCGCGTCCATGCGCGCAGCGGGGTCAATGAGGTGGCCCCCTTTGATCAGGAGCGACGATCCCGACTTGTTCTTGCCATGAGCCATAGATCTAGAACCCGAACTGGACCGCCCTATTTGAACAGATCGTCCGTCTTGCGATCCCCAAACCACGGACGAAACAGCACGCCCTCTTTCCATCCAACATCGAGCGCATCCACGAATTTTTTCCCTTCTTCCGGCGAAAACTGCGACTTGTGGCACTCAAGCGCCCGGCGATACGCCAGCTGATCGGCCTTCGTGACGGCCACTCGCACCGTAAGATAAGCCGGATCGGTCGCGTGCCATGGCAGGGAAGGGCCCACACTTCATTAAGAAACTTGACCTGCTCCGGCGAGAAACCGATATAGAAAAGCCTCACCTCCGTTTTCGCCGCCTGGATCGCCTGGGTCACCGCCTCAGAAGCCAGCCGATGGTCGGGATGGCCGTAGCCTCCGTCCGCGCCCCACGTAACCACCACTGCAGGATGCAGCTCCGCAATCAGCTTCTCCACATGATCGGCGACCTCCTGGATGTTGTATCCCAGCGGGTTCGAAATGGCACCGAGTTCACCGTCGTTCAACTCGAACAGAATGGGCGGCTCGATGCCCAGTTGCCGGCACGCACACGCGGACTCCTCGCGCCGAACTTTAGCCAGCGCTTCGCCCGCCGGAATCGCGGCCCGGTCGTTTGCCCCCTTCTCGCCCTTCGTAGCAATCGCCAGGTAGACCTTGACGCCCTCGCGCGCATAGCGCGCCAGCACCGGCCCCACCAAGGTTTCGTCATCCGGATGTGCGAGCACCGCTAGCATCACCCGCGGCGGCTGGGCCACGGCAAGGGCAGACGCAAGAAGCAAGACCAGTGCAAACCTGCCTCATCGCATCCTCCCCATCGCCCGCGCCAGGATCGCCATGCGCGTGGGCACCCCGTTGTGCACTTCTTCCAGAATCCTCGACTGCGCGCCGTCGGCAATATCGCTCGTCAACTCCAGCCCGCGAATGATCGGGCCCGGATGCATCACGATGGCCTCTTTCTTCGCCATCTTCAATCGTGCCGGGGTCATCTGATAGCGAGCGATGTATTCCGGAAGGTCGATCTTCAACCCCGAAAGGCGTTCCTTCTGCACCCGCAGAAGCATGACCACGTCCGTGCCCCGCAAAGCATCTTCAATATGCCGCGTCACGCGAATGCCGGGCGCAAGCGTCGCCGCAACTTCCGGCGCAAGCTCCTCCGGCCCGCACAAAACAATCTTCACCCCAAACTTACTGAGCAAGTGGCAAGCCGACCGCGCCACGCGGCTATGGAAGATGTCGCCGACAATCGCGACCTGGAGCCCCTTGAAGCTCTTCTTGTTGCGCAGGATCGTGTAAGCATCCAGCAGCGCCTGCGAAGGATGCTCGTGCAGGCCATCGCCCGCATTGATCACCGGCACGTCGATATGCTGCGCCATCACCTGTGGCGCGCCCGCATTGGGGTGGCGGATCACGATCACGTCCGCGCCCACCGCCCGCACCGTGTACCCGGTGTCCAGCAGCGATTCGCCTTTTTCGATGCTGGAACCAGCGGCCTGAATCAGGACGGTATGTGCCCCCAGCGACTTCGCGGCGATCTCGAACGAGCTGCGCGTGCGCGTAGACGCTTCGTAGAAAAGAAGCAGCACCCGTTTGCCCTTGAGCAGCGGGCGCGGCCGGTCCGGGTTCATCCGCCGCGCGAATTTCAGAATTTTCAGGATTTCCGCTGCGTCAAGATGCTCGATCCCGAGCAGGGAACCACGGGCTGCATTCATGGGCATGGTCGGACTGCGATCTGCGTGAAGTCGCTCAAAACCTCGCCGCGCTAAATCCCGGCGCTCGACTACTGTTTTTCCATCAACAAAACTTTCTCCGCGTCGTCGATTTCGCGAAGCTTCACTTCGATGATCTGGCTGTCCGTCGTTTGCACCTGGCGTCCCACAAAGGCCGCCTCAATGGGCAATTCCCGGTGCCCCCGGTCGATCAGCACGCACAGCTGCACGCGTTTCGGGCGTCCCGAGCGAAACAGCGCGTCCATCGCGGCGCGCGTCGTACGCCCGGTGTAAAGCACGTCGTCGATCATCACCACCGATTTGTCGACAATCGGAATTTCCATCTCGCCTTTTTGCACGACCGGCTTCTCGCCCAGAGTGGAAAGATCGTCGCGGTAGAGCGTGATGTCCAGCGTCCCCACCGGCACCGGCTTCTTCTCAATGCGCTGGATAATCTTGGCCAGCCGCTCCGCCAGCGGAACGCCCCGCCGCTTGATGCCGACGAAGGCCAGGTCCTGGATGCCGTTATTTTTCTCCAGAATTTCATGGGCCAGCCGGATCAGCGTGCGCTCGATTTCCGACGCCGACATGAGTTGTGCCTTCTCGTAAATCTCGACAGGACGCCCTGGAACTCGTGAACTCATAAACGCTGCATCATACGCGTGTGGAAAGATGAGAGCAAGGCCACCTGGGAGGACCGATATTTGGCGGAAACCTTATCTACCCCGCGCCCGCGGCTGCAGCAGCGCCGACGCCAGCGCTCCGCCAATCGCTGCCAGCGCCACTCCAATCACCAGCGAGAACAGAAGCGTCATCGCCAGGCCGGACGGAGTTGAGAGGCGGTGAATCATGTCCTGCACTTCGGGGTCTGTCGAATTCAAACCAAGCGCACTGGCCACCTTGAGCATCACGTCCTGATACTCCTGGAGCGCGTGGAAAAAGATAATGCGCACCGTCATGAACACCGACGAGATGGCGAAGCTGACCGCCCCCGCCGCCCCGCCCAGGCGCGACCCTCCGCTCGCCGTCAGCGTCAGTCCGCCCGCGCGCCGGTACAAGTAGACCGCCAGCGAACCGGTGAGCACGATTCCAATGAACGGAATCACACTAATGAGAAGGCCCAGAACTCCAGCCTGGATCGCCGCCCGGACGGCGATTCTCCGGTCGAATGCGCCGGGGCTGGCCAACAACCCGGCATGAGGAGTTTCGGGAGAGGGGTGGTCGGGTCCCAAATCCGGCTGCGTTGAGTCTAGCCTCGTCAAATCCGAGCTCGGTGCGCCTTCGAGGTCCGGGGCTGCGACCCGCACCTGGGGTGCGCGGCATTGCGGACAAAAGGGCCGCCCGTCCACCACCGTACTCCCGCATTGAGCACAGAGATGTTCCACCTCTTTGAAGCTAGCTCAGGCGCGGGCAGAGAGCAACTCGCCGGTTTGCCGGGTGGCATGGGCCCCCATGGCCCCGTCAAATCGTGTCGTCTGACCCCGTCCGGGTGCGCACGAACACCAGTGCAAACCGTGCTCCCTTGTTGTCGGGTTTAATGGCGACAATGTGCTGGTTGCCTTCCGTGCCGACTTTTAGTTCAATCGAATCGCCGCTTCCGCTGTCGCACGAGACCGGCTTCGATCCATTCTTTTTGTCCGCTTCCGCGTGAACATCGCCCCCGTGCCAGTTCCCATGGCACTCGATGGGCTTGCCGTAGCGCTTTAGTTCCTTGCTGTAGTACGCCATCACCTTGTCGGGAGCGTCGTCCGACAGGAACTCGGCGGCGATCACCTTCAACTCAAATCCAGGGAAAGAAAGGTTCACGTTGGCGCTCTTCTTGTCGTCGCTGCCGTCCTTCGGAGCGGGCTTGGCGCCAGGATACAACGTCAGCCCAGCGTCGCGAATGTCGGGCTTCTCATCCACATGCAGATCGCCTACGGGAGACTTGATGTCAACCTGCGCCTCGCCTTCCTTGTTCTTGTCCTTCACGTTCACGCTACAGGCGGGCAGCACGCAGAAAGCTGCGAGCAAAGCGGCGAGCGAAAAGTTTGCCGCAAGACTCCTCGCGGAAACACTACGGCTGAGCATGGATCGGACCTCCTGTGCTGAGTTGGGCGGGGCGTTCCAGCCCCTCGCCCCGCGAGGCGACACCGGGAATGGTCACCGGCAAGTGGCCGCGGATCGGAATCTCCCCGAAGACCGCTTTCACCGCTGCTGTCTCCGATACCGACATGTTCGAGAACGCACACACATAGTTCTCGATCGCAGGAAAACTCTGCACCACGTACGGATTGCCCATCGCGAGCACGACCGTACGATTGGCGGCGTTTTCCAGAATCGCGCTGAGCACCGATCCGGTGGCGTCGTCCATGGAGACGCTGTTTTTGGGCCCGCCGGCGCCGGCAACAGCCTTGCCCGCCGTCGGAATCACGTACACGGCCGCGATCACATGTTCGGCAGCCTCGACGGCGTCAAGCACCACCGTCTTCATTCCCTTGGCGGAGCGCGCATCGACGTAGATGATTTTGGCGTCGGGCACACGAGCGAGAATTTGATGTTCGAGCATATGTCCGGATTCGGTTCGCAGATCGTCGGAAAAGATCACGGCCACCAGTCGGTCGCGCACTTCGGCTACTGATTGATACGCAGCCATGGGCTCCAGAGTTCCCGAACCTTTCAGCGGAAGCACTTGCCCATTTTCGCGGACTAGGGTGATCGCTTCGTCGGCAATACGCTGCCCCATGTCGAGATTTTCCGGCTGGGCCACCTGGCGTGAGAGCTGTTCCAGGTCCACGAAACGCGCCTTGTGCAAACCAAGAGAAGCCTTTAGTTCCAGAACTTTACGCACGGATTCATCCAGACGTTCGCGGCTGATTTCCCCGCCGCGCACGGCGCGCACCATAGCGCGATAGCTGCCATCAATGTCGGGCGGCACAATCAGCATGTCGCTGCCAGCCTTGAAGGCGTCCACCGACGCTCGCCCGATGCCCTTGATATAGAGGCGCGTCAGACCTCCCATGCCGAGAGCGTCGGTGACCACGATACCCTTGAATCCCATTTCTTTTCTGAGCACGCCGGTCACAACCGCAGGCGAGGTAGTCGCAATGTGGTGAGGTTCAGGGTCGAGCGCCGGGACCGTGACATGCGCCACCATGACCGCGTCCACGCCCGCTGCAATCGCGCGCCGGAAGGGGGGCAACTCGACAGCATCAAGCCGCATGCGGTTTCCGGTGACTGCGGCCACGCCGAGATGCGAATCCGTGGACGTGTCGCCGTGTCCGGGAAAATGCTTGGCGGTAGTGAGCATGCCGCCCTGGTGCGCTCCCCGGATGTACGCGGCCACCAGATCGCCCACCTGCTCCGAGTCCCCTCCGAATGCGCGCGTGTTAATGATGGGATTGGTGGGGTTCGAATTCACGTCGGCATCGGGGAAAAAATTCCATTGCACCCCGATGGCGCGGGCCTCCTGCGCCGTGATCCGGCCAAAGGCTTCGGCGTTTTCCAGCTTGCCGGCCGCTCCAAACGCCATCGCGTGCGGAAAAACGGTCACGCCATTCAACCGCATGGCCGCGCCCCGCTCAAAATCGCCAGCGACGATCAGCGGCAACACCGAGGATTTCTGGAGCCGGTTCAGTAGTTCGGCCGCCACCGAGGGCTGGCTCTTGTACAAGACCGCGCCGCTAGCGGGAACGGTCAGGACCACTCCTCCGATGTGATACTTGCGCACGGTGTCGCGCAATTCGATCCATGCCGGATCGGCTTGATTCATAAACTGCGC
>Ga0209068_10000996_pt1 | contig 14427 bp, 12 predicted proteins | sample ColStrG_CSR_2012_FD_187200 | JGI IMG/M metagenome (GOLD analysis project Ga0209068, IMG submission 187200) | Freshwater sediment microbial communities in response to fracking from Pennsylvania, USA - Cold Stream Run_MetaG_CSR_2012 (SPAdes)... | ecosystem: Environmental > Aquatic > Freshwater >... | reverse complement strand
CTACGCCATTGGTGGTGGTCACACCCGAGGTCGGGGTTTCCACGCCGCGGGCGTTTGCGGCGTGGGATGCGCGGACGGGCGAGGGCGCCCGTCCCCACACGGGCGACACAAGCAGCGTGCAATTGACGCAGTCTGGAGGGTCCGATAGACTGGTGGAGGTTGGCCGCGTGCTTTCTTCGTGGCTGAGTGGTTTACCTAACACCGGTGCTCCTCGAAAAGGTGGGAGCCGGGCCGGGAGCCTGCTTCTCGACCTTGTCCGTACCGGGATTGAAAACGACTTCGAAAAGGTCGTTTTTCCGCAGTATCCCGAATTGCGAGACATTAAACGTGCGCTGGAACGCGCCGGGGCCGGATACGCGTCGCTCTCTGGATCAGGGTCAACCCTGTACGGACTGTTTCGCTCGCGCGCCGAGGCGGTGGAAGCTGCGGGCCGGTTGCGGAAGCAGGGTGTGAAGGCGGTGGCTACGAGTACGTTGACGCGCCAGCAGTATCGGCAAAAGTTTCTAGTTTCTGGTTGCTAGTTTCTGGTTCGCGGCTAGAAACTAGAAACCAGCAACTCGGAACGCCTTTTTGGGCCGTCGACTAATGGTAGGTCAAGTGCCTTTGGAGCACTTTGTCTAGGTTCGAATCCTAGCGGCCCAGCCAGAAATTCAGTTCTCAGTTCTCAGAGAGAATCGGAGCTAAAACTGGGAACTGAGAACCACGAACTGAGAACTCAACCATGGCCACAGTTGCGACGACGAGCGCGGAAAAAAAGCCGAGCACGGACGAGAAACTGGAACGCAAGCCACAACGCGCCCGGGCGGACGATAAGTTCAAGATTTTCAGCGGCACTGCCAACGAGCCGCTGGCCGATGAAGTATGCCATTTTCTAAGCATGCCTCGGGGCCAGGCCCAGGTGACGCGTTTTGCCGATGGCGAGTGCTACGTGCAGATCCAGGAGAACGTGCGCGGGTGCGACGTGTTCGTGTTGCAGCCCACGTGCCGCCCGGTGGATGGGCACCTAATGGAACTGCTGTTGATGATCGACGCGCTCAAACGCGCTTCGGCGCGGCGCATTACGGCGGTGATTCCGTATTTTGGTTATGCGCGGCAGGACCGCAAGGACAAGCCGCGCAGTCCGATTTCGTCGAAGCTGGTGGCCGATTTGCTGACCACGGCGGGCGCCCATCGGGCGTTGATCGTGGACTTGCATACGCCGCAGTTGCAGGGCTTTTTCAATATTCCGGTGGATCACCTGTTCGCTTCACCGGTGCTGGTAGATCACTTCAAGAAGCTGAACCTGCCCAACCTGACGGTGGTTTCGCCCGATGCGGGCGGCGTGGAACGGGCGCGGTTCTTTGCGAAGAAGGTGGATGCGGCACTGGCCATCGTGGACAAGCGGCGCGTCGAAATGAACGTGGCCGAAGTAATGCACGTGATCGGCGATGTGCACGGTCGCACGTGTCTGATCATCGACGATTTGATCGATACGGCGGGGACTCTGGTGAAAACGGCAGCAGCACTGATTGAGAACGGCGCCCTTGAAGTTTATGCCTGCTGCTCGCATCCGGTGCTGTCGGGGCCGGCAGTGGAGAACATTCACAGCTCGGCGATTCGTGAGGTCGTGGTGACCAACACGATCCCACTCACGGAAGCGGCACACAAGGAGCCCAAGATCCGCGTGCTTTCGATTGCGGGATTGATTGGGCGCGCGATTCAGGCGAATCACGAAGAGACATCGGTAAGCAAGTTATTCATCTAGATAGGAACCCGAATTTATGGCGACAGCAACGGAAATCAACATTTTGGAAGCGCAGAAACGAGAACCAGGCAACAAGAATGCAGCACGGCGCGTGCGCGTGGACGGAAAGATTCCGGCCATTGTGTATGGCGCAGGCAAGGACTCGGCTTCGGTCGCAGTGGATCCGCGGCAGGTGCTTCGGATTCTCAAGTCCGAGAGCGGGCACAACACGATTTTCGATCTGGCGCTGGACAGCGATCGTGTGAAAGCCATGATCGTGGACTGGCAGTTCGAGCCGATCAAGGGAAAGCTGCTGCATGTGGACCTTCTGCGGATCGCGATGGACAAAAAGCTGACAGTCACGGTACCGGTCTTGCTCAAGGGGGAGGCGCAGGGCGTGAAGACCGAGGGCGGCATCCTCGAACAACTGTTACGCGAGGTCGAGATTGAGTGTTTGCCGGCCGACATTCCGAAGTCGATCGAAGTCGACGTCAGCCATCTCGTTTTTGGCATCGAAGTGCGCGTGAAGAACCTGCCGCACAGCGACAAGGTGAAGTTCCTGACGGAAGAGAACCAGATGATCGCGCATATCACGTCGGTGAAGGAAGAAGTGGTTGCGACTCCGGAAGCGGTGGCGGAGGCAGCGACGGCAACTCCAGCCGAGCCTGAGGTCATCAAGAAGGGCAAGCAGGAAGTTGAAGGCGAAGGCGAGGCGGAGGCTAAGCCCGAGAAGTCCGAAAAGAAGGAAAAGAAGTGAGCTACGGGCTGCGAGCCACGACCTAAGAGCGGAATGGCGTGAAACTGATCGTCGGTTTGGGCAATCCTGGAATCGAGTATCAGTTCACGCCGCACAACCTCGGCTTCCTGGCGATCGATCAAATTGCCAACGGGCTTGGGATTGAAGTCAGGAACCGGCAATGCCGGGCGCTGACCGCTCGGACGGTGATTGCCGGTGAGCCGGTGGTCCTGGCGAAACCGGAAACCTACATGAATCTGAGTGGGCTTTCGGTGCGGGAACTGGTGACGGAACATCAGGTTGATGCGACGAAGGATCTGATTGTGATCTACGACGAACTGGACCTGCCGTTGGGCACGATTCGCATCCGGCAGCGGGGAAGTTCAGCGGGGCACAACGGGATGGAATCCGTCCTGGGCGCTTTGAATACCGACGAACTTCTGCGCATTCGGCTGGGGATTGCACCGGACCGAAAGGTGCCGGATACCGTGAAGTATGTGCTGACACCGTTTCGTAAGGCGCAGGAACAAATTGTGGTTGAGATTGTCGAAACGGCGGTGCTGGCCGTTGAAGTGATTTTGAAAGAAGGGCCCTCCGCGGCGATGAACCGGTTTAATCGCAAGAACGAACCGGGTGAAGAAACGCCGCCGAAGTGAACGCGGCCGGACAATGTGGAATCGAGTTTCGCGGTAGAGAGTTTGGAGACAACGAATGAATCGTACTTATGAACTGATGTTCATCGTTCGCCCCGACATGGTGGACGAAGATCTGAACAAGCTAATTTCCACGCTGGGGTCTTCGGTGACTTCGGCGGGCGGGACGCTCAAGAGCGAGGTCTGGGGCAAGCGCCGTCTCGCATACACCGTGCGCAGATTCAATGACGGAATCTTCGTGCTGCTGATTATTGACGGGACAGGCGCCATGGTTCACGAAGTCGAACGCAGGCTACGCGTGACCGAACAGGTGATCAAGTTCATCACCGTGCGCACGGACGAAGAAGTCAAGCGGCTGGACAAGATCAAGAAGCTCCGCGACGCCAAGAAGAAGATCAGCGCCGCGCCGGCTGCTCCGGTGACACCGGAAGCGGGCGGAGAGACGGCTCCGGCGGCCGTGTAAGAACGCGGACGGTTGTGGGGACGGGCGAGGACGCCCGTCTCTCCATCAGAAATTGAGGAGTGACTATGGCAGAAGAAACGAAAGCACCGGCGGCAACCGGCGGCGAGACTCGGCCGGCAGAGCGCAGTGAGCGGAGCGAACGTCCCGAACGCAGCGACCGGGGCCCGCGCGGACCACGTCCGGGCGGAGGGCCGGGGGGTTCGCGCGAAGGTGGGCGGAAATATTTCCGGCGCAAGAAGGTTTGCAAGTTTTGCGTCGAGAAGATCGAAGCCATCAACTACAAAGACGTGCGCCTGCTGGCAGGATTTGTTGCAGAAAGCGGCAAGATCACTCCGCGACGCCTGACCGGCGTCTGCACACCGCACCAGCGCCGGCTGTCGAAGGCCATCAAGCAGGCTCGGAACATCGCGCTGCTGCCGTTCGCGGGACGCGCGCAGTAGGTGTGTACAGGATTCAGGGCTCCTCTGTGGCTCTCTGTGACCTCTGTGGTTCGGGTTTTCTCAGTCAACCACAGAGGTCACAGAGGGTCACAGAGGAAACCACAGAAACGGAGTCATCATGGAAGTCATCCTGAAAGAAGACGTGCCCAAGCTGGGCAACCGCGGCGAGGTGGTGAAAGTCGCGGAGGGATACGGGCGGAACTTTCTGCTGCCCAAGAAACTGGCCATTGAAGCCAACGCCGCCAACAAGTCGGTCATCGAGCAAATGAAGGCCGCCGCCGTGCGCCGTTCCGCCAAGGAGAAATCCGAGGCTGAGGCGCTGGCCAAGCAGTTTGACGGACTGGAAGTGAAGTTTGAGCGCAAGTCAGGCGAGAACGATCAGTTGTTTGGATCCGTCACGTCGGGCGATATTGCGGACGCGCTCGAGAAGAAGAGCTTCCACATCGACCGCCGCAAGATTCAGCTGCACGAGCCGTTGAAGACAGTGGGCGAATTCACAATTCCCGTAAAGCTGCACAAGGATGTGACCACGCACCTGAAGGTCGTGGTCGACAAGGAAGCTGCGGCCGAATAGTTTTAGTAAACCATGGAGTGCCGTGCGCCCTCGCCCGTCCTGCCGGGCGGGGCGCACGGCACTCCATCAAGAGTCCACTCCGAAGAATTCTTCTACTTTTCTCAAGTCGGTAGTTCTGCTGTATCGCGGCAGGCTCTCCACAAACACTTTTCCATACTGTTTTTTCAAAATGCGATTGTCGAGCAAGGTGAGCAGGCCACGATCATGGAGCGAGCGGATCAGGCGCCCGAAGCCTTGTTTCAGCGTGATGACTGCGCTTGGCACTTGGTATTCGTAGAACGCGTTGCCGCCGCCAGCGTCGATCGCTTTTGTGCGCGCGGCGACGACTGGATCGCTGGGCACGGCAAACGGCAAGCGGTCGATAATCACACAACTTAATTGTTCGCCCTGCACGTCCACTCCCTGCCAGAACGATGACGTGCCGAACAGGACGGCGTGCGGCGTGATGCGAAACTCTTCGAGCAGCGCCGATTTCGGGGCGTCGCCCTGCTTGAGCATGGGGAACTCCAGCAATCCCAAAAGGCGATCGTAGATTTCGTTCATCTGCGCATAGCTGGTGAAGAGCACGAAGGCGCGGCCTCGCGTGATTTGCAGCAGGCGCCGGATGCGGTCGGAGGCTTGCGCGGCGAACTGCGGGGTGCGCGGGTCGGGCAGGTCGGGAGGAACGTAGAAGATCGCCTGGCTCTCGTAGTCGAAATGCGACGGCACGATGAATTCGCGGGCGTGGTCGAGGCCGAGGCGCTGACGGATATAGTCGAAGGCGCCGCCGACGGCGAGCGTGGCCGAGGTGAGCACGGAGGTTTCGAGTTTCGACCACAGGCACTGGCGAAGGATGGAACCGACTTCGATGGGCGTGGCCTGGAGGAAGACGTTGGAGCGGCCGCCCAAGTTTCTCTCCCCTACGGACTTTCGCTGAGCGGGGGCGCCCGGCCCTCCACCACGAAATCCCCGGCGCTCGATCCAGAACACCGTGTTCGGATCTTTGTTCTCCATGACGAATCCGAGTTGCACCTGCAACTGCTGTGCTCTGCGCGCCACGGTGAAGACTTCTTCCGGTTTTTGCGGAAGCTGGTCCAATTCCGCACCCAGGCGGTGCAAAGACTGGTTGAGGGCGAGAAATTCGTCTCCGTTTTCCTCGAGAAACTCGGGTCGCGTGTCGAAGGAGAAGCGGCCTTCTCCGGCGGGCAGCACCGAAAAGAAGAGCTGCGAGCGCTCGCGTAGAGATTGGATGGCGCCGGACATCTGCGGCGTGTACAGATGTTCGCGCTGCAGCATGGCTTCTACGTCGCGGGCGAGTTCCTCCATCCGCAGATTGCTGACAGAGATCCCGAAATAGTTGCCGGCCACGTCTTCCAATTCGTGCGCTTCGTCGAAGATGACGACAGCGCTCTCGGGCAGAACGCCGGCGTCGGGTGCGCCTTCGGTTTCGAGCTTGATGGCGAGGTCGGCGAAGAACAGGTGGTGGTTGACGATGACGATGTCGCTTTCGGCGGCGTGGCGGCGCATTTCGGTGATGAAGCAGCGCTCCCACTCTTTGCACTTCTGACCCAGGCAGGTGTCGGTGCGGGCATCGAGTTTGTGCCAGAGCGCGCTCGCCTCGGGCAGTTCGGCGAGTTCGGAGCGATCGCCGGTTTGGGTTGTTTTCTCCCAGGCGGCGATGGCGCGGTAGTGCTCGATTTCTTCCAGGCCGCTGAGCACGGGCTGGTCGGTGAGGTCGTAGAGCTTCTTGCGGCAGAGGTAGTTGGCGCGGCCCTTCATGTAGCAGACGGAGACCTTGCCGCTTCCGTCGGGAAAGAGCGCGCGCTCCAGAAACGGGACGTCTTTCGAGAAGAGCTGCTCCTGTAGGTTCTTGGTGCCGGTCGAAATGATAACGCGCTTGCCGGAGCGGATCACGGGCAGCAGATAGGCGAGCGTCTTGCCGGTGCCGGTGCCAGCCTCGACGATCAGGTGGCGCTTTTCTTCGATGGCCGCTTCGACCGCCTGCGCCATCTGCAGCTGCCCACGACGGAATTCATAGGCAGGGTGCGTTTTCGAGAGCACCCCGCCGGGCGAGAAGAACTGGTAGAGCGAGAATCCCGCAGCCTGCGATACGGGATGGGATGATGAAGGCACCGAGTCTCTATAATAGCGGTATGGCCCGTGTAACTCATTCTCCAGTTCGATCAAGAAGATTTTGAGCAAGAAGAAACCATCTCCCCTCGTCGCCATCGTCGGACGCCCCAACGTCGGCAAATCGACTCTCTTCAACCGGCTCACCGGATCGCGGCGCGCCATCGTCGGGGACGAGCCCGGCATCACGCGCGACCGTCTCTATGGCGAGGCCGAGTGGCGCGGGCATGACTTTCGAGTGGTGGACACGGGCGGCATCGTTCCCGACGACAAAGACTTCATCCCATCGGAAATTTTCCGCCAGGCCAAAGTCGCATTCGAGGAGGCGGCGGGCATCATCATGGTCGTCGATGCCCGCACCGAAATCGCGGGCCCCGATCGGGAGTTGGCCAGATTGCTGGCACGTACCGGCAAGCCGCTGTTTCTCGCCGTCAATAAAATGGACACGGATAAGCAGGACTCGTTGCTGGGAGAATTCCATTCGCTCGGAATGCGGAGTATTTTCCCTGTCTCCGCCGAGCACGGGCGCGGGATTGACGATCTGCTGGACGCCATCCTTCTCGTGCTTCCGGCGGCCCAGAAGCCACCCATGGAGGACACTGAGGACACAGAGGAGAGCGCACAGGAAGAATCGTCCGCCAACGACCGACGACCATCGACCATCGACGATTCTCTCCACGAAATCAAAGTCGCCATCATTGGCCACCCGAATGTCGGCAAGTCCACGCTGCTGAACCAACTCACAGGGAAATCGCGCGCTATCGTCTCACCAATCCCGGGCACCACGCGCGATTCCGTCGACGAAGTCATCCGGTGCAACGGGCGAGACATTCGGTTCATTGACACAGCCGGGATCCGCCGCAAGGGTAAAACCAGGCTGATGGCCGAGAAGCTTTCCGTGGTCTTCTCCCGCAAGAGCATTGAAGACGCTGATATCGTGCTCTTCATGGTCGACGCCACCGAAGGCGCCAGCGGCCTGGATGCGAACATCGCAGGCTATGCCCACGAGAGTGGAAGGTCCGTCATTGTCCTGGTCAACAAGTGGGATCTGGTGGCCAGCGGCGAGAAGCGGGCCATCAGCCAGTCGAAGACGGCGCGGATTCAGGATGCCAAGCGCCCTCATGATCGCGCGCTTTACGAAGAGCGCCTGCGCTATGGACTGAAGTTCTTGAGCTACGCACCGGTGCTCTTCCTCTCCGCGCACACCGGCAAGGGAACCGACAAGATTCTTCCACTCATTGAGAAGGTGGCGGCCGAGCGGCGGAAGCGCGTCACAACCGGCGAGATGAACCGGTTCCTGAAGACAGTGGACTTTGACCGCGCCTCAGTTCCGGTGAGCAAGCGGGTGAAGATTCTCTACATGACGCAGGCGGCGGTGGCGCCGCCCACATTCGTGCTGTTCACGGACCGAGCCGTGAAGCTGCACTTTTCCTATCAGCGCTTTCTTGAAAATCAGATCCGGCATGCGTTTGGATTTATGGGCACGCCGATCTGGATCAAGAATCGGTCGAGGGACTAAACCCATTCACGCTTCGATGAAGCGGATACAGTTGCCGTCGGTGTCCTTTACATACATTTCCCGTGTGCCCCAGGTCTGGTCGACAGGTCCGGTATCAATTCGGACTCCTTTCGCAACGAGTTCGGCGTGAAGAATGTCCACGTCCTCAACGATCAAGTTGACCACACCACCGGAAACCCCATCACCAGAAAACGAAGAGACGTGGAGCCAAATTCCATCGCGCGTCAAGCCCATATAGCATGGATCTGGCTTGGCGTCATCGGAGCGATGGGCGAATTCCCGGCGAAAGCCGAGTTTAGTGCCATAGAAATCCTCCGCCGCAATCGAGTTCGACACGTGAAGCAGGGGAATCGCGAGCTTGAACATGTTGTAACCCGCCTAGGGCGATGACATTTTACTGAAACCGATTCTCTGGGGCATCCGATCGGCGACTTCACCTTCCACCGGTCGGCGGTGAGTGAAATTGCAGTGTAGAATAAGCAGCTTGCTCTTCTAATTTTCGTTCCTCAAGGGGGCTTCCATGCGCAGTACCATGCTCGCTGTGGTCAAGCCGGAAGCCGCGCCGGGCGCGGAAATCCGCGAAGTCAAAATTCCCACCTTCGGGCGTACCGACGTTTTGGTTAAAGTCAAAGCCGCTTCCATCTGCGGCACCGACCTGCACATCTACGAATGGGACCGCTGGGCCCAGGGACGCATCCATCCGCCGCTGATCCCCGGGCACGAATTCTGCGGCGAAGTCGTTGCTTTCGGCGATGAGGTCACCAGCGTGAAGGAAGGCGACTTCGTCTCCGCCGAGATGCACGTCGCCTGTGGCAAGTGTCTGCAGTGCCGCACCGGGGAAGCGCACATCTGCCAGCATGTGAAAATCATCGGCGTCGACTCCGACGGCGCGTTTGCCGAGTATGTGGTCATTCCCGAATCGAATATCTGGAAACTCGATCCTGCCATCCCGCAGGAATACGCTTCCATTCTCGATCCTCTCGGCAACGCCGTGCACACGGTGCTCGCCGGAGAAATCGCCGCCAAGACAGTCGCTATTACCGGGTGCGGCCCCATCGGCCTGTTTTCGATTGCGGTCGCACGGGCCGTAGGTGCGACGACAGTCTTCGCCATCGAAGTCAACGAGCACCGCCGCACGCTTGCCGAGAAGATGAAGGCGGATTTCGCGATTGATCCCACAAAAGAGGATGTCCGCGCCATCGTCGCCCATCACACGGGCGGCCTCGGCGTCGATGTGGTGCTCGAAATGGCCGGCCATCCCGACGCCATCCGAACAGCCTTCGACATCGTCCGCCGCGGCGGACGCATATCCCTCCTGGGACTAACCTCCAAACCCATCCCGCTCAATTTTTCCGAAGACATCATTTTCAAGGGCCTGACGATCCAAGGCATCAACGGCCGCCGCATGTACCAGACCTGGTACCAGATGACCGCGCTGCTCAAGAGCGGCAAGCTCGATCTTCACCCCGTCATCACCGACCGCATCCCGATGAAGGACTTTTCGAAAGCCATGGCCCGCCTCAAGACAGGCGAAGCCAGCAAAATTTTGGTGTATCCCAACGGGACAAAGTGATCGGGTGGAGCGGGCATTCTTGCGCGCGAAAAACCTGGCCAACACGAGGCGTTATGACCGGGACAATCCGCGCCATCCCGCAAAGGCTCGCCATCCAAATCTTACTGCCCATCTGAAATTCCGGCGCAACCGTCGTTTCCCTGCTTCAAATCCCGTACCGATTGGTAAACTTGGTATACCCGCGGAGAGGTGGCCGAGTGGTTGATGGCTCCGGTCTTGAAAACCGGCGTGCCCGAAAGGGTACCGGGGGTTCGAATCCCTCCCTCTCCGCCATGCACCCGCCGCCCTCAATCTGCGACGGTGTACACTACTCCCCGTTCCGAGGCTGAAAACGATTCCGGCATAGCTCCGTCTAACAAGACAAACCCTGAGGTTGCACACATGCGGATCCGAGTAGCGCTGCCTTTCGTATTGCTGACGACGTTCACGGCGAATGCCTTCGCGCAATCTGCCGAAATCGAAATCCCCTACCAGAAATTCGGCCTCGATAACGGCCTGACAGTCATTGTGCATGAAGATCACAAGGCCCCGATCGTGGCGATCAACATCTGGTATCACGTCGGCTCGAAGAACGAGAAGCCCGGCAAGACGGGATTCGCGCACCTGTTCGAGCACCTGATGTTTGGCGGCAGTGAGCACTCTTCCGGCCGCTACATCGACACCATGGAACGCATCGGCGCAACCGACCTGAATGGCACAACCAATCCCGATCGCACCAACTACTTCCAAAACGTCCCGACCTCGGCCGTCGACCTTACCCTCTGGATGGAGTCCGACCGCATGGGGCATCTGCTCGGCGCGCTCGACCAGAAAACGCTCGACCTTCAGCGCGGCGTGGTGCAGAACGAAAAACGCCAGGGTGAGAACCAGCCCTACGGCGTAACCCGGCAACTGCTGACTCAGAACACCTATCCCGCCGGGCATCCGTATTCATGGACGACAATCGGTGAGATGGCGGACCTCGACGCCGCGTCAATGAAAGACGTGCAGGAATGGTTCAAGACCTACTACGGACCGTCGAATGTGGTACTGGTGCTGGCGGGCGACATCGATGTGAAGACAGCGAGAGAAAAAGTCGAGAAGTATTTCGGCGACATTCCGCCCGGCCCGCCCGTGGCCCATCACCAGGTATGGATTGCAAAGATGACCGGCACGCACCGGCAAAAGGTGCAAGACCGTGTGCCGCAGGCCCGCATTTACAAAGTGTGGAACGTCCCCGAATACGGCAGCGCCGACGCCGACTACCTCGACTTGGTGAGCGATTGCCTGACCGCAGGCAAATCGTCGCGCTTCTACAAGCGCCTGGTATACGACGACCAGATCGCAACCGACGCAGCGGCCTTCGTAGACCTGAGGGAAATCGGTGGACAGTTCCGCGTACAGGCCACTGCGCGCCCAGGGCAGAATCTGGCGCGAGTCGAGAAGGAATTGGACGAGGAATTATCGCGCTTCTTAAAAGACGGCCCCACGCCCGAAGAGATGCAGCGCGTCAAGGCGCAGTATCAGGCAAATTTCATCCGTGGGATCGAACGCATCGGAGGTTTCGGCGGCAGGTCCGACCGCCTCGCCCAGAGCCAGGTGTTTCGCGGCAGCCCTGACGCCTACAAGATTTCGCTGCAGCGAGTTCACGATGCGACCGCAGACGATCTGAAATCGGCTGCCAACCACTGGTTGTCCGACGGTGTATACGTCCTCGAAGTCCATCCGTTCCCTGACTACAAAGCGGCCAACACCGGCGCGGACCGCAGCAAAGCTCCGGAACCGACGGCTCCGCCCGAGCTGAAGCTCCCTAAACTACAGCGGGCAACGCTTTCAAATGGGTTGAAGGTGATCCTCGCGGAACGGCACGAGGTTCCGCTCGTGGATTTCACGTTGGTGTCCGATGCTGGATTCGCAGCCGATTCCTTGGCGGCACCCGGCACGGCAAATCTCGCGATGCGCCTCCTGACCTTCGGCACGAGCACGCGCAACGCTCTTCAGATTGACGACCAATTGCAGTTGCTCGGAGCCGAACTGCACGCGTCGTCCAATCTCGACGGGTCGTTCGTTTCCCTCTCCGCGCTGAAGTCGAAGCTCGATCCTTCGCTCGATCTGTTTGCCGACGTGGTTCTGAACGCGTCGTTTCCCGAGGCAGATTTCAAGCGTGAGCAAAAGCAGGTGGTCGCTGGAATCGATCGCGAACAGAACGCGCCCACGACCGCAGCTCTCCGCGTATTCCCAGCACTCCTGTACGGAGCGGGCCATCCTTATGCGAACCCGCTGACCGGCTCCGGTACAAAGGACAGTGTCGCAAAACTGACAAGAGAGGATCTGGTCAAGTTTCGAGAGACCTGGCTGCGCCCGAACAACTCTACATTGATTGTGGCCGGGGACACGACGCTGGCGGAGACCACCCCCCAACTTGAGAAGTTCTTCGCGGGCTGGAAGTCGGGGAGTGTTCCGCACAAAAGCGTAAAGAAAGTTCCGCTCGTTCCGAAGTCAGCCGTGTATCTGATCGACAAGCCGGGCGCTCTGCAGTCGGTCATCGTCGCCGCCCAGGTTGCACCACCGACCGCCAATCTGAACGAGATCGCGATCAAAGTGATGAACGACAGCCTGGGAGGGTTGTTCGGTTCGCGTCTGAACATGAACCTGAGAGAAGACAAGCATTGGTCCTATGGAGTACGCAGCATCCTTCGCGATGCGCAAGCGCAACGGCCCTTCTACACGGTTGCACCGGTTCAAACCGACAAGACCAAAGAAGCGATGGCGGAGATGGACAAGGAATTCCGCGGAATGGCCGGCGGCCACCCGATCGCAACCGACGAACTCACAAAGCTGCAGGCGAATGAAACCCTCAAGCTGCCCGGGTCACGCGAAACGCTCGATGAACTCGGACAATCCATCGTCGACATCGTGCAATTCGGGTTGCCGGATGACTACTACGAAACTTATGCGAGCAAGGTGCGTGCTCTCAAGACAGACGACGTGAACAGCGCTGCGAAAGAGGTCGTGCACCCCGACAACTTGATCTGGATCGTGGTGGGCGATCGCGCCAAGATCGAAGGCGGTGTGCGGGAGCTAGGCCTCGGAGAACTCCACTTTCTCGACGCCGACGGGAAGCCACTTTAAGAACAAGGGTATTGAAGTATTGAAATCCAGGCGCCGCACTCATCGCGCACTCGGCAATGAGCGAAATCACTGCACTCCACGCAGCACCAGCCCGCAAAGAGCCTTCACAAAGGCGTCGTTAAGTTCGTCGTGTCGAATCAGAAACCGCATGTAGATCGGGCCATAGAGCGAGTCCAGGGTGAGGTCCATATCGAGACCAACCGGCAATTCTCCGCGGTCGATTCCGCGCTGGAGCGTTTGGTAGGCTTGCTGGCGCCTCGGCCATAAAAACCTCTCACGGAAAGCTGCGATCAATTCGGGATCCGATTGCCCTCCAGCCAACAGCGCCGCCACCACCTTCCCGCGCGGAGACCGGAAAACCCGGATCAACTGCCGCATCTGGAGGCTCATGTCTTTTTGCACGGACCCCGTGTTGGGAAAGCGCAATTCTTCGTCGGCACTGGCGGAAAAGGCGTCGGCCACGAGCACAGCCTTGGTTGGCCACCATCGGTAGACGGTTGCCTTGCCGACGTCGGCGTCGGCTGCGATGGCTTCGATGCTGAGTTGCGGGAATCCTGCTTCCTTCAGCAGTTTCAGGGTGCTGCGAAGAATTGCCTGCCGCGATGCCTCGCTGCGCGGCCGTCCCGGCGGCCGTCGGCCGTCATTTCCATTTCGCCCGGCATGCCGGCGCCGCTCACTTTGTGCCATGGCAAAAGTCTAATATAATTCAAATCCGAAACGTACTGTTTTGAATCTATTGGGAAGAAAGCTCTGCCGTGTCCCAAGGAGACTGGCCAACGTAGGGCTCTTGCGGATTTTATGTGGATTGTTGCCTTAGCGCTTCGGCGCCCGTACACGTTCGTGGTGATGGCTCTGCTCATCGTCATTCTGACACCTATCACCATCCTGCGCACCCCGGTCGACATTTTCCCGGAAATCAATATCCCCGTGGTCAGCGTGGTTTGGAGCTACGCCGGCCTGGCTCCCGCCGAAATGGCGGACCGCATCGTCACCAACTCCGAACGCTCCATTACCGTCACAGTCAACGATGTCGAGCACATCGAGTCGCAATCGCTGAACGGAATCGCCGTCATCAAGATCTTCTTTCGCCCGTCCGTCAACATCCCAACCGCCCTGACGCAGGTCACCGCAATCAGCGGGACCATCTTGCGCTTCCTCCCCCCCGGCACGACTCCGCCCCTGGTCCTCAACTACACGGCATCCACCACTCCGATCGTTCAGCTCGGATTGAGCAGCAAGACTTTGCCCGAGCAGCAACTGTTCGATTTGGGGCAGAATTTTCTCCGCACGCAACTCACCACCGTCGAGGGAGCGGCGACGCCCTATCCCTTTGGCGGCAAGCCGCGCCAGATTCAGGTCGACCTCGATTCCGCTCAGCTTCAGGCGTATGGCCTGACTCCCGTTGACATCGTCAACGCCGTTGCCGCCCAGAACCTCATTCTCCCCTCCGGCACCACCAAGATCGGCTCCACAGAATACAACGTTGAGATGAACGGCAATCCACAAACTCTCGCAGAGTTGAACGA
>Ga0209068_10000995_pt1 | contig 14436 bp, 13 predicted proteins | sample ColStrG_CSR_2012_FD_187200 | JGI IMG/M metagenome (GOLD analysis project Ga0209068, IMG submission 187200) | Freshwater sediment microbial communities in response to fracking from Pennsylvania, USA - Cold Stream Run_MetaG_CSR_2012 (SPAdes)... | ecosystem: Environmental > Aquatic > Freshwater >... | reverse complement strand
ACGGGCGGCCTGAAGCGGTTCGCACCACCGGTGGACGAGCCGTAGGGGATCCCCTTGAACGAATGGACGCCACTCGTAGAGGAGCCTCGGACGTCGCCCCAACGTGTCTTGACGGTTGGCGCTGTCGTCGGCTTGGTCGGTCAGATCCCAGGCGGCGCGATTGTCGACGCGGAGGGTCATGGCCCCGGGGAGCGCCACGTCGGGGTTCATGGCCACCACCGCGATGCCGGCCGCCCGCGCGGGCTCGAGCGCGGCCGGGCGCACCACCGGCGAGCCCAGGATGATGCCGTCCACCCGCTTGTCCACCAGCAGCGCGATGTAGTGCTTCTCCTTGTCCGGATCGCGATCCGCGCTGGTGACGAGCACCGACCGCCCGTGCTCTCGCGCCACGTCCTCGACCCCTCGGGCGATCGCGGGGTAGAACGGGTTGCGGATCGACGGCACAATCAGGCCGAGGGTGTCCGAGCGCCGCGTCCGCATGCTCCGCGCAAGGCCGTTCGGCCGGTACCCGAGGCTCCGGATGGCCTGCTCCACCCGGCGCCGCGTGGTCCCCGCCACACGCGGCTCGCGGTTGGCGACCCGGGACACGGTCTTGATCGAGACGCGGGCCCGCCGGGCCACCTCCCGCAGGGTGGGGTGTCCGGGCCGCTTCGATGACAACGTTGTCACAGCCGGGCAGGCTAGCAATCGACCTCTCCGTTGTCAAGGCCGGGAGCCCGTGCCAGCATGCGCCGGTGCTCATCGAAGATCCCGACGACCCGAGAGTCGCCGACTACCGCGCGGCGGCTCGCGGCCGAGCCGACGGGCTGTTCCTCTGCGAGGGCCGCCTGGTGGTGGGCCGGCTGCTCGGCGGCTCGCGCTACCGGGTGCGCTCGGTCCTCGCCACCGCGGCGGTGCTCGAGGATCTCCGCGACGCGCTCGGCCCGGTCCCGCCTCCGGCCTTCGTGGCCACCACCGCGGTGATCCGCTCCATCTTCGGCTTCAATTTCCACCGCGGCTGCCTGGCGCTCGGCGAGCGGCCGCCGCAACCCTCGTCGGCCGAGTCCGTCATCGCGCCGGCCGGGTCGCGGATCGTGATCGGGCTGGACGAGGTGACCGATCCCGACAACGTGGGCGCGATCTTCCGCAACGCGGCCGCCTTCGGGGCCGTGGGCGTGCTCCTCTCCCCCGGCTGCGCCGATCCCCTGTATCGCAAGACCATCCGCGTCTCGATGGGCGGGACCCTGTCCACCCCGTTCGCGCGGACCGAGTGGGGCGGCACGCTCGAGGGCCTCCGCCGGGCCGGCTACACCCTGGTGGCGCTCAGTCCGGATCCAGACGCGGAGGCGATCGGGCCCGCGGCGGAGCGACTCGTCGCCCGACGGATCGCGGTCATCGTGGGCGCGGAGGGCCCCGGACTCGGCGCGCAATCCCGCGCCGCGGCCCATCTCCGGGTGCGCATCCCGATGGCGCCGGGCGTGGACTCGCTGAACGTGGCCACCGCGTGTGGCATCGCGCTCCACCGCCTGGCCGGGCGCGCTATCATGGGCGGCGGCCTTCCATGATCCGCATCGGCACCTCCGGCTACAACTATCCCGAGTGGCGAGGCACCTTCTATCCGGAGAAATTCCCGACCGGCAAGATGCTCCCCTACTACGCGGAGCGATTCTCCACCGTGGAGATCAACTACACGTTCTACCGCATGCCCAGCGCCAAGACGGTGGCGGGCTGGGTGGCCGAGACGCCGGCCGGCTTCTCCTTCACCCTCAAGGCCCCCCAGCGGATCACCCACTTCGCGCGGTTGCGGGATATCGGTGATCCGTTGCGCTACTTCCTCGACACCGCGGCGGGCCTCGGCCCCAAGCTCGGTCCGGTGCTCTTCCAGCTCCCGCCCAACTTCAAGAAGGACCTGGCCCGCCTCGGCGGCCTCCTGGACCTGGTGCCCGCCGGGCTGCGCTGCGCCTTCGAGTTCCGCCACGAGAGCTGGCTCGACGCCGCGGTCTACGCGCGGCTGCGCACGGTCAACGCCGCGCTCTGCGTGGCCGACACCGAGGACGCGACGACCCCGCTCGAGGCCACCGCCGACTGGGGCTACCTGCGGCTGCGCGACCAGGGCTACACCGAGCCCGATCTCGCGGAGTGGGCGCGCCGGATCCAGAGCTTCGGGAGCGCGTGGCGGGACACCTTCGTCTACTTCAAGCACGAGGAGGCCGGGACCGGCCCCGCGTTCGCCCGCCGGCTGGAGGCGCTGCTTCCGGGCTGACCGCGCCGGCCTTCGCCACCCGAGCCTGGACGCGCTCGATCGCGGCGGCCATGTCGAGGCCCTCGCCCAGCACCGGCCGCAGCGGATCGGCCATCCGCTCGAAGCGCGCGACGATCGTCTTCAGGTTGAAGCGCGTGGGGTCCAGGCGCGGCGTTACCTCGCGCCACTCGAGCGGGCACGAGGCCGGCGCGCCGGGCAGGGGCCGCAGCGAGAACGGCGCCACGATGGTCTGCCCGTGCCCGTTCTGTCCGAAGTCGATGTAGACCTTGCCCCCGCGGGCTCGCAGCGGCCGCGCCACCGTGGCGATCTCGGGCTCGGCCTCGACCCCGAGGACCGCGAGGAGACGCGCGAAGGTTCGCGCCTGCTCGTAGGTGTAGCGGGCGCCCAGGGGCAGCAGGATGTGAAGCCCGGTGGCGCCCGACGTCTTCACGTAGCTCGGCAGGACGAGCCCGTCCAGGATGCCGCGCAGGGCGAGCGCCACTCGCACCACGTCGGTGAACGGGGCGCCCTTGGGATCGAGGTCGAGCACGAGCCAGTCCGGCCGCTCGAGCGACGGCACCCGCGAGGCCCAGCAGTGGATCGGGATCGCCGCGCTGTTGGCCACGTAGCGCAGCATCTCCACGTCGTCCACCACCAGGTAGGCGATGTCGCGCTCGGTGTCCCGCGAATAGATGCGCTCGGTCCGCACCCACGCGGGCGCGAACTCCGGCGCGTCCTTCTGGTAGAAAAACTTCCCGGCGATGCCGTCGGGAAAGCGAGTCAGCACCAGCGGCCGGTCGCGCAGATAGGGCAGCATGAAGGGGGCGACGCGCTCGTAGTACTCGATCATGTCCGCCTTGGTGTATCCCTCCGCCGGCCAGAAGACCTTGCGGGGGTTGGTGGGTTTGAGGCGCGGCGTCGGCTCGGGCACGGCGCCCGGCGCCGGGGGCTCCGGCGCGGGCGCGTCCGCCGCGTCGAAATCGACCGGCTCCGCCGTCTCCCGCCGGCACTCCGCCGGCTTCCGGTCCTCGCGCAGGCCGATGAAGGTCGGGTGACGGAGCCCGCCGTCCTCCGTCCACTCGGTGAAGCGCACCTCGCAGACCAGGCGCGGCTCGACCCAGTGGCGCCCGCGCCCGGCGGGGACCGCGCCCGCCTCGAACGGCGGCGTCGCGCGGGCGAGCGGGCGGAGCCGGGCCCAAATCGCGGCGAGGCCCGCATGGTCGAACCCGGTGCCCACCTTCGAGACGTAGACGAGGCGTGGCGCGTCGGCCGGCCCGTCGTAGACGCCGAGGTGCAGCGCGCCGAAGTGCCCGCGCGAGCCCTGGGGATCGGTGTAGCCACCGATCACGAACTCCTGCCGCTTCTGGCACTTGATCTTGATCCAGTCGCGGGTGCGGCCACCCGGGTAGGTGCCGCGCGCCTTCTTGGCCACGATGCCCTCCAGCCGCTGCGCGGAGGCCGCCTCGAAGAACGCGACGCCTTCCCCCGCGACGTGGTCGCCGTAGCGCACCGGTCCGAGCGGCGGCACGAGGAGCCGCAGGCACTCCTTGCGCTCGACGAGGGGGCGGCGGCGCAGATCGCGATCGTCGAGCATGAGGCAGTCGAAGAAGACGCCCACCGCGGGACGGCGCTGGGCCGCCACCGCGATCTCGCGCGGGTCGGTGAGCGCCATGCGCGGCTGCAGGCGCTGGAAGCTCGGCCGGCCCGCGTCGTCCAGCGCCACGATCTCGCCGTCGATCACGAAGCGCTCGATGGCCAGCGCCCCCAGCGCGCGCACCACCTCGGGATAGCGTGAGGTCGTGTCCTGGCCGCTCCGGCCGTAGAGGGTCACCCGCTCGCCGTGGCGGTCGGCCAGCACGCGCACCCCGTCGTACTTGATCTCGAAGAGCCAGGCCGGGTCGGAGAAGGGCCGCTCCGCGAGGGTGGCCAGCGTGAAGGCCTGCGTCCGCGCGTCCACCTCGCCGCGCGGGGCCCCGAGCGCGGCGAGGCGGGCTCGCACCGCGGCGAGGCGGGCCGGCCGGTCGGCCATCTCCTCGACGGTGAGGCCGGAGAGCACCGACTGCGGATAGCGCTCGATCAGCTCGACGCCGCCGGGCGGCAGCGCCGCGCCGTCGGCCTTCTTGAGGAGCAGCCAGTCGCGGTCCTTGCCCGACATGCGCGCGAGGGTCCAGCGCCCGCGCATCTTGTGGCCGAAGATCTCCACCTCGAGCTTGCCCCGCGCGAGCTGATCGAGGGGCTCCTGCGGCTTGCTCGAGCGGTACCAGCCGTAGTCCCACACGATGACCGAGCCCGCCCCGTAGTTCCCGGCGGGGATGACGCCCTCGAAGTCGCCGTACTCGATCGGGTGATCCTCGACGTGCACCGCGAGGCGCTTCTCCTCCGCGTGCCCCGACGGTCCCTTGGGCACCGCCCAGCTCTTGAGCACCCCGTCCATCTCGAGGCGCAGGTCGTAGTGCAGGCGCCGCGCGGCGTGCTTCTGCACCACGAAGAGCCGGCCGCCCGCGGGCGGACGTCCCCCGAAGGGCTCGGGGGTACGATCCGGATCGCGCTTCCGGCGGTAGGCTTCGAGGGGCGGCGGGCGCTCTCCCCCGAGCGAATCCGGCACAATCCCTCGCCCCTTCGCGGCGGGCTCACCCCTATCCGGTGCGGTCGCCATCGGAGACTTGGAGCATAGCTGCCCCGGTGGTACTGTGCAAAGTCTCACGGCCATGGCTCCTCATTCCATCGGCTCCGGCACCATCTCCTTCGGGCTGGTTTCCATCCCGGTAAAGCTCTACACCGCGGCCTCGAGCGGCGGCGTCAGTTTCAACCTCCTCCACGCCAAGTGCGGCAGCCGCATCAAGCAGCAGACGTTCTGCCCGGTGTGCAACGAGGTGGTCGAGCGCGGCGCCCTCGTCAAGGGCTACGAGTTCCAGAAGGAGCAGTACGTCCGCTTCGCCGACGAGGAGCTGAAGTCGCTCGAGGGCGAGGCGTCGAAGGTCATCGACATCGCGGAGTTCGTGCCGCTGCCTTCGGTCGACCCGATCTACTTCGAGAAGACCTACTACCTCGGCCCCGACAAGGGGGGCGAGAAGCCCTACCGGCTCCTCGCCGATGCGATGGCCAAGAGCGACCGGGTCGCGCTCGCCACCTTCGTGATGCGCGGCAAGGAGAGCCTCGTGCTGGTGCGGCCGGCCCAGGACGGGCTGATGCTGCACACCATGTACTTCGCCGACGAGGTGCGCGACTTCGGCGAGATCGAGAAGGGCAAGTCGGTGAAGCTCCGCGACGGCGAGCTCGAGCTGGCCGAGCGGCTGATCGGGGAGCTGTCGCACGACGACTTCAAGCCCGAGCAGTACCAGGACGAGTACCGCAACCGCGTGCTCGAGGTCGTGAACTCCAAGGTGGAAGGCAAGGAGATCACCGCCGCTGCGCCGGAGGCCCAGCGCGCCCAGGTGATCGACCTGATGGACGCCCTCAAGCAGAGCCTCGCCAAGCGCGCCGGCGCCGAGGACCGGCCCGCCGCGGGCGGCGCGGCCGTCGGCAAGAAGCCACCCGTCAAGGCGCCCCGACGCGCCACCGCGTCCGACAAGGACAGGAAGGCGCAAGCCGGGCGGAAATGACCGACTTCTCCACCCACGAGGTGGCGAAGATCCTCGGTCTGCCGGACTCGAAGATCCGCTCGTGCGCGCGCGCCGCGCTGCTCGCGCCCGGCCGCGGCCCCGGCGGGCGCCTCCGCTGGTCGTTCCAGGACCTGCTCCTGCTCAAGACCACCCGCGGTCTGCTCGAGGCCCGCGTGCCCTCGCGCCGCATCCGCAGCATGCTGGCCTCGCTGCGTCGGCAGCTGCCGGACGACCAGGCCCTCTCGAGCGTCAGCATCTACGCCGACGGCCGGCGGGCGATCGCCTGGGACGGCACCGCGCGCTGGCAGCCCGACTCCGGCCAGTTCCTGTTCAGCTTCGACGCCCGCGCGGTGGGGATCACGGACGGCCCGGTGCCGGACCCGCCGGCCGCGGCCGCTCCATCCGCGCCGCCCACCCGCACCGCGAACGAGTGGTTCGATCTCGCCTGCGAGCTCGATCCGGCCTCGCCGGACGAGGCGCGCCACGCTTACGAGCACGCGCTGGCGCTCGATCCGGACCTGGCCGACGCGCACATCAATCTGGGGCGCCTGCATCATGCCGGCGGCGACGCGGCGCGCGCGGAAGAGCACTACCGCGCCGCCATCCGGCACGCGCCGGGCGATTCCATCGCGCACTTCAATCTGGCCGGCCTGCTGGAGGAGACCGACCGCCGCTCCGACGCGGTCGCGTCGTACCACCAGGCGCTCGCCGCCGAACCCGACTTCGCCGACGCGCACTACAACCTCGGCCTGCTGCTCGATGCGCTGGGTCGACGGCCGGCGGCGATGACCCACCTGCGGACCGCCCGCCGTCTCTACGCCCGCCGCTCCGCCTGACCCCTAGGGGTTCCCCCGCGTGCCCGCCTTGCGCGCGGCGAGTGTCACCAGGCGTCAGATCCGGCGCGCTTGATCGGCATCCCGGATTGACATATCAACTAGTTAGGCACCTGGCCGCCTCATTGCATTATCTCCTGTTCGTTGGCCGCACTCATTCGAATAGGAGAACCGCAATGAGGACAATCATTGGATGGACCGTGGGCGCCGCGTGCGCGACCGTGATCGTGACCGGCCTCTCCGCGCTCCCCGTACCCGCCCAGGAAGCCAAGAACGACCGGCGCGAGATCCGGCAGGACTCTCGCGAGATCCGCGGAGACCGGAAGGAGATCGCCAAGGACACGCAGGAAGTCCGGGGCGACCGCAAGGACCTCGATGCGTCCCGCCAGAAGCTGCGCGAGGCGTACAAGTCCGGCGATCCCGCGGCCATCAAGGCGGCCCGCGAGAGCTACCAGAAGAGCCGGGGCTCGCTCCACGGTGATCTGAAGGATCGCCGCCAGGACGCTCGCGACCTGCGCCAGGACAAGCAGGACCGTCGCGAGGACGTCCAGGATCTCCATCAGGACCAGCGCCAAGCGCGTAAGGCCAAGTAACTCACCACCCGATCGCGACAACAGAGGGGGAGCGGCCCATCGGGCCCTCCCCCTTTCGCTTGCGCGCGGCTAGGTCAGATCGGCCGGGTGGCGCTCGTGCCAGTCGGTCCGCGACTGGTAGGCGCGCGCGGCCGCCAGGACGGTCGGCTCCTCCCACGCCCGCCCCATGAACTGCAGGCTGGTGGGCAGCCCACGCGCGCCGAAGCCGTTGGGCACCGCCACCGCGGGCAGCCCCGCGCCATTGCCGATCGCGCCCATCACGTCGCGCGCGGTCCCACGGATCGCGCTGCGCACCTCGCCCGTGAGCCGCGCCGCCTCCGACGCGCGGCCGGGGGCGACCAGCGCGTGGAGCGGGGCAAGCGCGCGATCCGCCTCGCGGGCCATCACCCCGCGGAGCCTCAGGGCCTTCAGGTAGTCCTTGGCCAGGATCGCGTCGCGCGCGTAGGGGGTGTAGTGATCCTCGGGCGCGGTCAGCCCGCGGATTGCGCCGCTCTCGATCAGGTCCTCGAAGGCGCTGGCCGCCTCCGCGAAGAGAATCGTCCGGGTGATGTCGTCGTAGGGCAGGTCGGCCAGCGCGACCTCCTCCACGGTCCCGATCTCACGCAACACGCCGAGCGACCGCTCGAAGTTCTCGCGCACCGCCTCCTCGCAGCCGTCGGTGACTCCGCGAAGCACCCCGAACCGGAAGCGCCCTCCGGCCGAGGCCGCGGCCTCGTGGCGAAACGGGCGGTCGACGGTGGTCGGGTCTGCCGGGTCGCGGCCCGCGATCGCCTCGAGCACGAGGCCGCAGTCGTCCGCGGTGAGGGCGAGCGGCCCCAGCTTGTCGAGCGTCCAGCAGAGCGCCATCGCCCCGTGACGGCTCACCCGGCCGTAGGTCGGCCGCAGCCCCGCGACCCCGCAGTTGCCCGCGGGCGAGAGGATCGAGCCCCACGTCTCCGAGCCGATCGCGAAGGGCACGAGCCCCGCCGCGACCGCGGAGCCCGAGCCGCTCGACGATCCACCGCTCCACGCATCGCGGCTCCACGGGTTGACGCCGGGGCCGGTGAAGGCCGCGTTCGGCTGGCGATAGCCCATGCCGCCGGCCAGCTCCACCATCGCGAGCTTGGCGCAGAGCACCGCGCCCGCCTCCTCGAGCTTCCGGATCGCGGTGGCGTCGAAGTCGAACACGCGGTCCTTGAACGGCGCCGCGCCCCACGTGGTGGGGATGCCGCCCGAGGTCGCGAGCAGGTCCTTGGCCCCGTACGGGATGCCGTGCAGCGGGCCCCGGTAGCGGCCGGCCGCGATCTCGGCCTCGGCGCGACGGGCTTGCTCTCGCGCGCGAGCCCGCGTGACCGTCACCACCGCGTTGTAGCGCGGGCCCAGGCGCTCCAGCCGATCGAGGAAGGTCTCGGCCAGCGCCACCGGGGAAAGCCGTCGCTCGCGGATCAGCGCGCCGAGCCGGCGCACCGGGACGAAGACGACGTCCTCGGCCATCACGGATCCGCCCGGTAGGCCGCGAAGGGCTGGCCCGGCTCGTCGGCGTTGGTGAGGCGCACCGCGCGGAGGGCGTGCGCGGCCTGGACGATCCCCTCGATGGCGGTGCGCACGCCCTCGAGCTCCTCCGGGGCGAGGCGGCTGCCGTAGCGCTCGCGCACCAGCGCGAGCATGGCCTCCACCTCCGCACGGATCACCTCGGGCTCGCTCATCGCCCGGGCATTCTAGCGGAGGCGCGGGTCGAGCGCATCCCGGAGCCCGTCGCCCAGCAGGTTGAAGCCGAGCACCGCGAGGAAGATCGCGAGCCCCGGCAGGGCGGCCACGTGGGGCGCCACGTTCATGTACTGCCGGCTGCTGGAGAGCATGCTGCCCCAGTCGGAGGTGGGCGGCTGGACGCCCAGGCCCAGGAACGAGAGACCGGCCAGCGCGGTGATCATGCCGCCCACGTTCAGGGTGACCGCCACGATGACGGGGGCGAGGCAGTTGCGCAGCACGTGGGTGAGCGACAGGCGCAGCTCCGAAACGCCGAGGGCCCGCGCCGCCTCCACGTACTCGGTCTGCTTCACCGCCAGCACCGTGGCGCGCACGATGCGGCCGTAGAACGGGATGTTCACGATCGCGACCGCCACCATGCCGTTGACGAGGCCGGGGCCCAGGGTGGCGATGATCGCGATGGCGAGCAGGAAGTAGGGGAACGCCATCAGGGTGTCGATCGAGCGCATCACGAGCTGGTCCACCCAGCGGCCCACGAAGCCGGCCAGCAGCCCGCATACCGAGCCCGCGGCGGCGGCGAGCGCGGTCGCGGCCAGGCCCACCACCAGCGAGGTGCGGGCCCCGTAGAGCAGCCGGCTCAGGAGGTCGCGCCCGAACTCGTCGGTGCCGAGGACGTGCCCGGCGGTGAGCGGGCGCGCGAGCCGGCGCGCGGTGTCGATGAGATTGGGATCGTGCGGAGCCAGCAGCGGCGCCAGCGCCGCGGCGGCGCCGAGCACCACCACCAGCCCGAGGCCGAACAGCGCGCTCCCGCTGCGGCGGAACATGCGGGCCGCCTCGGCCACGCTCGACCGGCCCCGCGCGACCGCGCCCGGCGCCAGGGTGGTGCCCGCGCCGCTCACCCGGATCGCGCTACTCATAGCGGATGCGCGGGTCGAAGACCGCGTAGAGCAGATCGACGATCAGGTTCACCACCACGAAGGTGGTGGCGATCAGCAGCACCCCACCCTGCACCAGCGGGTAGTCGCGCGCCTGGATCGCCCGCACCATCATCGAGCCGAGCCCGGGCCAGGAGAACACGGTCTCGGTGAGAATCGCGCCGCCGAGCAGGTAGCCGACCTGCACGCCGACCACGGTGAGGATCGGATTGAACGCGTTCTTGAGCACGTGGCGGGCGATCACCGCACGCTCGGCCAGGCCCTTGGCCCGCGCGGCGCGCACGTAGTCCTGGCGGATGATCTCGAGCACGCTCGAGCGGGTGAGCCGCGCCACCGCGGCCGCCGACGCGGTCCCGAGCGTGATCGCGGGCAGCACCAGGTGCCAGAGGAGATCGCCGGTCCCGCCTCCATATGGGGACACCATACCCGCAGAAGGAAACCACCGGAGCGACAGCGCGAACACCAGGATCAGCATGATGCCGGTCCAGAACACCGGCAGGCTCACCCCGGTCACCGCCACCGCCATGCTGACCTTGTCGAGCCAGGAGTACTGCCGGGTGGCGGACAGGATGCCGGCGACGAGGCCGAGGGAGATCGCGATCACGAGCGCGCCGCCGGTCAGCACCACGGTGGCCTTGAAGCGCAGCAGCACCTCGGGCAGCACCTCGCGCCCGAGCGGGATGGACCGTCCCAGGTCGCCCTGCACGACCCGGCCCATCCACTGGAGGTACTGCACCGCCACCGGCCGGTCGAGGCCCAGGTCGCGGCGCAGGCGCTCCACGTCCTCGCGGGTGGCCTGCGCGCCCAGCATGATCGCGGCCGGGTCGCCGGGGGCCAGGCGCATCACCCCGAAGACGAGCAGCGAGACCCCGACCAGGACCGGCAGCGCGAGGAGGATGCGTCGGACGAGGTAGCCCTGGAGGCCGGCCCCGACTACTGCAGCCACACCTGCGTCAGCACCAGGTCGAAATTGGGGTGGAGCTTGAACCCCTGCACGCGCTTCCGGTGCACGATGACCTGCTTGCCGTGGTCGACGAAGATCCACGGCGCGTCCTCCATCACGAGGCGCTGCGCTTCCCGGTAGAGCGGGATGCGCTCCTTGTCGTCGATGGTGGTGCGGCCCTTCCGGAGCAGCTCGTCCACGCGGGGGTTCTGGTAGAAGCCGGCGTTGAACGCGGGCGGGAAACGATCGGAGGAGAGCAGCATGTACATCATGTGATCGGGGTCGCCGATCGACGGGTTCCAGGACATCTCGGCCATGTCGGGGCCGTCGAGGTACTTCTTGAGGTAGGCGCCCCACTCCATGGTCTGGATCTTGGCGCGGACCCCCACCGCGGCCAGGTTGGCCTGGATCACGGTACCCATCTCCACCGGCGACTGCATGCCGGAGCCGGACTCGGGCACGTAGAACGTCACGTCGAACCCGTTGGCGAAGCCGGCCTCCTTGAGCAGCGCCTTGGCCTTCTCCGGGTCGTAGGGATACCGCTGGGTCTTGTCCTCGTGATAGGAGCCGTACACCGGCGAGAGCGGCGTGGTGGCCACGATCGCGGTACCCTTCAGGATGTCGCGGATGATCGCGTCCTTGTGCACCGCGTAGTTCAACGCCTGGCGCACCCGCCGGTCCTTCAGCGCGGGATGCCGCGTGTTGAGCGCGACGTACCAGACCGCGGAGGAGTTGGTCTCGGCCACCACCACGTCGGGATCCTTGCGGAGATCCGCGAGGCTGTCCGGCGGCACGTCCATGGTGAGGTCGATCTCGCCGGTCTTGATCGCGGAGAGACGCGCCTGGGCCTCGATGATCGGCACGTAGATCGCCTGGCGGACCTTCGGCGCGCCGCCCCAGTACTGGTCGTTGCGCGAAAGCACCACCCGCACCCCCGGCTCCCACGTCTCGAGCTTGAAGGGCCCGGTGCCCACCGGGTGCTTCACCACGTCCTTGCCCCACTTCTTGAGCGCCTCGGGGCTGTAGATGTAGAGCGAGTGGTGCGCGAGGTACTGGAGAAACGGGGTCAGGGGGGCCTTGAGCCGGATCTGCACGGTGGCCGGGTTCACCACCTCCACTCCCGCCACGTTGCCGAGGAATCCCTTCACGTACGGGTAGGTGCCGGTCGCGTAGAACGGCCCCTGCTCGTTCATCTGGCGGTCGAAGCAGAACTTCACCGCCTCCGCGGTCAGCGGCGTCCCGTCGTGGAACGTCACGTTGGGGCGGAGGTGGAAGGTGTAGGTCAGCCCGTCCTTGGAGATGTCCCACGACTGGGCGAGGCCGGGGATGATCTTGTAGGTCCCCAGCTCCTGGGCGGTGAGCCCCTCGAACATGCGTTTGATGACGCGCGTCGAGTTCAGGTCGGTGATCTGGGGCGGGTCCATGGTGACCGGCTCCGCGAGGAGGCCGATCACCATCGCGTCCTTCGGCGGCGCCGCGATCGCGACGGATACCAGCAGCACGGCCACCAGCCCCCACCCCATTCCCCACGCGCGGCGTCTCGACATGCGGGCCTCCTCCGGGATAGTGAAATGCTCCGCATCTTGCCCCAACGCCCTCGGCTTGGCAACGGCCCGGCGCGGCGCTAAGATCCCGGCCTGGGAGGACCTCCAGATGGCCAAGCGAATGCTCTTCATCGGCGCCGGCGCGATCGGCAGTTACCTGGGGTCGTTCCTGGCGCGGGCCGGCCACGACGTGACCCTCGTGGACCCGTGGCCCGAGCAGGTCGAGATGGTGCGCCGCCGCGGCATCTCGGTGACCGGCCCACACGATCCCTTCGAGGCGCAGCCCACCGCGCTGCACGTGCACGAGCTCCAGCGCCTCGGCGCCGACTTCGACATCGCGTTCATCGCGATGAAGGCCTACGACACCGCGTGGGCCACCTGGATGGCCCTCCCCCATCTCAAGCCGGAGGGCTACGTGGTCTCGGCCCAGAACTGCTGGAACGATCCGATCGTGGCCGGGATCGCGGGAGCGGAGCGCTCGGTCGGGCTCATCATGTCCAAGATCGGGGTCGCGCTCTGGAAGGCGGGCGAGGTGGAGCGCGGCATGGAGAAGGGGCAGGGCGCCGGCCACGACGTGTTCCGCGCGGGCGAGCACGACGGGCGCATCACCGAGCGGGTCACCGAGCTGGCCGACATCATGAGCGTGGTCGACGGCGCGCGGCCCACCGACAACCTGTGGGGCGAGCGCTGGTCCAAGCTCTGCGCCAACTGCATGGGCAACCCGGTGCAGGCCATGACCGGGCTCGGCAGCAAGGAGATCGCCGAGCAGGCGCGCGGCCGCGAGATCACCATCCGCATCGCGCAGGAGTCCGCCACGGTCGGCCTCAAGCAGGGCTACCGCATCCCCAAGTTCAACGGACGCGAGGCCGAGCAGTGGGCCCAGGCCGGCCGACCCGACGTCTACGCGGAGCTCGACGCGGGGCTCAAGCCCAAGGAAGGGTCGGGCCGCAACTGGCGCGCGTCGATGGCCCAGGACGTGATCAAGGGCCGCCGGAGCGAGATCGACTTCATGAACGGCCGCGTGGTCGACAAGGGCCGCGAGCTGGGAGTGCCGACCCCGGTCTCGGCCGCGGTGGTGACCCTGATGCGCGAGGTCGACGCGGGCACCCGCAAGCCCGCCCCCGAGCACATCGAGCTGGCGCTCACGCGCGCGGGCGCCTGACCGGCCGCGCGGACGGTCAGCGCATCGGCACCAACTCGACCACGCGGAGGTTGCTGAAGACCACCTCCATGCCTCGCTGGTCGACGAACAACCCAATCGTGCCCGCGGGCTCGACGGTCAACTCCGCCGTCGCCACGGGCCGCCCGTTGACATAGGCCACGACGGACCGATCACGCACTTCTACCGCGATGGTGTTGAGTGCGCCGTAGTCCGTCTTGACACTGCGGCTCACGGTAGCTGGCACCGGGTAGACCCACTTGCTGTTCCAACTCGCGACCCGATACGTGCCGTTTGCGGTCAGCCCCATGGTCGCGAACACGAGCTGGTCGCCGGACCCCCGGCTCCCGAATACGAGCCCGAAGGCATCCTCGCGCGAACCCTTGCGCAGACGGGCTGAGATCTCGATCCGGACGCTTGGGGCGTAGGCCTCTGGATGCGCCGGTCGGAGGACACAGGAGGTGAAAGGGGAGACAGCGATGTTTTCGATCAGGAAGCCGCCGTCCGCGAAGGACGACCTGCAGATCGTGCCGCGCACCGTGGTCCAGTAGCGAGCCACGCGCAGCTCGTCCTCGAAGAGGACCCTCGGCCCCCCGCCGCTGCCCGCGATCGTGGTGCGGGGCTCGATGGGAGGCCCGCACGCTGCCGTCAGCGCCCCCGCCAGCGCGAGCGTCAGGGCAAGCCGCGACATCAATCGCCTCCCTTTGTCATGAGTGGTGAGCACTGCTGGCCGAGGGCCACCCCATCTTTTACACTAGACTGGGCTCAAACGACAACCGCGAGGCAGCAGCAGGGAGACCACCAATGCGAGGCATCGTGTTCACCGGAAATCGCCAGCTCGAGATACGGGAGTTTCCCGACCCCACTCCCGGCCCCGGAGAGGTCGTGCTCGAGATCAAGGCCTCCGGCATGTGCGGGAG
>Ga0209068_10000993_pt1 | contig 14443 bp, 13 predicted proteins | sample ColStrG_CSR_2012_FD_187200 | JGI IMG/M metagenome (GOLD analysis project Ga0209068, IMG submission 187200) | Freshwater sediment microbial communities in response to fracking from Pennsylvania, USA - Cold Stream Run_MetaG_CSR_2012 (SPAdes)... | ecosystem: Environmental > Aquatic > Freshwater >... | reverse complement strand
CTCGGCGCCCCGAGTGCCATGGCCTGGGCATGCCGGATGCGGTGGTCAAGGATCGAGCACAGGAAATCGGCGTCGGCGTCCGCCGCAGGGCCCTCTGCTCGCAGCACGGCGCGTGCGCCGTTGAGCTCGATCGCGCGGTTGACCTCGCGATCGGCCCATGGGTCGATCCGATCGCGGACGGTCGCCCCGCGGCCGGCGAGGGCCGCGATCGCCGCCGCCTCGGTGGTGAGCCCATCGGACGTACCGAGCAGGTCGATGACGCGTGGATCGACTTCGCTTCGCGAAGCCAGCGTCGCGGCGGCCGCATCGCGGACACGGACCGACGGGTCGTGCAGCCCGGCCAGGAGCGCATCCGCCGCCTCCTGTGTCTGCGCGTGCCCGAGGGTGGACATGGCCGCGGCTCGAACCTCCGGCGACGGGTCTGAGATGGCCGACCGAAGGCGCCCGCCCTCGACCGCCCGGCCGAGTCGGCTGAGCGCGTCGAGACCTGCCACCCTTGCCTCGACGTCGCCCTGGCTGAGCGATGCGAGACACACCTCGGCCCGGCCCGCCTCGGACGGGTCGGCATCGGCGTCCTCCAGGACCGCCAGGGCCGCGGCGGCGCGAACGCGAGGAGCCTCGTCCCCGAAGGCGGAGCCGAGAGCGCGGCGCGCATCCTTGCTGGGCGACCGCGCCAGCAGGATCGCGGCCATCTCCCGGGTCGCGGCATCCGGTGCCTGCATGGCCGCGATGAGCGCGGCGCGAACGTCCGGCGCCGCGAGGAGATCGCGAAGGCCCGGTCCACCCTCGAGGATCTGCTCGCCCAGCCCGCTTCGGAGCGTCCGCAACAGGGCATCGGCGTACCTGCGCCGGACCGCCCACACGACCGCCACGCAGGCCGCGGCCGCCATGAACCCGAGCCAGAAGATCTGCTCGGGCGCCAGCAGGCTCGTCGATAACAGGAGCAGGACGCCGACGAGGACCGTTCCGATCTGTCCGGGCACCCCGTCCATGAACGCGATCGCCTGGGCCCGGTGGGTCGACGGCAGGACGTTATATGTCGCACCCCAGGCCGCATTCGAGATCCCGCGCTGTGTCACCTGCTGGACGATGGTGAAGGCGGCGGCTGTGACGAAGGTGAACGACACGATCCACAGCCCGAAGCCCGCGAGATAGATGATCGGCAGGAGGAGGGCGGCCCCGGCGATCCCGAACCGCCGATAGAAGCGGTCCGCGACGCCGAGCGAGACGACGAACGAGATCCCGGTGATCGTGGCCGCGATGATCCCGAGGATCCGGGCGAGCTCGGCCTCGTCCGGGTACGCAGCGCGGGCGGCCCGCAGGTACGGGAATGACACCGAGAACAGAAGGATCGCGAGGAGGACGTACGCGACGGCGACGAGTCGGAGGAGTGGTGACTGCCGGACTTCGTCGAAGCCGACCCGGACATCCGCCACGACCGAGCGACGGGCCGTCCGCTGGGGGGCCCACCGGGCGGCGACATGACGGCCGGCGAGCCGCGTGATGACGACTGCGGCAAGGGCGAAGAGGAGTCCCTCGATGCCGACGAGCGCCGCCGCACCGAGGGCGCCGGCGATCGAGCCGGCCAGGAGGCTCCCCACCAGGTAGCCGGCGATGGCGGCGGCGGTGCAGATCGGGAACAGCCGCCGGGCCTGGCGTACGTCGAGCGACGAGGTCGCCACCGTCCAGGTGATGGTCGCAGCCATGGTCCCTGCGGCCATGACCGTCAGCCAGGCGACCGGAACGATATCGGGCACGGCCGCCAGGAAAAGGAATTCGATGACGAGGAGCGCGCCGACGGCGACGAGGGTGATCCCGAACAGGCGCGCCTTGGCGATCCGCCCAAGCGCTGCCCCGAACGCGACGGCGATGACCAGCGAGATCGCGCCGAGCGGGATGTACAGCCACGGCAGCGCATCCGCCGACAGTCGGCTGAGGACCAGCGTGTTGACGCCGACCTCGCCGAGGCCCCGGCCGGCCTCGAGCGCCGCGAAGACGAGCGCGATGAGTCGGATGATCGCGACTTCGTCGTCGCGGACGTTCGCCGCTCGCCGAAGCCGCCCACCCATCGAGCCGGAACGCAGACTCGGTGCCATCGTTCGGGGGAGCGTACGACGGGCGACCCTCGCCGTGGCGGGGAACCCGCGTGGGCTCGACCAAGGATGGCCGGATGGGGGACACTACGCGAGAGCAATCGAACGGGCCGCGTGGCGGCCGACCGCGAAGGAGCGCCCCATGGCCAAAGTGACGATGCCCCAGCTCGGCGAGAGCGTCGCCGAAGGGACGATCGGGAAGTGGCTGAAGCAGCTGGGCGACCACGTCGCCAAGTACGAGCCCCTGGTCGAGGTCGTCACCGACAAGGTCAACGCCGAGGTGCCGTCGCCGTTCGAGGGTATCCTGCGCGAGATCCTGGCCGAGGAGGGCGCGGTCGTCCCGAACAACGCCGAGATCGCCGTGATCGAGACGGCCGACGACGGCGCCGAGGGTGCGGCCGCGTCGGCGCCGACCAGTCCCGCCGCCACGGCCGGGCCTGCCCCAGCTTCGGCGCCGGCCCCGGCGGTCGCAGCCGCGGCCCCGACCCCGGTCGTTGCCGCCGGGCCGGCTGGAAGCGACGAGCGTGGCCCGTCCGAGATGGCCGCGGCGTCCGCCATTCCGGCGACCGCCGACCCGGACGCCCGGATGACCCCGGCCGTCAGGCGCCTGCTGCGCGAACACGACCTGTCGGCGGCTCAGATCCAGGGCACCGGTGGCGGTGGCAGGATCACCCGCGACGACGTCCTCCGCGTCGTCGAGGCCATCCGGACCGGATCGCCCGTCCCGGCCGTCGCTGGCGGACAGAACGGCTCCTCCGCCGCGGCCCCGACCCTGGCGGCCTCGCCGGCCGCCCCGAAGACCGCGACGACGCTCCCCGCGGGCGCCCCGATCGAATTCCCGGCCGGCGCCGACGAAGTCCTGCTGCCGATGACCCAGATGCGCAAGGGCATCGCCGCCCAGATGATGCGTGCCCTGGCCGTGCCGCACGCGTACGTCCAGATGGAGGTCGACGTCACGAGCCTGGTCACCTTCCGAGAGCGCAACAAGCGCGACTACCAGGCGCGCGAGGGATCGCCGCTGAGTTTCGTGCCATTCGTCGTCAAGGCCTCGGCCGAGGCGCTCAAGCGCAACCCCACCTTCAACGCACACTGGACCGACAGCGGGCTGCTCGCCAAGCGTCGGATCAGCATCGGGATCGCCGTCGCGGTCGACGACGGCCTGATCGTGCCGGTCATTCGCGACGTCGACGGCCTGTCGATCAGTGGCCTGAACAAGGCCATCGCAGACGTTTCGGAGCGAGCGCGTGCCGGCAAGCTCCGTGTCGACGACTTCGGTGGTGGCACGTTCACCGTCGACAACACTGGCTGGCTCGGCACCAACATGGTCATGCCCATCATCAACGTGCCCGAGGTCGGCATCGTCACGATGGATCGGATCACAAAGCGGCCGGTCGTCCTCGAAACGGCCGATGGTGACGTCATCGCCATCCGGTCCATCATGAACATGGTCCTCGCGGTCGACCATCGGGCCAACGACGGGGCGGGCGGGGCGGCGCTCCTGCGCGACATCAAGAGATGGCTCGAAGGGGTCGGCCCGGAGACGCCGGTCTACTGAGCGGGATGACTCGGACGGTCTTCGTCACCGGCGCGGCCGGGTTCATCGGCACGCGGGTCGCGCGCCTTCTGCGGGAACATGGCGATGACGTCGTCGCGATCGTCCGCGAGCCGGAACGTCAGGCGGGCCTGCGTGATCTCGGCGTCGGGCTCGTCGCCGGAGACCTGGGTTCGGCCGAAGCCATCCGGACTGCGCTGATCGGCTCGGACGCCGTCATCCATATCGCCGGCCGGTACGAGGTGGGCATTCCGGTCGGGGAGCATCCGGCGATGTACGAGGCGAACGTCGGCGTGACGGAACGCGTGCTCGACGCGGCCATCGCCGAGCGCATCACGACCATCGTCCAGATCTCGACCATCGGGGTCCTCGGCAACTCCCACGGCGAGGTCCACGACGAGACCTTTCACCGAAACCTCGCCGAGGGCTTCCTGAGCTACTACGACGAGACCAAGTACCTGGCCCATCTCGCCGCTGAAGCGCGCATCGCGGCCGGAGCGCCGATCGTCATCGTCGCGCCGGGGACCGTCTACGGCGCCAACGACCATTCGGGTTTGGGCGAGATCCTCAAGAGCGCATACGACGGCACCGCGCACTACATCGTCTTCGCGGACTCCGGGATCACGCCGGTCCATGTCGACGATATCGCTGACGGCATCGTCCGCTCACTGGACCGCGGCCGGATCGGTGAGATGTACATCCTGGGCGGGGAGAACCTGCGACTCCGCGACGCGATGGCCATCTGCGCGCGAGCCGGTGGCCATCGACTGCCGCGACTGACCCTGCCGATGCCGATCGTGCGTCTCGGGGCCGGCCTGTTGCCGCAGGGGGGTGCCATGGCGGGCCTGCCCCCGAACCTTGCCGAGGTCCTGAAGACGTCCGACGGCGTGACCCTCTGGGCGAGCAGCGCCAAGGCGGCAGCGGAACTCGGATACGCGCCGCGCGACCTGGCGACGGGCGCGCGCCAGGCATTCGGGGCTGCCTGAGCCGGCGGCGAGATAGACTTCGACGATGGCCCGCGACCTCCCGATGTTCACTCCCGCCGATGGCCCGGCTGTCGGTCACCATCCCGAGATGCCGACCATCGCGCTCGGCGGCGGACTGGCCGGTCTGCCGGCGGCCCACGGGACGACCGCCTTGCGCCGTCATCCGGACTGGATCCGCGCCCGGATGCCGTCCGGTGACAACTACCACGGGCTGAAGGGGCTGCTGCGCGGCCTTGGCCTCAACACGGTCTGCGAGGAGGCCCGCTGCCCCAACATCGGAGAGTGCTGGGACCAGCGCACGGCCACGATCATGATCCTCGGCGACACCTGCACGCGGGCGTGCGGGTTCTGCGCTGTCAAGACCGGCCGTCCGACCTGGTTCGACGCCGACGAGCCGCGTCGCGTCGCCGAAGCGATCGGGTCGCTCCGGCTCGAGCATGTCGTCGTCACCTCTGTCGCCCGCGACGACCTGCCCGACGGCGGTTCGAGCGTCTTCGCCGAGACCATCACCCGGCTGCGCGCGGCGTCGCCGGGCATGGGCATCGAGGTCCTGATCCCCGACTTCGACGGCTCGGACGATCGGCTGCGGACCGTCATGGACGCCCGTCCCGACATCCTCAACCACAACCTGGAGACCGTCCGTCGACTGCAGAAGCCGGTCCGAAAACGCGCCCGCTGGGACCGTAGCCTGTACGTCCTCCGCCGGGCCAGGGAGATGGCGGTCGAGATCGGCTACCCGGTCCACACGAAATCGAGCCTGATGGTTGGACTCGGCGAGACGCGGGCCGAGTTGACCGAGGCGTTCGAGGCGCTGCGGACGGCCGACGTGGACATCCTGACGATCGGCCAGTACCTGCGCCCGACCGCGCAGCACCTGCCGCTCGAGCGCTACTACCACCCCGATGAGTTCGCCGCGATGAAGGTCGAGGCGCTCGCGCTCGGGTTCAAGCACGTCGAGGCCGCGCCGCTCGTGCGCTCCAGCTACCACGCGCGTGACCAGGTCCCGGGTGCCGAGGCCGCACGCGCCGGGCGACGGGCAACCGTTGACGCCGAGGGCCGAGTCATCCCGCTCGCCGGCTGACCCGTCGGGTTCGGTCAGCTCTCGCCCAGACCGACGATGCGGCCGTCGATGGTCCCGACGTCCGCGTAGACCTCGCTGTGCTCGAGACCGACATCCGGGACGCCCAGCCCGGTCGCCGCAGCATCGGACAGGAACAGATAGGGCCGGCGCCCGATGCGCGACTGGACGTCGTTCTTCAGCAGTCGATGGGCCACGTTGACCGCCGGACCGAGCAACTCGATATGGGTCCCGACCGTCTGGCGGACCGCCTGCCCGCGATGGAGGACCATCTTCAGATCGAGGTCGACGACCACTGAGCATGCCTGGCAGACGTGGTCTTCCTTCGGCCGGGCGTCCGTGCGGCGCGCGACGAAGGCTCGATAGACATCCTGGAGCTGGCCGACGAGCGCGTTGCCGTGGCCGTCCAGGGTGTCCGTGGGAGCGACCGCAAAGACCGCGTCGCCTTCGAGCTTGGCGATGCTGAATTCGGGCTGGACGCCCTTCATCACGGCATCGAGCAGCGCTCCCAGCAATTCGTAGCCGGGAGGGATGCCGCCGCTGAAATCGACCCCGTGGGCCTGCTCGACCCCGACCATGAAGCCGGTGTACCCGGAGATGTCGGCCAGCAGGAGGTATTCCTGGCCGACCGAGGATCCTGACGGCATCTCCGAGCTCATGGCTCGGATGGTACCCGGCCGCGAAGCGCCCGGTCGAAAGCATGCCCGAACCACCCGTGCCACGATGACCGGGTGAGCGTCGAGTTCAACCCCGAGAGGCTCGATCGAGGACGCCGCAGGTTCGAGCCCGCGGTGATCGGTGCTGTCGTGGTCGCCATCGCCATCGTGGCCGCGATCGCCAAGCCGTGGGACTCTCCGACGACGCCACAGCCTGTGGCGTCGCCAGCCGCCGTCACAAGAACGGAACGGCCGCCGAGCCCGACACCGCTCGCGACGCGGTCAGCCCCGGACTGGATCGCGGTCACGAACGCCGTCACGGAACACGACGCGTGGGGTGTCACCGCGGTCCTCGCCCACGGGCCAGGAGCCGCCGAGGCGACATCCACCACTTCGCCGCTCTACACCGAGTCCTGGAAGCCAACCTCGAAAGATGCGGGCGGCGCGGACACGTCGGTGGTCACCCGTGAAGGCGCCGATATGGTGGCTTTCGGCATCACAGTCCCGCGGGCGGTGCAACTTCAGGCAGTGCGGTTCTGGCGGCTCCACCAGAGCAACGAGTTCGAGTGGATCAACGCGGCGAGGATCGATGACCAGGCGAAGACCCGCGAGGCACTTCTGGTTCGCATGCCGCTTCTCGATCGTGTCGCCTCTGTCCCGTGGGAGGCCGGCCAGTACCGCGTCGACGTTCTGACAGATGGAGGGATCCACCGGATCTCGGTCGTGATCGAGAAGCAGTTCGGGGACCTGTCCACCCCCGACGATTGGCCCACGAGTGTGCCTGACACCGTGGCCGCGACCGCGAGCGATCCCTCCTCTGTCCGCGTCGGCCTGTTCGCGACGGTCGACGGCAGCGCCGTTTCGATCCCCGCTCGCGATTCGAAGCCGCTGGGAGACGTCGGAGCCTGGCGGGATCTTGCCGTCGGTGGCGATTCTGCGGTCGCCGCGATCTATCTGCCACGTGCGACGGGACTCGGCGTGATGCTCACGTCGCACGCCGCGGTCCGGAGTGCCACCATCAGGCGTCTTGCGCCGGCGCCGCTGCCCGTCCGTCCGAAAGCGACAGGTGGCATCTCCGAGGCGCAGGGCCGGACGCCGTACGTGCTCTTCGCGGCGCCCGATGGTGGCGTCTGGGCGCCCGGTGTCTACGCAGTCAGCGTCGACTGGGACGATGCCGCCGGTGCGCACCACGGCACCTGGCACGTGGTGCTGCTGCCCGGCGTCGGCTGAAGGTCCAGCCGCCGCTCCCGTCCCCGTGGGCTATGCTGCGGACATGCCGCGTCCACTCTCACGCAAGGTCCCGCTGGCGGAGCTTCATTGCCATCTCGGCGGCGCGGTGACCCCGGCCATCATGTGGGGGATCGCCCACTCGCAGGGGATCAAGCTCCCGACCAAGGACTACTGGGAATTCCGCGACATGATCACCGTGTCGCCGCGCCGGAACCGGTCCTTCGATGGCTATCTCCAGCTGTTCCACTGGACCGAGCTCATCCAGAGCTCACCGCTCGCGGTCGAGCGCTCGGTCTACGAGGTCGTCGGCGGTGCCTACCGCAAGAACAACGTCACGACCATGGAGCTTCGCTTCAACCCCATGAAGCGGAACCGCGGAGGCGAGCAGGACCTCGACCACATCATCGCCGCAGCCGTCCGCGGCATGGACAAGGCGAGCCTCGAGTACCCGGTCAAGCCCGGGTTGCTGTTCTGCCTCGACCGCGCCTTCCCCTTCGAACTCAACGAGATCATCGTCGAGAAGGCGATCGGCTGGCGCGACCGAGGCGTCGTCGGCATCGACATCGCAGGTCCCGAATCGGCGACCTTCCGCGTCGCGGACTATCGCCGGCTCTTCCGCCGGGCGCGGCAATTCGGCCTCGGCCTGACGGTTCATACCGGTGAATCCGGCCCCGTCGAGGAAGTCGCCCGGGTGGTCGAACTGCTCGAGCCGGACCGCATCGGCCACGGCGTCAAGGCGGCCTACGACCCGCGGGCGATGGCCATGATCCGCGATCGCGGCATCGTCCTCGAGATCTGCCCGACCTCGAACCTCAATACGCGCGTGGTGTCGGGCTGGGACGAGTTCCGCTGGATCTTCGACACCTTCCGGCGCAATGAGGTCCGGTTCACGGTCAATACTGACGGCCCGGAGATGCTCAAGACGTACATCCGCGACGAGCTTGCCCAGCTCGGTCGGCTCGGGATCCTGTCGGTCGCGGACCAGGAGGTCGCCGCGGCGACGTCACTTGCTTCGTCGTTCGTTCCGAACGTCAGCGACGTCCCGGCGCCCAGGCTCCAGCCCGCATCACGCGTCGCGGTGGAGCGCGAAGAGGCCTAGTTCTCGACGATCCGGTAGGAGCAGCATCGATCGCCCGAGGCGATGTGCTGTTCGCGGACCACGTCTGCGCCAAGGACCTCCGAAAAGAGGTCGAGTTCGGCCTTGCAGGCGGCCGGCGAGGTCTTGGCGATGTTGAAGATGGCGCAGTTGTGCTCGCGCAGCCGGATCGTGCCGTCGGCCGTCAGGATCGTCTCGGCGAGGTAGCCGTTGTCGGTCTGGATGACTGCGAGCTCACGCACGCGCTCAGCCAGCGATGCATCGGCGGCCACGCGCTCGGACATCTGCTCGCGGACCCGGTCACCGAGCTGGCGCCGGCGCGCGGCGAAGACCTGCTCGAGGAGATCGTCTCCACCGACAGCCTCGATCGCCGCCAGCAGACCGGAGGCAAGGGCGTCGTAGTTCGACGGGAAGAGGCCCTGGGCATCTGCCGTCACGTCGTACAAATGCCGCGGCCTGCCGACCCCGTGGCGGACCGTCTGGCGGCTGACGAGGTTGGCCGCCTCGAGCCCCCGGAGCTGTTGCAGGACCCCTGTCCGTGAAGCGCCAAGCCGGTCGGCGAGCTGGTCCGGCGAGCTCGGACCGTCGAGTCGGAGCCGAAGCAGGAGCTCGCGCCGGAGGTTCGACGGACCCTTGCTCGGGACGTGGTCGATGGGTGGCGAGACGGTGTGGTGAGTGGCGGCCTGCGAGGTGGGCTCCCTCATGGGCTCAGGCTAGCACCGGCGTCCCAGCCGTGCTTTGCCGGTGTACGCTCGCCACCATGGACCTCGACCTCTCACCGGAGCACGTCCTGCTTCGGGACACGATCCGCGACTTCATGCTGACCGAGGTCGCGCCGGTCATCGACGAGCACGAGCGAGCGCGCCGCTTCCCATCCGAGATCGTCCGGCGTATCGGCGAGCTCGGCTGGCTCGGCATCCCGATCCCGGAGGAGGAAGGCGGAGCAGGGCTGGACACACTTGCCTATGCCATCACGATCGAGGAGATCGGCCGGGTGTGGGGCTCGCTTGGACTCATCGTCGCGGCCCACACCAGCCTGGGCTGCGGGCCTATCCACCTGGCAGGGTCCCACGAGCAGCAGCAGCGCTACCTCGTCCCGATGGCGCAGGGCAGGGTCATCGGCGCGTACGGGCTGACGGAGCCAGGCGCCGGGAGTGATTCGGGTGGCACGCGAACGACCGCCCGACAGGAAGGCCGCTCGGACGGCGGTTCGTGGGTCATCGACGGCGGCAAGCGGTTCATCACCAATGCCGGCCAGGCTGGGACATACATCGTCACTGCCCGGACGGGGACGCGCGAAGACGGCGCGGCAGAGATCTCGGCCTTCATCGTCCCGGCGGATACGCCCGGATTCTCGGTCGGACGACTCGAGGAGAAGCTCGGGCTCCACGCCTCCGCGACGGGTGAACTGATCTTCGACGGTGCCCGCGTCCCCGCGGCGAACATGCTCGGCGAGCAGGGGAGCGGCTTCAAGACGTTCCTGCGCATCCTCGATGGCGGGCGGATCTCGATCGGGGCGCTGGCCGTCGGGATCGCCCAGGGCGCCCTCGACGCGTCGATCCCGTACGCCCAGACGCGTGAGCAGTTCGGCCGGCCGATCGGCTCGTTCCAGGGCGTGGCGTTCATGGTCGCCGACATGGCGACCGAGATCGAGGCGGCGCGCGGCCTCGTCTGGCGCGCGGCCTGGCTCAAGGACCAGGGTCGGGACTTCGGGCTGGTCGCGGCGCAGGCGAAGCTATTCGCCTCGGAGGTCAGCTCCAGGGTGACGAACGACGCGATCCAGATCCACGGTGGCTACGGCTACGTGACCGAATACCCCGTCGAGCGCTACCTGCGCGACGCCAAGTTGACCGAGATCGGCGAGGGGACCAGCCAGGTCCAGCGGCTGGTCATCGCCCGGCGCATCCTCGGTCTACGGGTAACCTGAGTCAGGGTTGTCGCCTGAGCCTGCGGCGACGACGATCCCGTCCCGCAGCGCAGCCTCGAATCGAGTCCCCCACGGGCCCTGGCCGGCCAGGACGAACGGCGATTGCTCGACAGATCGGAAGGTCTGCGGGTCGGTCACATACGAGCGAGCGCAGGCGTCGATGGTCGATCGAAGGCGCTCGTATGTAGCGCGATCGCGGAAGACGTAGAGATAGACCTTGACCCGGGTCGTCTGGTCCATCCCGGACACCGTGAACGAGATCGCGGTCGGGGTCAGGACCGAGTCGTTGCAGCCCGCATCGCCGGATACCGGGTTGTCGACATGCAACCCGCGCTTCTGGAATTCGATGGCGACACCCGGGAAGTCGGCCGGTGTCGCGACGGGCGGGCCGGTCTCGACGTAGCTGCATCCAGCCAACAGGAGCGCGACAAAACCGAGACCGACGGCACCGGGGAATGACACGAGCCGGAGGCTACCACCGGTCACGAACTGACGCCCCGGAGGTGTTCCCGGTTGATGAAGGTTCTCCGGCGTCCGACCGGCGGCTATCGTACGATGGCGTCGTCCCAAATGTCTGTGGCGACGCGCCATTTCGTGAGGTTCCGTGCCCGAGATCCGTCCATTCCGCGCGCTCCGGTATGACAGTTCGACCGTCCCCGACCTCGGCCTCGTTGTCGCGCCCCCCTATGACGTCATCGGTCCCGATGAATACGAGCGCCTGCTGGCGCGGGATCCCGCCAACGTCGTCCGCCTCGACCTGCCGCGCGACGAGCTTGGCGATGGGCCGGACGACCGGTATCGCCGTGCCGCCCGGACGCTGGCCGGCTGGCGGTCGGACGGGACGCTCCACAAGGACCCGCACCCGTCGATCTACGTGTATGAGCAGACGTACCGCGTTCCCGGGACGGATGTCGCCCGCACCCAGCGTGGGTTCTTCGCGCGGCTCCGGCTCGAGGCTTTCGGACCGGAGTCGGATGTCCTGCCGCATGAGCGCACGCTGGCGGCCGCACGCGAGGACCGCTACAAGCTGCTCCGCGCGACGGGCGTGAACACGAGCCCGGTGATCGTCCTCTATGACGATCCAGGCGCGATCGGCAGCCCGATCCTCGACGCCGTGACCGAAGGCACGCCGACGGCCGACATCGCCGACGATGACGGCGTGCGCCATCGGCTGTGGGCCGTCGCGGCGGACGGCGATGCCGCACCCGGACTCGCCCCGCTGATCTCGGTCGTTGCCGGCGGGGCGCTCGTCATCGCCGACGGGCACCATCGGTACGAGACCGCGCTGCGGTACCGCGACGAGCGACGGATGAGTCGATCGTGCGAGGAGGATCCGGCATTCGACTACCTGCTGACCCTGTTCGTCGACGCGAGAGCACAGGAGCTGACGATCCTGCCGACCCATCGAATCCTGCGTGGGCTCGGTGACGATGGCGTCGCGCGGCTCTCGGCGGGTCTCGGCGACCTGTTCGACGTCCGTCGCGATATCGGGCGGGACCAGTTGCTCGCCCGCTTCGAGGCGGTCGCCCTCGAGCCAGGTGGCGCCGGGGCCTTCGGACTCTGGACGCGTGACGGCGGGGCGCTGCTCGCGGCCCGACGCGACGTGTTCGAACCGATCCTGCCACCGGGTGGCGCAGCCGTCCGCACGCTCGACGTCACGTTGCTCGGCGTGGTCCTCGACCGGCTGGCGGGGCTCGATGCCGATGCCGTCGCGGCCGGGGCCATCGGTTTCACGAAATCGGCGTCAGACGCGGTCGACAGTGTCGACGCCGGTCTCGATGGCGCGGACGCGGCGTTCCTCCTCGAACCGACGCCGATCGCGTCGGTCGTTGCCGTCGCCACCGACGGTGACGTGATGCCCCAGAAGTCGACCTATTTCTATCCGAAGGCCCTGACCGGTCTCGTCATCAACCCGCACGAATGGTGAACCTGCATGCCCGATACGACGCCTGAGCAGATCCTCGCCCGCGCCCAGGTGCCGCCAACGAACGGCCGGCCGGTCCGCAAGGACGAGATCGAGCTCGACGAGCGCGGTATCTACGTCGAGTCCTGGCTGCCCGAGCGGCGGTCCCGCCGAAAGCCGCTGCTTTTCGTCCATGGCGAACTCAGTGGCTCGTGGCTATGGGAGCGCTATCTTGGCTACTTCGCGGCCCGCGGCTGGGAGGGCCATGCCCTCAACCTGCGGAACCACTACTGGTCGCAGACGGCCGATCCGGCCACGCTGTCCTTCGACACCTACACGGAGGATGTCGTCGCCACGCTCGATCGATTCCCGGCCGGGGTCGTCGTGGTCGGCCACGGGATGGGCGGGCTGCTCGCGCTCAAGGCGGCCGAGCGGATGCCGGTCTCGGGGCTAGTCCTGCTGAGTTCGGAGCTGCCGCGCGACCTGCGGATCCCGGCTCGCCAGCACGAACTGCGCGAGATCCCCGAGGTCTACGGCAAGTCGGTCGTCGGCTGGGAGACGCTTCCCGAGCGCCTGCTGCGCGACGAACGCGACCTGACCCTGCCCGACGTCCTGCGTATCCAGCACCTTCTCGGGCAGAAGCCGCACGAGGCGGGCGCGGCGCGCCGTCAGATGCTCGCCGGCGTGCCGGTCGATCGTCGCGGGTTCACGGAGATCCCCCGGCTCGTCGTCGGGGCCGGATTGGACCGGACCGTGCCGCTTGCCGACTCGGAGCGGCTGGCCGAATGGCTCGACGCCGGATACGAGCCGTTCGCCGCGCATTCGCACTACGGGCTGGTCGTCGGCGAGAACAGCTATCAGCAGGTCGCCGACGCGATCCGCAGCTTCCTCGAGGTCAACCGGCTGTAGTTGCGATCGATGACCCTGTCGCGTCACTGGTATCATGCCGACCGGCCCGGCGCTCTACGCCGCGCCGACAGGGCCGCATTCGTCTAGAGGCCCAGGACACCGCCCTCTCAAGGCGGAGATCACCGGTTCGAATCCGGTATGCGGTACCAACCCCCTCGACGTGGCTGAGCGGGCGGCTCGTGTGGGCCGCCCGCTCGTCTGTCTACTCGAACCGCGCCGACCCGGCGATGGACCGCATCTGCTCGATGGTCGCGGCCGGGGTGTCGGGACGATACATCGCATCGATGATGGCGACGGCGCCGTCAATATCCAGGACCCATAGCTCATCGATCTGGCCCGCACCCTGGTGGTACCGCGCTGGTCCGTGCTCACCGGCGATCCCGTAGCTCGCGAAGTCACCGTTGTCGCAGCCGCTCGACGAGGCAGGATCGGTCGGGACGTGGAGGGCGATGTGCTTCCCGGCATGACCGTCCACGGTCACAGCCACCGGAGCGGAGGCATCGCGTGACGCCTGAGTAGCCAGCGCGGTCGCGATCTGGTCGACCGTGGTGGCGGGAGTCTTGGGCGTGGTCGATGCCCAATGGCAGGGATCGGCGTACACGAGGAAGCCCGTCTTGGCCGGCCACGACCAGAACAGGATCGTCGCCTCGGGTACGTTCGCCACTTCTGTGCCCTTTCCGACCCCGGCGTAATCGGGCACGGATGTCCAGCCAGAGTCCGAGACGGTGACCGTGAAACGCACCGCGGGATTCGGATCCTGGGCGTCCACGACGGTGAACGGGCCCTTCGGGAGGGAGGCGACAGAGCTCGACGAGGGCGCGACGACCGAGACTCGAGGCGTGACCGCGGGCGTGGCGGACGGCACGGGCGAGCTGGCGACGCCCGCCGGCCCGGTCGGGATCGTCATCTCGTACGAGGTGTTCTTCCCGCAGCGGGCCCGGTCGGGCATCCAGGCCGGCGGTGAGGTGCTGCTCGTGCCCACCAACACCGCCTCCTACACGACCACCCAGGTC
>Ga0209068_10000992_pt1 | contig 14452 bp, 14 predicted proteins | sample ColStrG_CSR_2012_FD_187200 | JGI IMG/M metagenome (GOLD analysis project Ga0209068, IMG submission 187200) | Freshwater sediment microbial communities in response to fracking from Pennsylvania, USA - Cold Stream Run_MetaG_CSR_2012 (SPAdes)... | ecosystem: Environmental > Aquatic > Freshwater >... | reverse complement strand
GCGGTGGTGTTGACCGGCGCGGTTGGCGTCGTGATCTCCCGCAACCCGGTGCACTCCGCCTTGAGCCTCGTCGCCACCCTGTTCGGTGTGGCGGTGCTGTTCCTCAACCAGAACGCGCAGCTGCTGGCCGCCGTCCAGGTCATCTAAGAGACAGGCGCCATCGTGGTGCTCATCTTGTTCGTGTTGATGTTGTTGGGTGTCGACCAGGAGGAGGACCTCACCGACGAGCCCATCATCGGGCAGCGCATATTGGCGGGCGTGGCCGGCCTGGCGTTGTTGGGTTCGGTGTTGGTGGTGTTCATCCGCGGTGGGGAGCAAGTCGTGACCGGGCAGCACTCGGCCACCGCGGCGTTGTCTAAGGATCTGTCCAACATCGCCCAGCTGGGTCGAACCATTTTCACCACCTGGATCTTCGCCTTCGAGATCACCGCCGGGCTTTTGACCATCGCCGTCATCGGCGCCGTGGTGCTGTCGCGGCGTCCCGATAGCTATGAGCCGATCCCCGAGCCTGAGTCGATGGATGATGACACCGCTGAGGAGCTGGCATGACTCTGGCGTCGTTGTCGATCGTCCCCCTGTCGCCCGTCTGGTACCTCGTGTTGGGGGCGTTCTTGTTCACCATCGGTGCGGTGGGGCTGCTGATCCGCCGCAACCCACTAGTCATGTTGATGTGCGTGGAGCTCATGTTGAACGCCGTGACCCTGACGTTTGTCACGTTCGGCACCATGCTCAACGACATCGGCGGCCAGGTCATCGTGTTCTTCGTCCTGGTCGTCGCGGCGGCTGAGGTCGTGGTCGGCCTCGCCATCATCGTGGCGGTCTCCCGCCGCCGCCCCGGCGCCAACGCCGACGACATCTCGTTGCTGAGGGGATAGGGCGCCTCGCGATGGTCTCTCTGGTGTGGTTGATCCCTGCGTTGCCGCTGGCCGGCTTCGTCCTGTTGTTGTTGTTCGGAAAGCGCCTCGGCGAGCCGGCGTCTGGCTGGTTGGCGACGGCCATGGTTGCCGGCGCCTTCGTAGTGGCGGTGGTGGCGTTCCTGGGTCTCCGCAACGAGCCCGACCACACCTACACCCAGACGCTGTTCACCTGGATCCCCGCCGGCAGCTTCACCGTCGACTTCGGATTTCTGTTCGATCCGCTGTCGAGCGCCATGCTCCTGTTCATCACCGGGGTTGGTGCCCTCATCCACCTGTACTCCATCGGCTACATGCACGGCGACAAGCGCTATCCCCAGTTCTTCTTGTACCTGAACCTGTTCGTCTTCTCGATGCTGATGCTCGTGTTGGGCGACAACATGCTCGTCACGTTCCTCGGTTGGGAGGGCGTGGGCGTGTGTTCCTACTTCCTCATCTCGTTCTGGTTCGAGAAGCCGGCGAACTCCTCGGCGGCCAAGAAGGCCTTCATCACCAACCGCGTTGGCGACTGGGGCTTCATGGTGGGCATCTTCGTCACCTGGTTCACGTTCGGGACGATCCAGTACACCCAGTTCCTCCCGGTCTCCCAAGGTGCGGCCACCACCACGGCGACGGTCATTTCGGTGATGCTGTTCATCGGGGCGGTGGGGAAGTCCGCGCAGCTCCCGTTGTACCTGTGGCTGCCCGATGCCATGGCCGGTCCTACGCCGGTCTCCGCCTTGATCCACGCCGCCACGATGGTCACCGCCGGCGTCTACCTCATGGTGCGGGTCAACCCGATGTTGCACGCCGCCTCACCGTGGGTGTCGACCATGATCGCCTGGATAGGTGTCGGCACCGCGCTGTTCGCGGCCACCATCGCCATCGCGCAACACGACATCAAGAAGGTGCTGGCCTATTCGACGGTTAGCCAGTTGGGCTACATGTTCCTGGCCATCGGGGTCGGTGGGTACTGGGTGGCCATCTTCCACATGATCACGCACGCTTTCTTCAAGGCGCTGCTCTTCTTGGGCGCGGGCTCGGTCATCCATGGCATGGACGATGAGCAGGACATGCGACGCATGGGCGCGTTGCGGAAGTTGATGCCCATCACGGCCATGACGTTCATCGTGGGTTGGCTGGCCATCTCGGGGGTGCCGCCGTTCTCCGGCTTTTGGTCGAAGGACGAGATCCTCACCTACGCGCTGCACCAGAACGTGGCGTTGTACGTCGTTGGCCTCTTCACCGCGCTGCTCACGGCCTTTTACATGAGCCGTGAGGTCTACCTCGTCTTCTACGGCAAGGCCCGGTGGAACGAGACCGACGAACCGACCACCCTCGAGGCCCACGCCAACGTCGAGGCCGACGTGGCCGACGCGGATGCCGTGTCGGTGCCCGACGCCGCCCCCGAGGTGCGCCCGGAGGTCCATCCCCACGAGTCTCCGTGGGTGATGACGGTCCCGCTCGTGGTGTTGGCCCTCTTCGCCGCAGTGGCCGGCTTCTTGAACCTGCCCTTCAGCCACAGCACGAAGTACCTGGAGAACTGGCTCGAACCGGTAACGGGTCGGTACGGGGCCGAGGTGACGTACTCCAACCCCACCATCGTGGTCCTTCTCTGCATTTCCACTGTGGTGGCCCTCACCGGCATCGCCGTGGCCTACTTCGTGTACATCAAGCCCCGGCTGCCGGTTCGTTGGTTTGAACACCCGGTCATGGCCAAGGGCTGGTACTACGACTGGGCCGTCACGTGGTTCATGGGTGGCCCCGGCCGGATCGCTTTCGACGCCATCTCGTGGTTCGACCGGACGGTCATCGACGGTGCGGTCAACGGTGTGGGCTCGCTAACTCGTGATGCCGGCGACGTGCTGCGCAAGGCCCAGACGGGGTACGTGCGCACCTATGCGCTGGGGATCGCCATCGGCGCCGTGTTGCTCATGGCGTTCGTGCTCATGCGGGGGACGATCTGATGGGCCTGGCCGTGCTCGCCACCGACGTGGTGGTGCCCCACGCCAACTCCGGCTTCCCGGTGCTGGCCGCCATGATCGCCCTTCCCCTCTTGGGGGCCCTGGTCCTGGCGCTCATCCCCAACTCGCGCCCCGACCTCCACCGCTTGGTGGCCATTGCCACGTCGGTAACGACGGGGGCGCTCTCGCTGTGGGTGCTCTACAACTTCCGCACCGAGGACCCGGGCTTCCAGTTCGTGGTATCGCACACCTGGGTTGCCGCCCTCGACATCAAGTTCTATCTGGGGGTGGACGGCATCTCGCTGTTCCTCCTCGTGCTCACTGGCATCTTGTTCCCCATCGCCTTGTTCGCGGCCAAGCCCGACGAGAACGAGAAGGGGTACTACGTCTGGATCACCCTGCTCGAGGCCGGCTGCATGGGGGTTTTCGCCGCCCTCGATCTGTTCCTGTTCTTCTTGATGTTCGAACTCACCATCGTCCCGCTCTACTTCCTGATCGGGCAGTGGGGCCACGGCCGCCGGGTCTACGCCGCCACCAAGTTCTTCCTGTTCACCATGCTGGGCTCGGCGTTCATGCTGGTGGCCATCGTGGGCCTCGCCGTGCTGGCTCACGCCGGCGACGGGGGCGGGATCAGCTTCGACCTGCTCAAGGTGGTGGCGAGCCACTCAGTGAACCGCAACACCGCCCGCTGGTTGTTCCTCGGCTTCGCCGCCGCGTTCGCGGTGAAGACCCCGATCGTCCCCTTCCACACCTGGCTCCCGGATGCCCACACCGAAGCCCCTACTGCGGGCTCGATCGATTTGGCCGGCGTGCTGTTGAAGCTCGGCACGTACGGGTTCATGCGCTACGGCCTCTACCTGTTCCCCGAGGCCTCGGTGTTCTTCGCGCCGGTCTTCCTGACGCTGGCCACCATCGGCATCATCTACGGCGCGGTGGTGGCGGCCATGCAACGCAACCTCAAGCGGCTGGTGGCCTACTCCTCGGTGTCTCACATGGGTTTCGCCGTGCTGGGCCTGTTCGCCCTCACCACCCTGGGCCTCGAGGGTTCGGTGCTCGTGATGATCAATCACGGCATCATCACCGGTGCCCTGTTCATCCTGCTCGGCTTCCTCTACAAGCGACGCCACACCTACGACATCGACAAGCTCCGGGGATTGCAGTCGGTGGCACCGTGGTTTGCCGGGGTCTTCACCTTGGTCATGATGGCGTCGATCGGTGTGCCTGGACTGAACGGCTTCGTGGGCGAGTTCCTCGTGTTGCTGGGCACCTTCATTTCTCACCGGTGGTGGGCCGTTGTGTCGGCCGTCGGCGTGATCATCGCCGCCGTCTACCTCCTCTGGGCCTATCAGCGGGTCTTCCATGGCGAGCCCGATGAAGAGAACAAGACGTTCCCCGACCTGCACCTCACCGAGAAGTTGGTGATGGCGCCGCTGATCGGACTGATCGTGTTCCTGGGCGTCTATCCCAAGCCGGTACTCGACCGCGTCGAGCCGTCCGTGAAGTTGCTGCTGGCCCACGTCGAGGAGTTCGTCCCGGGGTTCCATGTGGCCAACACCCAAGATGGTGAGAAGCTCGCGCCCGCCGAGAACTCCGAGGGCACTCCCAACCCCGGCTCGAAGCCGACCACCGACGAACAGGGAGCCGGCCGATGAGCGGGCTCGCCTCCTTCGCCGGGAAGGTGACGGTCTTGGCCGCCGACGCGCCGGCGCGGATCGCTACTCCTGAGGTGGCGTGGCGGGCGTTGTTGCCCGTGGCCATTTTGTTGGTGGGCGGCATCGTGATGCTGACCATTGCCTCGTTGGTGCCCAAGCGGCCCACGGCCCGGTGGTACGTGCCGTACACCGTCGTGGTGGCGATCGCCGCCGGGCTGTCTGCGGTTCCTTTGTGGGCTCGGGTCCAGGGGTGGGACACGCTGTTGTGGTGGGACCTGCCGGTCACCCCCCGTGGCCCGTTCTCGACCGTCGCCGGGGCAATCGGGGTGGACGGCTTCGGCCTCTTCGCGGCCGGAGTGATCTGCGCCACGGTCGTGCTCGGCGCCCTGCTGGCCGACGGATGGCTTCGTCGCGAAGGACTCAACGGCGCGGAGTTCTACGCGCTCATGCTCATCGCTGCGTCGGGTGGCGTGATCATGGCCATGGCCAATGACTTCATCGTGTTGTTCCTCGGTCTCGAGACCCTGTCGATCGCGGTGTACGTCCTGTCGGCCATGCACCTCAAGCGGGTGCAGTCCCAGGAATCGGGCCTCAAGTACTTCGTCCTCGGGGCGTTCTCCTCGGCCTTCCTGCTCTACGGCATCGCCTTTGTCTATGGGGCCACCGGCTCGACCAATTTCGTGGGCATCCGCAACTACTTCGGCCCCCCGGTGCACAGCGCGGCTGGGGTGGTCACTGGCGGCAATGTCCCCGTCCACGGGGGACTGTTGGTGGTGGGTCTGGCTTTGGTGCTGGTGGGTTTCGGCTTCAAGGTGGCGGCGGTGCCGTTCCACTCCTGGAGCCCTGACGTCTACGACGGTGCTCCCACTCCGGCGGTGGCCTTCATGGCCGGTGCGGTGAAGGCCGCGGCGTTCGCCGCCGTGGTCCGGGTCTTCGTCCTGACCTTCCCCAACTACGTCACCGACTGGCGCCCGATCATCGAGTTCATGGCCGCCCTTTCCCTGGTGGCGGGAGCGGTGCTGGCCATCGTCCAGACGAACATCAAGCGCATGTTGGCGTACTCGTCCATCAGCCACGCCGGGTTCATCTTGATGGCGGTGGCCGCGGCCAGCGCCGAGGGCACGTCGGCCGTGCTCTTCTACCTGGCGGCGTACACCTTCATGGTCGCCGGTTCGTTTGGGGTGGTGAGCCTGGTGTCGGGCCGGGGCGACAACCGCACGTCGTTGACCGACTATCGGGGCTTGTCCCGCTCGAATCCTGGGCTTTCCCTGGCGTTGACGATGTTCCTGCTGGCCCAGGCCGGGGTGCCGTTCACCACCGGATTCTTCGCCAAGTTCTACGCGGTGGCCGCCGCGGTGGGCTCGAGGCAGACGTGGCTGGCGCTCTTGGCCATGGTCTCGGCGGTCATCGCCGCGTTCTTGTACCTGCGAGTCATCATCGCCATGTACCTGCGGGAGACCGATCAGCCCGCCACCGGGCGCATCACCGTCCCGTTCGGGGCCAAGCTGGCCTTGGGCGTCTGCCTGGTGATCACCATCGGTGTCGGCATCGTGCCCGGCGTCTTCCTCAACCCGGCTCGCGAGGCCGTTCCCTACCTGGTCGAGCCGCCGGCGCCGACCCCGCCACCCGGTGCCGCCCCTACCACCGACCCCCTCACCGGAGCCACCATCCCGAAGCCGCAGACAGGGGGCACGAGTTCCAACCCCCTCACTGGTGGCGCCGGCGGCTGACCAGGCGCTTGCCCTTTTGGACGGCTTTCAGTGCAGCCGTCACCGAATCAAGACAGATTTAGTCACGTCACCCCTCCTTCACTAGGCTCGGTCAACGATGTCGTACTCAGATTTCGTGCGTCAGTACCTCACGGTCGCCCTTATGGGAGGCCTCGCTCTGGTCCTCGTCGGCGCACTCCTCGGCGTGGCCGGTCGGATCCTTCGTCCCGATCGTCCCCAGGGTCAGAAGTACCTGACCTATGAGAGCGGCGTCGACCCGGTGGGTTCGGGGTGGTCCCAAAGTCAGGTCCGCTATTACGTCTTTGCGCTGCTCTTTGTCATGTTCGACGTCGAGGCGGTCTTCATCTTCCCCTGGGCAGTGGGCCTCGAGGTCTTTGGGACGTTCGGCCTCATCGAGATGATTGTGTTCATCGCCATCCTGGCCTTGGGCTTGGCCTATGCCTGGCGGAAGAAGGTGCTCAAGTGGGTCTAGTCGAGAGCGGCAAGATGCCCAAGCCGCTCACTCAACTCCTCAACCTGAGCCGCAAGTATTCCCTGTGGGTCTACCAATGGGGTCTGGCCTGTTGTGCCATCGAGATGGGCGCGGCGTTTGCGTCGCCCCGCTATGACGTGATGCGCCTCGGCGTGATCCCGTTCCCGGCCAGCCCGCGCCAGGCTGACCTGGTGGTCATCTCGGGCACCGTGACCGACAAGATGGCCCCCGCGGTGCTTCGGCTCTACGAGCAGATGCCTGACCCGAAGTACGTGATCAGCATGGGCAGTTGCGCCAACTGTGGCGGTCCGTACTGGGACAGCTACTCGGTGACCAAAGGTGTTGACCAGCTGATACCGGTCGACGTGTACGTGCCTGGTTGCCCGCCGCGTCCCGAGGCACTTCTCGAGGGCATCTTGTTGCTCCAGGAGCGCATCCAGAACGAGGACATGGCCGAGCGCTGGCGGGGTGATCCCATTGTCGTCAGCTGACGGTGAGGTCGCCGAGGAAGAAGTGGCGACGGACGAGCTGCGCGAAGGACTCTTGGCGACGCTTCGCGCCGAACTGGGCGACGCCGTGGTGGGCTCACACATTCGTCCCGGTGACGATCTGTGGGTACGCGTCACCGCGGAGGCGTGGCTGACGGCGGGTGAGGCAGTCAAGGCCACGCTGGGCTGCACCTATTTCGACTTCTTGTCGGCGATTGATTGGTTGCCCTCCCCGTTCGGCCGGGACATGGACAGCCAGGAAGACCTCCTGGTGAGTGGGGCCGAAGCCAAGGAACCACCGGCGATGACCACCGGGTATGCCGGCGGTGACACCCGCATGCAGGTGTTCGCCCGCGTGAGCAACCTCGAGCGCCACTACGGCGTCACCCTGAAGGTCGACGTGGCCGATGACGACCCGACGCTTCCCACCTGGGTTCCCGTCTACGCCGGGGCCAACTGGCACGAGCGCGAAGCGTGGGAGATGTACGGCATCACCTTCGTCGGGCACCCCCACCTCGTGCACATGTACCTTCCGGGGGATTTCGAGGGCAACCCGATGCGCAAGGACTTCCCTCTGCTGGCGCGGCGGGTCAAGCCGTGGCCGGGCATCGTGGATGTGGAGCCCATGCCGGGCGGCACCGACGATGAAGAGGATGGTGAGAGCGAATGACCGCCGTGAGCGATCACGACCAACTCGCCGCCATGGCTGCCCAGGCCAACGATGCTCGAGCCAACATCGAGTTCGAGGACGATGGCATGACCCTGAACATCGGGCCCCAGCATCCGGCCACGCACGGAACGCTGCGAATCGTGGCGAAGATCGACGGTGAGCAGGTGATCTCGGCCGAGCCCATCGCCGGCTACATGCACCGGGGTTACGAGAAGCTCACCGAGGTCCGCACGTACCCGCAGGTGACGACGCTCATCAACCGCATCGATTGGCTCGGAAGCTTCGCCAACGAGGTGCCGTTCATCCTCGCCGCCGAGAAGCTCATGGACGTCGAGGCGCCGCCCCGGGCGCAGCACATTCGCACGATCCTGTTCGAGCTCAGTCGCCTGGCCAACATCAGCCTCTTCCTTGGCGATCTCGCCATCCAACTCGGCGGCTTGTCGCTTGGCTTCTATTCGTTCCGCGACCGGGAGTTCGTCCTCAACCAGATCGAGGCGGTCACGGGTGGACGGTTCCATCCCAACTTCGATCGCATCGGCGGCCTCAAGGACGACCTGCCCAAGGGATGGATAGCCGAGACCAAGGTGGCGATGGAGAAGATGCGCTCCTTCTGCGACGAGGCCGACGACCTGCTGTTCGGCAACGAGATCTTCCAGAAGCGCACCCGGGGCATCGGCGTGATCCCTGCCGACGTCGCCAAGTCCTACGGCCTCTCCGGTCCCAACGCCCGCGCCAGCGGCATCGATTGGGACCTCCGCCGGGACAACTGCCCCCCGGGCCTGGCCTACGACAAGGTCGACTGGAAGGTGTGGACCCACCCCGACGGGGATGCGTTTGCCCGCTCGTGGATCCGCCTCCAGGAAACCCGCGAGGCCACGAGGATCGTCGATCAGTTGCTGGACACCATCCCCAGCGGCCCGATCATGGCCAAGGTCCCCCGCATCATCAAGGTTCCGGAGGGCGAAGCCTGGGTGGCGACCGAGAATCCCCTGGGCGAGATGGGGTACTACATCGTCTCCAAGGGCGACCTGGTTCCGTTCCGGGTCAAGATCCGGTCCGCCTCGTTCAACAACGTCTCGATCGTGCCGTGGGTGTGCCGCGGCGTCTACGTCCCCGACGTGATCTCGATCCTGGCCAGCCTCTACTTCATCTTGGGCGACATCGACCGATGACCCACGTCCTGTCCTCAATCGATCTGGCCTACTGGCAGTCGACCCTCATCAAGCTGATCGTGGCGGCCATCCTGGTCCCCACGACGGCCTTGATCCTGGGCATCGTCTTCCTGTTCAAGGTCATGTCGTGGATGCAGAGCCGCAAGGGCCCACAAGAGGCCGGGCCCCGGGGCCTGTTGCAACTGTTGGCTGACGGGGCCAAGTTCGTGCAGAAGGAAGACCTGATCCCCGACAAGGCCGATCGGTTTGTGTTCAAGACGGCGCCGCTGGTGGTGTTGATGAGCACGCTGTTGCTCTACGTGGTCCTGCCCGCCAGCCAGCACCTCGTGATCGAGGATCTCGACGTCGGGATCTTCTATGCCCTGGCTGTCTCCTCGCTGTCGGTGATCGGCATCCTCATGGCCGGCTGGGCCTCGGCCAACAAGTACTCACTCATGGGCGCCCTGCGCGCCGGCGGGCAGCTCATCGCCTATGAGCTGCCCATGGTTCTGGCCGTGGTCGGCGTGGTTATCCAGGCCGGCACCCTCAGCCTCAATGGCATCGTGCAGGCTCAGGCCAACGGAGCCATCTTCGGCTTCTCGGCCTTGGGGAACCCGTTCATCCTCACGCAGTTCGTGGGCTTCTTCATCTTCCTCGCCGCGGTCCAAGCTGAACTGACGCAAACACCGTTCGACATGCCGGTGGCCGAGTCAGAGATCGTGGGTGGCTACCAGGTCGAGTACTCCGGCTTCCGCTTCTTGTTCTTCTTCCTGGCCGAATTCGCCACGGCATTCGTCTTCGCCGGTATCGCCGCCACCCTGTTCCTGGGGGGCTACTGGTTCCCGGGCGTGGACACCAGCAGCAACATCTACTGGATCCTCGGGCCGGCCGTTCTGTTCACCAAGATCATGGCCGTGGCGTTCCTCATATTCTGGGTGCGCTTCACCTATCCCCGCTTCCGCGAGGATCAACTCCAGGCTTTCGCCTGGAAGTGGCTCATTCCCATCGCGCTCGTCAACATCCTCGCGACCGGCATCTTGAAGGTGGTGTTCTGATGGCCCAGGTTCCCGGGTTGATCAAGGGCCTCGGCGTCACGTTCGGCGAGATGGTCAAGACGTTGAAGCCCGACAGCCGAGGGGGTGGGCCGGTCACGGTCGACTACCCCCACGTCAAGGAGGATCCGGCTCCTCGGGCCCGCGGGGTCATCGCCTTGCACGAGGAGAACTGCACGTCCTGCATGCTCTGCTCCCGGGAGTGCCCGGACTGGTGCATCTACATCGAGGCGCACAAGTACCTGGCCCCTCCTCGGCGTGAGGGTGGCAAGCCTCGTCAGAAGAACGCGCTGGACCGCTTCGACATCGACTACTCCCTCTGCATGTACTGCGGGATCTGTGTCGAGGTCTGCCCCTTCGATGCGCTGTTTTGGAGCCCGGAGTACGAGTACTCGGAGCCCCGGATCGCCGATCTGCTTCATGACAAGAGCCGGTTGGGCCAGTGGATGGAGACGGTTCCCGATTTCGAGAGCTACGAGGCCGGGTCCGAGCAAAAGGTCAAGAAGGTGCCGAGCTGATGCTGGCGGAGCTGATGGTTGCCGAGAACGTCGCGTTCTATCTCATCGCCATCACCATGGTGGTTGCCGCCGTGCGAGTGGTTACCACGCGTCACATCGTCCACGCCGCCCTGTACCTCGTATTGGTCCTGGCCGGCGTGGCCGCCCTTTACATCTTGCTGGCGGCCGAGTTCATCGCCATCACCCAGGTGTTGGTCTACATCGGCGCCATCGTCGTGCTCTTCTTGTTCGGCATCATGTTGACCCGTGCTCCGATGGGCCCCATGCACGACTCGGACAACGAGCAGCGGATCGTGGGCGCCACTATCGCCGCCCTGCTGCTGGGCGTCATGGGCTACACGCTGTGGCGGGCCTATCGCGACACCGAGTTCGTCGACCTCCAGGTGCAGACCACCAACGACGTGGCCAACTCAGTGTTTTCGACCTACGTGCTTCCGTTCGAGGTCATCTCGGTGCTGCTCCTGGCCGCCCTGATCGGCGCGATCGTTCTGGCGAGGCGCGACTGATGCTTCTCAACCAGTTTCTCTTCCTGGCCGCCATGTTGTTCTGCATCGGCGTCTACGGCGTCTTGGCCCGTCGCAACGGCGTGATGGTGTTGATGTCGGTCGAGCTGATCCTCAATGCGGTCAACATCAATCTCGTGGCCTTCGGGGCCTTCCGTCACGATGTCACGGGCCAGGTGTTCGCCCTGTTTGTCATCGCCATCGCCGCCGCCGAGGTCGGGGTCGGCCTGGCGCTCGTGCTCATGCTCTATCGGAACCGACGCAGCATCGATGTCGACGACGTTGATCTGATGAAGGGTTGATCGCCGCCGTGAACCAGCCGTTCATGCTCACCCACGTCTGGATCGTGCCCGGCCTCATGGTCGTGTCGTTCCTGCTGATCCTGTTCTTGGGCAAGCGATTCTCCGAGCGGGTCACCTCCAGCATCGGGGTGGCCTTCATCGGCGTGTGCTTCGTGTTGTCGTGCACCGCCGCGGTGAACTGGATACAACGCGTCAACCACCCCGTTCCCAATCTCTCGGCGGCCCAGTCCCTCGTCACCCAACCGGACGGCAGGCCGGCCCCCATCGCCGGGCAGAGCGATGCCGATGCGGTGACCGGCGCCTATCGGGGCCCGGCCGAAGCGGCCAAGGACAACGCCGTCAAGGCGGGCGACAATCCCGCCACCGCGGCGGAGTCCACCGCATCCGCCACCACCGAGACCACCGTTGCCGCAGGTGAGCACGAGGCCAAGGCATCCCCGATCGTGACCCGCTGGACGTGGTTCCAATGGGGCGACATCACCTTCGAGTTCGGATTCATCGCCGACGGCCTGTCGGTCCTCATGCTGTTCACCGTCACCGCCATCTCGCTGCTGGTGCACATCTACTCCAAGGAGTACCTGCACGGCGACGTTCGCTTCACGCATTACTACGCATTCTTGAGCCTGTTCTCGGCGGCGATGCTCTTCTATGTCACCTCGTCCAACACCATCCAGATGTTGACCGGGTGGGAGTTGGTGGGGGTGTGCTCCTTCGTGCTCATCGGCCATTGGTGGGAGGAGCGACCCAACACCGATGCCGCCCTCAAGGCCTTCCTCACCAACCGAGTCGGTGATGTGGGTCTGATCATCGGCGTGATCATTACGTTCTTCGCCGCCGGGGCCACCAGCTTCAATGTGCTGCACATCAATCAGTACGCCCTCTCACCGGCAGCCAATCAGACCCTGTTGCTCGTTGGTGCGCTCTGCCTGTTCGGCGGGGTGACCTCCAAGTCCGGTCAGTTCCCGTTGCACACCTGGCTGCCCGATGCCATGGCCGGCCCCACCCCGGTCTCGGCGCTGATTCACGCCGCCACCATGGTGGTAGCGGGCGTGTACCTCATCGCCCGGCTCTACTCCGTCTTCTATGAAGGCCTCAACATCGGCGACAACTGGATCAACTATGTGGCCGTCATCGGTGGCATCACCATCGTCGGCGGTGCGCTGTTGGCGTTTGTTCAGACTGACATCAAGAAGGTGCTGGCGTACTCAACCATCAGCCAGCTGGGCTACATGGTCATGGCCTTGGGCGTCGGGGCCTGGACCGGTGCCGTCTTCCACCTCTTCACCCACGCCTTCTTCAAGGCCTGTCTCTTCCTGGGGGCGGGCTCGGTCAGTCACGCCGCCCATCACACCTTCGACATGCGCAAGATGGGTGGGCTGCGCAAGTACATGCCCGCCACGTTCGCGACGTTCATCCTCGGCACCATCGCGCTCATGGGCATCTTCCCCTTCGCCGGGTTCTGGTCCAAGGACGAAGTGCTGGCCGGTTCCCTGAGCGGCCAGCGCCACGCCTACACGTTCATGCTCGTGCTCGGGCTGTTGGGTGCGGTTATGACGTGTCTCTACATGAGCCGCGTCATCTATCTCACGTTCTTCGGCGAGTACCGCGGCGAGGGCACGCCTCACGAGTCCCCGAAGATCATGACCGTCCCGCTGTGGATCCTCGGGGTCGGGGCCGTGGTGCTCGGGCTGGTGAACATCCCCAACTGGTTCAAGGTCGGGAACCTCGACTACACGACGCGCTTCGAGCACTACATCGAGCCCACGTTCGCCTTCCCCGTCCTCAACCACGCCGAGTTCAATTGGCTGCTGGCCCTCGGGACCACGATCCTGGCCGCCATCGCGCTCTTCCTGGCCTACCAGTACTTCTGGAAGGCCAAGAGCGTGTTCCTCGGCGTGAAGGACCGTGTCGGTGCCCTGGCCTGGGGGTACAAGGTGCTTGAGAACAAGTACTACCTGGACCACCTCTACACCGACATCATCGTCGGCGGGGTAAAGGGTCCCCTGGCCAGGGGCTCCTACTGGTTCAACAACCAGGTCATCGACCGGGTGGTCAACACGGCCGGCACCGCGTCGGTGGCCACCGGCCGGGTGCTCTACGCCCAGGTCGATCAGAAGGTCGTCGACGGGATCATCCTGTCGGCTGGTGCCGGCGCCGAGGAGTCGGGTGAGGCATTGCGCCACATCCAGACCGGCCGGGTTCAGCAGTACGCCGCATTGTTGTTCGCCGGCGTGGCCATCCTCGCCATCATCTTGGTCATCTTCGTCTAGGAGTCTGGGACATCCGATGAAATCGTTTCTCGACAGCTGGGGGCTCACGCTCGCGACGTTCCTACCGTTGGTGGGCGTCGCGATCATGCTGGTGATCCCCAAGGCCGAGGAGCAGTTGCACAAAGTCGTCGCTCTGGTCACCAGCCTGGCGGTCGGCGTGATGGGCGTGCTCCTGTTCACCAACTTCGCCTACTCGCCTACGACTCGCTATCCGCAGGGTTCCGGCGACTTCCAGTTCGTGATCAACAAGGAGTGGATCGCGTTCATCAACAGTCGGTTCCACCTCGGCCTGGACGGGATCTCGCTCCCGCTGCTCGCCCTCACGATGCTGGTGGTCCCGCTCTGCATCATCTACTCGTGGAACCACTTCCCCGAACCGCAGAACCCCAAGGCGTTCCTCATCCTGGTGCTCATCTTGGAGACCGGGATGATCGGCACGTTCCTGGCCGAAGACCTCATCTTGTTCTTCGTCTTCTTCGAGATCGTGTTGCTGCCGATGTACTTCCTCATCGGTATCTGGGGTGGTGACCAGCGTCAGTACGCCTCGATCAAGTTCTTCCTCTACACGTTGTTCGGCTCGGCGTTGATGATCGTCAGTTTCCTGGCGCTCTACTTCCTGGCCCCGGTCAGCATCGACGGCCAGACGATCCACACCTTCGACATGCAACTTCTGTCCGTGGGGGCGAGGACGCTGTCGACGACGGCCGGCATCCTCATCTTCGGCGGCATGTTCATGGGGTTTGGCATCAAGGTGCCGATCTTCCCGTTCCATACGTGGCTTCCCGAC
>Ga0209068_10000988_pt1 | contig 14484 bp, 10 predicted proteins | sample ColStrG_CSR_2012_FD_187200 | JGI IMG/M metagenome (GOLD analysis project Ga0209068, IMG submission 187200) | Freshwater sediment microbial communities in response to fracking from Pennsylvania, USA - Cold Stream Run_MetaG_CSR_2012 (SPAdes)... | ecosystem: Environmental > Aquatic > Freshwater >... | reverse complement strand
CGAAAATACCCCAGCGTGGATGTGGCCTACACCAACTCCGGCGGATTACGAGCTGATTTGGTGTGCTCGCCCCCAGTGCCGGAGAAAAGCCGTGCGAAATCACCTGGGGCGAAATGTTCTCGGTATTGCCCTTTGGCGACCGCACCGTGATTGAAACATCGACAGGTGCCCAACTGACAGCGGCCTTAGCGGCCTTCTTGAAGGCCTAGCCCCAAAATGCAATCCAGCCATTGCGACTGGGCGCTTCCCACAAATCTCCGGGTTGAAGGTTACCTACACCTGCAACGGCACACTCCCAGTGGTGACGGGTATGTGGAAGGCAACCAAACGACATAGCTGGTGGACTGATAGCCATAGGTCCATCTGACATGGTGCGCATCATCACCAACGACTTCATGTTTACGGGCGGCAATGGCTGGCTATACCATGCTGGCGCAGGGCACAAACGTGTTACAGCCAGGTGATGATTTGCTGCAGATTGCCGTTGACTATGTGGCGACGAACTCTCCAGTTGAGCCGAATGTCGACGGTCGTATTGTTGGTCCATAGTTGGATGAACCAAGCGCACCCGTCGCGGAAGCCACACCATGCAGTGTGGCTTCCTATTCACCATCGCTCCCAATCAGGACAAGAACGACACCGACTGCTGCGGCGTGAAGCCTGTCGGACGCATGTTCGACCCTGATGCGCAGACGACCGGTTTGCGCCACTCGCTGCATATGCCCGAGCAGGTTACTTCGCAGTTCAGCCGTGGCGGGATGCGCCAGGCCGGGTGAGGGTTACCAAGCATCCGTTGTATACACAGCGGGGTTGGCCAATCCGAAATCGACGTGCAGGTCCCAAAGGCGACGCAACTGTTCCGCTGGGTCGAGGTCGATCTCGCCTTGGCGCTGCGCTGGTTCGTCAGATAAGTTGCATGGCCATGGCTGGCAGCGGCATCAAATAAGCCTTGCATGTCGCCGAACTGCCGATAGAGGGTCGGAGCCTGAACGCCGGCAGCCCGGCTGGCGTGCGTGTGGAGACCGCCTCACGTCCACCTGTCGTCAATAAACGCGTCGCCGCATGCAAGATCCGATCACGCGGGCGCGAGTCGCGAGTCGAAGCGACTCGCTCATGTTGTTACTGGTTGCGATGATCATATAATTTTGTTATCGATTTTTGACTGGGTATCGGAAACGTGATACTGTTATCGCTGATATCGGATTGACGAAATAGACTGTTTTCGTCGCACGCATCGCAGTGCAAATGAGTGAGAATGAGTGGGGTAGCGCGTGTCACTCGAGCGCAGGCCATCATCGACACACCGTATACTGTGCGATGAAAATAGGAAATAAGCATGATTTTAGTGACAGGCGCAACTGGACAATTAGGCAGAGCCATCATTCAGCAACTCTTGCGTCGCACGACGCCGCATCAGATTGCCGTGTTTGTGCGTGATGCGGAGAAAACCGTTGACTGGCGTGAACGCGGCGTGGATATCCGTGTTGGTGACTACGACAATACCGCCGCACTCGATACCGCGATGCGGGGGATCGAAAAGGTCTTGCTGATCGCTGGAACGAATGAAGAGCAGCGTGTCCAGCAACATCGGCGTGTCGTAAACGCCGCAAATCAGGCGGGGGTTCACTGCATCGCCTATACCAGCCGAACGTTGAAAGATCGAACCACCATGGCCAACAAGCTGATGGAAGGTCACTTTCAGACCGAAGATTACATCAAAGCCAGCGGGATGGCCTATGCCATTTTTCGCAACGTTCTATATATGGACTCCATCCTGTTGTATGTCGGAGATCGCGGGCTGGCAACGGGCATACACTTACCAGCAGGCCACGGCAAAGTAGCGTACGCCCTGCGCAGCGACATGGGTGAGGCCATCGCGAATTGGCTCGTCGCGGGCAAGTGCGACAATCAAGTCTACAAACTCACCGGCAGTGCGGCGTATTCCTTCGATGACATTGCTGCCATGCTGACTGACCTCACTGGAAAGAAGGTGACTTACACCGCTATCGAGAACGCGGCATTTGCAGCGCACATGCAAGCACGGGGTGTGCCCGAAATGATGGTGCAGCGAATGTTTGGCTTTATGACCGACATCAAAAATGGCCAGGAAGAAGAGGTCAGTTCCGACCTGGAACAGCTCCTTGGACACAAACCTACGTCACTTCGAGACGGGTTGAAGACGCTGTTCAAGATATAACTGTCGCTTTGTCACATGCGACCTCTCTGTGGTCGCCTTTGATCTCCAAAAACAGACGCCGAACGCACTTGCGCAATCGGTTCGCTGCTCGACTATATCTGGAACCACTTGGCCTACCACGCTGAGTGCCATTGCGCATTATGGCCCAGATTTCACACTGATAGGCAAGAAGCTATGCACGAGCTTGATCTCAGAAGCCAGATGCAGCGCAACCCCATCACCGGCTGCATGGCCCCTAGTCGCGATGTTCGTGATCAAGGAATTTGGATGCACCATCCAAGTCAGCATCACCGTTTGACCAGGTGATAAGTCCAGTGGCCCTGTGCGGGCATACCCATTGCCATAGTCGCCGCCGGAGGTGATGGTGAGTCCGCTCGAACCACGTAAAACTGAATTAAGTGGTGCACTGCCGGTAATGATAACGTTGTGCAGCGTCTGTGTGACGTTGGCATTACTGACGACGAGGGTATAGGTGATGATGTCGTCAAAATGAGCGCTGTCAGCACTGAGTGCGCCGGACAATCCTCCAGTGGGTGGAGCGCTGATCACGACTGGACTTGTGGCGGTATCGGTTTGCACACCGTCAGTCGCGGTGATTAGCGCGGTGTAATTGCCTTCGGCTGGGTAAGCATGCTCCAGCGGCAGGACACCCGAGCCGGGCCATGCGCCCAGCACAACCGGTGACCCATCGCCATAGTTGATTGCAACTGTGGTGCTCACAACGGCCTGGGCGACCTTTAGGGCGTGATTGGTTGCGTCGTAGTAGCTCATCACAGGCAGACCATTCCAGCCTATTGCCAGCGATACATATTCGCCCACATCCCCCACACGATCAACTGTAGCGGTAATGGCACTGGTGCAATTTGGCGTTTGACATAGAGCGACATTCAGGCGGCGATTTGTGAAGTCGCGGTAAGCGATCACCGGCAAGCCATCCTGACTAACTGCGAGCGATGTGTAGGCATCGAGCGCGCCTTGTCCGCCCGCACTGCCCGCGTCGATGGTAGTTGAAATGACACTCGTGCAGTTTGCGGTCTGACATGAGGCGACCTTCAGGTCACCGGTGGTTGCGTTGCGGTAACTGACCACAGGTAGGCCATCGACGCCTATCGCCAGCGCCGTGAAGTAACCGACGGATCCCACATTGTCAACGGTCGTGGAAATGGCGCTGGTGCAGTTTGCCACTTGACATTTGGCGACCTTGAGTGTGCCATGCTTCGCATCAAAGTAGCTCATCACCGGCAAGCCCTCTTTACCGATTGCAATTGAGGTAAAGAAGCCGACATCCCCGGTGCCATCGACGATGTTGGCAGTGGCACTGGTGCAGGCTGCATTCAGACACTTGACCACTTTGAGGTCCTGGTTGGTCACATCCCGGTAACTGATCACGGGCAAGCCATCCTGACTGGTCGCGATTGACGTGTATTCACCCACATCATCCTGGCTGTCGACGGTGGTGGAGATGGCACTGGTGCACGTCACGGTTTGGCACTTAACCATCTTTAGGTCACCATTTATGAAATCATGGTAACTGACAGCAGGCAAGCCATCTTGACCAATCGCAATCGCGGTAAATGTGCCCACGCTTCCCATGTTCGCCACATCCAGGGTGGTGGACACGGCTTGTGTGCATGCTTCGGTCTGACACTTGGCTACCTTTAACGCCTTATTGTTCGCGTCGAAATAGCTGATCATCGGCAAGCCATCCTGACTGGTCGCGAGTGAGCTATAAGAACCAACGCCCAGAATGCTATCCGCACCGCCTGTGTCGACCGTGGTGCTCAGCCAACCCCACTGGCTAAGTGTGGCACTAGGCGTCAGTGTCGCTGTCAAATGTGTGAAGCTGCCTAAGGGTGTTGGGCTGTCATTGGTCAGCGTCACGCTCAGCGTGGGTGCTACTGCGGCGTTGCCGGTGGCAAGACCGTGCGTCCCACTTAAACCAGAATGCATAACAGCTGACCCCGACAGATTATGGTCTAGGCTGACCACCTGGGCTGATGCCGCTTGGGCTGGAATAGGCGCGTCGAGCAATCCGGTTAAGGGTGACAGAGTCAGGCTGATCGTGTCAAGAATAAGGAGCGCATGAACAGTGTGGTTGATGTGGTTACGAGCGTGACGATCGTGATGGTGATTGATGAGATGGCGTGTCATGGATGTTCCTTCTATAACGAAATGAGTTCTACTGCGCCTAATACGACGGCTTGCTTACCTGGGAGGTATGAACGGATACCGGCTTGACCATTGTTCTTGCAGGTTGTGAAAGAGCGGTTGGTGACAGTGCCATGGGCTGGCCAGGGGATGCGCTGGCATTTTGGACTATGAAAGCGTGTGATTGAACTGTTTCGACAGTGGGTCTAAGTAAAGCAAATCCATTCCAAACACGCAAACACGCAAACACGCGAACACGCGATTCTGTGCCGCGAGCGTATACAGGCAAGGAGGCGCGATGCGACATAAGTCCGCACAGGTGTCTGGACTCCCGATGCCGTCTCGCCAAAGTCATGTGCCAAGACTGCGAACGCTGCGAACGCTGCGAACGCTGCGAACGCTGCGAACGCTGCGAACGCTGCGAACGCTGCGAACGCTGCGAACGCTGCGAACGCTGCGAACGCTGCGCTGCGAATGCATCAATGCATTTCGGATAAGTAAGCGGCCTTAATCGCCAAGGGGGCCTGCCGGGATTGCAAAACGGCAAACGGAAACTGGCAAATGAACGACAAATGTATTTTTCCCGGCTGATCCTGACTCATGTCTGATGCACACTCTACTTGACCAGAAAGCGTCCGGCGGAGATGTGTGATGTTGTCGTGACGCCGTAAAGTTGCTTTCGCAGCACCCCACGCACATCTGATATCAGTGTAGCGAGATTATTTCGTTAACACCCATATGCCAAATCACTTCAAACCAAACTCCAGATTGTTTCGGGTCGCTGTTCAAGCGTGCATTGTGATCAGCATCAGTGCCGTATGTATTTGCATGATGGCACTCGTGACGGCTGCATTCATGACCTCTCGGCAAGCATTGGCAGCTAGCCCAGCCGCCGGGCAAGCCGCCGGGCAATCGGGTGGCAGCGTCAAGGTCGAGATCGGCGATGCTGGATTGAACCCCGGCACAGTGACCGTCTCGGCTGGGACTAAAGTGGAATGGGACAATGTCTCCAATGCCCTGAGCCATTCCATCGCGTTTAGTGACGGCCTGAGTTCGCCCACACTCACGCCGCATCAGAAATATGAGCGCACGTTTTCGACAGCGGGCTCGTATACATATACCGCCAGTAACCCCAGCCAACTGGGCGTGGTTCAAGTGACTGGTAGTGGCACGGGCGGCGGCGGTGGTGGCGGTGGCGGTGGCAACCACGGAGGGCACACCCTCGCCGATCTCAAGGTGACGTCAAGTCACGTCGAGGTAATCGCGCCCGGTGCCGTTGTCACGTATCACGTCGTTTACGAAAACGACAGTGATGATGTCACTGCCCTGAATGCCGTGTTGACTGTGACGCTGCCCGCCAGCAGCACTCTAGCCGCCTCATTACACCATGAGGGTGGCGTGTTCACGCCCACAACGCAACTGGGTAGCACACTGGTGTATTCGCTTGGTAACCTGCCGGCCCGCTCGGAAGGCAAACTTGACCTGCAAGTGCAGTTTGCGCCCAGCTTGCCCCAAGAGGCCGATGAAACGCTATCTGCGCAGATTTCGGCCGCCAACATGAGCGGCACCGCTAGCGGTGACGGCAGCACAACTGAAGATCATCAGACCGTCGAAGCGCCCAGACTGACGCTGGGCATTCATCCGGTGGGTGAGCATGGAGAGGATAACGTCTTCCGGCCAGGCAGCGTGATTACGTATGCGCTGGAATATGCCAACCATTCTGACCAAGCAACGGCGAATTCGGTGACGATCACCTTGCAACTGCCAATTTCAGTCACGTTTGTATCAGCCCACAAAGTGGATGGCGGCGGCCAGCCAACGGTGACCAATGTCATCTCCGGTAACGATGTGTTGTTCTATATTGGCGGGCTCTCACCCGAGGCCAGTGGCCGCATCTATGCCCAACTGCGCTTGAGCGACGCCTTCACGACTGGACAAAAACTTGCTATTACAGGCAGGGTCGATTCGGCGAATGGCACTTTGACCGGTGGTGGTCATGGGGCAGATGACGGCCGCGTGATCTCTGATACGCAGTCTATTTCTGATGATCGGGCCAACCTGTTTGTCCGTCTGACGAGCACTGGCGACGGGGTCGTGAGCGGCACGCAGACATATAAGTTGCAGTTTGGCAACAGTGGGCGGCTCACGGCCACCAATGTGCACCTGACGCTCAATGTCCCCAGCGGCCTGACCGGCGTGACCTTTGGCAACAATGCACCTACCAGCTTTGCCAACAACATCGCCACCTGGAGCATCGGCACGCTGGCCGGGCGCACCATCGCCCAGCCTTATCTGATCACGGGCACGATCCGGGATACGGACGCGCTTACCGCTACGGCGTCGATCACCGGCACGTCCAGCGGGGGCGAGTCGGCGAGCGATGACAACTCCGCGACCGAGACCGAGCACATCGTGCCGCTCCAGCCCCCCTTTATTACCAGCCCCAGAGGCACGATCACCGGACCTAAACCTGCCATTCGTGGCTATAGCTACAACTTTGGCTACTACTTCGCCCCCGTCGGTGCGCAGGCCACCCAAACGGTGTCGGTCTATTTGTCGGGCACCCAAACGACGCCCAGCACGTTGCTTGGCACAACCACGGTGTTGTCAAATGGTCAATGGGTGCTCACGCCAACAACGCCCATAAGCATCGGCTGGCACTGGATCACAGCCACGGTGTCCACAAGCAGCCGGACAAGCCCTGCATCAGAAACGAGTTTTGTCGTGAGCAACACGCTGAATATCGACCCCGACAGCATTACGCGCGATGGTTACCCCATGGGTGGTCTGAATGCCCAGGTTGGCTGGGCCCCGGTTCATACCTATACGATCGGCATGAAGATCGTGGCCTGTGATACGCCGCTCACGCCGACGCTCCAAGCGTTGTATTTCAACGCGGCTGGGTTGATGACCTCCTTCAAGAACTTCACCGCAACCCTGGCCCAACCCGGCACTGGGGTGGTGCAATTCAAGTTCACCACGCCTCCGGCAGGCGTACCATTTGAGCTGTATGTTGACTATTACTGCCCGGTCTTGGCGACCACGCAAGTTGCAGTGGCGACACCCATTCGCTTGTCTCCAGCCGCCGCTTCGGCTGGGCTAAGCCACTTGCACGACTGCTTCGAGGCGCTGGGCTGCACGGATGACCCGCCTGATCCGCCCGAGCCTTGCACATACTACTGCATCCCCAAGCCACATCGCCCGCAAGCGACCGATCCTGATGGATTTGTGTTTGATGGTGAGGCTGTACGTGCGGGCGCGACGATCACGCAATCGATCATCACAAACGCCTGGGTGACAATTACCCAGCGCACATCGGCTGGTACGTTTGTGGCTTGGAATGGGCTTGTCTCGAGTCAGGCGAACCCGCAATATACCGACAGTACCTATCCCGACAAAGTGCTCATCCCCGGCTACTATGCCTATCTGGTTGAGCCCGGCGACTACCGGATTCAAGTGACCGCCGACGGATATCTGCCTTACGACAGCGTGATTTTGCATGTCGTGGATACGCCGGTGACCCTGAACGTGCCGCTGAACCGGCTAAATGGCACACTACGCACGGTCAACTCAACTGCACGCGTATCGGTCTACATGCCGCTGGTGGAGCGATAACTGCGTAAACCGGCGGGCGGTTGCGGCCGTGTCCAAGCGACTATGTGCGCCTGTGCGTAGTCGCTTGGGCCTTGGATTCGATGGGGAGAGTGACGCGCCCCTTATGCACTCATGCAGGGCATAAGCTGGGCGCGTCACTGATTATTGTCGGCCTTGAGTAACAGCCCATGTATCCCGGCACGCGTTGTGGATGGCCACAAGGATGCACTTGCCATTCATAAAGCGCTTGAATTTTTTTGAGCCTTGGCCCGTTACGGCGCCTCATCTATGCGCCCAATGCGCATTCACAGGGGCATAGGCTACCGGCAATGCAACACTTCGGCTGCGTGAGCGGGTTAGCGTGTTCTGAGTGTGACTACGCGGGATGTTTCGCTCACAGACCATCGCCCCGGCTTGGAAAGGAACATTCCAGACCCGCTGCTTGTCATCTCGCCATACTTTGCCATCTCGCCTCTCGCATCAACCCACTAGCAGTAGTCCAACATCTCAACAGCCAATATCATGTTGTCCATGACTGTGCGGCTAAGTGAGCGATCCTCTGCGGGTGTGAAGCGGCATGTATCAAAGTCAAAGACACGCGGAGCGTGGTTTTCGGCGTGAATGCCCTCGACGGGCGAATTGTTCCTGATGCAATTGGCGACGATTTGGCGACGATGATGTTTGCGATGCGCCGCTTACCTTCGGGGGACCATTCGACTAGACCACTCGTCTGAAAACCCAGCCATCAAGACGGCACACATGAGTTGTGTGTATTTGGCAAAACCACGCGGAAGTGCCGCTGGTTTTGGTGGATATCTCAGAGCCGCACGGACCAAATGTGCATAGCGCTCTGGCGAATCAAACCTGTAGGCGATGAGTTCGGCGAGCGCGGCGCTCATTTCAATGTTGATGCGCGCCATCTCCTGAGCGCTGATGCGCGACACAGCGGGTGCACGAAGGTCTTGGTCGAGTAAACACCTGGCTGGGTCAGCGATAAGGGTCAAACAGGTGCCAAACAGGTGCCAAACCGGGCCACACACCACCGCGCCCCGGCTTCTTCGGCTGGCGAGAGTAGCGGGACAGGCCCAGGTTCGTCCAAGGGTTGTGACTCAAGCCACGTGATCAGCTGAACAAACGTTGGTATCTGGGGCGGATCAAGCACGATGCGTCGTGTGCTGCCAACCTGTGCAATCGTAGAGTGCCCAGAGTGCCCAATATCCAAGGTGAAGGCCCCAGTCACTTTGACGGCCGGTTTTGCCATGCGATTACATCATAGACCGTTTCAGGCAGGGGATTTCTGGGCTTCATGCCCTCGCCCTCGCCCTCGGTTAGACTGTGCCGCGAATGACCGAATTAAAGCCAGCCGCCTTTGGCATGACCCAACCATTAGGCCCGGTTCGCAAACCAGGCCTGTTTTGGCGCATTGCGCAGTTCCCGGTCACCCGGGCTTGTGTGCTTGGGATCAGTACCACCGCCCTGCTTGTCATCATGAGTGTGGTGCGCAGCTTCTGGGCCAGACAGGGGCCGGTGCTGGCCACACTTTTGCTGTTCATGGCGGCCGGGGGAAGTGTCCTGTTTTATGCGCTGCTAGTCCGCGTTATTGAAAGACGCCGCCCGAGTGAATTCTCACCTCGACTTGGCGTGCATGAATTTGGTGCTGGCGCATTACTGGGTCTGGTTGCTATCTCCCTCACTGTCGCATTGATGTGGATGTTCGGCACCTACCATGTCACTGGTGTCAACCCGCCTATAGCACTCGTGACGACACTGGCGATAGGGCTTGTCCCCGCTTTCGGTGAAGAGATCCTGTTTCGAGGTGTGTTGTATCGGATCATTGAAGGCAGCCTGGGCACCTGGGCAGCGCTACTCATCACCTCTGTGCTTTTTGGCGCCGCCCACTTGTCCAACCCGCATGCGTCATGGTTCGCTGCACTGGCCATCGCCATTGAAGCGGGCTTGATGCTCGGCGCCGCCTATACCTTGACCCAGCGCTTATGGCTGCCGATTGGCATGCACTTCGCCTGGAACTGGGCCCAGGGTGGTTTGTATGGCGTGCCCGTTTCCGGCATCGTGATCCGAGGGCTGTTGTCTGCCCGCGTGAATGGCCCTGATCTGCTGGCTGGGGGTGGGTTTGGCGCTGAAGCGACCGTGCTGGCAATAGGCGTGTGCGTGCTGATTTTTATCGGCTTGATGGCCGCCGTTTACCGCCGAAACATGCTCATTTTGCCCGTTTGGCAGCGCAGACATCTCGTCCTAACGGGGAACGACGGCCAAGTCAGCGCACAGACAGGTATGGAAACGCTCAATTCGCCAAAGAGCAACGGGTAAAACCACGCCGGCGAACGCATTGTGCTGGCGTGTCATGATGAACATCGACTCTGTTGACCTGTTTCATCTCTCAATGCTTGCGGTGCTAGTGCGCGTGTGTGTAGGTGGCTATGAAGGTTGGGGGCGAATACGAAGCTGCTCCGCTGGTCTCGATCACCAGCCCGATCGCGCTTATGTCACATCACGGGTGCAAACTGGTGGGCGCATGGGTGCTGGGCCGGCGACTGGACATTGTGGACGACATCGCTCGCATCAACTGACTCGTGCACCTCAGTAGCTTTGATCTGTTTCAGACCGATCACACGCTGTTCGACATCGATATGACACGATGGGAACTTAATGGGCAAAAAACGAAGCGAGCTGGGCCGGCATTTGCTGAGCGCTCGGTGCTGTATAGCGATAACCCACAGGACAGGTTGAACAAAGGCCGCGGGGCGCATGCACCGTTTTCGCGCCGTCAAATTTGGCCGGGGACATTTTGGATTGGACTTGTGGGCCGATACTGACCCGGTGCACGCTGCCCGCGACGGTATCGGACCAGATGGCATTCTTTTGGTCGATACGGGCAGCCCGCAGCCCGCGGCCCGCAGCCCACGTGCGGGTGTTGCAAGCGTGCAACGCGATGTGGCTTAAAGAACCGTTTGATAAGGATGCGTTCGAAGCCCACCCACAGCTTGGCTAGCTTCTAGGCCTCATCAAGCAGGCTGGTGGCGAAGGCTCGCGCAATGTCTACATGGCCCGGCACATGATGGACTACGCCGGCGTTGGCTTCATCCAGATCGATACTGGTCGCATCGGTGGGATTACAGTCGCTAAGCAGGCGGCCACAGACGCACAGACGCACCTGGCACTCAGTGCCTCGTTGCAGGCCTATGCCGACATGCAAGCTGGCACCCTGGCCGAATATCCGGTCGAGCTGAAGCCGCTAGCATTTGACCTGACGGTGAACCTTATCATGCGCGATGACAATGGCGAGATTTTTGCGCCCGATGCACCAGGCCTAGGCATGACTGTCAATCTGGACGCGATCAAACGGTATCTGGTTGACACTGAAATCGTCGTGAAGGGCCAAACGCTGTATCGCACGCCGTCGGTGGCGTAGATGGCGCAGGGTATAGCAGGGTATGTGGAATGTAAGAATGTAAGCTGGCCTGGCAAAGAAAATCGGGCCTCGCACAGTTTTGGCTGTGCGAAACCCGATCATTCTCATAGATCGCGTCGTCTGCTCCCCGTTAGGTTCACGGCAACGTCGTGAAGCGGAGCAAGGGCAGCACACGTCCCATCTGTGTGTTCGCTACATTGCCTGCTGCATCAAATGGCTCGAACCAAATCGCGTAGTTCGTGTTTGGCAAGAGGCCGTTGATCGTGAAGCTTGCATCTGGACCGGCCACACCCGCCTTCACGATGGGGCCACCAGAGCAGCCAACACCACGACCGCAATTGGTTGGGGGCGTTTGCACATAGATGTTATAGCCCACCACACCTTTGTTATCCGTCGCCGGGACCCAGGTGAAGGAAGCGCCGGTGCTGGTGACATCGGTCAAAGTCTGGTAAGTCGGGACGATGGTTGGTATCAGCAGATCCGAACCAGCAGCATAGACGGTGACTGTGAACGTGAGGTCAGAGAAGCCTACGCTATTCGCCGCGCGCACCGTCACGCTGGTCGGGCCCAAGGGCTGTCCAGCCGCCGGCGTCCAGGACACCACGCCCGTAGCTGGGTCTACCGAGAGGTCGGCTGGGCCTGACACGATTGAGAAGGCCGCGGCGGGTGAACCAGTGGCGGTGACCACATAGTTCGCGCCGACCGACGAGGTGCGTGGCGTAGTGGCGGCGATGATCATCATCGGCTCACCTACGACCGCGACCACGTCCTCCAACCCCAGGACACGCACATGCGAGATCACGGGCGGGAAGAGCGTCTGGATTTGCAAAAATGGATTGGACGAGCGGAATGACTCCAAGCCGTTGGCGTCGACGGCGCGAATCTCGAAGACGTGAAACGAGCCGGTTGCCAACCCCGTCACGGTCGCAGTCTGCCCAACCACATTATCAATCAAAAGAATCCCGTTTTCGTAAACGCGATACGTCGTTGCCGGAATAGGACCGGCGGTCGCCTGCCATGACAAGGTCACTGCAGATGGCGTGATATTCGATGCAACCAACGCTGTTGCCGGCGAGGGCTGTTGCGTCGTGTAGAACACGCGATTGGAGGGCGGCGACTGATTCCCACCCGCTGACGCGATGATGTAAAAGCCTTTGGTATCGCCCGGCACCAAACCCGTTACGACGACGGATGTCGCTGTTGTTGTGGTGTAGGCGATATAGTTGCATACGCCGCGGCCGCTGCAGACCGGGATGGGCTGCTTATAAACCGTATAACTGACCGGGTTCACTGCAGAAGCGACTGGGTCCCACGATAGCCGCAGCGACGTTTCACCGATCTCCGACGCAATGGGTGCGCTCGGCGTCGGCAGCACCGGGCCAATTACCCCAATCGTGAAGGTCAAATCTGTGCTGCCATTGGCATTGGTGGCGCGAATGGTCACCGCGTTATTGCCAAGTTGGCTAAGCGTAGGCAGCCAGGTGACAACCCCCCCAATGGGGTCAATCGCCAGACCGTCGGGGCCAGCGACCACTGAGAATGTGGGGTGGGGCATGCCTTCGGTGAGGGCGCGATATGCGAATGGCGCATTCGCCAGCACACCGAAACCGAACTGATTGGCGTTGATGAAACGTGGGAGTCCAATCGGTTCGGCAACGGGCGTGCTGACCAAAGTTGCTTTTGAAGTCTGGGTACCAGTCTGTCCGCCGATGGTCACCAGCCGCCCTTGGTTGTCCAGGACGACTGCTGGATGTCCGAACATTGCGCCACCCGCTTCCAAGGTCCAGAAATCACCCACGATATGATAGGCCTGCACATAGTTTCCACAGATAAGCCAGATTTTGTCGTCTGGGCCGAGTGCAGCCGCGTTTGACGAATTGCACGGCACAATCATGACCGGTCCAAGCTGATTCCAGCGGTCAGCACTGATGGAATAGCGATACGAGCTATAGCTCTGTGTGCCGCTCGCAGTCAGTCCGCCAAAGGCATAGATGAAATCGCCGCCGTCAGCCACGGCCGCCACGCTCGACAGAGGCTCCGGTAACGGTGCCCGTGTGGTCCAGGTCTTACTGATGGGGCTATACACCTCGACCAATGAGGTGGTGCCACCATTGGTCAACCCGCCAACCGCGTAAAAGTTGCCTGCTGGGTCGGTCGCGTAACCGAGGTTGTTGCGCGGCGTGCTCATGGGTGCGAGCGCCGTGGTGTTATTGTTATTCACGCCGGGGTTATAACTGATGGCCGATGCCAGGCGCGTCGATTTATTCTGACCGCCAAAGACGGCAATGTTGCCACCGGGCAATAACCCCACACCCATGCCGATGCGTTCCTGATCCAGGCGTGGGGCCTTGGCCCAAGTGGCCGCGCCAGAGGCGAGGCTCATCACCTCAGCCGAAACGTTGCCGTTGCTCCCGCCCATCACAAAGATGGTGCCGTTATTTGCGCGTATCGCGGCCGCGTCGTTGGCTGGCGTCGGCAAGCTTGGCCCAGCGCTAAAGGCGGGCGCGGCGGCCGATGCACTGCGTGTGAGTGGAATTGAAACTGAACAGAACAGCGCAGAAGCGATGCTCAACCTTGCAAACACATTTAACAATTTCATGTTGACTTCCCGTTGACTCCCTTGTGTAACAGGGACTATTGGTTATTGACTGGATTAGTCGGCAGAGTTCGTGCACATTCATGTGTCCTGTCTCCCCAAGCCAGCCACACATTAGGCCAGGTCGTCGATTGAGTGTCTTAACCGTTCGAATGACCCAACATCACCCCCTAGCGGCTGTAAGGCGGCCGTAAGCTAGTGTCTGGGGCAGACCGGTCACCGCCACCATCTTGCCCCCCCTCGGACGCAAAACGTGACTGAGGCCGAATGTGGGTACTGACGAAATGAAACTGGCCGATATTAGGTATTTATTCAGGTATTTACATAGCGCATCCTTCATGGCCGTGTGTCGCTGACGACATGACGGCTCCAAACCACGTGCGTCAGTGGGCTTGTAAATATGAGCGTGGGGGCAGACGAGAAAAATACCCAGGCGTCCCAGAAGACGCTGAGACACCACCGAGAGTTCACAGTTAGCCGAGCACAAGCTAGCGTTTAGCGTTACGTCAGCGTCAATAC
>Ga0209068_10000987_pt1 | contig 14496 bp, 13 predicted proteins | sample ColStrG_CSR_2012_FD_187200 | JGI IMG/M metagenome (GOLD analysis project Ga0209068, IMG submission 187200) | Freshwater sediment microbial communities in response to fracking from Pennsylvania, USA - Cold Stream Run_MetaG_CSR_2012 (SPAdes)... | ecosystem: Environmental > Aquatic > Freshwater >... | reverse complement strand
GAGACCGACAGCGTCGAGAAGCTCACCGTGGGCGCCATGGCCAAGCACACGCTGGTCAGCAATGCGACCCGCAACCGCGATCTGCTCGCGATGCTCAAGCGCGCGAGCCGTCACCAGCCGGCAGCGGTCGCCCCGATCCTCAATGAGGTCATCGAAGCGTCGGAAACCATGGAGGGCGCCCGCGTCCGCAAGGAATCGCTCGCCGCCATCGAGGAGCTCAAGAGCAAGGGCCCCGGCTACCGGCGCGAAGTCTCGCTGTGGGGCAAGGTTGGCGAAGGCGCGCTGGCGATCGGCTGCATCGCCGCCGCCGCCGCCGGGCAGGTGGAGTTCGGCCTGCCCTGCGTGATCGGCGGCGCCACGTCGTCGGCCGCGTTGAGTGCCTGGGACGGACAGAAGTAGCGCCGCTACACGTCCGTCACCGCGTCAGCGGATCGGGGCGAAGCTGGAAGTGCACCACCTTGCTGGTCGTCCCCTTGCCGCCTTCGATGTGGTAGGGGGCGCGGCCCGCATAGGTCGACCAAATTCCCCTGCCCTTCCAGCCACCGTTGAGATCGTCGATGCGCCCATCGAGTCCCTTGGCGTGGAAGCCCATCGGATACGGGACCCGCAGGGTGACGAACTTGCCGTCCACGAGCGCTTGGAGTGAATCCGACATGTTGCCGGTGGCAACCGGCACGTTGCGCCCGAGCCCCAAAGTGTCGAACTGATCGACCCATGTGTAGTAGCTCGACTCGACCGCGCCCGGCTCGTTCAAGCCTTCGAATTGCGGTCCCGGGAACTGATGGAGCGTCCAGCCTTCCGGGCAATGGCGGCCGGTGGCATTGGGGCCATTGAGCGGACCCTGACACTTTTTCCGGTCGAAGCTCGCCAGATGCCCGCTGGCGAGCGGAATCCACACCACACCGTTGCGGTCGATGTCCATGCCGCGCGGACCAAAGCCGTTCACGGGAGCCTTCGGTTCGTTGAACGGCACTTCGTAATACTCCGACAGTGTGGTCTGCGGCGGATTGCTGCCCGGGATGACGTGCACGACGCCGCCCGGGACCGCCAGCACCGAGCCCCAGACGGTGCCGTCGTTGGGATCGATGCCGATGCCGTAGAGACCCGCGACGATGCGCTTTTGCTTGGTGGGATCGACCGGTTGATTGGGCTCGACATAGTCGCCCTCGCGCTTGCCTTTGGCGTTGGTGTCGAGAATGAACGCCGACCAGCCCTGCGACTTCGCGGCATCGCCGGTTTCCAGGAACATCTTGGTGTTGAGCCAGCCGACCACGGGAGAGCGCGCGCCGCCGGCCGAGAACCACAGCGTGTTGTTGGCGTCCTCCGCGAACGCCATGTGGTGGGTGGTGAAGCACAAGTCGATATGCGTGAGCTTGTCGGTTTTGGGATCGTAGAGCGCGGCCTGCCGCCCCGCGCTCTCCATCGGGAACAGCTTGGCGGAGGGCAAATCCGAGCCCTTGCGGCAATAGGCCGGGGTCTCCGGATTGCGGATGCGCGCGGTGAGCCAGACCCGTCCATCCTGATCCAGCATCGGATTGTGCACGGAGGTCTGGCTATGCCAGATCATCTCGTCGCCCCAATAGGGCGACGCCAGCCGCGGGAAGCCGCCCGACTGGATGAACGAGCCGCTCGTCGTCTTCTCATCGCGCGGGACCATCTTGAGATAGGTCACCGCATTGGTCTTGGGATCGAGGATCGGCAGGTTGTCGGTCGAATCCTCGGTCGCGCTGTAGATTTTACCGTACGGGTTGACGGTCGGATTGCGCTTGTCGGTCGCGATCTCGTCATGCAGATAGGTCTTGGCATCGCCCCAATCCCACATCGTGACGACGATATTGCGCTCGACGCCCTGCGGGCGCTGCGGCTTGGTCTTGGGCAATTCGCCGGCGGCGATCCGATCGGTCCAGTCGGCGAAGTTTCGCAGTGCCCGTTGGGTATCGATCTCGCCGATATCGCGCACCATGGTTTCGGCGGCGGGCCCGACCTGGACGCGGTGGCTCCAGGCCTCGAACGAATTCTCGAACTTGCCGAGCGCAGGCGAGATCGTGCGCGTCGGCTTGTTGCCCAACTGATGACAGGAATTGCACGCATGGGTCTTGAGCGTGGAGAGCCACTGGCCCTGGCTCTTGAGGCTGACCGGCATGCCGTTGCCGTTCGGTCCCGTGCCCGGGAACAGGCTCTTGTCCGGGATATTGAGCATCGAATACCAGTACTGCGCCGGATAGTACTCGGCCGCCGCCGCCGCGCTTTGCGCCACCACCGCGGTCAGATTGAGAATCTTGCCGGGCACGGTCGTCAGCTTTTGCGAGTCGACCAGCCCATAGCCGCGCACCCATACGCTGTAATTGGCTTTCGGAAGTTCGGGCAGCACGTAGCGTCCCTGATCGTCGGTGACGACGATCTTGACGAATTTGGTCGGAAGATCGGTGGTTTCCGCGATCACCCAGACGCCGGCCTCCGGTCCGCTCGCGCTGACGACCACGCCGCCGAGATCGCTGTCGCCGATGCTCACCGCCGCGGTGCCGATCTGCTGCGCGCTCAACCTGGTCGAGGGGGCGCTCACCGTGGCGGCGAACGCAATCGCAGCCACGCCGCAATACCAACCTGCTGCCATTCTCATGTCACCGCTCCCGTAGCCTCGCCCCACCGCCGATCGCTTCTTGAATGCGTGCCGTTCAGGTTCCGGCAATCGCGGACCGTTTCGACAAGCTTATCTCGAACCAAGATTGGCGCCAATGGACAGGCGAAGCGCGTCTTGCCCCGTCTGTTGCGCACCGGCCTTTCAACGGCCGATTCGCCCGGATGGAACGATCTCCTCGAACCCCTTTGCCAGGGCACGAAGCTTCAAGCCGGCTCGGAAAGCGCCTACCATTCGGGTGGATTCGCGAGGCGTCCGGGCGTCGTCCTGACTTGCCTTTTTGACGATCGCTCGACGCAAGGTCCAAGACGATGATCGACCTCTCTCAATTGCAAATCGGATTGACCGGAACCGCGCAGCTTCTGGTCGGCGTCGAGCATACGGCGCCCAGCATCGGCAGCGGAAAGGTGCCGGTCTTGGGCACTCCGGTCATGATCAACGTGATCGAGGCGGCGGCGCTCGCGGCGGTCGAGCATCTCCTGCCGGCCGGACACCAGAGTCTCGGCATCCATCTCGATGTCCGTCATTTTGCCGCCACGCCGATCGGGATGAACGTCACCGCGACCGCCGAGTTGACCGCGGTCGACGGCCGGACGCTTTCGTTTCGGGTCGAGGCGCACGACGACAAGGAGCCGATCGGGGGCGGCTCACACCAACGTGTCGTCGTCAATGTGGCGCGATTCGACGAACGCGTGCAAAGAAAGCTCAAAATCCCGTAGCCTGGCGGTCGCAGCGGCGGCCTTGTCGGAGCCGCGCCGGAGGATGCCCGCGATCGGTAGCCGCGCTATAGTGTCCAAGAGCCAATCTCGAAGGGCTGCTCACCATGAGCTTCGAGCCGCAAGATCATCAACCGGGAGCATCACGATGAAATACCGTGCAGCAGGCTTTGCAGCCGTGATCACGATCCTGAACGGCCTTGGCGTGCCGCAAGCCGGCGCCGAAACCATCGCCACCCTGACCAAGGGCCAATCCAATCCGATCGTGCGCGGGGTGCGCGTGGGCAGCGAAACCATGGCCGGCAAGCTCGGCGACAAGAGCCTGCATTTCGTCCCCCGAACCGAGAACAGCGTCCCCGAGCAGCTCGCTCTGGTGGATGAGGTGCTGAGCAACAAGCCGGATGCGCTGGTGTTCAGCCCTTCCGACCCCAAGGCTTTTGTTCCCGCCGTGGACAAATTCAACGCCGCCGGCATCGCCGTGGTCAACGTCATCGATCGCCTGGCCGGCGGCCAGGTCGTGGCCTATGTCGGCAACGACGACTACGATCTCGCGGTCGTCACCGCGCGTTATCTGTTCAAGGCCATGGGGAGCAAAGGCAACGTGGTCATGCTCGAGGGTCCGCCCACGCTGGCGACCGCCGTCTCGCGCTCACGCGGCTTCAACGATGCGCTCAAGGAATTTCCCGAGATCAAGCTGCTGGCCGCGAAATCGGCCAATTACGCGCGCCCGGTCGCACTGCAGACCATGCGGGACTTTCTGCGCGCCTATCCGCAGGTCGACGGCGTTCTGGCCGCCAACGATCCGATGGCGATCGGAGCCAACGAAGCCCTGAAGGCAGCCGGCAAGAAGGCGATGGTGGTCGGCATCAATGCCAGCGCGGAGGTGCTCGAATTCATCAAGTCGGGCGAGATTCTCGCCAGCGGCGACTACAATGGCTATATCCAGGGCTGTCTCGCCGCCGAGATCGCGTTTCGCCATCTGCACAAGCAGGAGACCCCCAAAGAGGTGATCCTCAAGTCGGCCGTGATCGACAAGACCAACTATCAGCCTTTCGAGACGCCGATGGACAAGCGCACCTGTCCGACGCTCGACAGCGTCGCCGGAAAATAGCGCGCCCGGCCGGCCGACGATTTCATCATGACTGATTCAGGACGGTTGAAGCGGCACCCATGAACGAAACGCTCGTCAACGTGGTCGAATGGACCGTCTCCGAGCTCTCGGCGGCGGTGAAGCGGTCGATCGAGGACGCCTACGGCTTTGTGCGCGTGCGCGGCGAGATTTCCGGCTTCCGCGGCGCGCATTCTTCCGGCCATTGCTATTTCTCGCTCAAGGACGAGAGCGCCAAGATCGAAGCGGTGATCTGGAAGGGCGCGTTCGCACGGATGCGGATCAAGCCCGAGGAAGGGCTCGAGGTCATCGTATCGGGCCGTCTCACCACCTATCCGGGCCAGTCGAAATACCAGATCGTGGTCGAGACGCTGGAGCCGGCCGGTCTCGGCGCCCTGATGGCGTTGCTCGAGGAGCGCAAGAAGAAGCTCGCCGCCGAGGGCTTGTTCGATGCCGCCCGCAAGCAGCTGCTGCCGTTCCTGCCGGAAGTGATCGGCGTCGTCACATCGCCGACCGGCGCCGTCATCCGTGACATCTTGCACCGCCTCGCCGACCGCTTCCCGCGCCGCGTGGTGGTGTGGCCGGTGCGGGTGCAAGGCGACGGCTCGGCCGAGCAGGTGGCGGCGGCCATCCGCGGCTTCAACGCGCTGCCGGCGGCCGGCCCGATTGCGCGTCCGGATCTGATCATCGTGGCGCGCGGCGGCGGCTCGCTCGAAGACCTCTGGTCGTTCAACGAAGAGATCGTGGTGCGCGCCGCGGCCGAGAGCATGATCCCGCTGATCGCGGCGGTCGGCCACGAGACCGATGTGACGCTGATCGACTTCGCCGCCGACAAGCGCGCCCCCACCCCGAGCGCGGCGGCCGAAATGGCGGTGCCGGTGCGCGCCGATCTCGTCATCGCGGTCGATAGCCTGGCGCGCCGGGAGCTCGCCGCCTGGTGGCGCGTCCAGGAAGCGCGACGCACCGACCTGCGGGCGGCGATGCGCGCACTGCCGGGCGCGCAGGAGTTGCTGGCGCTGGCCAGCCAACGGCTCGATCACGCCGCCGCCCGCCTGCCGCGCGCGCTCATCGCCAATACGCGCCTGCATCACAACCAGTTCTCGCACACCGCCGGCCGGTTCGGCCCGCAAATCCTGCGCACCCGGCTGCGGCGAAGCGCCGAGCTCACCGCCGCGCTGGCGCAGCGCGCGCACCGCGCCGACACGGTCGCGCGATCGCGCCGGCGCGAACGGCTGACGGTGGCCACGTTGCGGCTGGCAGCGGGCCTCAAGGCCAATGCGCAAGCCCACGGGGCCAGGATCATCAGGACGCGCGAGCGCACCGCGGCGCTGGCGCAACGCGCGCAACGCGCGATCCTGACGCTGCTGCACCGGCAGGCCGCCATTGTCGAGCGCGATGGCCAGCTGCTGGCGGCGCTCTCCCATCGCGGCGTGCTGGCGCGCGGATTTGCCTTGGTGCGGGATCTCGACGGCAGACCGCTGCGCCTCGCAGCCGCCGTGAGCCCCGGCATGCCGGTCGATATCGAATTTTCCGATGGACGCGTGCGCGCCCGGGCCGAGGGACCGCCGTCGGCGGGCTCGGGGCCGGGCCCGGACGCTTCGGCCAAACCGCGCAGCCGCCACGGCGGCAGCGACAAAGGCCAAGGGAGCCTGTTCGGTTAGCGCATCAAAGGACGACGAACATGGCGCACGCCAAGGAAGAGGTTCGCGGCACACGCGTCGTCATTCGCTTTGAAGGCAAAAAATGCATTCATTCGCGTCACTGCGTGCTCGGGCAGCCGGACGTTTTCGTCCCCAATGTCGAGGGCCAATGGATTCATCCGGATCAAGCCTCGCCGCAAGCCGTCGCCCTGGTCGCGATGAACTGTCCCTCCGGCGCCATCACCTACGAACGCCTCGATGGCGGCGAGAACGAAGTCCCCCCGGTCGTCAATGTGGTGCGGGTCCGGGAAAACGGCCCGCTGGCCTTCCATGCGCCGGTCTCGATCGCCGGCCATGCGGCTGGACTGCGCGTGACGCTGTGCCGCTGCGGCGCCTCGAAGAACAAGCCCTATTGCGACGGCAGCCACGCGGGCGTGGGTTTTTCGGCGACCGGCGAACCGATGACCCAACCCTCGCAGCCGCTGGCGGTGCGCAATGGCGCCCTCGAGATCACGCCGCGGCCGAACGGGCCGCTGCAGGTCGTGGGCGCGCTCGAGGTCGTCTCCGGGACCGGCCGCACGATCGCGCGGGCAACCGAGACATTTTTCTGCCGTTGCGGCGCTTCCGCGACAAAGCCTTTCTGCGACGGCACGCACAAGCGGATCGGGTTTGTGTCGGAAGAGCCGCCGGCATGAGTGTCCGCGCCGCCACTACCGCGCCAGCCATTCCGGCACCCGCATGAGCGCGTCCGTGCGCGCAGCCGCATTGGTGCCGATATGGGCCCGGCCGGATCCGTCCGCCGTATAGGCCAATCCGGTCAGCTCACGCACCGGGTAGTCGGGGCGATCGAACTCGTGATAGGCGCCCGGATAGACCATCAGCGAAGCCAGTGCGCTGCGCCCGCGCGCGCCCGCGACCATTTGCTCGCAGGGCACGGGCGCCGTCCAATCATCGGCCCTGCCGATCAGGATGAGGGTCGGAATGCGCGCGCTCCAGGCGAGCTCGCTGAGCCGCCGGCAGCCCGGATAGAAGGCGACCGCCGAGCGAAAATCCGGCACTTCGTCGTGCGGCTTCGCATGGGGCTGCACCGCCCAGAGCGATGCCACTCCGCCATTCGCCCACCCCACCACGGAGACCCGATCCTTGATGGTCCAAGGCTGGGCTTGCAGCCAACGCCGCGCCGCATTGGCGTCGGCGACGCGCTCGTGCTCGGAGCGCACCTTGCGCTCGACCACCCGGCATTGGGTCCGCAGCCCGCGCGATCCGAAGCTGTCGGGGAAAACCACTGCAAGCCCGGCGGCGACCAGGCGCTCGCCCCAGTCGGCAAAATGCGGCGCCACGTTGCCCGAACGGTTGATCAGGCTTTCGCATCCATGCAGCGCAACCACGCTCGGGAACGGCCCGGCGCCCTCCGGCCGGAACAGAATGCCGTGGAGCGTGGTGTCCGACTGCGGGATATCCACTTGCTCTGCCGCGGCAGCAGCAGTGCCGGCGGCAGCGGTGGCGAGCGCCGCAAGCGCAGCACAAAAGATCAGGATCAGACGCATCGATCGTGAATTCCACCCGCCCCGGCGGCAAGTTTAGCACGCCGCCGGAACGAAGGGCGACCGCCCGGCATTGAAAAATTTAGGCATTCCGGGGGTGGCCGGATGGGTTGCCCGACTGTGGTCTATATAAATGGGTTACTTGGGCGGCATCGAGCGGTTATCTTGGGCGCCGAGGCTGCCGCGGCCCCAACCGTGGCGCGGACAATACTGTAGTGGCGGAGGCCGAAGGTGCTCAATCGTTTCGAACGTTCCTCCCCGATGGCGGGCGAGGCCGAGGTCAAATACCTGGACGGGGACTTTCGCGTGGTGCGGCCGGGCGCCTTCGTGCGCTGCGCCGTTACCGGCGCTCCGATCCCGCTCGAGGAGCTGAAATATTGGAGCGTCGATCTGCAGGAAGCCTATTCCTCACCCGAAGCCGTGCTGCAGCGGCACTTTCCGGAACAGTCGGCGCGCGGTTAGAGCATTTCAGGAAAATGCCCACCCCCGCGAAGAAGCATCAGGGCGTTTACGCCCATCTTCGCGGGCTATGGGTGGAATCCGGTTTTCCGTCCGAAAATACGACAACGCAAAAATGCTAACGCGCCACGGCAAGCCTTGCGCGCAAGAGCCGCAGGAACGCGGCCGGATCCGAAAGCGCGAGCGTGACCGGGAGCGCGCGGGCACGGGCGGCGAGCGTCGCCACCTTGGCGTCGCCCTGCATCCGAGCCAAATCCTTTTCCGTCGTCACCAGCGTCAGGGCCTCGCGATCGGCCTCTTCGCAAAGCATCTCGGCTTCGGCCGGCGTGTAGCAATGGTGGTCCGGAAAGCTGCGGGTCGCCTCAACCGCAATGCCGGCGCCGGCGAGCGTCGCGAACAACTTCTCCGGATCCCCGATGCCGGCGAAAGCAAGCACCCGGGCGCCGGCAAGCGCCGCCACGACAGCCGCATCCGGCATCAAGCCGGCCTGAAAAACCGGCAGGCCGCACCCCTGCGCGGCCGCCATGACCCCGGCCCCGGCGTTCGATGTTCCGACCACGACCAGCGCATCGGCGCGCGCGAGCTGCGCGGTCAGCGGAGCGCGCAGCGGGCCGGCCGGAACGACCCGGCCGTTGCCGATGCCGCGGCGCCCATCGACGACCACGACGGAAAAGTTCTTTTGCAACGACGGATTCTGGAAGCCGTCGTCCATCACGATGACGCTGGCACCGGCCGCAACCGCGGCTTGCGCGCCTTTGACGCGGTCGTGCGCTACGACGGCGGGCGCGATGCGGGCCAGCAGGAGCGGCTCGTCACCCACATCGGCGGCGTGGTGCCGGGCCAGATCGACGAGTTGCGGACCGGCTAGCCGTCCCCCATAGCCGCGGCTCAACAACACGGGCGTGTCGCCGGCGTCCTTGAGCAGGCGCGCCAGGGTCAGCGTCAGCGGCGTCTTGCCGGCCCCGCCGACCGTGAGATTGCCGATGCAGATAACCGGCACGGCGGCGCGCGCGCCGCTCAGTCGGAGGCGTGCCGACGCGACCGCCCCATAGACCGCGGCGAGCGGCGCCAGCAGGCCCGCCGCAAGCCCGGCCTCGCGCCACCAGAACGCCGGCTCACGCATGGCTCTCCGGGCGATCCATCCGGATGTCGACCAGATAAGGGTCGATCGCGGCCAGGGTGCGATCGAGCGCGCCCCCCAGCGCCTTGACGGTCTCGCGCGCGGCCGTCACCAGAGCGGCGCGCTGGTTTTGGTCCTTGAGCAGGGCGCCCAGGCGCACCGCCAGCTTGCCCACATCCGCCACCACATCGGCGCCGTGGGCGGCGTCAAGCGCGGCATAGATCTCGCTGAAGTTCCAAACATGCGGCCCATGCAGGACGGCGGCGCCGAGCTTGATCGGCTCGATCGGGTTCTGGCCGCCATGGGTCGCCAACGAGCCGCCGACGAAAACGATCGGGGCGAGCCGATAGACCAACCCGAGCTCGCCCATCGTATCGACCACGTAGATGTCGTCGGTCGGACCAGGCAGCGATCCGCGCGAGCGCAGCGCGGTCGAGAGACCGGCCGCGTTGGCGATCTCGACGATGCCCGGGCCGCGATCGGGGTGCCGGGGCGCGATGATGGTGAGCAGCCGCGGAAACGTGTTGCGCAACCGCCGATGCGCCTCGATCAACGCGGTTTCCTCGCCCGCATGGGTCGAAGCCGCCGCAATCGTGGGGCGGTCGCCGACCGCCGCGCGCAGCGCCGCGAGATCGACCGCATCGGCGGGCGGTTCCGGCACATCGAACTTGAGATTTCCCGTGGTGGTGATGCGCGGAGCGCCGAGGTCGCGGTAGCGCGCCGCATGCCCGGCCGATTGCGCGAGGCAGAGATCGAAGCGGCGCAGCAGCGCCGCGATCGTGGCCGGAATGATTCGCCAGCGGTTGAACGACCGCTCCGACACGCGGCCATTGACCAGGATGAGGGGGATTTCACGCCGCTTGGCCGCGATAATCAGGTTCGGCCACAGATCGGATTCGACGAACAGCGCCAGATCGGGTTTCCAATGATTGAAGAACCGCTCGACGAATCGCGGCGCATCGAACGGCACGAACTGGTGGATGACGCCCTCCGGCAGCCGCTGTTCCGCCACCTGCGCGGAGCTCACCGTTCCGGAGGTGCAGAGAACGGCGAACTCCTTGTTGTGAATGCGCTCGATCAGCGGGATCACGGCGAGGAGCTCGCCGACGCTCGCCCCGTGCACCCAGACGAGTGGACCGGCCGGGCGGGCGATGCGGCTCTCACCGTAACGTTCATCGAGCCGGCCCGGATGCTCCTTGCCTCGCCTCAGCCGATGCGACAGCAGCGTCGGCGCCAGCGGCGTCGCCGCCGCCGACAGCAGCTGATAGATCCGAAGCACCAGCGGGAGCGACTCAGACACGAGCAATGCCTCCGCGCGGCCGGTCCGCAAGCTCGTGAGCCCGCATGGTCGCGCCGTCGAGCTCGGTTTCGATGGTTCGGCGCGCCGCCTCGAGCGCGGCGTCGTCGGCGTCGGCCGCGACCCGGAACGGCCCCCGACCGACGATCCCGCCGCGACCGAACGGCAAGTTGATTTCGGTGCGGTCCCAGTTGCCGAGCGTGACGCGATTCCTGGTGGCGATCGCCACCAGATAGATCGGCCGGCCCGAGATGGCGGCAAGCCGGACGATGCCCGCACCGGCGACGCGGGTGACCTTCGGCACATCCGCCGTCAACGTCACCGAGCAGCCCTGCGCGAGCGCAGCCAGGATTTGGCGAAACGCCCCGACGCCGCCCTTGCGGGCGAACTCGCTGCCATGGTCGCCGGAACCGCGGATGGTTCCGATGCCGAGATGCTCCGCCGCGATCGCGTTGATCTCGCCGTCGCGATGGCGCGAGACCAGGACCTTGAAGGCACGCCCGCCCCGCATGAACGGCAGCAGGTAGTGCTGTCCATGCCAGACGCCGACGATGACCGGAAAGTCGAATTGCGCGTGCTCGACGAAACCCTCGGGCTCCACAGTGAACCCCGTCGTCATCCACACCAGACGAAGATATTCGGCTGCCATGACTCCGACTGCCCTCTGGAATGGACGCGAGCCGACGAAACGCTTGACCAAGGACATCCGGACCGACTCGCCTAGCCGTCAGCGCCCTTGCCGTCGTTCCGTGTCCGGATCGAGCAAGCGATGCATGTGGACGATGAAATAGCGCATATGGGCGTTGTCAACGGTCTGCTGCGCCTTGGCCCTCCAGGCCGCATAAGCGGTGGCGTAGTTCGGATAAACGCCAACGATATCGAGCTTATCGAGATTCTTGAATTCGGTCCGCTCCAGATCGGCGAGCTCGCCGCCGAAGACGAGATGGAGCAATTGACCGCCGGAATGCTGATCCGACATGTTTCGGCCTTTCGGTCAGGAATTGGCCCGGCGGCGACAGTCTAGCCGAATTCGGCGAGCCATTCGCGCGTCAGCGCGACCAGCGCAGCGTGGCGATCGGCCCCGGCCGCAACAAGCGCGCCGTGGACCAGATCCGGCTGATTGTAGGTCAAGCTGCGCCCCACCAAGTTCGTCAACGCCCCACCGGCTTCGTGCACCAAAAGGTCGGCGCCCGCAAGGTCCCAGTCATGGCTGCTGGCGGACGCAAAGGCCACGTCGAGCTCCCCATGCGCGACGCGAATGAGGCGCAGCGCGAGCGAACCGATGCGCGGCGCGACCTCAATCCGCGCCTCGACCGCGGCGAGCGCCTGCACGAGACGTTTTGGGCCGACGACTTTCGCGCCCTCCAGCCGATCGCCGGCGCTTGCCCGAATCGGGGCACCGTTGCGGGTGGCGCCGGCGCCGGCCGAGGCGACGAACAGCTCGTCGGTCACCGGCGCGAACACCCCCGCCAGGATCGGACGGCCATCGGCGACCAGCGCCGCCGAAATCGCCCAATCGGGCCGCCCCGCCAGGTAGGATCTCGTGCCGTCGATCGGGTCCACGATCCAAAGCCGCCGCGCTAGGCGGCTCGATCGATCGTCCGCGGTTTCCTCCGATAGCCAACCGCAGCCGGACGCGGGGCCGGCGAGCCGTTCGCGCAGAAAGTTGTCGACCGCAATATCGCCCTCGCAGACCGGCGACGACTGGTCCTTGAGCCAGCTCTTCACCGGCGTCTGGAACGTCTTGAGCGCGATCGCGCCGGCCTCGCGCAGCGTCGCCGCCAGGATCCGGCGCTCGCCCGCGGGATCGACGCCGTCCTCACTGACCCGCAACGGTCAGACCCTCCACCCGCAGCGTCGGTGCATTTGTGCCGAAGCGGAACTCGAGATCGTCGGCGGGCGTCAGCGATCGGAACATGTCGATGAGATTGCCCGCAATGGTCACCTCGCTCACCGCGTAGGTGCGCTGCCCGTTCTCGATCCAGAAGCCGGTCGCGCCGCGACTGTAGTCCCCGGTCACCTGATTGACCCCCATGCCGATCAGCTCGGTGACATAGAAGCCCTCGGTGATGTCGGCGATCAGCTCCTGCGGCGAGCGCGTTCCGGCCTCGAGGTGAAGATTGCTGGCCCCGGGCGATGGGGCCGAGGATACGCCACGCTGCGCATGACCGGTGGTGGCGAGATCGAGCTCGCGTGCGGTCGAGCAGTCGAGCAGCCAAGTCTTGAGCACCCCGTCCTCCACGATGGCGAGGCGGTGGCCGGCAACGCCTTCGCCGTCGAAGGGCCGCGAGCGCAGGCCGCGCCGCCGCAGCGGATCGTCGACGATACGGGTGCCCGGCGCGAACAGGCGCTCGCCGAGCTTGTCCCGCAGAAAACTGGTCTTGCGCGCGACCGCGCTGCCGTTGATCGCCGAGGCGAGATGTCCGACGAGGCCGCCGGACACCCGCGGATCGAACACCACCGGCACCCGCTTGGTCGCGACCTTGCGCGGATGGATGCGCGCGACCGCGCGCTCGCCGGCATTGCGCCCGATCTGCTCGGCGGCATCGAGATCGGACGCATGCAGCGCCGACGTAAAATCGTAGTCGCGTTCCATCGCGTTGCTGTCGCCCGCGATCGCCACCATCGAAAGGCCTTGGCGCGATGAGAGATAGGCGCCGCGAAAGCCGTGGCTGGTGGCCAGCACCATGCCGCCGATTCCCGCCGATGCCGATGCGCCCTCCGACTTGGTGACGCCCTTGACCACGAGAGCCGCCGCCTCGGCGCGCTTGGCGCGCTCTTCCAGCACGGCGACCGCCGGCAAGTCGGGATCGAGCAGATCAAGATCGGGAATGTCGCGCGCCAGCTGGGCCGGATCGGCGAGGCCCGCGAAACGGTCCTCGGGAGCGACCCGCGCCATGGCGACCGCGCGTTGCGCAAGCTGGTCGACGTCGTCCTTGATGTCGTTGGTCGACACGACCGCCTGGCGCTTTCCGACCAGGACCCGCAGGCCGACGTCGTCGCCCTCGGCGCGTTCGGAGGCCTCTACTTCGCCGTGGCGCACTTCGACCGACAGCGACATGGAACGGACCGCGACCGCATCGGCCGCGTCGGCGCCGGCGCGGCGGGCCGCCGCCACCAAACGTTCGGCGAGGTCGGTCAGCGCGGATTGATCGAGCAAGGATGTCATGGAGGGTTTCCTTGGAGGTTTCCTGCCTGTGGGTGGCGGGCCATTAGGGATCGATTGAGGAAGCTCGGCAAGCTCCCGTCAAGCATGACTTGCATCGCCGCGGTCGTTACCTCGGATTAACTAGGAACCTTAAGCCGAATCCGACGGCCTTTTGGCAAGGTTTGCGACAACGACCGGGGATCAACTCCGGGACAGAAACGACCGGATCAAAACCCGGCGGGGAGTGTTGCCTTGAGGCGTCAAACAGCGATCGGCGGGCTCATGCCTGCCGGGTCGAGCCGTGATGAGCGGCTCGACCCTTTTTCCCTGCCGTTGCGGTTCGAAGCCCGCGACGCGGCTGCCGACGGGAGCGTGCGCTTCGTCGAGCTCACGCGCGAGCGCGTGGTGCTGCGCCGATCCGTACGCGGCATGGCGATGGCGGTCAATCTGCCGATCGCATCATATCTCGGGGTGGTGCTGCGAATCGAGCCGCCGGTCGGCGCGGCCGACAGCACGGTCGCGCTCGTGCTCGAGCACCGCGATGGCGCCCTTTCACTTCAGCTCTACCGCGCCGATGACAGCACCGATGTGGTCGCCGAATGGCAGTCATGGGCGCGCGTGCTCAAGCTTCCGCTGCTGATCGCGGAGGCCGATGGGCGCTTGCGCGAACCCTTCGAGCGCATCGGCGCGCTGCGCGTCGCCGCGCCGCTGCCGCGCCGCCGCAAGCACTCGACCATCAAGGCGCGGCGGCCATCGATCTTCCTGCGGCGCAAGCCCGGCCGTGGGCTCGGCCGCGCCGCGGTGCACCAGGGCGAGCGCGAGATCA
>Ga0209068_10000985_pt1 | contig 14502 bp, 15 predicted proteins | sample ColStrG_CSR_2012_FD_187200 | JGI IMG/M metagenome (GOLD analysis project Ga0209068, IMG submission 187200) | Freshwater sediment microbial communities in response to fracking from Pennsylvania, USA - Cold Stream Run_MetaG_CSR_2012 (SPAdes)... | ecosystem: Environmental > Aquatic > Freshwater >... | reverse complement strand
CTTGCCGTCCAGCTTGCCCATGTCATTCCCCTCGTCGAGTGCGGAGCTGCCCCGCTCCGAGATGATGGCGCGTTCACCCGGCCGATGCGTAGCCCTGGCTGCTGCCGGGGCGATCGGCCACGACGTGCGCCACCGGCAACCCGGTGACCCGCCCGATGCGGACCGGCAGGTCGTCGGCGACCCAGCGCGACTCGGCGGGCAGTGTCGAGAGCACGATCTCGTCGAACCGGGCGCGTCGCAACACGTGCAGCACCGCCCGCAACGGGCTGGGGTCGCCGACCTCGCCGCCCACGCTCGCGCCCTCGGCCTCGAACCGGGCCAACGCACCCGCAAGGCGGCGGCGGGCGAGGGCGCGGGCCTCCGCGGCCGTCATGGTCTCGCCCTGTTGGTGCACCGTCGCGGGGACCACCACGTAGAACCAGCAGGGCCCGGCGTTGCGCTGCACCTGCACCCACTCGAGGAGGTGGTGCCCGGCGAGCGTCTGGTTCGCGACCACGAGGTAGCGGCGCACGGGCGCCTCCTGTCCGGTGTGCGGCGACGATAGACCCGCCCCGCCGATCCGGCCAGTGGCGCTCGGATGCCGAGAACCGGGCGTTACGTTGGCCCGGTGTCCGGCATCGAATCGTTCCCCGTCGCCGTGCTGCTCGATGCGGGCGGCGTGTTCCTGCTGCCCGACCGGGACCGCATCCTCGGTGCATTCGCCCGCTCGGAGGTGGCCGTGGACCCGGCCGGACTCGACGACGCGCACTACGCCGGAGCCGCGCGCTTCACCACCTCGCTCGACGCCGAGGCCGACTGGAACGCGTGTTGGAACGAGTACCTCGACGGGTACGTGGAGTTCCTCGGCGTCGCCACCGACGCGGCCACGGACGAGGCCCGCGAACTGCACCGCCACCTCGACAGCGAGTTCGCCGACACCGGGCTGTGGACCCGGATCGCGCCGGGCAGCGTCGACGGCTTCCGTGCGCTCGCCGCAACCGGCGTGCGCCTCGGCATGGTGTCCAACGCCGACGGCCTCATGGCGCGGCGAATGCGCGAACTCGAGATCCTGCAGGTCGGTCCCGGCGTGGGCGTCACGGTCGAGTGCGTCATCGACTCCGGGGCCGTCGGGGTGATGAAGCCCGACCCCCGCATCTTCCGCATCGCGCTCGACGCGATGGGCATCGCCGACGCGGACGTCGAGGCGGGGCGCGTGTGGTACGTGGGCGACATGCCCGGGATCGACGTCGTCGGCGCCCGGCGCGCCGGGTTGCGCCCGTTCCTGCTCGACCCACTCGGGCTGCACCAGGAGGCCGACCACGACTGCGTCGGTTCACTCGCCGAACTCGCGACCCGAGTGGGCGGGTGACCTGCGTGGCGCGGGCGGATCAGCCGGCGCGCTGACTCAGCGTCCGAGCGCGCCGAGACCCTCCGCGAGACCGGCGAAGGCGCGGTCGACGAGCACCTCGAGCGACGGGGCGCGCCGGTCGTCGATCCACGTGTCGATCGCGGCCCTCAGCGCCGCGACCGCGACACCACTCAGCAGGCGCAGCTCGAAACGCGAGAGCGGCCGCCGGACGGCGCGGGCGCGGCGACCGAGCTCGTCACTCACCGCTTCCTCCCAGCCCCGCTGGTGCTCGGCCTTGTACGCCCGCAGCTGCAGCGAGTCCTGCAACACCCGCGAACGAACGACGAGTACTTCGCGGTCGTCGCGGTACGCGCGGGCCAGGTCGAGCATCGCGGCCCGCAACGCCTCCAGCGGGCCGACCTCGGCCGGCTGCGCGGCGAGCGCGGCGAGCAGCGCCGCACGGCGATCCTCGCCGTCGGCGAAGAGCACGGCCTCCTTCGACGGGAAGTAGCGGAAGAACGTGCGGGGCGAGACCTCGCAGCGATCGGCGATGTCCTCGATCGTCGTCGCGTCGAACCCCTGGGCGGCGAACAACTCGAGCGCCGCGGCCGACAGGGCCTCGCGCGTGCGGGCCTTCTTGCGCTCACGCAGTCCGACCGACGTCGCCATGTGGTCATTCTGACAGATTCCGCCGTTCGGCACGTGCTGCCGGTTGTCGTATTGCGAAAACTGGCAGCGAGTGACAGAATGCGGGGATGTCGGCTCCCCCCGCCACGACCTCGACCGCCGCCGGCGCCCCGGGCGGCCCCACCGGCACGCCCGGCGACCACCTGTACGAGCGGCGCTGGTGGACGCTGGGCATCCTCTGCCTCAGCCTGCTGATCGTGTTCACCGGCAACTCGACGCTCAACGTCGCGCTGCCGACCCTCTCCAAGGACCTCGGCGCGACGCAGTCGCAACTGCAGTGGGTCGTCGCCGCCTACTCACTCGTGTTCGCGGGGCTCCTCTTCACCGGCGGCGCGCTGGGTGATCGCTTCGGCCGCAAGGGCGCGCTGCAACTCGGCCTCGCCACCTACTTCGTCGGCGCGCTCCTCGCGTCGCAGGCGACGGACACCACCCAGGTGATCATCTTCCGCTGCGTGATGGGCGCGGGCGCCGCGCTGATCATGCCCTCGACGCTGTCGATCCTCGTGAACGTCTTCCCGCCACACGAGCGCGCCAAGGCGATCGCGATCTGGGCCGCGACGACGGGCTTCGCGGGTTCGCTCGGGCCGGTCATCAGCGGGTTCCTGCTCACGCACTTCTGGTTCGGATCGGTGTTCCTCATCAACCTGCCGATCATCGCCGTCGCGTTCATCGGGGGTTGGTTCCTCGTGCCCAAGTCGCGCGACCCGCACGAGGCCGCACTCGACCCCGTCGGCGCGCTGTTGTCCATCGTGGGCATCTCCTCCCTCGTCTACGGGCTCATCGAGGCGCCCACCAAGGGGTGGACGGCCACCACCACGCTCGGCGCGTTCGCCGTCGCTGCCGTGGTGCTCGCGCTCTTCGTACTGTGGGAGCTCCGCACCTCGGAGCCGATGCTCGACATCCGCTTCTTCCGCAACCGGAGCTTCAGCGTCGGCAGCGGCGGCATGATGCTCACCTTCCTCGCCATGTACGGCGTGATGTTCCTCATGGCGCAGTACCTGCAGCTCGTGCTCGGGTTCTCGCCATTCGGCGCCGCGGTGCGATTGCTGCCGATGGCGCCGCTCATGCTCGTCTTCGCACCCCTCACACCGAGGTTCAGCGCGCGCTTCGGCGTCAACCGCGTGGTCGGCCTCGGCATGGCGCTGATCGCCGTCGGGTTCCTGTTGCTCGCGTTCACGCGGGTCGATTCGTCGATCGTCGTGGTGTGGGCCTCGCTCGTCCCCGCCAGCATCGGCATGGCGCTGTCGATGTCGCCGATGACCGCGGCGATCATGTCGGCCGTGCCCCCACGTCGGGCCGGCGCGGGCTCGGCGATGAACGACGCGACCCGCGAGCTGGGCGCGGCACTCGGCGTCGCCGTGCTCGGCAGCGTCGCCGCGTCGGAGTACTCGTCCAACCTCTCGGGCGTGATCGCGCGTGTCCCGGCGCCGCTGCGGGCGACAGCCGGCTCGTCGCTGGCGGGCGCGCTCGAGGTTGCCGCAAAGCTCCCGCATGCTGCGGGTGACGCGCTCGCGCACGCCGCCCAGCAGGCGTTCGTCGACGGTATCCACACCGCCTCGTTCCTCGGCGGGTCGCTGGCGCTGGTCGCCGCGTTCGTCACCGCCAGGTTCCTCCCCCGCCAGATCACGCCGCACGGCGCGATGCACTCACCCCACGAGTCGCTCGAGCTCGTCGCCGAACTCGGGCTCGGCGGGGTGATGCCGGCCTTCGAGGACGAGCCCGCGGCCGACGTCAGCCCCTAGGCGGTCCTGGCGCCCGTTGGCTACCTTGGCCCCGTGATCGCCGTTGTCGCAGCACTCAAGGGAGGGGTGGGCAAGACCACCACCTCCGTGTACCTCGCCGCCGCCGCCAGCGGAGGCCGGCGCCCGGTGACCCTGGTCGACGCCGACCCCCAGGCCAGCGCCGCCGACTGGCTCGAGGTCGCCGAGGACGAGCAACTCGAGCTGGTGAGCCTGGTCGAGGCCCCCACCGAACGCATGCTGGCGAAGAGCCTCGACAAGCTCGACGCCGACGACCTCGCGGTCGTCGACACCCCGCCCGGCCACGAGCGGCTGCTGGTGAAGGCGCTCGAACGGGCCGACTTCGTCGTGATCCCCACCCGGGTCGGCGGCGTCGAGGCCACCCGCGTGGAGGCGGTGCTCGAGCTCATCCCGAAGAAGCTGCCCGCCGGCCTCGTGATCTGCTCCGCCCGCACCTACACCCGCGACTACCAGGACTACGTGGCGTCGTGGGAGGAGGCGGGCGTCGAGGTGTGGGGCTCCATCCCCGAGCGCGTCGCCGTCGCGTCGGGCCCGGAGGGTTGGCTCGCGGCCGAGGCCCTGGAGGCCTACGGCGCGGTCTGGCGCAAGGGGAAGCGTGCCGCAACCCGCTGAACCCGCCACGCCCGGAGGGCCCGTCATCCTGATCAGCTTCGACATCGACGGCACCATGGAGTTCGGCGACCCACCGGGCCCGATCTCCGCAGCCGTCGCCCGTGAGCTGGTCGCCCGGGGTGTGATCGTGGGCGTCGGCTCCGACTGGCCCCGCTCCGCGCAGGCGCCGCTCTGGAACGGCCACGGCGTGGAACCTCGCTTCGTGGGCGGCAAACACCACCTGCACGAGGTGAAGGCCGAATTTCCGGCCGACCGCTACGTGCACGTCGGCGACACCGACGTCGACGAGCGCTACGCGCTCCTCGCCGGGTTCGAGTTCCTGCACGTCGACGATCTCGAGCTCCCCGTCGTGCCCGAGTCGATCCACGACCCCGCCACCTGGAGCTGAGTCCGCACGCGCAGTGCTCCAGGCGTTGCTACAGGTAGTCGCGCCGGATGAGGTCCTGCGTGGCGAACCAGCCCGGGATCGCGGGCAGGTAGTAGTACGCGAGCTGATTCGCCAGCACTGCCGCCACCGCGACGTCGCGGGCGACGCCGTACGACACGAGCACCGCCGACAACCCGACGGTGCCGACCGCCGTGCCCCCGCCGGGGATCGGCACGATCGAGGCGATCGTCACGACACCGATGTTGGCGGCGAGCAGCGCCCAGAACGACGTGTGCCCACCGAACGCCGCGAGGCACGCCATGAGACACCAGGTCGACAACAGCGCGGCGATCACGTTGCCGCCCACGAGCAGCGTGAGCTGCCACGGCGACCGCAACGCTGACCAGATCGTCGTCCACGCGCGCGAGAGCGGCGGGAGCACGCGTGCGCGCAGTTTCGGCGCGAGCCCGACGATCGCCGCGGTCAGCACCACGACGCCAACCGCGAGCAACGTCGCGAGCAGGAGGCCGTTGGTGGGGATGAGCGACAGGTCGACGTGCGCGGGCTCCACGACGAGCGCGAGCGCGAACAGGCCGAGCGCGGCGACCATCCCACCGAACGCACTGAGCACTCCGCCGGCGGCAACCGCCGACGAGAGGTCGACACCGAGCTTCTGGAGGAAGCGCACCTGCATCCCCTGACCACCGATCGCGGGCACCGCGAGATTCGAGAACGACATGCCGAGTTGCACCTCGGTGGTCTCGAGCATGGGCAGGCGGATGCGAACGGTTCCCTGCAGCGCGACCGCGTACGCGACGTTGGCGAGGAGTGAGAGCGCGAGGGCGATCGCGAGGTACGACCAGTCCGCGGTGCGCATCGTGGCCCACACCGATCCCGGATCTCCGACATCCGCGAGCAGGACCGCCACCGCGACCAGGCCTCCGATCGCCATCGCCGCGTTGGTGCCGCTGACGCGCCTGAGCTGCTGGAGCTGCGGAGCCTCGATACCCACGGCTGCCGCGCCGACCGTACGCAGCTCGTCGAGGTGACCCACGAGTTCGCGGTGTCCCTTCGCAACCATGGCGCGTGTCGACGGCGAGAGCGCGGCGGGCTGCAGACGGGGCAGCGCCCGGGCCAGCACCTCGGAGCCGAGCACCTCGTGCGCGGCGGCGATCGCGCGTTGCGGCCCGACCAGCGCGGCCGTCGCCACCAGCATCTGGGCCACGTCGCGCGCCGCGATCCCGGGATCGGCGGTCTGCTGGGCGTCGTCGAACCCGACGAAGCACGGACGCCCGTCGACGACGATCACGTGTTCGGGATCGAGGTCGTCGTGCACGACATGCGCCGCGTGCAGGCGGGCGACGTCGCGCCACAGGTCGTGCAGGAACGCGTCATCGACGTCGGCCGGCGAGATCTGGTCGAGGCGCAGGCCATCCATGGGCCGCGTGACGAGCACCGCCGCGCGCGGACCTCCACTGCCCGCGACGACCACCGGCGGTACGAACACCCCAGCCTGCGCGGCCGCCAGCAACAGGTAGGCCTCGTGCTCCACCTGCGCGACCCGGCTCGTGGTGATCCGCGGGCCCGCGCCGCGGTACAGCAGGGAGTTGCGCAGGCGCTCGAGTCGACGGCCACGTGCATCGTCGCGGCCGATCACCTTGATCCGCACGGGACCCACATCGTCGGCCGCGAGGACGAGGGTGGAACCGCGCGGCTGGTGCGGCGCGAGACGAGCGTCGTGCGCGGGGATGCCGAGCTGCGCGAGCGCGTCGACGACCTGCGACAACGTTGGTCGCTCGCCGGGAGACCCGAAGGCGAGGTGCACGAGGGCCGCGACGCCCCACCCGAGCACGACACCCGCGAAGACGTCGAGCGGATAGGTCGCGCCGAGATACAACGCGGACACCGCGACGCCGGTGGCCAGCAGTGCACCCAGCACGCGCGTCGGCCGGGTGACATAGGGCGCGGCCGCGCCGATCACTGCGACGGTGACGGCGAGGCGCACCGCCGGGAACGACGGCACGCCGCCGAGGCCGGCTGCCACCCGCACGCTGCGGGCAATCGACTCGTGCGCGACGACGAGCTCGGCGAGCAGACGCCCGAGTGCCCACGCGAGCACACCCGCGGTCAACAGGTCGCGACCGAGGCGCCACCGCCGCCCGACGAGCGCGGCCACCACGACGAGACCGACCGCCCACAGCGTGCCCAACCGGTAGAAGGCGCGGAAGAGCGGCTCGAGTTCGTCGGGCAGGGTGTTGAACAGGTCGAAGAAGGCCCGCTCGGTGCGGGTGACGTCGCCCGAGTGGCGGGCCGCGCCGAACAGCACCACGGCGGTGACCCCCACCCGAACGAGATCGCCGCGACTGCGACGCCGCGGGCTCTCGCCGGCCGGCCGGAACAGTCGTGAGCGCCACCCGGAACCGTGCACGGTGCCACTGTGGCCCACCGGGCCGCCGGAATGGTGACCGGGACCGGGGGGCGGGCTGAGAGGGTGCTGAGAAGAGGCCCTCCCGCGGTCGCGCCGACCAGACGCGCCACTAGCCTGCGGCACCGTTACGACCGCTTCCCCACCTCCTTTCCCCGTTCTTCACCGCCCTTCCCCGCCGCCTCCCGAAAGGCCGCTCGTGCGCCGTTCCGGTGTGACCATCGCCCTCACAGTGCTCCTCGTGCTGGCCTCCGCCTCGGCTGCCGTGGCGCAGACCACCACCACCACCGCCGCGGCATCGAGCTCGACCGGGGCGAGCGTGCTCGACAAGGTGAAGATCACCATCCCTTCGGGCGCGGGCACCACAGCGCCGGTGCTGAAGTTCGCCAAGCCGCTGAACGTCAAGCAGTCGACCCACAAGGTGATCAGCGAGGGCACCGGCGACCAGTTGACGCAGGGCCAGCTGGCAACCGTCAACTTCGTCGAGGTCGACACGCGTACCGGCAAGGTCGTGCGCACCTCCTACGGCGCCACGCCCCAGACCGTGCAGCTCGACCCTGCCAGTGGGGTCCCACCGCTCATCGAAGGCCTGCTCGCGACCAAGGTGGGCGGACAGGTCCTCGTCGCCCTGGCGCCGAAGGACTACGCCAAGAAGCTGCAGGGCGCGGTGAAGGGCGTGAAGGCCACCGACACGTTGCTCTTCCTCATGAGCCCGACCAAGGTGACGGCCGCGCGCGCGACGGGCACCGCGGTGCCTCCGGTCGACGGTCTCCCCACGGTGACCCTCGACGCCGCCGGGAAGCCGACCGTCGCGGTGCCGTCGGCCGTACCCGCGTCCACCTCATTGGTGGTGCAGCCGCTGATCAAGGGCGACGGCCCGGTGGTCCAGGCCGGCCAGTCCGTGCTCGTCCACTACACGGGCGTGGTCTACGCCACCGGCAAGCAGTTCGACTCGTCGTGGGACCGCGGCCAGCCCGCGAGCTTCGTGATCGGGCAGGGCAAGGTCATCCCCGGTTGGGACAAGGGCATCGTCGGCCAGACCGTCGGCTCGCAGCTCCTCCTGGTGATCCCGCCGGCCGACGGCTACGGCGCGAACGGCAACTCGCAGGCCGGCATCAGCGGCACCGACACCCTTGTGTTCGTCGTCGACATCCTCGACGCCACCTGAACAACCAGCCAAACCCCGAACTTGCGTCGCCGACGCGCGACTATCGCGCGCGAGCGACGCAAGTTCGTGCGTGTGTTACTCCACGGGGTGCATGAAGGGCGGGACGCCGGTGTCGCGGTCGCCGAAGAGCAGGCCGCGCGCGGCGCCGAGCTCCTCGAGCGTCCAGATGCCGTCCTGCGGCACCTCGGTGACCGGCCGCCAGCCCTGGATCACCTGGGCCACGCCGACACCGAACTTGACGACCTGACCGGTGATGCCCTCGGCGAGCGGTGACGCCAGCCACACCGCGCCGGTCGCGGGGTTCTCCGGCGACAGGCGCGGGTCGTTCTGCAGGTCCTCGCCCATGCCGACCGTGCCGAGCAGGCGGGTGGCCGCGACGGGCGCCAGCGCGTTCACGCGCACGCCGATGCGGTCGAGTTCACGCGCGAGCGTGATGGTCATGCTGGCGATGCCGCCCTTGGCCGCCGCGTAGTTGGCCTGGCCCGCGTTGCCGTAGAGCCCCGACTCCGACGACGTGGTGACGACCGCGGCGTTCACCGACTCGCCCGTCTCTTTCGCCTTGGCGCGCCAGTAGGCGGCGGCGAAGCGGATCGGTGCGAAGTGGCCCTTGAGGTGGACCCGGATCACCGAGTCGAACTCCTCCTCGGTCATGTTGAAGCTCATCTTGTCGCGCAGGATGCCCGCGTTGCAGATGAGCACATCGAGCCCGCCGAACGTGTCGATGGCCTGCTGCACCATCGCCTCCGCGCCCGCCCAGCTCGCGCAGTCGTCGTAGTTGGCGACGGCCTCGCCACCCGCGGCGACGATCTCGTCGACGACCTGCTGCGCCGGCGTCTGGTCCGCGCCCTCACCCGCGCCGGAACCGCCGAGGTCGTTCACCACGACCTTGGCGCCCTCGCTCGCGAGGAGCAGCACCTCGCTCCGGCCGATGCCGCGGCCCGAACCCGTGACGATCGCCACCTTGCCGTCGAAGATCCCCATGACCTGCTCCTCTCGGGTCCGGCTCCGTGGTCGTCCGGACACGGCCGCAGACGTTAGTTCGCGCCCGCAGGGGACCGTCTAGCGTGCCTGCCCATGCAGGACGAGGAGATGCTCCCGCGCGCCGCCAACCTGGTGGAGCTGCTCGACCTCGAAGAACTCGACACCGACCTGTACCGGGCCCGCAACCCCGAGCAGGCATTCACGCCGCACCTCTACGGCGGCCAGGTCGCGGCGCAGGCGTTGCGCGCGGCCGGCAACACCGTGCCCGACGACCGCGCCCCGCACTCGGTCCACTGCTACTTCCTCCGCCGGGGTGAGGCCGACATCCCCACGATCATGCGGGTCGAACGCAACCGCGACGGCCGGGCCTTCTCCGCCCGCACGGTGATCGCCCAGCAGCACGGCAAGGCGATCTTCACCGCGTCCGCCTCCTTCCACGTGCAGGAGGAGAGTCCCGACTGGGACGGCCGCCCGCTCGCCGACGACGCCGGTGAGCCCGGCCCGCCCGGGAAGCTCGACCGACCGCAGCGCCTGTCCGCGAGCACGGTGATCTTCGACACCCGAGGGATGTACCCGCCCGGCCCCGACGAGCAGGGCCATATGCGACCGTCGCGCCGGTTCTGGGCGCGCAGTCCGGAACCACTGCCCGACGACCCGGTCGTGCATGCGTGCGGGCTCGTGTACGTGTCCGACATGAGCACCGGATTCTCCGACACGTTCATCGACGACCTGCCGCCGGGCGGCCCGAGCCTCGACCACGCGATGTGGTTCCACCGCCCGATCCGCGCCGACGACTGGGTGTACGTCGACCAGGAACCGGTCACGGCGTCGGGTGCCCGTGGCCTCTATCGCGGCTACCTGCACAACACGGCCGGCGTGTTGGGTGCGACCTTCGTGCAGGAGACGCTGCTGCGCCCGCAGGGCGGGTTCCGCCACCGCGTCCCGGCCACCGACGCCTGAACCCTGCACCGGGCGCCGCTACCCTCGCGCGATGCCCCGCCCGCTCCGTGTCGTGCTCGCCGTCGTGGTCGCGGCCGTGGCGCTCAGTGCGTGCCTCCCCGCGACGACCGCGGAGAACGGCCGGCTCGCCGACTCGTCACTCACCACCATCTCGCCGTCGTGCCGCGTGGTCAACGAGATCGCGCCCGACCTGCAGCAGATGATCGCCGACGCGAACGCGGCAGGGTACAAGCTGCAGCCCGAGACGAAGTCGTACTCGTTGGTGGAACCGCCGACCCTCGAGTCGTGCTACCGCAGCTACGACGGCCAGGTGTGGTGGCGCAACTACTACTGCTTCTTCGGGAACTGCGGCATGGCCGCGGTGCCGGGCACCAGCGTGCACGGTTGGGGACGCGCGGTCGACTTCGAGTGCGACGGCAAGGCGATGCTCTACGAGCCGCCGTCACCGTGTTACGCGTGGCTCTGGTTCCACGCCCGTAACTACGGGTTCATCCACCCCGCGTGGGCCGAACCCGATCAGCCCAGTGCAGAGGCGTGGCACTGGGAACACCCCTGATCGCCACGCGCCGGAACAACCCGCGACAGTGACACGCCCATTGAAGGAGGCGTGGCACTGGGAACACCCCTGATCGCTACGCGTCGGGCGTGAGCGCGCGGCTGACGAACCGCCACGCGCCGTCCTCGCGACGCAGCGTGTCGCGGTAGACCCCGGTGATGATCAGCTTCGCCTCGGACGCACCACCTGCCGTGAGCCAGCCCTGCAGGTAGGCCTTCGTAGTCGCTGCGTCGCCGCTGCCGTCGATCGACACGTTGCTGATCAGGTGGCGAAGGCCCGGCACCAGGCTCGGCAACGCGCCTGCGAACTCCTTGAGCGCGGCGCGCCCTTCGGTGGGACCCTGTCCGGTGTCGAGCACGCCGTCTTCCACGAACATCGCGGCAAAGCCATCCGGGTCGCCGAAGTCGATCGCGTGGTTGTAGTCGGCGAGCAGCTTCTCGATCGCGAGCACGTCCTCGACGGGCAGCGGCATGGTGGGTCCTCTCGTCGCTTCACAGGTGGTCGGGCGAGCATTCTGGCACCCCCGCTAGCCTGCCCGCCATGACCTCCACGCATGACGTCGAGTCCGTCGAACGGGTGATTGCCGCGCCGCCCGAGAAGATCTTCGAGCTGCTCGCCGATCCGAGCCGTCACCACGAGATCGACGGCTCGGGCTCGGTGAAGGAGGCGAAGGAGGGATCGACACGCCTCGCGCTCGGCGACCGCTTCGGCATGTCGATGAAGCTCGGCGTCTCGTATTCGATGGTCAGTGAGGTCATCGAGTTCGACGAGAACCGCCGCATCGCGTGGCAGACCTGGCCGCCCAACGACTTCGCCGCGAAGCTCGCGGGCGGGCGGATCTGGCGCTACGAACTCGAGCCGGTCGACGGCGGCACCCTCGTGCGCGAGAGCTGGGACATCTCGCAGGAACGGGTGAAGTTCGTGGTACGTCCGTCGCGGGGCAAGACGAAGAAGGCGATGGAGGCCACGCTCGAGCGCATCGAGCAGGTCGTCACTTCCTGACTCCTCCGGACGCGTCGCGGACGCGTCCGCGACGCGCAACGCGTCCGGTCGCCCATCAGACGGTGCCGGGTTCACGCCCGAGCACGACGTCGCGGCTCGGCTCCATCGGCTCCATGCCCTCGAGCGACTCGAGCAGTTCGATCGTGCGCCCGGCGTCGTCGGTCGGTCGGGGCGGGGGCTCGATGCGCGGGATCAGGAACGAGAGCGCGAGCCCGATACCGAGCGCGCCCGTCACGAACACCAGCGCGACACGCGCCGCGTCGGCAACGCCCTGGTCCAGCGAGTCCTCGAGCACCGCGGCCTGCCGCGGCGGGGTGCCAGGGGGCGGTTGGTAGCCGGTACCGGCCGCGTGCACCTGCACGATCGCCTCGGCCTGCACGGCTGCGGGGAGGCGCGACGACCGGATGTTGGCGCTCGTGTGGTGAATCGTCTGCACGGTGAGGATCGTGCCGACGATCGCGATGCCGAGCGCGCCGCCGACCTGTCGCACCGTGGTGTTGCTCCCGCTCGCGACGCCGCTCTTGTCCTCGTCGACGTCGGACAGCACGACGTTGGTGAGCTGCGAGCTGGCCATCCCCACGCCGATGCCGAACGCGGACATGCCGATGCACAGCACCGCGAACGTGACGCCGGGCGTGATGACCACGGCCATCTGCACGAACGCGACGAGCTGCAGGGCCAAGCCGATGCGGACGGTGCCGGTGGGCCCGATCCGGTGCGCGGTGGCAGTGCCGATCCGCGCGCCGATGGCAATGCCCACGCCGAGCGGCAACAACCAGAAGCCGGTCTGCTCGGCCGAGAGGTGGTTGGCGTCTTGGAGGAAGACGACGAGGACCAACATCATCACCAGTTGCCCCATGGCGAGAATGAGGTTGGTGAGGAGCCCGTAGCGGAACCCGCGGTGGCGCAACTGGCCGAACTCGAAGAGTGGATCGCGCCCGGCACGCTCCTTGCGCCGCTCCACGACGACGAACGTCGCGAGGAACCCGACCGCGAGCACGAACGCGAGCGGCACGGGTGACACGGGAGCACTCGTGGGCCAGAACTCGCGCCCGTTCACCGAGACCGCTTCGAGCGGGCGCCACCAGCCGTAGCGGCCGCCCTCACTGATGCCGAGCACGAGCAGGAACATGCCTGAGGCGATGAGCGCGGCGCCCGCGAAGTCGAGCCGCGGCCGCCGCTCGGGTCCGCCCGTCGAGCGGAGGAACAACAGCACGCCGATCGCGCTGACCGGCGCGATCACCACGTTGATGGCAAACGCCCAACGCCACGTGAGCTCGGAGGTGAAGAACCCGCCGAGCACCGGGCCGAGCGCGGCGCCGACGCCCACCACCGTGGCCCACAGTCCGAACGCGGTCGCCCGTTCGTGACCGTGGAAGGTGGTGGAGATCACCGCGAGGGTGGCCGGCAGCATCAGCGACGCGCCCAGCCCCTCGATCAGCGCCTCGCCGACGAACAGGCTCGGTACCGACCACGACACCGTCGCGAGCAACGAGCCGAACGCGAACAGCGCGGCACCGATCGCGAAGGTGCGCCGGTGCCCGTAGACGTCACCGAGGCGTCCGCCGATGATCAGGAACGTGGCGAACACCAGCGAGTAGCCGGTGATGACCCACTGCACGCTCGGGAGGGTGGCGTCGAAGTCGCGCATCACCGTGGGGATCGCGACGGTGAGCACGCCGTTGTCGATGGTGACGATCAGCGCAGCCATGGCGACCGCAGCCAACACCAGCCACCGCCGTGGGTCGGCGGGCCCGACATCGGGAGGTCGAGGACCGGAGGTGGTCTCGCTCATGCGGCGCAGGCAGTTATCATCCGGGCGGATGATAACGAAGTCGGGCGGAACCCGGGAGCGCAACCCCGAGCGCAGTCGAGAGCGAATCCTCGCCGCCGCGCTCGAGGAGTTCGCCGCGCACGGCTATGCCGGCGCCCGGGTCAGCGCCATCGCCGAGCGGGCGGGCCTCAACAAGCAGCTCATCTCGCACCACTTCGGCGGCAAGGAAGGTCTCTACCAGGCCGTCGTGCGCGACCGGCGGTCCCGCCCCGGCGGTGAGCTCACCGGCCCCCCCGCCGAGCATCCCGATGCGCTCGCGGCACTCTTCGAGCGCGGCCGGAACGACCCGCTGTTCGTGCGCATCCTGTTGTGGGAGGCACTCGAAGCGCCCGTCGTCGACGATGCCACCGACGAGGCCCGCCGCGCGCTCTACCGCGAGCGCGTCGCGTGGATACGCGCCGAGCAGGACGAGGGCCGGCTCCCTGCCGCGTTCGACCCCGAGATCCTCTACCTCATGCTCGTCGGCGCGAGCGTGTACCCGGTGTTGCTCCCCCGTGTGTGCGAGCTCGTCACCGGCGATGCTCCGGGCGACGACGCATTCGCGACGCGCTACGCCGACCAACTCCGCATGCTGGCGCGCACCTTGGCCGGCGAGTCCTGATCCTGACCTGATCGGTCGCGAAACCGACGAGCGGCCCGTCAGCCCTCGGCGCGTCGACGCGCCGCGTCGGCGACGATGCGCTTCGCCCCCTGCCACTCGCGCACGATGCACGACTGAGACGCGGTGGCGAGCAACGTGCCATCTTCCGCCCAGAGGTGCACGGTGCCGTGCCCGAAGCCGTGGTGCACGGTGTCGACACGCACGTCGATGAGCACCCATTCC
>Ga0209068_10000983_pt1 | contig 14510 bp, 13 predicted proteins | sample ColStrG_CSR_2012_FD_187200 | JGI IMG/M metagenome (GOLD analysis project Ga0209068, IMG submission 187200) | Freshwater sediment microbial communities in response to fracking from Pennsylvania, USA - Cold Stream Run_MetaG_CSR_2012 (SPAdes)... | ecosystem: Environmental > Aquatic > Freshwater >... | reverse complement strand
ATCGGATGCAGTTACCGTAAAACTTTTACGTAGCTCCGCGATAAATTGCTCTGCGGTACGGCCATTAAGATCCTTCACAACACGGTTGTAGTCGAGGATGGTCATCTCATGTTCGGGGAAGATCACCGACAGGAAGTAATTGTGCGAACCCTCGCCTTGACGGGCGGCGGCAACGCGTGCAGCTGCGGCTGAGCGGTGATGCCCATCGGCGATGTAGATTGCCGGCAGCGCCTCGAAGGCAAGGGTGAGGTTGTTGATCGTCGCGTCGTCGGTGATCCTCCAGAGCTGGTGACGTACCCCGTCGTCAGCGGTAACGTCCACCTCGGGTTCGCCAGTCGCTGCCCGCGCCAACAAGGCGTCAATCGCCGGCGCTTTTGGATAGCCGCTCATCACTGGGCCGGTCTGGGCATTGATGGCCTCAATTTGTCGAACGCGGTCATCCTCTTTCACTGGCGTCGTCAGCTCGTGCTTGCGGATGCGGTTGCTTGCATAGTCTTCAAGCGAGGCAGCAGCGGCGATCCCGGTCTGGGTGTGGCCGCGCCAGGTGAGCCGGTAGACGTAATAGGAGGGCTTGGTGTCGCGTTTCAGGACGCCGTCGGAGACCATGCGTTTGAGGTTCTCCGCTGCTTTGGCATAGACGGCCTTGTCGTAAGGATTGGTCGCCGGATCGAGGTCAATCTCCGGCTTGGAGATATGCAAAAAACTCCACGGTTTGCCCTTGGCGCGTTCGCGTGCTTCCGCACTCGAAAGCACATCGTAGGGCGGCGCGAGTACCTCGGCGGCGCGGCCAGGCGCAGGCCGCAAGGCGCGGAAGGGTCGAATGAGCGTCAAGTCTGCCTCCATCACGCCGGGTGAGTTCTCGTTCCGCAGGTGCTATCACGACCGCAACCAAGGCGGCACTATGACAATGGTCAGGGCGGTGCTTATTGCAGGGCCGACCGCGAGCGGCAAGTCTGCGCTCGCACTTGAGCTGGCGGAGCATCTCGGTGGCGTCATCGTCAATGCCGATTCGATGCAGGTGTACAGCGACCTGCACATCATTACCGCGCGTCCGACGTCCGACGACGAAAAGCGGGTGGCGCACCGGCTCTACGGTTTTGTTGACGCGGCCGAGAATTATTCGGTGGGACGCTGGTGCCGTGACGTCAAAGAGGTGCTCGATGAAGCGGTCGGGCAGGGCCGCATACCGATTTTGGTTGGAGGCACTGGTCTGTATTTCAAAGCGCTGACGACGGGCCTCGCTGCCGTGCCAGCAATTCCCGTAGATATTCGAACCGAGGTCCGAAGCCGGATGCAGCGCGAAGGCGCGCCCGCACTGCATGCAGAACTTGTGCGGCTCGATCCCGTGACCGCGCAACGTGTGACCATCAACGATCGTTCGCGCATTTCGCGCGCGCTCGAGGTCGCGCTGGCGACTGGGCGCGCACTCTCGGACTGGCACGCCGAAGGTCTGCCGGCGATAGTTGATCCCAAATACGCGGCGAAAGCTTTCATCACCTGTGAGCGCAAAGACCTGGTCCATCGAATCGAGACGCGGTTTGCCACGATGCTGAAAGCAGGCGCTCTGGATGAAGTGCGTCGGCTTGCCGGACGCAAGCTCGACCCGACACTGCCAGCAATGAAGGCCCATGGCGTGCCTTGGCTGATCCGGTATCTCAATGGCGAGATTTCGCTTGTTGACGCCGAAGCAGGGGCCGTCATGGACACGCGGCGATACGCCAAACGCCAGCTCACGTGGTTTCGCCATCAGATCAAGGACTGGTCGTGGGAAACCCCTGAACGGGCCGCGAACGCGCTCAAAAGCCAACTTTCGGGTCTCAAATAGCGCTCGTTTGCGCTTGACCACGCCATTTTCCCCTATTATAAACCCGCGCAATGAAAGTTCAGGCGGTAGCGATGTTACGCAATATTATTACTTTTGTAGTAGAGGTTCGGACGCGGGCGCGGCCTTAAAATTGGGCCGCAGGCGAGCGTCCGAACATGGCCCGTTGCGGGCCTTTTTTATTGCTGCAAGTGCGCCAAACGAGAAATGCGACGACGAAAGGGAAAGACATGACACGCGAAATGACCGGCGCCGAAATGGTGATCCAGGCGCTCGCCGACCAGAATGTCGAGCATGTGTTCGGCTATCCGGGCGGCGCGGTGCTCCCGATCTACGACGCCATCTTCTCGCAGAACCAGGTCCGTCACATCCTGGTGCGACACGAGCAAGGCGCGGTGCATGCGGCGGAAGGCTACGCGCGCTCGACCGGCAAAGTCGGCTGCGTGCTGGTGACGTCGGGCCCTGGCGCAACCAACGCGGTCACCGGGTTGACCGACGCACTTTGTGATTCAATCCCGATCGTCTGCATCACCGGCCAGGTGCCGACGCACCTGATCGGAAATGACGCCTTCCAGGAATGCGACACCGTCGGCATCACCCGGCCGTGCACGAAGTACAACTATCTCGTCAAACGCATCGAGGATTTGCCGCGCGTGTTGCATGAAGCATTCCATATCGCATCGAGCGGTCGGCCGGGTCCGGTCGTCGTTGACGTGCCGAAGGACATTCAGTTCGCGAAAGGGGTCTACTCCAAGCCGAAGGATTTCCCGCACACCGGCTACAAGCCCAAGCTCAAGGGGGACATGGACAAGATCAAACAGGCAATCGACCTGATGGCGCACGCCAAGCGGCCGCTGTTCTACACCGGCGGTGGCGTCGTCAATTCCGGCAAGGCCGCCTGCGATTTGCTGCGCGAGTTTGTCAAACTCACTGGCTATCCGATCACCTCCACGCTGATGGGGCTTGGTGCGTTTCCGGCAGCCGATCCGAAATGGATCGGCATGCTTGGTATGCACGGGACACTCGAAGCGAATATGGCGATGCACGATTGCGACGTGATGATTTGCATTGGTGCGCGCTTCGACGACCGCATTACGGGTCGACTCGATGCATTCTCGCCGGGCTCCAAGAAAATTCACGTCGACATCGATCCGTCATCGATCAACAAGAACGTCAAAGCGGACGTGCCGATTGTCGGCGACTGTGCCCATGTGCTTGAAGACATGATCCGCCTGTGGCGCACCAGCGCCATTCACCCGGACAAGAAGTCGCTGCAAATGTGGTGGGCGCAGATCGACAAATGGCGCGCGCGCAAGTCACTCGCGTACCGTTCATCGAACGATGTGATCAAGCCGCAATATGCCATCCAGCGCCTTTATGAGCTGACCAAGGACAAGGATGTCTACATCACCACCGAGGTCGGCCAACATCAGATGTGGGCGGCGCAGTTTTATGGATTCCAGGAGCCGAACCGATGGATGACGTCGGGTGGCCTTGGAACGATGGGTTATGGTCTGCCTGCCTCGGTCGGTGTACAGCTCGCGCATCCAAAGTCGTTGGTGATTGACATCGCCGGCGAAGCTTCCGTGTTGATGACCATGCAGGAGCTCTCGACCGCGGTGCAGTACAGGCTGCCGATCAAGATCTTCATCCTGAACAACAATTACATGGGCATGGTGCGGCAGTGGCAGGAATTGTTGCATGGCGGACGGTATGCCGAGAGCTATTCGGAGGCGCTGCCGGATTTCGTCAAGCTGGCGGAGGCCTATCATGCCCATGGCATCCGCTGCGAAAAGCCTGCCGATCTCGACCGCGCCATCAAAGAGATGATCGCGGTCGACAAGCCGGTGCTATTCGATTGCGTAGTCGACCCTAAGGAAAACTGCTTCCCGATGATCCCGTCGGGGCGCGCGCACAATGAGATGCTACTCGGTGACGCTGGCATCAGCGTGGAAGAGGCCATCACCGAAGAAGGCAAGGTGATGGTGTGATGAACGCTCCCTCGACAACCCACTATCCTGCGGCGCCAACAGCGCAAAAGGCAGAAACCCACACGCTTTCGGTGCTGGTCGACAACGAGCCGGGTGTGCTCGCCCGCGTCATCGGCCTCTTCGCTGGCCGTGGCTACAACATCGAATCGCTGACCGTGTCGGAAACCGAACACCGACAGCATCTCTCGCTGATCACGATCGTCACCACTGGCACGCCGATGGTGATCGAGCAGATCAAGAACCAGCTCGATCGGCTTGTTCCCGTTCATCATGTGGTGGACATGACGCTCGCAGGAAACGCCATCGAGCGAGAGCTCGCCATGGTCAAGGTCAAGGGCAAAGGTGACAATCGGGTCGAAGCGCTGAGGCTGGCGGATGCTTTTCGGGCGCGAGTGATCGACGCGACGACCGAAAGCTTTGTATTCGAAATCACTGGCGCGACCGACAAGATCGAGCAGTTCATCAACTTGATGCTGCCGCTGGGCCTCGTTGAGGTGGCACGCACCGGCATCGCAGCCATCATGCGTGGGCCGGAGGGCATGTAAGCGATGGGTCTGACGATCCTTGCGATCCCGCTCATCGTGTTGGGCGTGTTCATCAAGCCTTACTCGGCAGAGAATCAACGCTGTATCAGCGTGAGCTTCGCCAGTGCTCGTCCGTATTGCTTTGCCCAGGACTCCAGCGCGCCCGAGGTGATTAAATACGGCTGTGTACTGGCCGGGTTCGCCCTGATCTATGCCGGAAGACTACAGATCAAGCGGCAGCGTGTTGAAAAATAGCGGGCAGACCCAGAGGGACTTGCCCCGGGTGCCGGAGCGACCTAGAAGCACCGCGGCGGGGCTCTGACATAACAAGCGACCATTGGCCGAACGAGGGACTAAGTATCATGCGTGTTTATTACGATCGCGACGCCGACCTGAACCTGATCAAGGGCAAGAAGGTCGCCATCATCGGCTATGGCAGTCAGGGCCACGCCCACGCACTCAATTTGCGCGACAGCGGCGTGAAAGAGGTCGCGGTTGCGTTGCGCAAAACCTCAGCCGGCGTGAAAAAGGCCGAGGCTGAGAAGTTCAAGGTCATGGAGGTCGCCGAGGCGGCCAAGTGGGCCGACGTCATGATGATGTTGACGCCCGACGAGCTGCAGGGCGACATCTATCGCGACCACCTCGCGAAGAACATGAAGGACGGCGCCGCGCTGATGTTTGCGCACGGCCTCAACGTGCATTTCAATCTAATCGAGCCGAGGGCCGATCTCGATGTGCTGATGATCGCGCCCAAGGGGCCCGGCCATACCGTGCGCTCAGAATACCAGCGTGGCGCCGGTGTACCGTGCCTCGTCGCAATCCATAAGGACGCGTCAGGAAATGCGCATGATCTCGGCCTTTCTTATGCGTCGGCGATTGGTGGTGGCCGCGCCGGGATCATCGAGACGACGTTCAAAGAAGAGTGCGAGACGGACCTGTTCGGCGAACAAACGGTTCTGTGCGGTGGTCTCGTCGAACTGATGAAGGCCGGGTACGAGACACTGGTCGAGGCCGGCTATGCCCCGGAAATGGCCTACTTCGAATGCGTGCACGAGGTGAAGCTCATCGTCGATCTCATCTATGAGGGCGGTATCGCCAACATGAACTATTCGGTGTCGAACACCGCTGAGTACGGCGAATACGTTTCCGGTCCGCGCGTGATCACGCCGGAGGTGAAAGCCGAAATGAAACGTGTGCTCGCCGACATTCAGTCTGGCCGTTTCACCAAGGATTGGATGCTGGAAAACAAGGTCAATCAGACCTCGTTCAAGGCAACGCGTGCCAAGCTCGCCGAACATCCGATCGAGCAGGTCGGTGCCAAGCTGCGTGACATGATGCCGTGGATCAAGCAGCGCGCATTGGTGGACCGGAGCAAGAACTAATCGCGCTTTCTTGCGATCTCTCCAGCAAGCCACTGGGCGACCGTATCGGGCGTCTCGCTGCCTTTTGCCGCGCGAGCATTTGCCGCGCGCATTGTCGCTATGTCTATTGAGCCAATGAGTGGTTTTAGCGCTGCAATCAATTTGGCATCGCCCGCGCGCTTTGGCGAAATAAGCAGAATCGCATCGTATGGTGGGATTGCGTGCTTGTCGTCCGCAAGCACGATGAGATTGTATGTTGGGATCAGGCCATCGCTCGTGTAGGCAGCGATCACATCAACTTCGCCATCAGCGACAGCCTTATACATGAATTCCGGCTGCATTTGCCGTTGGACGCGAAAATTCAGGCCATAGGCATTGCGCAGTGCCGTCCATTCAGGGCGCGCGAATATTTCATAGTCGCCCGCAACGGTCAGGCCGCCAGCATGGGCCGCGAGATCGGTAATGGAGCGGATATTCAGCGCCGCTGCCTTTTTGCTTGCCATTGCAAACGCGTAGGCGTTCTCGAAGCCGAGTGACCCAAGCATTTGGATGCCGAACGTCTTATGGAGCCATTCGGATAGCTCGGTGAGCAATTGTTCGCGCGGTACCACGTCGTGACGCTGCATACGGTTCGCCCAGAGCGTTCCGGAATAGTCAACAGCGACGTCAATCTCGCCTGATGCAAGCGCATCGAACAGAACGTTAGAGCCGAGCCCTGGCCGGCGCGAGGCCGTAAGTCCGACAGCTTCAAGGCGTTGTTGGATGAGCGCGGCAAGGACATATTGCTCGGTAAAGGTCTTGGCGCCGACCAAAAAATTCGCCTGCGGCCGCGCGAGGTTGGGAAGCAAAGCGGCGAGAATCAGAGCGACAAGGCCGAAAACGCCCAGGGCCATGCGTGCGCTACTGCGACGCGTCACCCCCGCTTGCACAAGCGCCAGCAACTGATCAACCGCTAGTGCGAGCACCGCGGCTGCGACGCAGCCAAATATCACGAATACCCAGTTCTGAGTTTGCAACCCCGTGAAAATGTAGTTACCGAGGCTCGTTTGCCCGATCGGTGTTGCCAGCGTTGCCGTGCCGATCACCCAGACGGCGGATGTTCGAATGCCGGCCATGATGACCGGCAGCGCCAGCGGCAGCTCGATGTCCCGCAATAGACGCCACGGCCGTACACCGACGACGCGCGCTGCTTCGCTCAGGCGTGCATCGACGCCGTTGAGCCCGGTGACCGTGTTGCGTAACACCGGCAGCATCGAATAGAGCGCGAGTGCCAATACGGAGGGCAGGAATCCGAGTGCCGAAAAACTTTTGCCGAACGTGCGTTCGGATAAGGCAGCGAGAGCCAGCAGTAGGGGATAGAAGAGCGCCAAGAGGGCAAGACCGGGAATGGTCTGCACAATGCTGGCGACTGCGAGCAAAGTGCCGCGCAGAAGGGGCCGGCGCCTCGAAGCGATGGCGACTGGGAGGCTAATGCCAAGCCCGATGACAAGCGCCGTCAGGCTCACCAGCACGTGGCTGCCGAGATAGTCCGGCAACCGCGCCCACGCGTCGGCTAGACGAGAGTCAAAAATCATCAACGCAATGATGACATGGCCGGAAAGTGTGCGGAACCGGCGATTCTAGGCCTATCGCGTCCATCCCATTGGTTAACATCAGAAAAATTTAACCGCCAGCGCGACGACATCTTGCAATGACAGTTTAATTACAGTCTTATGACGGCGGGCCGTGCGCTGGGGATTTGTGGGGATCGCAGCCGGGCAGGGCCGTTAGGCCATGTTGTCCGTAGCGTCCGCTCTGCTTAGCCGTTTTGCGCCCTCCGAGGCGATCTCCCGGCGCGACGCATTGGCGCTCGCAATCATTGCTGTCCTGCACTTGGCCGCACTCGCGGTGATGACCGCGACCGAGCTCGACCTCGCCACGAAGGCAACTTTTCTGGTCGCTTGGGCATTGCTGAACTTTTTCTGGCTGGCTTTATTGAGGCGCCCCGCAACCGCCGGCCTGCTTTCGCTGGCGATGATCATCACGCTTATTCTTCTGTCGCAGTTCAAGTACGACAAGCTGATGATGACGGTGAACTTCGTCGACCTGATGATCATCGATCCGGACACATCGGCTTTTCTCTTTACGATCATGCCGCGCTTGCGCGAGCCAATTCTGTTGGGTGTGACGATCGCGATTCCTTTGTTGATCCTCCTTTGGCGGATCGACCCGTTTCGTGTGCACATGCGTACGAGTGTACTGGGCGGCGCCTTGTGCATGAGCGGCCTTGTGGCTCTGTCGATGGCTTATCCAGCCGATCTTTATGGGGAGTTTTTCAACCGCGACTATGTGTCCAAATTTGCGCGCTCCGGAGTGGCGTCGATCTACGAATTTACGACTCACGGACTGCTGGAGTCGGATGCGACCGTCGCTGATCGGCTGAAATTACCTGCAACGACATGCAGCCCGGGCACAAAACTTCCGCACATTATCCTGCTACACGACGAGTCAAGCTTTGACATCACCGCGGCGCCCGGCATGAAGGTTCCGCCGGGTTACCAACGACACTTCCGGTCGTTCGATGGCGTGTCGCGCAAGATGGTGGTGGAAGGCGCTGGCGGCCCCAGCTGGTTTACTGAATATAATGTGCTGACCGGTCTGTCCGCGCGTTCCTACGGGCGCTTCGCAGCGTCGGTAACGCGCATCGCGGCTGGCCGGGTCGCGCGCGGTCTGCCGCATGCGCTCAGCCGTTGCGGCTACAAGACCTTCAGCCTTTACCCGTTCTACGGCGCGTTTCTTGGCTCGCGCAGCTTCCAGACCACCGCGGGTGTTGAGCGCTATCTCGACATGAAGGACCTGGGGGCTCGCGGACTTGAGCCAGACAACTTTTATTACGATCAGGCGACCAACATCATCGCGCGCGAAGGCCGCCAGGCTCCACTATTTCTGTTCGTTTACACCGCCGCTAATCATTTCCCGTGGGATTTCAGCTACCGTCCAGAACTGACGCCAGGCTGGCATGACCTCGGCAATGCTCCAAATATTGACGAATATATCCGGCGACAAACACTAAGCGCGCGTGACTATTCCGCGCTACTCGAGCGCCTCAAGCACGACTTCCCGACTGAGTCCTTTCTGATTGTTCGCTTCGGCGATCACCAACCGGAGTTCGCGTATCGCATTATCGATCCGTCACTCGGCGAAGCCGAGCTCGCGCGCCACCTGGAGGCCTTCGATCCGCGCTATTACACAAGCTACTATGCGATCGATACCGTGAATTTCACGCCGGCCGACTTATCCTCGGCACTCAATACACTCGATGCGCCCTACCTGCCGCTTCTGGTGCAGGAAGCGGCAGGAGTGCCGCTCGACCCGTCCTTTTCCGAGCAAAAAAACATTCTGAAGCGTTGTCACGGTCTGTTCTATCGATGCGCCAGCGGTGCCGAGGCGCGACGATTTAACCGCCTCCTGATCGACGCCGGTCTGATCAAAGGCCTTTGACGTGGCGGGCTTTGCAAGGCCCAATCGTCCGGATAGCTTGCCGTCCAAGAAAATAAAAGCGGGAGGAAACGTATGGCGGGCGGTGCCGCCGTAGCTGCCACGAATATTCGGAGTGTGCTCGCGTCGAGTGCGGCCGTCGCTCTCGACGACGTGGTGGTCGCATTTCGCCTGGCACGCGGCGGCGTTTACACAGCAGTTGAGCGTGCGACGCTTCATGTCGCCGACGGTGAATTCGTCACCCTGGTCGGGCCGACTGGTTGTGGCAAGTCGACGCTGCTGAATGTGATCGCCGGGTTGCTCGCGCCGGCTGCCGGCGGGGTCAATATTTTCGGAAGCCCGCTTGCCGCGCTTAACCGACAGGCGGGATACCTGTTTCAGGCCGATGCATTGTTTCCGTGGAAGACCGCTATCGAAAACGTTGCAATCGGCCTGGAGACAGCGGGTGTGCCAATGCGTGATGCGCGCCCGCGCGCACAGGTCTGGCTCAAACGCGTGGGCCTCGATGCATTCGCCGACGGCTATCCGCATACGCTGTCCGGGGGACAGCGCAAGCGTGTCGGTCTGGCGCAGGTGCTGATCTGCGATCCGAAGATCCTACTGATGGACGAGCCGTTCGGTCCGCTCGACGCGCAGACCCGGCAGATCATGGGTAACTTGCTGCTTGATCTGTGGACCGCCGATCGCAAAGCTGTTCTCTTCGTTACCCACGATCTTGAAGAAGCGATCGCGCTATCCGATCGAGTCGTGATCATGTCAGCGGGGCCGGCTGCACGTATTATAGGAGACTGGCGGGTTCCGCTCGCGCGCCCGCGCGACATTTCAGAGGTGAAGCTCGACCCGATGTTTCACGAGTTGCATCGAGAAATCTGGCATAAGTTGAAAGCCGAGGTCGTCAAGGGCTACGCCCAGAGCGAAGGAGCTTGATGCGGAATTTAGTTGCGCTAGCATCGTTGATGATACGGACCATCAAGAAACAAAACGGAGGAAATGCAATGTTTGGAATACGTCAAACGCTCTCGGCTGCGGCAGCTGTTTTGCTGCTGGCTGGGACTGCTCACGCGGCCGAAGTGTTCACGATCACTTCGCCGGCCTTCAAGGACGGCACCCTGCTGGCGAAGAAGAACGCCGGCGATAACAAGAGCAATCCGAATTGTGTCGGCGAAAATGTGTCGCCGCCCCTTGCATGGACGAATGTGCCCGCCGGCACCACCAGCTTTGCGCTGGTCATGACCGATCCCGAAGGGCGCGGTACCGGCGTCGATCATTGGATTGCCTACGGCATTCCGGCATCGGTCACTTCGTTCGCCGAAGGAGAGACGAGCAAGCCATCAGACAAGTATGTCGGCGGCATCGGCACCGCGAAACAGAGCATTTACATGGGTCCGTGCACGCCGCCGGGATCGCCGCATCACTACACCTTCGTGCTCATCGCGACCGATCTTGATCCGAAGGCGCTCCCCGCCGGTCTCACCAAGCCGGAACTGTTCGATAAGCTGACCGGCCATGTGAAAGGTTCCACTGGCATCATCGGGCTGTTCAAGAATCCGCTCTGACGCTTAGGGACGGGAGGAGCTTGATTGCAATGTCACGCATCAATCTCCTCCTATTGCAGGTGCTGGTGGCGGTGGTGAGCGTCGCGCTCTGGTATGCGCTCACCACTTACCCCATCTTTGGCAAGCTTGTGCTGCCGCCGTTCTTCTTCTCCAATCCAGTTGACGTGGCAAAACAGATTGCGACCTGGTTTGCGAGCGGCGTGATCTGGAAGCACCTCTGGGTAACGTTGATTGAGTCGATCCTGGCATTTGTATTCGGTTCGATCGGCGGTGTGCTAATCGGCTTCTGGTTTGCGCTTCAGCCGCGGACCGCTGCCGTATTCGATCCATATGTGAAGATGGTCAACGCGCTGCCGCGCGTGGTGCTAGCGCCGATCTTCACGCTCTGGCTTGGCCTCGGCATTTGGTCGAAAGTCGCACTCGGCTTCACGCTCGTGTTCTTCATTGTGTTCTTCAACGTCTATCAGGGTGTCAAGGAAGTCAGCCCTACGGTGCTGGCCAATGCGCGCATGCTGGGAATGAGCGAGCGTCAATTAATGCGCCACGTCTACTGGCCCTCGGCGTTGTCATGGATGTTCTCCTCGTTGCATACCGCGGTCGGTTTTGCTGTCGTGGGTGCCGTGGTGGGCGAATATCTGGGAGCGGCGGCCGGCCTCGGCTACCTGATCCAGCAGGCAGAGGGTGTGTTCGACGTTGCCGGTGTGTTCGCCGGCATGTTCGTGCTAGCCGTTTTCGTGATCGTGATTGACATGATCGTCAGCCTGATCGAGAAGCGGCTTTTGGTTTGGCGCCCCGCTGTGGGCGACGCGCGGCCCTAGGCAGGTCGGGCAGGCTGGCTTATCGTTCGCTCGGAACGGCTGGCAAGTCCGCAGTTTCTTAAGGGAGGAATTCATGTCCGCGAAACTCATCCGGCGGCTCGGCGTTTCACTCGCTGCGCTTGTCCTTTCGTCTGGCCTTGCGCTCGCACAGTCGAAAGTGACGCTCGCCGTCGGCGGCGGGTCGTGCCTGTGCTACCTGCCCACGATGTTGGCGCAGGCGCTCGGCGAATATGAGAAGGCCGGCGTCAATGTCGAAGTGGTCGATTTCAAGGGCGGCTCGGAGTCGCTGAAGGCTGTAATCGGTGGCAGCGCCGATGTCGTCTCGGGCTATTTCGACCACTGCGTCAATCTCGCCGCCAAGGGCCAGCACCTGCAATCCTTCGTGGTTTACGACCGCTACCCTGGTTTTGCGCTGGTGGTATCGCCCAAGCACACTTCGGAAATCAATTCGATCAAAGACCTCGCCAACAAGAAAGTCGGCGTGAGTGCACCGGGTTCTTCCACTGATTTCTTCCTCAAATACATGCTGAGTAAGAACGGTGTCGATCCGAACTCTGTCGGCGTCATCGGCGTTGGCCTTGGCGCCACCGCGGTCGCCGCCATGCAGCAGGGCACGATCGATGCGGCCATTATGCTCGACCCGGCGATCACTGTGTTGCAGGGCCAAGACAAGCAACTCAAGATTCTCAGCGATACCCGCAGTCAAAAGGATACGCTGGCCGTATTCGGTGGCGAATATCCAGGTGGGGCGCTTTACACCAAGGCGGAATGGATCGCCACCCACGAAAAAGAAGTGCAGGCGTTGACCAACGCTATTGTCGCCACGCTGAAATGGATTCACTCTCATACGCCGGAAGAGATTGCCGATAAAATGCCAGAAAACCTGGTTGGCAAGGACAAGGCGCTCTACGTCGCTGCGCTCAAGAACACGCTACCGATGTATTCGGAGACCGGCCGCATGGATCCGAAGGGCGCTGCGGCGGTGTTGGCGGTATTCAGTCAGTCGTCACCCGACGTGGCTAAGGCCAATATCGATCTGTCGAAGACTTACACCAACGCATTCGTCGACGCCGCGAACAAAAAGACCGGGATGAAGTAAGTTTGACCGTGCATTGATTTCAAAGAGAAACGGCGAGGAAATTTCCTCGCCGTTTCTGTTATTGTCGCCACCATGAACATCCTGTCCATTCAGTCGCACGTTGCCTATGGCCACGTTGGCAATGCCGCGGCGGTGTTTCCCCTGCAGCGAATGGGAGTGGAAGTGTGGCCGATCCACACGGTGCAGTTTTCCAATCACACCGGGTACGGCAGTTGGAAGGGTCGCGTATTCGATGCTGACATGATCAGTGAAATTGTGACCGGAATCGAACAACGCGGCGTCCTCGGAGAATGCGATGGCATCCTGTCAGGTTATATGGGCTCTTCTGATATCGGTGAGGCGGTTCTGGATGCGGTGACGACTGTGAAGCGGGCCAATCCGGCGGGAAAATATTGCTGCGATCCGGTGATTGGTGATGTCGGCCGCGGTATTTTTGTGCGCGACGGCATTCCGGAATTCATGAAAAACAAGGCGGTTCCGGCGGCAGATGTTATTACGCCCAATCAGTTTGAACTGAACTATCTCAGCAAGCGTACCAGCAATACGTTGCTACAAGCGCGCGATGCCGTAAAAGCGGTCCACGGTCTGGGACCGCGTACGGTCCTGGTGACGTCGTTGCATACCGACGAGACGCCAGGAGATTCGATCGACCTGCTGGCGTCAAATGAGGGTGCCTGCTTTATATTACGCACGCCAAAACTGCCATTGGCGGTTAACGGTGCAGGCGACGCGATCGCCGCGCTTTTTTTTGCACATTACCTGTCCAGCGGAGATATCTCCGACGCGCTTTCGCGGGCGGCCTCGAGTGTGTTTGGTGTGCTTGCAAAAACTGTCGGGACTGACTCGGGGGAAATCCAGCTGGTCGCCGCACAGGACGAAATCGTCAATCCGAGCCGCCTGTTCGAAGTGAAAGCGCTCGGGCCATGAGCCAAGCGCCATCGATATTTCACGTTGATCGGTTGGACCTGTCCTTCGTGCCGAAGCCGTGGGCCTTCGCCGTCGAGCGCCGGCCGGAGATCGATGCCTTTTTTGCGGCCTTGCGGTGCGAGAAGCCGGCGATCTGGAATGGTCGTGTTCTGTTGATGTATCGCCAGGTGGTGACGAGCGGCGTATTCCGCGGTGAATATCTGGAAACCGACTATGCGAGCTTTGCCGCCTGGTGCCATTGGGACCGGCCGTCCGCGGAAGTGCACGATTGCTTCAGCGCAGCGGCAATCTTAACCGGAGACGGCGCATTTCTGCTTGGTGTTATGGGTCAGAACACCTTCAATGCTGGACAAATCTATTTTCCCTGTGGGACTCCGGATCCTGACGACGTCGTCGGCGACAAAGTCGATCTCGAGTTGAGTGTCGGACGCGAGCTCAAAGAGGAGACCGGCCTCGATATCGCCGAGTTTGCAGTTGAGCCGGGCTGGACAATGGTCGTTGATGGTCCGCTGACCGCGCAGATCAAAGTTCTACGTTCAAAAGAGAACGCGGCTGGCTTGCGCAAGCGCATTCTTGCGCACCTGACGTCCGAGAAGCATCCCGAGCTTGCGGATATTTGTGTCGTACGTAAGCACGGTGATTTCGACCCTGCTATGCCACGGTTTGTCACTGCGTTCCTGGCGTCGCGATTGGGCAGCGGATAGGTTGAGACGTCGAGGCGCGCCGGAGACGAAAATGACGCTCAACAGCATCACAAAGCGCTTTCGCATCGACAGTCCGGACAAATTCCGCCTGTCGGAATATGACCCGGACGACTGTCAGGGGCTCACGAAAGATAAGAACGAAGCAAAGGCCATGCTGGCCGAGGGCATCGAGCAACTCGTTGAATTGCAGGAGCGGCTTTACGCTGATGACCGCTGGTCAGTGCTGATTGT